>Ga0214468_1000004_pt1 | contig 89419 bp, 83 predicted proteins | sample RVTome_9_FD_187334 | JGI IMG/M metagenome (GOLD analysis project Ga0214468, IMG submission 187334) | Soil microbial communities from uranium-contaminated site in the Upper Colorado River Basin, Wyoming, United States - RVT155D38 HiSeq ...
GGCCGCAGCCTGGGTCAAGAAGAGCAACGGGACGGTCGAGGACGCCCGGGTCGGTTTGACCGGGGTGGGGACCAAGCCATCACTCGCAGTGGGGGTCGGCCAAGCCCTGATCGGCACAGACGGCTCCGACGAGGCGGTGAAGGCGGCGGCCGAACATGCCCTCGTGGACGTCACCGTCCTCGAGGACCTCTACGGATCAGTGGAGTACAAGACCCACCTGGCCAAGGTGTTCGTCGCCCGGGCATTGAGACAGGCCCTGGCCGCGATCTGATCGACTCTGCTCTGGGGCGGCGACTCAGAGTCTTCTGCATTGCGCTAATTTCGCGTCGTGGGAGGTCACGCACTCAATTGAACGTGCCATGTGAGCACTTCGAGAACCTGGTGCCCGTCGAACCGACCGCTGCCGTGTGCGACCAGTGCGTCGAGCTCGGCGACCGGTGGGTTCACCTCCGGGCATGTCTCGGCTGCGGGATGGTCGGCTGCTGCGACGCTTCCAAGAACCGCCACGCCCGAAAGCACTGGGAACAGGACGGTCACCCGGTGATCAGGTCGATGGAGCCCGGCGAGACTTGGCGATACTGCTTCGCCGACGGCGTGGTTGCCCGATGAACGAGACCAAGCCGGTCATCATCGCCGTCGACGACGAGCCCGAGGTGGTGCAGGCGGTCCAGCGCGATCTGCGCGCCCGCTATTCATCCGACTACCGGATCGTGTGGGCAAGCGGGGGTCAGGAGGCGATAGAGACTCTGCGCACCCTTGCCCTCCAAGGGACTCCCGTGGCCTTGATGCTGGTCGACCAGCGCATGCCGGCAGTGACCGGGATCGACGTGCTCAGGGACACCCTGGACATACATCCGGGCGCCAAGAGGGCCCTGCTCACCGCCTACGCCGACACCGAGGCCGCGATCCAGGCCATCAACGACGTAGGTCTCGATCACTACATCATGAAGCCCTGGGACCCGCCCGAGGAGAAGCTGTACCCCATCCTCGACGACCTCCTCGAGGACTGGCTCGCCGGCTATCGGCCCCGATTCGAGGGCCTCCGGGTCATCGGCCAACAGTGGTCGCGCGATGCCCACGACCTGAAAGCGTTCCTGGCCCGGAACCAGATCCCCTACCGGTCGATGGACATCGAGAGCGATCCCATGGCCTGGGTCCTCACCGAGGAGGCCGGAGCCACGATGACCGACCTTCCCATCGTGTTGTTCGGCGACGGGCCGCCGATCTTCAAGCCGACGCCGGCCCAGATCGCCGACCGGGTCGGTCTCAAGGTCCACGCCACATCGGAGATCTACGACGTGGTGATAATCGGCGGCGGCCCGGCCGGCCTGGCTGCTGCCGTCTACGGAGCCTCTGAGGGGCTCGCCACGCTTCTCATCGAAGAGGAGGCGCCCGGGGGCCAGGCCGGGCAGAGTGCGCTCATCGAGAACTACCTCGGCTTCCCCAAGGGACTGAGCGGCAGCGACCTCGCCCGCCGGGCCGCGGCTCAGGCCCAACGTCTCGGCGCCGAGATCATCGTCCCCGGGACCGTGACCCATCTCACCAGGAGCGACCCGTTCACCGTGGTACACCTCGCCGACGGGATCGACATCACCTGCAAGGCGATGGTGATCGCCTCCGGAGTGTCCTATCGCAAGCTGACCGCCGAGGGTCTGGAGCCCCTGATCGGAGCCGGCGTCTACTACGGGACTTCGAACATCGAAGCCGCCAACCACCGCGACCAGCCGATGTACGTGGTCGGTGGTGGCAACTCGGCGGGTCAGGCATCGCTCTTCCTCTCCCGTTTCACCGACTCGGTGACCATCCTGATCCGGGACGACGATCTCTCTTCGACCATGTCCCAGTACCTGATCGACAATATCGACGCCAACCCTGCGGTCAACGTCCGGCCCAATTCGCAGGTGCTGGCCGCCCGGGGGAACACCCACCTCACCGAGCTGGTCATCCGTGACCGAAAGACCCAAGAAGAAGAGGAGGTCCGGGCCGGGGCGCTGTTCATTTTCATAGGCCAGACCGCTCACACCGAGTGGCTGGCCGACGTGGTCCAACTGGACGAGCGGGGGTTCATACTCACCGGCGAGGACCTCGGGCCATTGAAGGGGTGGACGGTCGACCGGGACCCGCTCCCATTGGAGACCAGCGTGCCCGGCATCTTCGCCGCCGGCGATGTGAGGCACGGCTCTATCAAACGGGTGGCCGGTGCTGTGGGCGAGGGAGCCACGGCGATCAGATTCATCCACAACCACCTGGCCGCGCTTTGAACGACATCGTCGAAGTCCTGCGGGGCCTCCCCTACTTCACGGATCTGCCCCAAGCCCTCCTCGATCAGGTCTGCCGCCAGTCGGAGAAGATCGACGTCGCCAAGGAGACCACCATCATCGAAGAGGACTCGCTGTCGGAGGACATGTTCGTCATCGTCGATGGTCAGCTCCGCGTCACCAAGCACGGCCACGACCGGGAGGTGGTCCTGGCCACGCTGGGTCCCGGAGAGGTGGTCGGGGAGATAGCGTTGCTCGACAACGCTCCCCGGACCGCCAGTGTCACCACCGATGTCCCCTCGACGTTGATACGAATACCGGCCGAGGCGTTCGAATCGCTGATAGACGACTCGAGAGTGGTGCGTCGCATGTTCCGCACCGTCACCTCACGTCTGCGCGGCATCGAGGACACACTCCGCCACGAGGAGCGCATGGCCGCGCTAGGCCGGATGGCGGCGCAGTTGATGCACGAGCTGAACAACCCCGCAGCGGCCGTGGGGAGGAGCATGGCCCGGGTGGAGGAGGTCTACCTCGCCCTCGGAGACGCCACGATCGCCCTTTCCGGGACCGGTGCCCTCGTCGGGGTGACACTTCCCCTGCCCGAGAAGCCGACCGACCTCGATCCGCTGGCCAGGTCCGAGCTGGAGAGTGAGGTGGCCTCGTGGCTGGAAGAGCTCGCCGTGCCCGATCCCTGGGGACTGGCCCCCGCCCTGGTGGCGGACGGATGGATGCGCCCCGTTCTCGAGGGGGTCACCGCCGAATACGACCGTGAAACAGCCTCCAAGTTCGCCAACTGGCTCGGGCTGCGTTGTCTCGCATCTCAACTCATCGACGAGATCCGCATCGCCGCCGGGCGAATCTCGGAACTGGTCCGGGTGGTGAAGAACTACTCGTATCTCGATCAGGGGCCGGTTCAGGAAGTCGACCCGACCGAAGGGATAAGAGACACTCTGATCCTCCTCAAGCACAAGCTGAGAGGGATCGAGACCGTCGTCGACATCGAGCCCGATCTTCCCACCATCGAAGCTTCGGGTCGTGACCTCAACCAGGTTTGGACCAACCTCATCGACAACGCTGCCGACGCGATGGACGGGGCGGGGACCCTCACCATCCGTGCCGTGGCAGAGGACGGAGCTGTCGTCGTCCGTGTCACCGACACCGGCCCCGGGATAGGCCCCGACGTGAGGCAGCGGATCTTCGATCCTTTCTTCACCACCAAGGCCCCCGGCCAGGGAACCGGGCTCGGCCTGCACACCGTGCACACCATCGTCACCCGCAGCGGGGGCGACATCACGGTCGACTCCGGGGCGACAGGGACCACTTTCACGTTGCGCTTCCCGACAGCGAGCCCACAGGACCGCGTCAGGGCCGACGGAACGGCGCCCGGGAACGGGCGATGAGGACGTCGCAGGGAGCCTGAGTCACCAGACCTTCCGCCACCGTGCCCAACAGCACCATTCGGGTGGCGCTCGCCCCTCTGCTCGCGGCGATGACCAGGTCTGCCCCTCTTCTCCTCACCACTTCCTCGATGGTCTCCGAGGGCGGCCCGTCGACGACCAGGGTCCGGATGTCCCCATCCCACTCGGCGGTGAACTCGGCCATCCTCTCTTCGGCCATGCCGAGCCGCGCCCCACGAGACGCCTCGAGCTCCTCGGCGAAGAGCCCGGCGTCGACAAGCATCGAGTCGAACCTCGTCGGCAGGGAGTAGAGCGCGGTCACCTCGGCCCCGGGGAGCAAGGTGAGGGCCCTCTCGATTGCCACTCTGGAGTGCTCGGAGAAATCCACGGTGGCTATCACCCGTCGGTACGGCACCCGGGGTTGGCGACGGACCACCAGGGTGTCGGCGGTCGCCTTGCGGGCAACCCGCTTGGCCACCGGGCCGACCGAGAAGGCGTCGATCGAGGAGGAGCCGACCACCACCAGGCTTGCCGACTTCGCCCTGGCGGTCAGCTCCCATGACGGTGAGCCTTTGACCACTTCCAGATGGACGGGCGTATCGGTCTTCTCCTCTATCCACTTGGCCAACTGCTCTGCCTCGGAGGTCTGATGCTCCCGCATCAGACGGGCCAGAGAGGGCTCGATCATGGCCTCGGCCACCGGTTCGAGGACGTGGAGGAGGATCAGAGGGGAGCCCGATGAGACGGCCAGCATCGCGGCCCGCTCGGCCACACGCCGACCCATGGCGGTCAGATCAACTCCGGCAACGACGGCCCGCAACGATCCTCCAGGACTGGAAGGCGACTCTAATGCTCGGTCCTCGATGCTCTGGTCGGCCCTTGCTACATCGAGTCGCTCTGATGAGAGTTGGCGAGCACATCGGGGCCTCGAAGCGCCTCCTCCAATCTCTCCATGTAGGCAGCTCTGCCTATGACCACCGCCCCGAGCGACTCCAGGTGAGGTGTCTGCCACTGCACGTCGAGAAGCCGGCCGCCCCCCTGATTCATGACCACCACCAGATGGACCAGGGCGACTTTCGACGCGTCGCGAACCTCGTGGAACATCGACTCCCCGGCGAAGAGCCCGCCGATCGCCACGCCGTAGAGACCACCCACCAGCCGTCCCTCGTTGTCCCAGACCTCCACGGAGTGGGCCCAACCGAGCCGGTGAAGCTGCACGTAGGCCGCTACGAAGTCCTCGGTTATCCAGGCATCGCGGCGTCTCGAGTCGGCGCAGCCGCCGATGACGCCTTCGAAGTCGGCGTCGACCGAGACCTGAAATCGTCTCGTCGACTGACGCAGCGACCGGCTGATGTGGAGCCCGCGCAACGGGAGAATCGCCCGATCGACCGGTGACCACCATCCGAGATGACCGTCGGGCAGCCGCATCGGGAAAAGACCCTTGCGATATGCCTGGAGCAGGGTCCCCGGCTCCAGGTCGGCACCCACGGATATCACGTCTCCGTCGCCAGGCTTCGGATCAGGTAGCTCGAACCTCGAGGGCGGCGGCTCAATCGGCACCCCCCGATTGTGTCAGAGCGGGAGGGCCCATGTCCGTAGGCTGGCCCGATGCGCGCCTTGATCTGCGACGAATACGGGGGAATCGACGCCTTGAGGGTGGCTGAGATGCCGGATCCGGCCCCGATTCCGGGGACGGCGATGGTCTCGGTGAGGGCCGCCGCAGTGAACTTCGCCGACGTGTTGGTCGTGGCCGGTCAGTATCAGGCCAAGCCGGAATTGCCCTTCGTCCCCGGTGGCGAGCTCGCCGGTGTGGTCGAGTCCGCCGCCGGCCTCGAAGGGTTCGGGCCCGGCGACCGGGTGTGCGGGTTCACCGGTTTCGGCGCCATGGCCGAGCGAGCCGTGGCCTACCCGGGTTCGATCATTCACCTCCCCGATCATGTCTCTTTCGAAGCCGGGGCCGCCATCCCGGTCGCCTACGGCACCTCGTACCACGCCCTCGTCGATCGCGCCCGGCTCGAGGAGGGCGAGACCCTGTTGGTGTTGGGGGCGGCGGGTGGGGTCGGAATCGCCGCCGTTCAGATCGCGAAGGCGATGGGGGCGACGGTGGTGGCTGCGGTGTCTTCCGAGGACAAGGCAGCCGCGACCATGGAGGCCGGCGCAGACGAGATCGTGCGCTACGACCAGATTCCGCTACGCGACGGGATCGCCGCGGCGACGGGTGGGGAAGGAGTCGATGTCGTGTACGACCCGGTCGGAGGCACGGCCACCGAGCTCGCCCTGCGTTCGACCAAGTGGAACGGGCGTCTTCTCGTCATCGGCTTCGCCTCCGGCGAGATCCCGTCGATCCCGCTCAATCTCAGCCTGGTCAAGGGCAACTCGGTGATCGGCGTGTTCTGGGGCAGATTCAACATGGAGGAGCCGGAGCGGAGCGCGGCCAACAACCAGGTCATCATGGATTGGGTCGCCGACGGGACCTTGCGCCCTCTGGTCCAGAAGACCTATCCGCTGGAGGAGGCGGTAGACGCCTTGCGCTGGGTTGCCGACCGCAATGCGATCGGTCGGGTGGTCGTCACCCCATGACCGCTCGCCCATGACCGATTTCGTCGTGATCGGGGGTGGGATCGCCGGTGTCGCCGCCGCAGCCCATCTCGCCCCGCACGGCTCGGTGACCCTGCTCGAGATGGAATCATCGCTGGCTTATCACACTACGGGGCGATCCGCCGCCCTGTTCGTCGTCAACTATGGAGGCCGGGCGTCCCGACCGCTGGCCCAGGCCAGCCAGCCCTTCTTGGAGAGTCCCCCCGAGGGGTCGACGGAGGAACCCCTCCTCTCCGACCGGGGTGCACTCTGGGTTGCGGACGAGACCCAGACCGATCAGCTCGCCCTCATCGCTCGAGAGGGTGTCGCCTCCGGAGCCGGATCCCGAATCGTCGATTCCGGGGAGATGGTGGCGATGGTCCCGGCGTTGCGACCGGAGCGGATTGCGGGTGGCATCTACGAGCCCTCGGCCCGCGACATCGACGTGGCGGGGCTCCACCAGGCATTCGTCCGCATCGCCAGGAGCCACCAGGCCGAGATCGTGCCTTCCGCCCCGGTGACAGGGCTGACCGCGCTCGGTGAGGGGTGGCGGGTGTCCACTCCCGACCGGGCCCTCGACTGCATGGCCGTGGTCAATGCCGCCGGCGCTTGGGGGGACCGGATCGCCGCGCTGGCCGGAGTTGAGCCGATCGGGCTCCAGCCGATGCGGCGCACCGCCTTCATGGTTCCCGGCGAGCAGAGCCACTCAGAGTGGCCGATGGTCGTCGACGTGGGCGACAACTGGTACTTCCGCCCCGACGGGGTCCAACTGCTCTGCTCGTTGTGCGAGGAGAAGCCTGCGGAGCCCGGAGACCCCAGGCCGGACATGGAAGACGTGGCGCTCGCCATCGAGCGGATCAACCAGGCCACCACGCTCGGCATCAGGTCGGTGAGCTCGCAATGGACCGGTCTGCGCACCTTCGCTCCCGACCGGGACCTGGTCATCGGCGAGGAGCCGACCGCTCCCGGCTTCTTCTGGCTGGTCGGCCAAGGGGGAACCGGGATCATGACCTCCCCCGCCTACGGGGCCCTGATCGCCAGTCAGGTCCTGGGCACGTCGCCGCCCGAGGACCTCGTCGCTGCAGGAGTGGATCCGGCCCGCACCTCCCCCGCCCGCTTCCGGTAGGCCCAGCGACCGCATCGAGTGGTGGTGGCTGGGGCGACGATGGGAGTGACCCTGGTTTCCCTCGTCGGTTGCCGCGCCATCTGGAGAATGGGAGATCGAGAACTACTCCGGGGCGTCGGCCTGACCCTCCAGACCCTTCCGTTCCAACCAGGCCGCCAGCGGCGTCGACATTCGGGCGGTGCGACTCCCCCAGTCGTAGACGACCGCGGTGCGGGCCAGATGGTCGTGCCACGCCCGTCTTTCCCTCCCGAACACGACGCCGAGCAACCCGATGCCCAGAGCGGCGAAGCTGAGCGGGTAGGTGATGGCGCGGACGAAGGCCTGGCGTCCCTGCAAGGAGATCGAACCATCGGCGCCGACCACCCGAACCCCCATCACCGTCTTGCCCAGGGTCTTCCCGAACACCGCTACCGAAAGCCAGAGGTACAAGAAGGCCCACAAGACGAAGCCGACCACGTACCAGAGCCCCTCTCCCGTATCGACCTCTCGGGCGGTGACCAGTTCGACCAGATAGGAGGCGCCGGCGACGATCAGGGTGAATCCGAAAGTGACGATCAGGTTGTCGAGGAGGAAAGCGATGAACCTGGTGACCGGCCCGGCGTATCGGCCGGTGCGGACCCCGCCGTCCCCGGCTCGCTCATCCACCCAGTCGACCAGTGCCCCCGGGCCGGGCGGGAATCGCCGGGGTTCACGCCCGATGAGACGGTTCAGACCCCGAAAGGTGATCTCATCGATGCCGACGATCGGCTTCCGGAACAGGTCGAGGGCAGAACCGGTGAGATGACTGGTGCTCTCGGTCACGATCTCAGGGATCCCGGCCCGGTCGACCAGCGCCCTGACGTCGACACGCTCCATGAGGGCATCGATGTCGGCCCTCTCCAACAGGGCGTCGATGTCGACCCGGCCGATCAGACGCTCGACATCGACCCGGTCGAGCAGCGCATTGACGTCGACTCGATCGAGGAGGGAATTGACGTCGACATGGCTGAGCACCATGTCGGGGTCGACCACATCGAGGACCCGCTCGCTCGCCCCTCGGGCGGCACGGCGGAAGAACCCCCTGCGCTGCTCCGCCTCGCCGTCGTCGGAGCCAGACCTGGTGCTCACCGGGGAGAACCTAGTCAGGGGCACTGGGCCGCAGCCCCGGTCAGCCGGTGACCGCCCCGGTCTCCGCTGAGCCGACGAGGCGGGCGTACTTGGCCAGCGCCCCGGTCTCGTAGCGTGCCGGGTGTGGCGCCCAACGTGAGCTCCGCTCCTTCAGCACCTCGTCGTCGACGAGCACGTCGAGTCGTCGAGCTGGGACGTCGACTCTCACCCGGTCGCCCGCCTCGATCAGGGCTATCGGCCCACCCATCTCCGACTCGGGCGCCACGTGGCCGATGCAGAGACCGGTGGTGCCCCCCGAGAAGCGCCCGTCGGTGACCAGCAGCACCTCCTTGCCCAGACCTGCACCTTTGATCGCCGCGGTTATCTGCAGCATCTCTCTCATTCCGGGGCCGCCCTTGGGGCCCTCCGTCCTGATGATGACGACGTCGCCGGCCTCGATCCGGTGGGCGAACAGAGCCTCGATCGCTCCCTGTTCGCCGTCGAACACCCGGGCCGGGCCCTCGAACACGTCGAGGTCGATTCCGGCCACCTTGACCACGGCGCCGCCCGGAGCCACGTTGCCGCGCAGCACGGCAATCCCGCCCTCGCCGGCCAAGGGGCTGGTCGGGGCGGCGATCACGTCCTGATCCGCGTTGAAGGCCACATCCTTCAGATTCTCGGCCAGGGTCCGACCGGTCACCGTGAGCACGTCGCCATGGAGCAAGCTCTCGTCGAGCAGGGCGCGCAGAACCATGGGAACCCCGCCCACCCGGTCGAGATCGACCATGTGGTACCGGCCGAACGGCTTGAGGTCCCCGAGGTGGGGCGTCCGTCGGGATATACGGTCGAAGTCCTCCAACTCGAGCCCCACTCCGGCCTCGTGGGCGATCGCGAGCAGATGGAGGACGGCGTTGGTCGAGCCACCGAGGGCCATGACCGTGGTGATCGCATTCTCGAATGCTGGACGGGTCATGATTGCCCGCGGAGTCACGTCGTCCTCGAGGAGCTGCATGACCGCTTGCCCGGACCGCTCCGCATACCCCGCGAGACGGGGGTCGATGGCGGGGACCGTCGCCGAGCCGGGAAGGGACATGCCGATGGCCTCCCCGACGGAGGCCATGGTGTTGGCGGTGAACATCCCGGCGCAGGACCCGGCCCCCGGGCAGGCCGCCCTCTCGATCTCCAGCAAATCCTCGATGCTGATCCGGCCCTCCGACTCGGCCCCTATCCCTTCGAAGACGTCGACGATCGAGATGTCGCGACCGGCGTAGTGACCGGGGAGGCTGGACCCCCCGTAGAGGAACACCGAGGGCAGATCGAGGCGAGCAGCCGCCATGAGCATCCCGGGTAGCGACTTGTCACAACCGGCGATCGCAACGAGGGCGTCGAATCGCTCTGCGTGCATCACCAGCTCCACCGAGTCGGCGATCACCTCACGCGACACCAGGGAGGCACGCATCCCCTCGTGACCCATCGAGATGCCATCCGACACGGCGATGGTGGAGAAGATGAGGCCCACTCCCCCGGCGCCGACCACCCCGCTCTTGGCATGCTTGGACAGCTCGGGCCCGGTCAGATTGCACGGGGTCACCTCGTTGCCCGCCGACACCACGCCCACCTGGGGTTTGGCGAAGTCGTCTTCGGTCAGGCCGACGGCGCGCAGCATGGCCCGTGCCCCGGCTTTGGCCGGCCCTTCGGTCACCTCACGGGATCTGGTCTTGTGAGTCATGGGCCAGGCATCCTATGACGCCGAGTTTTTCCTGAGAGCGAAACCGACCACAATCTGCCCATGGCAACGATCTACTACGACGCGGACAGCGATCCCGACCTCATTCGAGCCAAGAAGGTCGCAGTCATCGGCTACGGGAGCCAAGGCCACGCCCATGCCCTCAATCTGAAGGAGTCAGGGGTGAATGTCGTCGTGGGCCTCCGCGAAGGTTCGTCGAGCCGGGCCGAGGCCGAAGCGGAAGGACTCACGGTCATGAGCCCGGAGGAGGCGGCGCGGTGGGCGGACACCATCATGATGCTCGTCCCCGACCAGGTGATGGGAGTCATCTACGCCGAGTCGGTGGAGAAGAACCTCGATTCCGGGGACACCCTCCTCTTCGCCCACGGCTTCAACATCCACTTCGGCGAGATCGTGCCCCCCGAGGACGTCGACGTGGCCATGATCGCCCCCAAAGGACCGGGGCACCTGGTCCGGCGCACCTACCAGGAGGGGTCAGGTGTTCCCTGTCTCCTCGCCGTCCACCAGGACCCGACTGGTCACGCCCGGGCCCTCGCCCTCTCCTACGCCTCCGGCATCGGCGGCGGGCGGGCCGGAATCCTGGAGACCACGTTCAAGGAGGAGACCGAAACCGACCTGTTCGGCGAACAGGTCATCCTCTGCGGAGGCATCTCCGAGTTGATCAAGGCGTCTTTCGAGACGCTGGTCGAAGCCGGGTACCAGCCCGAGTCTGCCTACTTCGAGACCCTCCACGAGCTCAAGTTGATCGTCGACCTCCTCTACGAGGGCGGTCTCTCCTGGATGAGGTACTCGGTTTCCGACACCGCCGAGTACGGCGACTACACCCGCGGCTCCCGGATCGTCACCGACGAGACCCGTCAGGCGATGAAGGACGCTCTCGCCGACATCCAGTCGGGCGCATTCGCCAACGAGTGGATGGCCCAGGCACGGGAAGGCGCTCCCTTCCTCTATGAGCAAAGAGCGGCGAACCGGGCACACCAGATCGAGGACGTGGGCCGGGAGCTGCGCAAGATGATGCCCTTCCTCGACCCCAAGACAGCCCCTTAGTTCTCCCGACGCGCAACGGGGGCGAACCCACCTCCTCCCTCAATCCGTTCGGGCGGTCCCGGCGCGGGGCCCGAGTTGGGACACGCTCATCACCGTGTCTCCTCTAGGGGCCGTTCCCTCGACCACGGTCAGCCCGAACGGGGTCAGGGCGAGACGCGCCAGCTTGACGTTGGCAACTGCAAACGGGATACCGACGATGGTGACGAAGAAGACGAGGGCGAGCAGAAGATGGGCCACGGCCAGCCACCAACCGTCGAGGATGATCCAGACGATGTTCCCGACCAACGCCCAGAAGCCCGACGACCCCTCCTTCCTGATCACGGTCCGTCCGAACGGCCACAACACGTAGTTGGCCAACTTGAATGCCTGGAGACCCAACGGGATGGTCACGATGAGGATGATCCCGACCACTCCGGCGACGAAGTAGAGGATCGACATCCAAATCCCACACAACAGCAGCCAGAGGATGTTGCCCAGCGTGGTCATGGTCTTCGAAGCTAGTCCTCCCCGGCGCCAGCCCCCGGTCAGCCGGTCCGTGCGAGCTCCGAGCCGATCCAGCGGTCGATCTCGGCCCAGACGTCATAGAGCCAATCCTCCTGGGCTTCTGGTGGCGGGATGTCCTCGGCCCGGTAGTGCCAGATCCTGACCTCCACCTCGGTATCCATGGGCATCGCCCTCCAGATATCCGCAGCGTTGATGAAGGTCTCCAGACCGGCATGACCGATGAAGAAGACGTCGGACGGCGCCGGGGCCGCGGCGAGGGCGGTCATCACTCCCAACGAGCGGGGCGGCAGGGTCTGTTTCAGCTTCTCCGCCCGTTCTGCCAGGTCGGGTCGGCCGATGTCGTGCAGCTTCTGGATCGCCCGGGCCCTTCGCCCCTCCGTGTAGTTGGCCCCTTCGGGGAAGATCACGAAGGCATCGTCGCGGTCCATTGTCCGGGCCAGGTCGTCGATCGCCGACACCAGCGTATCGCCTCCCTTGCGTCCGGCCGGGACGAAGGCTGTCGGGAGGCGATTGAGGATCACGTCGACCGCCGGGTCCCATTGGAGGAACTCCTTGAGCACGATTCGGGGGTCGCGTCGATATCCGTTGACCAAACCGTTCATGAGGAGGAACGAGTCGCCGGGCCCGGCATGCCGGGAGAAGACCAGTATCGACCTCGTGCGGCCCTCGACCGAGGTGCTGGCCCGCTCACCGCCCTGCACCACGCGCAGCTTGAACGTGATCTCGGCCGATCTGACCACGATGCGCAACATCAATCCGAGAAGCCGGTAGTGGGTCTCCACGAAGAAGGGAGATCGCATCTTCCACCCGAAGCCGGAGCCAGCCCAGCTGAGGAACATCGAGATCAGGCCCACCCCCTCGACCAGCAGGTAGAGGAAGAGGAACCAGGCGAGTCGGAGGATGCGCCAATTCCCTGGCACGTAGCGGGAGAGGAAGGCGGCCACGATGATCCACACCGGGAGCGCTGCCACCGCCACCGCGACCAGTAGGACGATCGCCGGATCGATGAGCAGGCGTCGCATCCACTTCGGAGGCAGGCTCATGTCCGGATCCCGTCGAGATATTCGACGGAGGCGGCATAGGCGCCGTCGATCAGCTCCCGGGTCGAGCCGACGTCCCGCCATCTGAGCTGACGGGCGTCGTCGAATGCGACGGGGTTCCCTGAGGGGAGGAGATGGAGCTCGATCCCGGGCGGCAAAGTCTCGACCGCCGTCGTGAACCGGTGGCGCCGGGCTATCTCGAATGAGATGAGCGCCGCTTCGTGCAGCCTCTTCGGGGGTCGAAGCTGCGACTCGATCCGACCAACTTGGAGCACGAAGATCTCCCGTGCACCGAGGTCGACGGCGCGGGCCAGAGGCACAGAGTTGACCAAACCCCCGTCATAGAAGTGCTCGCCGGCGATCTCGACCGGCGGGAACAGGGCGGGCACCGCCGATGAGGCGAGCAGCGCCTCGATGAGCGGCCCTTCGGTGAACCAATGCTCGGCGGCCCGCTCGATGGAGGCAGCCACGCATTGGAACGGAAGCACCAGGTCCTCGATCAGACGCCCGGCGCTGTGGACCCTTTGGAGCAGAGCCCTCAGCTCCGAGGTCTCGTGCAGGGCCGGTCTCAGGGCGGCCACGTTCCTCAACCGATCGATCCGACGGCCCTGCAGGATTCCGGTGGAGGCGATCTCCGCCCAGAGCCTGGTGAGACTCTCCACCCCCTCCGCTCCAGGTCGATCGGCGACGACCGAGCCGTTGAATGCGCCGATCGACGTCCCCAGGATGAGGTCGGGAGTCACATCCGCCTCGTCGAGCGCGCGCAGCATCCCTACCTCCACCGCTCCCCAGCGCCCGCCACCCCCGAGCACAAACGCGGTAGTCACGACAACGTGGAACGTAGAACGTGAGACGTATCACGCCTCCTCTTCGATGTACCACTCGGTGAAGTCGGAGCACAGGCCCTGGGCGTCGAACCGGATCACAAACAGGTTGCGATAGCTGGCGGGGGGCTCGAGGTACCGGGTGGTGCCGGTGATCACCGCCAGGTCCTCGGTCTCGACCAGTGGCTGCCACTCGAAATCCCAGTTGTCGGGATCGTCGTCGACCCCCTGCCACCAGGCAACGATCTCGTCACGGCCGTGTCTCTCGCCATCCGCCGTCTGCGGGTCGTACACGGCGTCGGGGCTGAACAGGGCCGCGATGTCGTATGCGTCGTTGGTGCTCCACGCCTCGACGTAGGCATCCATCCAGTCGTCGAGACGCTCGCTCATACCAGCTCCAATCCAACAACCAAGGGATCGTCGGAGACGATGGCGAAACCGAACTTCATGAACAGGTCGAGGGAACCGTGGAACGCAGCTCTCTCGTCTCCCGGGTCTCGCACCGGATAGCCCTCGAGACGGGCGAAGCCCAGGTCGGCGAAGCCGGTGACGACACCGTCGAGAAGCCGGGTGGCGACTCGGTGACCGCGATATGGCGGAGCGATGGCGAAACAGACCACCGAAGCCACGTCATCGTCGGCTCCGTCGGCCAGACCGGGTAGCTCTCTCCGGGCGGTGGCGTTGCACCAGCCCACCATCTTCCCGTGGACGTAGGCGAGCATGCCGGTGGTCCTGCCACCCCTGATCATGGCCAACTGGTCGCTCCGATTCTCCTGCCACGGCTCCTCACCCCAGTTCTCGTTGCTCTTCCCGCCGCGCGGATAGAACATGCAGTAGCAGGCCCCCCATGCCGGGTTGTCCGGAAAAGCGTCGATGTCGAAGAAATGGGCGACATCGGCGGCGGACTCCGGTGTGATCGGTCGGGTCTCGATCTCGCCAATCACCTCGAGCCGCTCGATAGGCCCGGTCGACCGATCCTGCGATTCCAGGTAGTTGCGAACGTTGGCGATGGTCAAGCCGAACTCGGGATGGGCCCGGTCGAAGTGGGTCTTCACCGGAGCAATGAGTGACTCGGTGTCGTCCTCGGTCATCACCGCCTGGCAGTGGCAGGTCATCGATCTGGTCATGGCCGGCTCAGGACCCCGGTGGTGACCAACTTCCGGTACCACTCGAAGCTCCGCTTCGGTGTCCTCTCGAGGGTGTTCTCGTCGATCCAGACCAGTCCGAAACGCTGGGCGAATCCCTCGAGCCACTCGATGTTGTCCATCAGGCTCCACACGAAGTATCCGTCGACGGGCACCCCGTCGAGGCGGGCCGTGGCAAGGGCCCTGACGTGGGCGCTGAGATACTCGATACGTCTCTGATCGTCGACCACGCCCTTCTCGTCCGGCCCGTCCGAGAAGCTGGCACCGTTCTCGGAGACGATGATCGAGGTTGGTGCGTATGTCTCCGAGAGCTCGCCGAGGTAGCGAGAGAGGCCTTCGGCATCGATCCTCCATCCCATCTCGGTGTATCCGGGCTGCGGATCGGGGCCTGGCTCGGTCTCCGGGGCGTCGATCTCCTCCCCTCCGACACCCACCTCGACCGTGGTGTAGTAGTTGAGGCCGAGAAAGTCGATGGGAGTGGCGATCGTTCTCAGATCGTTGGCGTCGATCAGATCGGGCTCGATCCGGCCGCGTTCCCGATAGATACGCATCATGTCATCGGGATAACCCCGCCCGAACACCGGGTCGAAGAACCATCGGTTGCGGAAGCCGTCGAAGTGACGGGCGGCCTGTCGGCCCTCCTCGGACTCGGAAGTGGCCCGGACCGGGCGGCAGTCGAGGGCGATCCCGACCCTGGCATCGTCGACCACGTTCCTGATCTCCAAGGCTGCCAGCCCGTGCGATACCAGAAGATGATGGGCAACCGTGAGTGCGGTCCGCCAGTCCGATGCCCCCGGGGCGAAGAGCCCGTCGCGGTAGCCGAGCATCGCTGTCACCCATGGCTCGTTCTGAGTGATCCACAGACCTGTCTCCTCGCCGAGGGCACCGGCCACGACACGGGCGTAGCGGGCGAATGCCTCGGCCGTGGCTCGGGACACCCATCCCCCTTTGTCTTCGAGGGCCTGGGGCAGGTCCCAGTGATAGAGCGTGACCACCGGAGCGATGCCCCTGTCGCGAAGCCCGGCGACGAGACGGCGGTAGAAGTCGAGCCCGGCTTGGTTCACCCGCCCGTCGCCGTCGGGGATGACCCTCGCCCAGGCAACGGAGAATCGGTAGGCGCCCACCCCGAGCATCTCGAGGAGATCGAGATCCTCCTCCCAACGATGGAAGTGGTCGCAGGCGACGTCACCGGGGACGCGCAGCCTCCCGAGGTCGGAGAAACGATCCCAGACCGAGTCGCCCTTACCATCCTCATGGCGGCCGCCCTCTATCTGGAATGCGGAGCTGGAGACACCCCAGATGAACTCGGGCGGAAACGACACCACCGACATGTCGGAGGGGTTGCTCAACGCAGCCCCCGGCTCGTGTCAGACGCCGGCCGCAACCTTCTGCTCGGACCCCACCCTCGATCCGGTCTTGGGGTCGAAGAAATGGAGCTTGGCGCAGTCCACGATCAGGTCGATCTGATCGCCACGCGACACCCGGGCATCGGGGCTGACCCGGGCGATCCAGTTGGTGGTATCGCCCAGTGACGAAGCGTCCTGGCCGGTGTCGGCGAGCAGCTCTTCGATGTCGGGAGTCACCACCGGCGGCCGGTTCACGGTGAAATGGACATAAGTCTCCGCACCCAGCATCTCGGTGACCTCGACCTGCGCGGTGATGGTCCGGTCTGGATCCGGGCCCTTGACCGAGGCTGCCTCCAGCGAGTTGGGTCGGATGCCGACCACCAATTCCTCGTTCATCCGATTCTCCAGCCCGGGGTGTGAGGCCAGAGCGCGCGCATCCACCTTGACGTCGCCGACCGGAGCCTTGAGCCAGACCTCCTGACCCCGATTCTCCAGCGTCCCGTAGGCAAGGTTCATCGCCGGGCTGCCGATGAAGCCGGCGACGAACAGATTGTCGGGATTGTCGAAAAGCTCGGTGGGGGCGCCAACCTGCTGCAGGTTCCAGGGCCGAGCCGCCGAGACTGGCCGCAGCACCGCCACCCGGTCACCGAGAGTCATGGCCTCGACCTGATCGTGGGTCACATACACCGTGGTCGTCTCGAGTCGACCGTGAAGACGCTCCAACTCGGCTCTCATCTGCACCCTGAGCTTGGCGTCCAGGTTGGAGAGCGGCTCGTCCATCAGGAAGGCGGCGGGCTCGCGGACGATGGCGCGGCCCATCGCCACTCGCTGTCTTTGACCACCGGACAGCGCCTTGGGCTTGCGCTCCAGGTACTCGCGGATCTCCAGGATGTCGGCCGCCTCATGCACCCGGCGCTGGATCTCCTCCTTGGCGAACTTGCGCAGCTTGAGGCCGAAGGCCATGTTGTCGTAGACCGACATGTGGGGGTAGAGGGCGTAGTTCTGGAACACCATGGCGATATCGCGGTCCTTGGGAGCGACATCGTTCACCACCCTGTCGCCGATCGACATCGTGCCCTCGGTGATGTCCTCGAGACCGGCGATCATGCGGAGAACGGTGGACTTGCCGCACCCGGAAGGGCCGACGAGGACGAGGAACTCGCCGTCATGGATCTCGAGGTCGAGGTTCCCCACAGCCCTGGTCCCGTCTTCGTAGACCTTGCCCAGGCCTTCCATGGTGATGCGAGCCATCTCAACTTCTCCCTTGTGTCGTGTGGCCGATGCCCAGAACCTAGCGGAAAAGGCTCGGGGTTGGTATCGGAAGTCTCCCTCCCCGGCGCGCCGAAAGGGCGGTGAGGACCCTCTCCCCACCCCGAGAATGCGCGCGCACACCACACAGTCCGATATGGTTGGCCGTTCGGGCGGTGTGGTTCGCCATGCCGCTCCGTCCAACGGAGGAGACAATATGAAACGACTGAGCAGGCTATTTGCCTTGCTTGCAGTGCTTGCGCTGGTGATCGCCGCCTGTGGTGATGACGGTGGAGGCGAAGGCACAGACACGACCGCCGAAGGCGGTGAAGACGGAGGTGAGGCCAGTGAGGCTTCCTTCGACCTGTGGGGAGCACCCACCGGCGTAGAAGGTGATGCCCTGGCCGGGTTCATCGATGTCTACAACACCGAGGTCGGCTCCAGCATCAACTACAACCCGGTGGCCGAGTTCGAGGAGCAGCTCAGGATCCAGGTCGAGGGTGGGGCGCCGCCCGAGGTGGCGTTCACGCCACAGCCGTCTTCCATCTGCTCTTATGCCGACGATGGGAGCCTGGTCTCACTCGAGGACATGGGCTTCGACATCGCCGAGATGGAATCCAACCACTCCAAGTATTGGATGGATCTCGGTCTCTGCGACGACGGCAACCACTATGGGATCCCCTGGTTCCCCAACTTCAAGTCGGTGGTCTTCTATCACCAGCCGACCTTCGAGGAGGCCGGTTACGAGATCCCCGAGACCTATGAGGACATGGTGGCCCTCTCCGAGCAGATCGCGGCAGACGGGATGACCCCGTGGTGCTTCGGTTTCGAGAGCGGCACCGCCTCGGGATGGCCGGGCACCGACTGGATCGAGGACATCTACGTCCGTCAGAACGGATCCGAGATGTACGCCCAGTGGTACAACCACGAGATCCCGTTCAACGACCCGACCGTGGTCGCAGCGTTCGACACCCTCGGTGAGATCCTGTTCGGCGAGGGCTTCGTCCTCGGCGGGCCGGACGGGGCGGCCAGCCTCTTCTTCGAGGACTCACCGGGACCGATGTTCGACGATCCGCCCGGGTGTCTGATGCTGAAGCAGGGCTCGTTCGCCGCCAACTTCTTCAACCAGGCGGCCGGTTACGAAGAGGGTGAGGAGGAGGAGATCGGTGTGTTCGCCTTCCCCACCATCGACGGCAACACCGGAGCGATGGGTGGTGGCGACACCATCATCGTCTTCGACGGCGCCCCGGCGACCGTGGCGGCGATCAAGGACTGGATCACTCCGGATTGGCAGTGCACCCTGGCTTCGGCCTCGGGTGGCGGTATCGCTCCCTTTGGCGGCCACAATGTGGCCGGTGTGGAGCGGCTCCCGGGTCACAAGGACGTCGATCCCGCCTGCTATGAGACGGAGGCCTCCCAGACCTTCGCCGAGGCGATAACGACGGCCCTGGGCGAGAACACGTTCGTGTTCGACGCCTCGGACCTGATGCCCCCCGAAGTGGGTCAGCGGACCTTCTGGGATGGGGTCATGGAATGGACTCGAGGCGCAGACACCCAGTCTGTCGTCGACACCATCGAGGCCAGCTGGCCCAGCTAGCCGGTCTGCGTGACAGTTGGAGAGGGGCGGTCCAAGGACCGCCCCTCTCTCGCGTCGTCACGAGAAGATCCGGTGAGGTAGGGTCGAGCCCGGCATATAGGGAGACAGTGAAGGAGGCCGCATGTCAACACCTCCGGTGAGCGAGAAACAGGTCGAGGAAGTCCGTCCCCGGCCACCCACGGAACCCGGTTCCCAAGACCATCGCCCTCAGGTGTGGCTGCTCAGAGTCCTCAGCGCCCTGGTCGTGCCTGCCGTCCTCATCGTCTTCTTTTTCACCTTCGAGTTCCTCCAGCGCCGCGATCTCAACAAGCTGCTCCAGGTCTCCATCGCCCTGGTGGTGGGGGTCGGTGGTATCTGGCTCCTCTATTGGGGCATGGATCGGGCCATCAGCGCCATGCCGGATCGAGCTGCAACGGCCATCCGCCCCTTCGCATTCGCCGGCCCGGCCATGGTCCTCCTCGCCTTCTACCTGGTGTACCCGGTGGTCAACACCCTCATCCTCAGCTTCCAGAACGACGACGGCGACGCCTTCGTCGGGTTGGCGAACTACGAGCGGATATTCACCGAGACCACATACCTGGTCTCGATTCGCAACAGTGTGGCCTGGGTGGTGATAGTCCCCGCCTTTGCCGTGGCCATCGGGCTCGCCTTCGCCACACTTGCCGACCGGTTGCCCCGGAGATCGGAGGCAACCGCCAAGTCCTTGATCTTCCTGCCCATGGCCATCTCCTTCGTCGGCGCATCGGTGGTGTGGACCTTCATCTACCGGTTCCGCCCTCTCGCCTTCGGGGAGCAGATCGGGATCATGAACGCCATCGTGGTCTCGCTCGGTGGCGAGCCGGTCGACTGGCTGGCCACCCCGCTGTGGAACAACCTCTTCCTCATGGTGATCCTGATCTGGCTCCAAACCGGTTTCGCCATGGTCATCCTCTCCTCTGCGATCAAGAGCGTGCCCGACGACCAATTGGAGGCGTCCCGGATCGACGGGGCCAACGAGTGGCAGGTCTTCTGGAAGATCACCGTCCCCTCCATCGCTTCCACGATCGTCGTGGTCTGGACAACCATCCTCATCACCACCTGGAAGGTGTTCGACATCGTCTGGGTGATGACCGGCGGCCGGGAGGGCACATCGGTGGTGGCCCAGCAGATGGTGACCGAGTTCTTCACCTTTACCAACGACGGGATGGGATCGGCCCTGGCCGTCCTCTTGTTCCTGGCTGTGGTCCCCATCCTCATCGTCAACGTGCGACGGTTCCGCGAGCAGGAGGCAACCCGATGACCACCGCCACCGAGACCGCGCCTGCACCCACGCCGACGACCCTCCCGGGCAAACGCGCCCCTTCCAAATTCCCCGTGTATCTCGGCGTCGGCCTGATTGCCCTGATCTGGACCGTCCCCTCATTCGGCTTGTTCATCAACTCATTCCGAACCCCGCAGGCGATCCGGGGCACCGGCTGGTGGACCGTCTTCGACGAGGTGTTCGACTCGGCGACCTGGACGGTGCAGAACTACACCCAGGTGCTCGAGGGCGGCTTCGGCAACGCCTTCATCAACAGCCTGGCGGTGACGGTGCCCTCGGTGGTGATCCCACTCACGGTGGCCGCTTTCGCCGCCTACGCCTTCGCCTGGATGGACTTCCCAGGGCGGCAGGTGATCTTCGCCACCGTGGTAGGTCTCCTGGTGGTGCCCCTGCAGATGGCGCTGATCCCGATTCTGCGGGTCTACACCAACTTCGAGCTCAACTCCACCTATCCCGCCATCTGGCTGGCTCACACCGGGTTCGGGCTCCCCCTGGCCGTGTACCTGCTTCGCAACTACATGGGCTCCCTCCCCTCGTCCCTGATCGAGTCGGCCAAGATCGACGGGGCCGACCACTTCAAGATCTTCACCCGGCTGGTGATCCCCCTCTCCGTGCCGGTCCTGGCCTCATTCGCCATCTTCCAGTTCCTGTGGGTGTGGAACGACCTGCTGGTAGCCCTGGTGTTCCTCGGCTACAACCCCGCGGTGAAGGTCCTCACCGTCGAGCTCTCCGACCTGGCCGGGCGAGGCGAGGGAGCGCTCAGCTTGCTCCCGGCGGCAGCCGGCGTGACCATGATCCTGCCTTTGGTGGTGTTCTTCTCGTTGCAGCGATTCTTCGTCCGCGGGCTCACCGCCGGTTCGGTCAAGGGATAAATCCCTCTGCGCGACACCGAGAGCAGGGGGCCGAGCCGCTGGCGGACATGGGTGGCTCTCACACTGGGGACTGTGCTGCAGATGTTCAGCTACTTTCCCTACGCCGCCGCCTTCATCCAGCCCGAAGGTGAGCCACCCGGAGTCGACCCGGGCCTGCTCGCAATCGGCCTGGCGCTGGCCCCCTTCGTCTTCGTCGTGGTGGGACTGGTGTCGGGGAACCGGCTCTGGCCCAAGAAGGTCCTGATCTCCCTCGGCCTGCTCCTCGGCGTCGGTCTCTCCATCGGTCTCATCTCGCCGGTATTGGGGGCGGCTGCCGGGTTCGGCGTGGGCACGGCCGTCACCCTGAGGTTGCCCGAGATCCCCAACCAGCTGCGGCGGCGGCTGCTCGCGGTCACCTTCGCCGTCGTCTATTCAGCCGTCTTCCTCCTCTTCATATCGGTACCGGCCGGTGTCCTAACCGGTGCCGTCCTCCCCATCCTCATGGTGGGCTTCGCCGACGAATACGGGGCCTGGAAACACGAGCGAACCGCCAGCGAGAGCACCGACCCCGCCTAACCGGTCGCTTCGGCGGGCTCGCCCAGGTCGAAACCGGGAGTGCCCGCAGCGATCCAATCGTCCAGCGCCTCCTGATTGGGAATGTCCTGTCCGCGGTGCTGCGCGAGGAGGAAGCGGTGGTGGAGAAAATCGCAGTAGGCCTGGACCGGGTCACCGCCCCTGACCTCACTGATCTGGGCCACGACCGGCTCGAATGAGGACGTGAGCCACTTGAAGGTGCCCACGCTCTTCCCCGATGCCGTACTGCTGCCGTGCTTGGCCAGGAAGTAGTTGAGGTCGCTGAGGATCACTCGCGCCTGGTTGTCCGAAGCCTCGATCCCGGTCTGCTGACGGAGACGCTCGGAGTGAAAAGTCCTCCCCCCCACCTGGATGTTCATCCGAACCAGGTTCCTCCCGTCGGCAGGGTCGAGATACACGTCATCCACCGAGAACCCCAGATCGTTGAGCCGGGCGATCCGCTCCCGGATCCGGTAGGTCTCGTCCCGGGTGATCACCAGCTCCTCGGTCACCTCCCGCCACAGTGACAGATATCTCTCCTCGACATCCTGGCCGAGGTTGAGATCTGCGTGATCGATCTCGACACCGGTCATGGCGGCAATGTCAGCCATCTCCCCGGCAAGGTTCAGCTTCATGATCTCGAGGTCTTCGGCTCGCTGGCCGTCTGACAGCCTGTCACGGAGACGGCTGGTCTCACCGTCGATCATGATCGCCTCGATCGCCGCGGCGTCGTAGCGGTAGAGGAGATTGGACAGTGAGCAATCTCCCCAGAAGCAGCCGGCAAGGTGGAGCTCGACCAACAGCCCGGCCACGGCGTCGAGAAGCTGGTGCCTTCGCGGACCGAAGCCGGGGCCGGAGACGAGATGGCGGTAGGGAAAGGAGTGATCGACATATCGGGTGATCACCGCACCCGACTGCTCGCTGTGGGGATCGAGCCAGACCCGGTCCACCAGCCCCACCGGCTCTGCCGACCGCCTGGTCCGTTCCTCGAGGGCACGGAACAGGTGGTATTCGCCGTAGGCGATGCGGCGGGGCAGCTCCTTGATGACGAAGACCCCCTCCGCGTAGGCGACGAAGACGACCGGATGCCGATGAATCCCGGTGGGCATCTCCACCAATCGCTGGTGGGCCCACTGCATGACCGGCAGGTCCCAGGGCAGATCGAGGAAGTCCGGATTCCCTGGTCGGACCTGCAGATGTGGTGTGCCCATCCCGACCATTCTCGCGGTGGGGCGGGTCGCCGGGGAAACACGAGGTTGACTCCCTTGGTTCGACTTAGTATGTTTATTAAACAATCAGAGTCGGGACGGGATGACGGACACAAAGCCAACCACGGTATCCGGGCTCACCCCCCTCTCCACCCGGGCCAAGGCGACCCGGAGCCAAACCCGCCTCAACAACCTTCGGCTCGCCATGCAACTCATTTATTCCAACTGGCCCACGTCCCGGGCCTCGGTTGCCCGTGCCTCGCATCTCACCCCGGCCACAGCCTCGGGCCTTGTCGACGAGCTTCTCGAGATGGACCTCGTCAAAGAGGTGGGGACCGGGCCCTCCGGCGGGGGAAAGCCTCCCACCCTCATCGCACCGAACCCGGCCGGTCGGTCGATCATCGCCCTCGACCTCTCCTCTGCCGACTTCCAGGGCGCCCTCGTCGATCTCTCCGGTGAGATCGTCGCCGCCGAGGCCGTTCCCGGCGCCACCGGCGAGTCGGGGCTGGAGGCAGTTGCCGATCTGGTCACCTCTCTCGTCGCGCGCAGCGCCGCCCCCTTGCTCGGTGTCGGGATCGGGACGCCCGGTGTCGTCGATCCTGCCCAAGGTCTGGTCACTTCGGCCAACTTGAAATGGTATGAGGCGCCCCTCGCCGCCGCCGTGGCCGGTGCGACCCAAGCCCCGTCCCAGATCATCAACGACGCCCACGCCGCTGCCCTCCACGAATACAGCGTCCATGCCCCCCGGGTCCCGAGTCTGGCTCTGGTCAGGGTCGGGCGCGGCATCGGCTCGGGCTACGTCCTCGACGGTCACTTCTACCGGGGCGACAACGCCGTCACCGGCGAGATCGGTCACGTCCGTCTCGACGACACCGGCCAATTGTGCAGCTGCGGCAACACCGGGTGTCTAGAGACCGTGGCCTCGATGTCGGCTCTTCTCGCCACCGTCGGCGGTGACCAGGAGGTCACTCACGAGAGGATCGCGGCCGTCGCCGCCGATCCCTACGCCGCCGGCGAAGTCGAGGGCGCCGCGATCGCCTTGGGTCGGGGGCTCGCCCCGATGGTCGCCCTGCTCGCCGTCAGGGACATCGTGTTGTGGGGCGAGGTCACCTCACTCGGCGAGCCCTACCGGGAGACGGTGGAAAGGGAGATCCGGAGCCGAGTGCTTCCGGTCAACACCGATCTGATCCACGTCCAATACGCCTCCGCAGGGGAAGACGCCGTGATCAAGGGCGCCGCCGGCCTGGTCCTGTCCAGCGAGTTGGGGGTGGTGTGGTGACCGGTTTGCTCGCCGGAGTCGACATAGGCGGCAGCGGGACCCGGGGTTGTCTGGTCGAGGAGGGACGCATCATCGCCTGCTCAGCCCTTCCCGCCGACCTCTCCAGCTCTACGGCAGTGGGCGACCTCGCCATCGCCGTGCTGAGCAAGGTCCTGGCCGATAGCGGACACGAAATCGACCAGCTCGCCTCGATCGGCGTCGGCATCCCCGGCCAGGTGAGCGAAGGGAAAGTCCGACACGCCGCCAATCTCGGCATCGGCAAGGCGGGATTCGACCTGGGTGGCTACGTCTCCTCCGCCACCCAGGTCCCCACCTTGGTCGAGAACGACATGACGGTGGCCGCATACGGCGCCTATGCCCTCACCTCGGCCGACAGCTCCGTGCGCAGCCTGATCTTCATCGGCATCGGGACGGGAGTGGCCGCAGGCATCGTGTTGGAGGGTGAGGTGTACCGGGGCAGCCGAGGCCTCGCAGGCGAGTTCGGTCATGTGCCCATGGGCACCGGGATCGAATGCCCGTGCGGCTCCACCGGATGCCTGGAGACGGTGATCGGCGCCACCGCCATCGCCAAGGAATGGGATCTGGCGCCGGTCAGCTCCCTGTTCCTGTCCGCCGCTCGGGGCGAGTCACAGGCAGTGGCGCTCGCGGCCAGGGCGATCGATCATCTCGCACAGGCCATGTGGTGGCTCGCCGCCGCCTACGACCCCGACGTCTTCTACATCGGAGGCGGGGTGGGAGCCGGTGCCCCCTCCATCGGAAAGATGGTCGCCACCAGATGGACAGAGCTGGCGGGGAGCTCCGAGTTCGCCCGGAGGGTTCTCGATCCCGACCGCATCCGGATGTACGACCTCGAGGAGCCGGTGGGCGCGTACGGCGCCGCCCTCCTCGGCGCCCGACAGATCGGGGAGCGTCAGATGACAGAGCATTTCTCCTCTAGCCGAGAGACAGCTTCTCTTGGCACTTTGGAGAAAGACAAGAAGACCCGGGTGACGCCGAAAGGTTTCGGCGAAACGCGGGCGACACGACAGCAAGAGGAGGAATCCCAATGCGTAAACGATGGTTGATCGCAACGATCACGGCGCTGGCCCTGATCGTTGCGGCATGTGGTGGTGAGACCGCGGGAACCACCACCACCGAGGCGACTGGAACCACGGACGCCCCCGTCACGACAGAGGCGGGCGACACCAGCACCACCCCTGGGGCTGCGGCGGAACCAACCGGCTACGACGATCTCGACCAGGCCTTGGCCGGAGAGTTCGAAGGCAGCACGGTCGAGGTATGGGCACAGTGGCTCCCCGAGTCCTCGGAGGCATCGAACTTCACCTACACCCTGGAGCCGTTCCAGGAGGCGACCGGCATAACCGTCGACTTCCAGCCCACGCCGGATTACGAGACGGCACTGCAGGTGGCAGTGGACGGGGGCAATGCTCCCGATCTGGCGCAGATCGCCCAGCCGGGCAAGATGCACCAGTACGCCGAGTCGGGCTCGCTGGTCAGCCTCGCCGACTGGTTCAACACCGAGAAGCTGCAGGCCGACATGGTGCCTGCCTTCTACGAGTTGGGCCTGTTCCAGGACGACCTGTACGGGGTCTACTACAAGACCGACGTCAAGTCGATCGTGTGGTACCCGGTTCAGGGATTCGCCGACAACGGGTACGAAGTGCCGACCACCTGGGATGAGCTGATCGCACTCAGCGACCAGATCATCGCCGATGGCAACGGCAACCCCTGGTGCATCTCGATCGAGAGCCAGGAAGCCGATGGCTGGGTGGCAACCGACTGGATGGAGGACATCCTGCTGCGCACGGCGCCGCCGGAGACCTACGACCAGTGGATCAGCCACGAGATCCCGTTCAACGACCCGGAGGTGTTGGAGGCTGCCGAGTACATGTCGCAGATCTGGTTCACCCCGGACTATGCGTATGGCGGCAACACCTACATCAACGCCACCTGGATCGGTGAGACCCAGGATCCGATGTTCGCCGAGGGCGGACCTCAGTGCTGGATGCAGAAGCAGGCAGCATGGATCGGTGGCTTCTGGGGCGCCAATCGTGACGCCCTGGCCGACGATCCGGATCTGCCGGCGAGCGAGTGGCCGATCAAGCCCGAGACCGATGTCGACTTCTTCTACTTTCCCCCGATCGAAGAAGAGTTCGGTACCCCGGTCCTCGGTGCGGCCGACATGTTCGTCATGTTCGAAGACCGGCCCGAGGTGCGGGCTCTGATGGAGTGGCTGGCCACTCCTGAAGCAGCCGCCGGATGGATCGAGCGGGGTGGCTTCCTGTCGCCTCTCACCACCGTTCCCCCCGATTGGTACGTCTATCCCAACACGCAACTCTCGGAGATGGTTGCCGGAGCCACCACTGTCGGCTTCGACGCCTCCGACCTGATGCCGGCAGAGGTCGGCGCAGGGACCTTCTGGAGTGGCATGATCGATTGGGTGGCCGCCAACGGTGAGACCACCGAGGAGGTCTTCCAAGCCATAGAGGACAGCTGGCCTGCCGGCTGACATCGATTGATTAGGGTCCCGGGACCACGTCCCGGGACCCTTTCACGTGGGAGGACTCATTTGGCAGAGGCAGTCGAGCGATTGAGGCCGACTCCTTCCGGTCTCAAGTTCCTGCGCGCACTCCTGATGGCCGCCGCCGTCATCGCAGCGCTGTGGGTAGGTTTGCGGGTCCTCCGCGATCCCAACGTCTTCGCCGGGCTGAGCCCAAGTCTCTCCAAGCTGGCACAGGCACTGGTGGCAATGATCCTCGGGGTGGGCGGGATCTGGGCTCTCTTCCACGCCGCCAACGTGATGATCGAGGCTCTCCCGGGACGCGCCACCGATTTCCTCCGGCCCTACGTCTTCGTGGTGCCTGCAGTCGCCGTGGTCGGTCTCTATCTCATCTACCCGACCGTCGGCACGGTGGTGGAGAGTTTCACCGACGTTCCGGCAGGAGCCGACCCCCTCACCAACTATCGCCAGGCCTTCACCAATCAGGAGGTGCTCCAGGCGATGCGCAACAACTTGGTCTGGCTCCTCATCGCACCGGCCGTCTCGGTGGTCATCGGTCTCGCTTTCGCCGCTCTGGTCGACCGGGTTCGGCGCGAGGCCGTGGCCAAGACGTTCGTTTTCATGCCGCTGGCAGTCTCGTTCGTGGGTGCCTCGGTCATCTGGCGGTTCATGTACGCCTGGAAGCCCCCCGGACAACCTCAGATCGGGGTCCTCAACGCCATCTGGGTTGCGGCCGGAGGAGTCCTCGTCGACGTCGGTCTGCTCGCAGAGGTGGAGCCGGTGGCATGGCTGCAAGTGATCCCGTGGAACACAGTGGCCCTGATCGCGATCATGGTCTGGCTTCAGGTGGGTTTGGCCATGGTGATCCTGTCGGCGGCGATCAAGGGGGTTCCGCCCGAGCTGATCGAGGCGGCGCGCATCGACGGGGCCTCCGAGCTCCAGTCCTTCTTCCGGGTCACCGTGCCCTCGATCTGGGGCTCGATCCTGACCGTGTTCACCACCATCGCCATCGCGGTGTTGAAGGTGTTCGACATCATCTTCGTCACCACCGGAGGGAATTTCGACACATCGGTGGTGGCGGTCCGGATGTACCAGGAGATGTTCCGTTTCCGCAACTTCGGACAGGCCACGACCATGGCCGTGATCCTGCTCCTGGCCGTGCTTCCGCTCATGGCGATCAACATCCGCAACCTACGCCGGCAGGGGATCGGAGCATGACCGCGACCGTGGCCAAGCGTCTCTCCGCCAAGACCGGCCGTTCCGGCTGGCTGGTCAGGCTGGCAGTCGTCCTCATCGTCGCGGTGTGGACCGTCCCCTCCCTCGGGCTCTTGACCAACTCATTCCGCACCTCGGTCGACAGCAGCTCGACCGGTTGGTGGACCTCGTTGTTCGATCCGGTGGCCACCGAGTGGACCCTCGACAACTACAACCGGGTCCTCACCTCGGGCGGCCTGTTCGACGCCCTGGTCAACAGTCTCATCGTGACCATCCCCTCGACGGTGATCCCCATCACCCTGGCGGCTTTCGCCGCGTTCGGCTTCGCCTGGCTCAAGTTCCGGGGCCGGAGCCTCATGTTCGGGGTCCTCGTCGGGCTGATCGTGGTCCCGTTGCAGCTGGCCCTGGTCCCCATGCTCAAGATCTATCAGTCGACCGCGCTCACCGGCAGCTTCCTCGGAATCTGGCTGGCCCATACCGGCTTCGGTCTCCCCCTCGCCGTGTTCCTCCTCTACAACTACATCTCTCAACTTCCCAAGGACATCTTCGAGTCGGCCTACATCGACGGAGCTTCCCCGTACACGGCGTTCACCAAGTTGGTCCTGCCCCTCTCCGTTCCCGCCCTCGCCTCGTTCGCCATCCTCCAGTTCCTCTGGGTGTGGAACGACTTCCTGGTGTCTCTGGTCTTCCTGGGCACGTCCTCGGACGTCGCCGTCCTCACCATCGAGCTCGCTTCGATCGTCGGGTCGCGCGGCGAGGCGTTCCACCTCCTCACCGCGGCTGCCTTCGTCTCGATGGTGATCCCCATGATCGTGTTCCTCTCATTGCAGCGGTACTTCGTCCGTGGCCTGCTCGCCGGCTCGGTCAAAGGATGAACCCCGCCGACCCACATCTGATGCTGGCATTTGAGGGGACCGAGGTGCCCGGTTGGCTCCGGAAGCGACTCGTGGAGTCCCCTCCCGCCGGGATCACCCTCTTCCGAGAGATGAACATGACCGACCCGAACCAGGTCGCCGAGCTGACTGCCAGCCTCCAGGAGCTCAACTCCTCTCCCCTGCCCCTGCTCATCGCCGTCGACCAGGAAGGTGGGCAACTCCTCGGTCTCACCGGGTCCACGCCATTCGCGGGGAACATGGCCCTGGGTGCGAGCGGCGACACCGAGCTTGCCCGCGATGTCGCCTCGGCCATGGGAGACGAGCTCCGAGCGGTTGGGATCAACGTCAATTACGCCCCGGTAGCGGATGTAGCCACCCAGACGGACAACCCGTCCCTGGGGATCAGGAGCTTCGGCGAGCGCGCCGGCGATGTGGCCCGGTTCACCGGGGCCATGGTCGAAGGTTTCCACCGGGCCGGGGTTGTCGCCACGGCCAAGCACTTCCCGGGAAAGGGGGAAGCCCGGACCGACCCTCACTACGAGCTTCCCCGGCTCGACCTCGACCAGACCCGTCTCGAGACCGTGGAGCTGCCGCCGTTCCGGGCTGCCTTCGCCGCCGGAGCCGAGTTGCTGATGATGGGGCACTATGCAGTGCCCGCACTGACAGGGAGCGACGACCTGCCGGTCTCAGCATCCGAGCGGGCCATCGACGGCTTCGTCCGGGCCGAGATGGGATTCCAGGGCCTGGTCATAACCGACGCCCTCGACATGGGCGCCCTCGACCAGGGGCCGGCCCAGGTGGTGGAGATCATCACCATGATGCGGGGTGGCACCGACCTCCTCTTGTGCATGCCCGATCCGGCTCTCCTGGAGAGGGTCCGGGTGGCAGTAGAGCGAGGTGTCTCACGCGGGCTGATCTCCCAGGAGACACTGGCCCGCTCCCGTCAGCGGATCGACCGATTGCGCCGCTCGATCCGACCGGTTGAACCCGACGCCAGCCTCGTGGGAAGCCACGGTGACCTGGCCCGCCGGCTGGCCCGGGGCTCGTTGACCGTCGTTCGCGACGATCGCGGTCTGCTGCCGCTCCGGCTCGATCCCGGGTCGAGGATCCTCGCCCTGGAACCGGAGCCGACCAATGTCACCCCGGCGGACACCACCGCCCTCTACCCCCCAAGTCTCGCCGGGGCTCTGCGTGCTCACCATCCCGAGGTCACCGCGGTCGTCTACCCCCATCACCCCGAAGTCGGGGACATCTCGGGAGCGGTGGAGGCTGCGGCCGGGCACGACCTGGTGATAGTGGGAACGGTGACGGCGACACCGGGCCAGGTCGAGATGGTGAAGGCGTTGCTCGCCGCATCGACGGCAGTCGTCACCGTGGCCCTGCGCACCCCCTACGACCTGAGCCTCTATCCGGACGCGGGGACGCATGTCTGCACATACAGCGGACACGAGCCCTCGATGGCCGCGCTCGCCGAATGCGTGTTCCGGGGAAGCGACGGGGGCGGGTCGTTGCCTGCGTCGATCCCCGGCCTCTACCCCGCCGGGCACCGGTGGCAGACATGACCGGCCTCAACGATGGTGCGGAGACACTGGTAACGGCCGGGCTCATCGATCTCCAGGTCAATGGAGGCTGGGGCCATGACTTCACCGGCGACCCGGCCTCCATATGGGAGGTTGGACGTCATCTCCCTTCCACCGGGGTGACCACCTTCCTCCCAACCATCGTCACCGCGCCATACGAGGTGGCCGACACCGCCATCGAAGTGATCCAGGCCGGGCCGCCGGAGGGCTACAACGGCGCCGACCCTATCGGGCTCCACATCGAAGGGCCCTGGCTCTCGGCGGAGTGGCGCGGCGCACACGGTCTCGAACTGCTCCGGGCACCCGACCTCGAAGTGGCGGCGCGGTGGGCCGACTCCGGCGTGGTTCGAATGGTCACGATCGCCCCCGAGCTCGAAGGTGCCTTCGCAACCGCCGAGATCCTCGCCGCCGCAGGAGTGGTCGTCTCCGCCGGTCATACCGGCGCCGACTTCGAGACTGCCTCCCGGGCCCTGGTCGGGCCGTGGACCGCAGTCACCCACCTTTTCAACCAGATGACGCCGTTCCATCATCGCGCCGCTGGCGTAGTCGGCGCCGCGCTCCTCTCCGGTCGACACTGTGGCGTCATCGTCGACGGTCTCCACAGTCACCCAGCCGCGGTCCGGTTGGCCTGGGACCAGCTCGGGCCTGACAAGTTCGTGCTCGTCACCGACGGGATGGAGGCCACCGGTCTCGGCCCGGGGAGATACGAGCTCGGAGGTCAAACGGTGGAGGTCACAGACCAGGGACCCCGGATCGGGAGCGACGTCCTGGCGGGAAGCACCCTCACCCTCGACCGCGCCGTGGCCAACCTGGTCGACTGGACCTCGGCCACCCTGGAGGAGGCCCTCGCCTCGGCCTCCCGCACCCCGGCGTCTCTCATCGGGGCAACCGACCGTGGACGGCTCGATCCCGGGATGCGCGCCGACACAACGGTGTTGGACCAGAGTCTCCGGGTGCTGACGACCGAGGTCGACGGTGTTCGGGCCTACCAGGCAGCCGAGGCCTGATGGGGCTGCGCGACGAGATACTGGAACAGCCGGATGTGGTCTCCCGCACCATCGCCCGCAACGCCGAGCCGACGCGTCGGGTCGCCGAGCTCTCCGCAGGATCCACCCACGCCGTGATCGCGGGGCGGGGCACCTCGGACAATGCCGGGCGCTATGCGCAGTACGTCTGGGGCTCGCGCAACGGCCTCTCGGTCGGTCTCACCACACCATCATTGTTCTCGATATACGACCGCCCGCCACGACTCGAAGGCGCTCTGGTGGTGGGCATCTCGCAGAGCGGGGAGTCGCCCGACATCGTCTCCGTCCTGGCGGAGGGGCGATCCCAGGGTCGCCCGACGGTCGCCATCACCAACGAGCCGGACTCACCCCTCGCCGATTTCGCAGACGTGGTCATCGACATCGCGGCCGGCGAGGAACGCGCGGTGGCGGCGACCAAGACATACACCGCCCAGCTGACCGTGATCGCCATGATCTCCGAGGCGATGGCCCGCGGGAGTGACGGACTGTCCAAACTTCCGGGATGGGTGGCCGCCGCCCTCGAACAGGAGCCCGAGACCGAGGAGATGTCCCAGGCCCTATCGGAGATCGAGCACTGTGCCGTCCTCGGCCGTGGTTTCAACCAATCCACCGCCTTCGAGTGGGCATTGAAGCTCCAGGAGTTGACCCACGTCGTCGCCCAGCCTTTCTCTACCGCCGACTTCCTCCACGGCCCGGTGGCCGTCATCGAGCCGGGATACCCGGTCCTGGCGGTGACGGCGCTGGGACCCGCGGCCGACGACGTCGTCGACGTTCTCCGTAGATGTGCCGACGCTGGGGCGTCACTCACCGTCATCGGAAACGACTCACGTCTGGAGGACGTGGCCGTGAGCCACCTGAGCTTCGATCCGGATGTCGACGAGTGGCTCTCCCCCATCCCAGCCATCGTCATCGCCCAACTCTTCTCCTACCACCTCACCCTGGCCAAGGGCCTCGACCCCGACGCCCCGCGCGGGCTGCGAAAGGTCACCCGGACGATCTAAACGCCACGTCGGCCAGGATGAGACCTCCGGCCAGGCCGGACAGCCGCCCCAGCCCTGGCGGGACCACAAAGCCCTGCTCGTGCTCGGCCAGACCGGGATAGCCGGCCAGCTCGGCCGCCAGGCCCGCTCCCACCCTCTCCACCAGCCCCGGCATGAGAGCGACCCCGCCCCCCAGGATGATCCTCTCCGGGGCCAGCGTGTAGACCAGGTTCCTCGCCAGCTGGGTGAGGTAGAACGTTTCGATGGCGATCGCCCTGTTCAGCTCGTCCCTCCTCAGCTCGCTTCCGGGGGCACCATGACGCCCCTCGATGGCGGGCCCGTTGGCCAGTCCTTCGAGACAGTCGCCGTGAGCGGGACATGACCCGGGATAGTCGTCGTCGGGATGGCGTCGCACGGTGATGTGGCCCATCTCGGGATGACCGAGGCCATGGATCGGCCGCCCTTCGACGATGGCGCCACCACCGATCCCGGTTCCCACGGTGACGTACACGAACGACCCGAGACCACGGCCCTCCCCCCATTCCCCCTCCCCCAGTGCCGCTCCGTTGACGTCGGTGTCGAGGCCGATCGGCACGCCCAGCGCCGCCTGGAACGGTCCGACCAGGTCGATCCCCGTCCAGCCGTCTTTCGGAGTGAACCCGATTTGCCCATACGCGGGGTGACCCGGTCGCAACTCGAGCGGACCGAACGATGCGATGCCGACCGCCTCCGCCGACCGGGAGGAAAGATGCTCGATGACGCGACCCATCGTCTCGCTCGGAACGGTGGTGGGGATGGTCAGCTCCCGGGACAGGTCGTCGGGCGAGGAGCCGACAGCGCAGGAGGTCTTCGTCCCGCCCATCTCGACAGTGCCGTAGATCGCCACCAGTCGCAATCTATTGTGATCCCCATTGGATCGGTGTCTGGACGGAGCGGTTCAGCCTCCGGCCCAGCCGGCCGATGATCTTGACATTGGATTCGCCGAGTTGTTTACTGGGAAACCGCACATGAAGCACCTGACCATCGCCGCCGACGTACTCCTGCTTATCGAGTAGCGCGCGCATACAAACCTTGCGTGCGCTCAACCCTCCCGCCCGGAGGGTTTTTTGTTACCCGACACCATGAACCAGCCCGCCAAATTCACCGGAGCACATTCGCTCTTTCGCAGCCTCGAGCACGAAGGAGTCGAGATCATCTTCGGCGTGCCCGGAGGTGCCATCCTCCCCGCTTACGACCCCCTCCTCGACAGTCGGATAAGACATGTCCTGGCCCGGCATGAGCAGGGCGCCGGGCACATGGCCGAGGGTTATGCCCAGGCCACGGGTCGAGTAGGCGTGGTGATGGCCACCTCCGGGCCCGGTGCGACAAACCTGATCACTCCGCTCCAGAACGCGCTGATGGACTCGACCCCGATCGTCGCCATCACCGGGCAGGTCCCCACGTCGGCCATTGGCAGCGACGCCTTCCAGGAGGCCTACACCACCGGTCTGGCCATGCATTGCACCAAGCACTCCTACATGGCCACCAATGCCGACGACATCCCCAACCTGATCCACGAAGCCTTCCACCTTGCCTCCACCGGCCGGCCCGGGCCGGTCCTGGTCGACATCCCCAAGGACGTGCTCAACCAGGTCACCACCTGGCGCGAGCCGCATCTTCACAACCTGCCCGGCTACAAGCCGACCGTCTCCGGGCATCCCATGCAGATCCGTGCCGCCGTCGATCTGATCGAGCGGGCGGAACGGCCGGTCCTCTACGTCGGTGGCGGAGTGATCAAGGCCGGGGCCTCCGCCGAGCTGCTCGCCTTCGCCGAGGCAGTCAACGCTCCGGTGGTGACCACCCTGATGGCCCGGGGAGCCTTCCCTGACGGTCATCGCCTCGCCCTGGGCATGCCCGGGATGCACGGTGTCTACACGGCCACGACCGCCATCCAGAAGTCCGATGTGCTGGTGAGTCTCGGCGCTCGCTTCGACGATCGGGTCACCGGCGACCCCAATGCTTTCGCCCCCGACGCCAAGGTCATCCACGTCGACGTGGACCCCGCCGAGATCGGAAAGGTCCGGGCCGCCGAGGTTCCCATCGTCGGTGACGCACGCTCTGTCCTCCAGGACCTGTTGACCTTCCTCGGGACCAGACGCGACCTGTCGGCTGCGCCCCCCCGAGACACCTGGTTCGAGGAGCTGGGCAGCTGGAAGCAGAACCATCCCCTGTCCTACGAGCAAGAGCCGGCAGGTCCGATCAAGGTCCAGCACTTCATCGAGCGTCTCTACCAGCTGACCGCCGGGGAGGCAGTGATCGCGGCTGGAGTGGGTCAGCACCAGATGTGGGCGTCGCAGTTCTGGGGCTTCTCCAACCCGAGGACCTGGGTCAACTCGGGCGGTCTGGGGACCATGGGTTTCGCCGTCCCTGCCGCGGTCGGCGCCAAGACCGCACGCCCCGACGACCTGGTCATCGCCCTCGACGGCGACGGCTGCTTCCAGATGACCTGCCAGGAGCTGATCACCGCGTCGACCGAGGACATCCCGATCAAGGTGGTCGTGTTCAACAACGGCGGCTACGGAATGGTCAAGCAGTGGCAGAACCTGTTCTACGGCGGGCGACTCTCCGCGGTCGATCTGGGTGACCGCTACCCCGACTACCCGAAGCTGGCCGAGTCGATGGGATGTGTCGGGCTCAGGGTCGACCACCCTTCGGAGATCGACCCCGCCATCGAGAAGATGCTGGCAGTCACAGACCGGCCCGTAGTCCTCGAGGTGGTGGTCGACGGCGAGGAGATGTGTTTCCCCATGGTCCCCGCCGGCGGCTCCAACGACCGGATCGTGATGCGGCGCGAGGATCTCTGATGCAGCACACCCTCAGCGTCGTCGTGGAGGACAAGCCCGGAGTTCTGGCCCGTATCTCGGCGATGTTCTCCAACCGTGGCTTCAACATCCACTCCCTGGCCGTGGGACCGACCCATCAAGAAGGCCGCTCCCGCATCACCCTCGTCGTGGACGCACCCGCGCTCGAGCAGCTGAAGAAGCAGCTCAACAAGCTGGTCAACGTGATCAAGGTGCAGGAGATGGAGTCCTCCGAGGCCCTGGAGCGCGAGGTGATGATCGCTCGTATCAGCGCCCCACCCGCCAGCCGCGGCGAGGTGAGGGACACGGCGTCCCTGTTCGACGCGCGGGTCATCGACATCAGCGCCACGGCCATGACCTTCGAGGTCTCGGGCACCCCCCAACAGCTGAGCACCTTTCTCGACCACCTCGGGCCCTACGGGGTGATCGATCTGGTCAAGTCCGGCCGAATCGCCATGAAGCGCGAATCGGAGCTGACCCCTTCGCCAGTGGCGGCGGGGGTGGGCAAGTGACACTCCCGTCTCGCCACACCGCACTCGTCCTGAATCTCCTCGGCCTCGCTCTTATCTAGCCGGAAAGCCAGCACGGCAGACCGGCGCCCCGATAGGACCACCGAGATTCAGGAGAGATCATGCAAGACCGAGTACGGATTTTCGACAGCACCCTCAGAGACGGCGAGCAGGCGCCCGGTATCGCTCTCGACCCTGGCCAGAAGGTGATGATCGCCCACCAACTGGCCCGGCTCGGGGTGGACATCATCGAGGCGGGCTTTCCCATCTCCTCCCCCGGGGACTTCCGGGCTGTGACCCGTATCGCCCAGGAGGTGGAGGGAGCGACCGTCGCCGCCCTCGCCCGTGCCCAACCCGGGGACGTGGACCGCGCCTGGGACGCTCTCCGCCATGCCGTCGATCCCCGCATCCACGTCTTCCTGGCCACGTCGCCGATCCACATGGAGCACAAGCTCCGCATGAACGAGGACGAGGTGCTCGCCGCCGTCGAGGAGAACGTCGCCCGAGCGCGCGTTCACACCGAGGATGTGGAGTACTCCCCAGAGGATGCCACCAGATCGGACCCGGATTTCGTGGTCGCGGTGTGTCAGTCGGCGGTTGCCTCGGGGGCGACCACGGTGAACATCCCCGACACGGTCGGTTATGCGACTCCGGCCGACTATGGAGCCCTGATCGAGCGTGTGGTGCAGGAAGTGAAGGGCGACCGTGACGATGTGGTCGTCTCCACCCATTGCCACGACGACCTCGGTCTTGCCGTTGCCAACTCCTTGGCCGCGGTGACCGCCGGCGCCCGCCAGGTGGAGGGTGCCATCAACGGCATCGGCGAGCGGGCGGGGAACACGTCGATCGAGGAAGTGGTCATGGCGCTGCGGGTCCGTGCCGATGCGTTCGGCGTCGACGTCGGGATAACCACCGAGGAGATCTTCGAGACCTCGCGCTTGGTGGCGGAGGAAACCGGCTACCCGGTGCAATACAACAAGGCTGTGGTGGGCCGCAACGCATTCGCCCACGAGTCCGGAATCCACCAGCATGGCGTACTCAGGGACCGGGCGACATACGAGATAATGAGCCCGAGAGACGTCGGAATGGGAGACTCGATGATCGTGATCGGAAAACACTCCGGGCGAGCCGCCTTCAGGTACTCGCTGGACCAGATCGGGGTCGAGTTGAGGGGCATCGCATTCGAGGAGGCCTTCGCCCGGATGAAAGACGTCGCCGATCACTCCGGTGAGGTCTCGAACGACCAGATCCGGGACATCGTCGAGGAGGTCATGTCGGGGATCGAGGCTCTCGACCGGGTGACGGCGTCATTCGAATGAACAGCTATTCGGTGGCAAAGGTCCCCGGCGACGGGACAGGCCCGGAGGTGGTCGAAGAGGCGGTCAGGGTGCTCGCCGCTGCGGCGGCGGCGCACGGATTCGAGATCGAGTACCACGAGCTGGACCTGGGTGGCGAGCGTTACCTGCGCACCGAGGAGACCCTGACCGGGGCCGACCTCCAGACTTTGAGCAACGCCGACGCCATCCTGTTCGGCGCCGTGGGCCATCCCGACGTCCCACCGGGCATCCTCGAGCAGCAGATACTCCTCCGCATGCGACGGGAGCTCGACCAGTTCATCAACCTGCGACCGGTCAAGCTGCATCCGGGGGTGAGAGGGCCTCTCCGTGACGTCGACCCTTCCGACGTCGACATGGTGGTGGTCAGGGAGAACAGCGAAGGTCTCTACGTGAACCAGGGAGAGTTCACCGCCAAGGGCGGCCCGTTCGAGGTCGCGGTCCAGCAGTCGGTGAACAGCCGGTTCGCCATCGAGCGGTGCATCCGGTACGCCTTCGACTTGGCCGCCTCCCGACCACGCCGGCATCTGACCATGTGCGGCAAGACGAACGTGCTCACCTTCGCCTCTGAACTGTGGTCCAGGGTGTTCGAGGAAGTCGGCAGCGAATACCCCCAGGTGACGACGGCATATGCCCATATCGACGCCGCCTGCTATTGGATGGTGGACGACCCGGGACGTTTCGATGTCGTCGTCACCGACAATATGTTCGGCGACATCATCACCGACCTCGGCGCCGCCATCCAAGGTGGGCTCGGCATCGCCGCCGGGGCCAACATCAACCCCAACGGAGTCTCGATGTTCGAGCCGATCGGCGGGACCGCCCCCGGATTCGAAGGGACCGGTCTCATCAACCCGCTCGCCGCAATCGGCGCCTCTGCCATGATGCTCGACGTGCTCGGGGAGCCTGCCGCAGCGTCCGCCGTCGAAAAGGCGGTCGGTGAGGTGGCCGGGTCACTGCCCTCGCTTCGAGCCGGGGAGATGGGGATCAGCACCACCGAGGTAGGCGACCGGGTCGTCTCCCTCGTCGCCGAGTCGAAGACGGCCGGAGCGACCCGATGAGCGGGCCGAGAACCCTGTTCGAGAAGGTCTGGGACAGCCATGTGGTGATCGACTCTGATCCCACCTTGCTCTACGTCGACCTCCACCTCGTGCACGAGGTCACCTCGCCCCAGGCATTCGCCGGGCTCAGTGCCTCGGGTCGAAAGGTACGGCGCCCCGACCTCACTGTGGCCACAGTGGACCATGGCATCCCCACGACCGGTCGCTCGCTGGGGATCAGGGACCCTCTCTCCAAGAAGCAGATCGATGCCCTTCTCCAGAACTGCCGCGATCACGGGATCACCATGTTCGGCCTCGACGACCCCCGCCAGGGCATCGTGCACGTGGTCGGGCCCGAGCAGGGCCTCACCCAGCCGGGCCTCCTCGTCGTCTGCGGAGACAGTCACACCTCAACCCATGGCGCATTCGGTGCCCTCGCCTTCGGCATCGGCACCACCGAAGTCGAGCACGTGTTGGCGACCCAGACCCTCTGGCAGGCGAGACCCCAGACCATGGCAGTCGAGGTGGAGGGGGCGCTCCCCTGGGGTGTGGCGGCCAAGGACCTGATCCTGGGGATCATCGCCCAGATAGGTGTGGCCGGCGGCACCCGCCATGTCATCGAGTATCGGGGCCAGGTCATGCACGACCTCTCGATGGAGCAGAGGATGACCATCTGCAATATGTCGATCGAAGGTGGGGCCCGGGCCGGGATGATCGCACCCGACGAGACGACCATCAGGTACATCGAGGGCCGCCCCTTCGCCCCGAAAGGGCCCCGATGGGACGAGGCAGTCGCCGCCTGGGAGGGGTTGGTCACCGACCCCGGGGCAACCTTCGACAAGGTGGCGGTGATCGACGCCGCTCGGTTGGAGCCGCACGTGAGTTGGGGGGTGAACCCGGCTCAGACCGTGCCCGTCACCGGGCGGGTGCCGTCCCCCGACGTCTACGACGACCCCCGGCAACGCGACGCTGCGGTGCGCGCCCTCGAGTACATGGCGCTCCGACCGGGAACCCCGATCCTCGACATCGCGGTCGACCACGTCTTCCTGGGCTCCTGCACCAACGGGCGCCTCGAGGACCTGAGGGCGGCGGCCAAGGTCGTGGAGGGGCGCAAGGTGGACTCGAGGGTCAGCGCCGTGGTCGTCCCGGGATCGATGCAGGTCAAGGCGCAAGCCGAGGCCGAAGGTCTCGACGACGTCTTCCAGAGCGCCGGGTTCTCCTGGCGCGACGCCGGATGTTCCAGCTGCCTCGCCATGAACCCCGATGTCATCCCGTCCGGGGAGCGGTGCGCATCGACCTCGAACCGCAACTACGAGGGGCGTCAGGGTCGTGGCGCGAGGACCCACCTGGTCAGCCCGGCCATGGCGGCCGCCGCCGCCGTAGCCGGCCATTTCGTCGACGTCAGGGAGTGGGAGACCGGATGAAGCCGGTGACAACGATCAGGGGCACCATGGTCCCTCTCGACCGAGCCGATGTCGACACCGACCAGATCATCCCCCAGCAGTTCCTGAAGCGGATCGAGCGTGACGGATATGGCGAATTCCTCTTCTACAACTGGGCCCACACCGACGACGGCACCCCGAGCTCGGACTTCATCATCAACGATCCGGCCCGGCGCGGGGCAAAGGTCTTGGTGGCCGGGCCCAATTTCGGGTGCGGCTCGTCCCGGGAGCATGCCCCGTGGGCTCTGCAGCAGTGGGGATTCGACGCGGTGATCACCCCGTCGGCCGCCGACATCTTCAGGAACAATTCCAGTTTCAGCGGTCTGCTCATCGTCGAACTGCCCCACGACGCCGTATCCCGCTTGATGGAGCTGGCCGCAGACCCGACAGCCGAGGTCACCATCGACCTGGAGAGCCAGACGGTCACGGCCAGCGACTTGGAGGAGCACTTCGAATTCCACGCCACGGCGAAACAGCGTCTCCTCCAGGGCCTCGACGGCGCGGGGGTCACTCTCACCCACGCCGACGCCATAGCCGCCCACGAGGCGGAACGGGCCTCCTGGCTCCCGACCACCCTCGAGGCGCCAACCGGCTGAACCGAGCGCCGCCCTAGCCGCCGAAGCCGAGGGCCAGCATCAGGTCCTGAAACTGGTCGAGACGGAGCGACTGGGGGCCGTCGCTCAGGGCCGTCTCGGGGTCGGGGTGTATCTCGACCATGATCCCGTGGGCCCCGATGGCTTGGGCCGCCAGCGCCAATGGGGCCACCAAGTCCCGATCGCCGGCCGCATGTGACGGGTCGACGATGACCGGGAGATGGGTCCGCTGACGCAGCACGGGTACCGCGCTCAGATCCAGTGTGTTGCGAGTCGAGGTCTCGAAGGTCCTTATCCCCCTCTCACAGAGGAAGACCTGCTGGTTTCCCTCCGACAGGATGTACTCGGCTGCCTGAAGCAACTCGTCCAGTGAAGAGCTCATCCCCCGCTTCAGCATCACCGGTCGGTGAGCCCGTCCCACCGCGGAGAGCAGGGAGAAGTTCTGCATGTTCCGCGTTCCGATCTGGAGGACGTCGGCCTTGGCGGCCACCCCCTTCACGTCCTGGGGGGAGACCACCTCGGTGACCACCGGGAGCCCGTACGCCTTGCCCGCCTCGACCAGCATCTCCAACGCCTCGTAGCCGAGTCCCTGGAACGAGTAGGGCGAGGTTCGAGGCTTGAAACAGCCGCCGCGGAGGATCGAACCTCCCGCCTCCTTGACTGCCTTGGCCGCTGCCATCACCTGATCCCATGTTTCGACGGCGCAGGGCCCGGCGATCATCACGAGGTCGTCGCCGCCGATCTTCACCCCGGCCACCTCGACGATGGTGTTCTGCTCCTTGTGCCCGCGGCTCCCCAGCTTGTAGCCCTTGGCGCTGACCGCGCTCGGCGCCGGCTGGGTCAACGCGGTCCGTCCCTGCGGCGCCACTTTGTTCACTTTTCGCTCGATCGGCTTGGGACGAAGATCGCGCGAGGGGTAGCTCCCCAGCACCTTGAGGAATCTCACCTGCCGGGTCAACGTCTCCAGGACCACCTGGACGTCGGGATTGGAGATGTCGCCGTCGAAGTCGAGGTAGAACAGCTCCTCCCGGGGATTGTCGGGAATCGGCCTCGACTCCAGCATGACCAGGTTGATGTCTGCGTCGTGGAAGACGGCAAGCGCTTCCATGAGCGCCCCCGGATGGTTGCCCACCGCCATCACTATCGAGGTCTTGGCCGGAACGCCGTCAGGCACTTCGGCAGGAGCCGGTGCGACCACGACGAAACGGGTGAAGTTCTCGTCACGATTGGCAATGCCGGTCTTCAGCACGTCGAGACCGAAGAGTCGGGCCGCCTCCTCGCTGGCAATGGCGGCGACGGTGGGATCGCCCAGCTCCCTGATCTTCTGACCGGAGAGGGCCGTGTCGGAGAAGTAGACGACCTCACAATGCTCCAGTTGGGCCAGGAACTCGGAGCATTGGGCCACGGCCTGGGGGTGGCAGTAGATGCGACGCAGGTCGGACACCGACGCCCCTTTGATGCCGAGGAGACAATGCCTGATGCGGAAACGCACATCGCCGACGAACTGGAGGCCACTGTCGAGGAGGAGGTCGTACACCTCTGAGATTGCCCCCGACGTCGTGTTCTCGATGGGAAGCACCGCCACCTCGGCATCACCCTTCTGCACCGCGGCGACGGCGTCGGCGAAAGTCTGGGCCCGGACGTAGCTGACCGAGACGCCCTTGTGACCGAAGTATTGCTGGGAGGCGAGCTGGCTGTAGGAGCCTTCGATCCCCTGGATGGCGACGGTCATGGCGCCACGGGGCCGCTCGATCCGCCCCAGGAACTCCTGTTGGATTCGCACCGAGTCGTTGACGATCTCTCGCCACACCCGGTTGACCAGGCCGGAGTCGAGATCATGGTCCATCCCGGTTGCGATCCGATCGGAGATCAGGTCCTCCTCCCGGAGCTGGTCCCGGGAGGGTCGGTCGTGGAGGCCTTTCTCCTTGGCGATGCGGAGACTGTGCGCCTTCCGCTCGGCGAGGAGCTTGAGGATGTCGGCGTCGATCCGGTCGATGTCGTCCCGGATCTGGACTATGTCACCTTGGTTCGGGTCTTGCTTGTCGTTCATGGGTCTGCCTCGGCGCGTCGAATTGGTGTAAAGGTACGGAGTAACGCGGGGGTGGGGTGAATCGGCGCTAGGCGCCGAAATAGACGAACCCGAAGAAGCGCCGCGAGATGGCGCCGGAGATCGAGGATGGGCTCGTCGTCATGTGGTGCAGGATTATCCGCTCTACAACGGGGTCATGTCAAGACCCGGCACTAGGTTCGATACATGCGTGAGGTGGGCCGGGCGCTGGGTGTCGTCCTCGGGATACTCGGGGTGGTCTGGATCCTGCAGGGATTCGACTTCTATTTCGCTCCGCAGAGTTTCATGACCGGAGACCGGGTCTGGGTGATCTGGGGCGTTCTGGCGATGTTGATCGGCGGAAGCCTGATGTGGAAGGGCCGCTCCAGAAAATAGGTGCCCCCAATCACTGGCAGATGCTGGATAGGATGGCGACCACCCACAGTGGCCATGAGCGAAGTCATCCACACCTCGGCTGCAACAGTCTTCGTGGACGACCACGGATTGCTCAACATCGTCACCAACGGGACCCAGAGCACCGAGGACACGGTGAGAGAGTCTTTTGCCGCGGCACGATCACTGCTCGACCGGCCCGCTCCCACCCTCTTCGATGCCCGGAATTGGCCGAGGGCGGGCGCCGGGTTCTGGGTCACATTCATCGATCTTCTCCCGGCCACTGTCAGTGCCGGCGCCATCTTGATCGGCCCCGAAGGTAGAACCGATCTGGGTGGGTTCCCCGAAGCAGTCAACCGGCTGATGGTCCCCTTCGACGTGTTCAGCGACGAGGTAGAGGCAAAGGCGTTCCTCATGCGTTTCCTTCCGCCAAGCGAGGAGACTGATTGACCGAGCGACGTTGAACGAGTTGGGGTGATCCCCGTGCGAGGGGGGAAGGCCCTAACATCACCACCGGGATGTCGACTCGCGAAACACCTCCCCCGCCTCGGGAGGCTTTGTCGCCCGAGGACCAACAACGTTTCATGTACGCCTGCTCTCACGAGCGCCGCTCACCCACCACGCATCGACTGATCGACGCCTCGACGTACGGCTGGATCCACCTTTTCATCCGCGATCACGGGGAGGAAGGCGGAGCTATGGACAGGGGCGAGGACTGGCTCGACCCCCGGGATGCCGACCCGGCCAAACTCGCCGCCTACTTCGGGCGGGTTGCCATCCGCGTCCGCGATACCGGAGCCATCGACTATGCCACGTCGTTGCAGGCTCACTTCGACGGGATCGCCGAGGAGCGTCATCTGCCCTGGCCTCATTCCTGATCGATGCGGTTAGCTTGAAATCGACACGCGGTCGACGGGGCGATGGATGAGGAACTCCATGAACACCGGTTGGAGGATTTGGTTTGCGTTCCTCATCATTGCCGCGCTCTACGGGTTCGTCATGATCGGGGATGCCCAACGGGCCGCCGACGTCAATGAGGCTGGAGCTTTGGGTGCGGCGCAACAGACCGTGGCCGGTGTTTGGAAGGTGGCAGATGTGGCCGCCATCATCGTCTACGAACTGATTGTCGCGGTGGTGGCGATTGCCTCGCTCGGACTGTTCCTCATCAGTCGCGACGACCCGCCCGTCGAGGTCGAGCAACCGACCCGGCGCGGCGCCCACGTGGGGCCGGTTTCTTCCGAAAAGAGCGACCGAGGCTGAACGGCCCTCGAGAGGAACATGCCGAGCAGCCCCCCGAGGTCCTCACGGGGGGCCGCTCCAATCGAGCGGAATCTCTCGCCCGGAGAGGGGAGGCCTCGACTCCGCCTTCAGATATGGCCGTGGGGAATTGGCGTGCCACCGGGAATCGCTCCCGGGAACCAGTTCGTTTCCGCACGGCTCTCGGGAGCAGGGATACCCAGCAGTGGTTCGACCTAAACAAGGTGGGTTACGAGGGCCTGGGACGTCGACCGGTTTCGACCGGGTGGTGCTTTGTCGTCCACTGAGACGGGGTTCCCGAGATCACGGAGGAGGGCGGGTCCTATTCGACGGGCAGTAGTGCGATGAGCTCGAGTGCTTCGCGGTATGGGGACTGTTCGGGATCGTACGGGCTCGTGCACGAAGCGAACGTCTCGGCGGCGGGGAGGGCGGGAAACAGCATGATCGTCTTCTGGTCGAGCCATGCGTTGGCAGAGCACTTGCCGTTGGAGACGAGGGTTCCGAGTTGTGCAAAGTCGATGTTGTCGAGGACTGTCCACAGGGGATCGAGAGCCGAAGAGGAAAGTGTTCCGCTCTGGGGATCTCGCCCGGTAGTCCTGATCTCCCACCGTCCATCTCCAAAGACCTGGGCGAGCGTTTCGCATGTCTGGCTGTCCGGATCCAAGCTCGCACAGGAGTCCGTCTCCACCCACACCAGTATTGGCATGGTGCCGGCCGTGGCAGCGAAGATCTCGTCTCGATATCGATGGCTCCGAGGTCGCTGAGAGACCAGTCGTACATGGCAGGGAGGGAGAGATCGCGAACCTCAGTCGTGTCTGCGATCACCCGCAAGGGGAATCCCGTCGGATCCATCCACACTTCGAGTCGCCCAGACTCGACATCACCGGCGTCCTCGCCAAAGAAGTGGGCCACAGTGTCAGCGCCGCCGGAATAGACGATCGCCTCACCTCCCTCTACCTCGATCCAACGCTGTGGCTCGAGCTCGGCAAACACCTCATAGACCTGGCCGTAGATCGTTCTGGGCTCGGAGAGCTGCCACGGAGCCAATGCCATCGCCCAGCCGGTGCCGGGGTCGGACGGGTCGACATTGACCCAATCGCCGGCGACGAAGGTCCACACCCCTGCGGGGGTGATGATCCATTCGCCGTCCTCAACACCCTCTGCCGAGCATTCCGTCACTTGCCCGCATGTCGCCCCTTCGACGCGATGCCAGGTGACGCGACCGTCCGTGTCAGACGAGACTCGATAGGCAACTCCTTCAGGATGCTCATACGCCACCGTCACCCGATAGGCAATCACCCCGGCCACGTTCACGAAGTCGAACTCCCCTGATGCATCGACCCCGCTGGAGGGGTCGATCAGTTCGATCTCCGGGAACTGAACGCCTGGTTCGGGATCGGGCGTTGTGGTTGTGGAAGATCCTGGTATCGAGCTGGTAGACGAGGGCATGGAGGAGTCCGGCGAGAAGGGTGGGGACGACGGCAGGGACGGGGAGGTGGCGACAGTCGACCGACTCGTCCCAGTCGAGACGACGGCCGGCTGCCCACACGCGGCCAGCGCGACCAATGAGACCGCCACCAAACGCTTCATGGGCCAATCATCGGCCCATCAGGTTGTGCTCTTGATTGCTAGGACCCGGACGAGCGCTGCGTTGACGACTCAACTCGTCGCACCGGAAAAAAGTGGCAAGGAATCGAAACCGCCTTCACACGTCCGGGGGCAGGAGGGAGATTGCTCCGCGGATAGGACTCGAATCTACAACCAATGGGTCAACAGTCCCGCCCAAACCTTCCGTCCAGTCCCGGTGGGTGCCGTTCAGTACGGCTCTGTCTACGACTCTCGATCGGTCGTGTTGTCTGGTGTTCCCCTGTCCGGCGACGTACGGCTACACAATTGGCTACAGGTGCATCAGAGTATTGCGAGACACGGAGTGCTGGCGGTTAGTGGCCAGGCGTTGGTGAGCGCTGAATGCCGTGCTGATCATGCCGGGTTGGAGCGCGTTTACCGTGACCTTTGATTTGTGGATGCGTTGCGAGTTCTTGGTGAACATCACATCGGCCAATTCGATTGGTTGTAGGCGTCCGGAATAGTCCTGAATAGTCCTGCTCCCCCATCAGGTCATCGAAGTCGACCTTGCCCGCCATCTTGAAGAGACATTCACCCGGACCTCTCGTCTGCCGCGTCCTCGAGAGAACCAGCGGACGGTGTAGTGAGCGCGGCTCGAGGCGCATGATATGAACTGGCAGAGCGGGTCCTCCTCAATCGGCCACATTGCCAACTGGTCCCGATGGGTCGGCCGGTGACTTTGTCCTCTAGACGCCGACCTGCTCCGGCTGGTACTTGTCGTGTTGAGCTCTCGTAAGGAGGGTCATCGTGTCCGCTCACGAGACGACCGCTCGGGTCATTGGCGTGCTTTTCGTCCGCAAGGGCGATGAGTAGACCGATGACTCACCGGTCGCACCATGAGAAGACGAAATCCGCCCAAGCCCGTGGTGGCGGTACGCCGCAACCAGGACTCCATGGAGGCGGGGTGAGAAAAGGAGAGAAGAATGGATTCGGATAGAAGGACTGGGACGGTCGTAGGAGCACTATTCATAGTTGCGACCGCTGCGTCCATTCTCGGTTCGGTCGCTCTCGGCTCGGTGCTGGACGGATCGGGCTATCTAATCAACGTTGCTGCTAGTGAGAGTCAGGTCATATTGGCAGTGCTGCTTTTTCTGGTCGCCGCCTCATCTGCGTTTGCCACCGCGTTCTTACTGTTTCCGATACTCAGGAGACATTCCGAGGGTCTGGCCGCCGGGTACGTCGGAGTCAGAGGTTTCGAGAACGTGCTATACGTCGCGGGCACAGTCGGTCTTCTGATCATGTTGACTGTTAGCCAGAACAGCGTGGCCGGTTCTCCGGACCTTCCCCTCCTGGGTGCCGCTCTACTGGCATTGCATGACTGGTCGGTCTTGATCGGGACGCTGATCTTCTTCGGTCTGGGGAGCTTGACTCTCAACTATGTGCTCTATCAGTCGGGCCTAGTTCCTCGATGGTTGTCACTCTGGGGGATCGTCGGAGCTGTCTTGGTGTTCTCCTATGGGTTGCTCGGCATCTTCGGGGTGGACACCGGTCTGGGCTCCCCCTTCATGCTCCTGGCAATGCCGATAGCGCTGCAAGAGATGGTGTTCGCGGTTTGGCTCATCGCGAAAGGATTCAACCGGCCTGCAGTCCAGTCGGGGCAAACGGCTCAAAACCGCGTCGCAGCGATGAACTGACGGCATTGAAGACTCAGTGGGCCGGAAATGTACGCATAGGTCGCCATCTGAGAAGGCGCATGGGAATGGGCTGAATACTGCTCCGCGGGTAGGACTCGAACCTACAACCAATGGATTAACAGTCCACTGCTCTACCAATTGAGCTACCGCGGAAGGTTGCCGACTGGCGCTACCAGGGTACCAAGCGTCTTGCCTCTAGCCAGATTCCCGGGACCGCAAGGGTGCTTGTGCCACCATCCTCGATCAAGCGGCTCGGAGACAGGCTGATGTCGACGACAATCGGGTGGGGGGAGACACTCGGGTCCCTGACCCTGGTCGGGTTGGCCGTAGCTATCTCGGCGTGGAAACGGCTCGGCGTGCAAGGTTCCATCGCCTGGGCCGCGCTCCGAGCCGCGGTTCAGCTCTTGGCGGTGGGCCTGGCATTCGATCTCATTTTCGAGTCCAGCACCGCGATGGTGTGGGCGTGGCTCTGGGTGGCAGGGATGACAGCGGTGTCGGCGACGGTGGTGAGCCGCAGGGTCGCGGGCATCCCTGGGGTGTTTCTATACGCGCTGATCGGTCTCGGCGGCACCCTGGCGATCACGCTGGGGCTCCTGTTCGGGCTGGCGGTGTTCCCTTTCGAGCCGGTGACGTTTGTCGTCCTGGCCGGTATCACCCTGGGCAACACCATGCCGGCGGCGGTTCTGGCTGCGGACACTGCACGATCGGAGTTCGTGGACCATCCTGAGCGGCTGGAGGGGATGCTCGCCCTGGGCTTCGAGAAGAGCAAGGCCTCCGACTACGTCACTTCCTCATCGGCACGAAAGGCCCTGATACCTCAGATCGAGCGAACCAAAGTGGTCGGGTTGATCGCCTTGCCCGGGGCGATGACCGGGATGTTGCTGGCCGGGGTAGACGCCTTCGACGCCGTACTCGTCCAGCTGGTCATCATGTACCTGATCCTCGGTTCGGTGGGGCTGGCGGTTGTTGCCGTGGTGATGGTCATCGCCGGCAAGGCGTTCACCGGGGACGGGCGGCTCCAGTCCTGGGTCACCGACCGGACGTGATGTAGAACCTTCCGCCTTGGGCATCGAGTGAGCGCAGTCCTCTCGACCCGGCGGCCAGTCCGGTCGCCGCCACGTAGCGGCCGGCGTCGACCAAACCGAGGCCGTGGTGGGCCAGCTGGGCAACCGCGGGGTGTTTTCCGGCCTCCACCGCCCAGTCCTTGATCTGCTCGTATCTCTCCCGGCCGGCGCGGGCCCCCAGCACATAGCCGACGGCCACGCCGACCAGCATTCCGGTCCTGAATCTCATCCACCGATTGTGCCACGACCGATGACGTGTGTGCATGCGACAACCGCCAACGGTGGGTGGGACACAGGATGGTCAGGAGCTCTCCAGGAACCCTTCCAGCTTCTGCGACTTGTCGGGGTGGCGCAGCTTGGCCAACGCTTTGGTCTCGAGTTGGCGGATCCTCTCCCTGGTCACCTTGAAATGTGAGCCGACCTCCTCCAGCGTGCGCATCCGGCCGTCGGCCAGACCGAAGCGCATGATCAGGACCTCTCGCTCTCGCTCGTTGAGACCTTCGAGGGCCATGGCCAGCTGATCCTGGAGCGAGGAGAAGGTGGCAACGTCGGGAGGACGGTCCGACTCGAGATCCTCGACAAGATCGCCCAAGGTCCCATCCTCATCCTCGCCCACCGGGGTCTCCAGGGACACCGTGTCCTGGGCGATGCGCTGCAGCTCCGCTACGCGACCCGGGTCGATGTCGAGCTCGTTGGCCAATTCGTCCAGGGTCGGGGCCCGGCCCATTGCCTGGGTCATCTCCCGCTGTGCCCGAGTCAGCTTGTTCACCGAGTCGAGGACGTGGATCGGCATCCTGATGGTCCGTCCCTGGTCGGCGATGGCCCTCGAGATCGCCTGACGGATCCACCAGGTGGCATACGTCGAGAACTTGAAGCCGCGTCGATAGTCGAACCGCTCCACGGCCCGCATCAGACCGACGTTCCCCTCCTGGATCAGATCGAGCAAGGCCATGCCCCGCCCCACATAGCGCCGGGCCAAGGCGACGACGAGGCGGAGGTTGGACTGGACGAGCGACTTGTGGGCGGCCTCGCCCATCTCGACTTCGTGCTGTAGGAGGGAGACGTCCTCGACCGCCAGGCCCTCCTCCTCGAGCCGGGCATGCGCCCTTCTCCCCGCCTCCATCTGCATGGCCAGCTCCACCTCCTGCTGGCTGGTCAGCAGCGGATAGCGGCCGATTTCGTTCAGGTAGAGCCGGACCGGGTCGGAGACGGAGATCTGACCGACCTCGACGAACTCCTCTGTGACCCCAGGGCCCTCTTCTGTGAGGCGTATCCCCTGGGAGCGGAGCCCGTCAGCGACCTTCTCGAATGCCTCCCCGGACGCCTCGGCATCCTCCAACTCCTGCTGGACCTCGGCCATCGTCAGAAAGCCACGGTGTTTGCCCCGTTTGACCAGGGCGGCGACCACTTTGCTGAGTTCTTCGTTCACATCCGGGTGGTGGATCGCTTCTCCTGCTCTAAAGCTATCAACCGCGCCAACTTGTCGGAACGGGCCGCGGTCTCTTGGTCCATCGACGCCAGCTCTCGTCGGAGCAGGGCGATCTCGACGTCGAGTCTGCGCTCCTTGACCCGAGACAGCATCTCCGCGCCCGAAGGGAGGGGTCGGTCATCCATGGCCAGGGATCGAAGCAGAGACCGGGCTCGGTCCTCGGACACCCGGGAAAGATCGACCGGCTGTCCGGGCGCCGTCGAGCCCAGGTCGTCGGCGATGGCGACGAAGGCGGCACGAAGACGTTCGTCGGAGAAGTCGTCGACCGTCAAGCCCGCCACCTGGGCGGGGTCGGCCAACAACACCCGCATCAGCTCGGACTCGATCCGATCGAGAGGGCGGGTCGTGTCCGCCTCCCCTCTCCTGCGCCCGGTTCGCTCACCTTCCACCGCCGCCTCCGCCACCCCAAGCTCGGCACCCACCAGACGAGCGAGGAATCGCGTGTACTCCCCCCTGGCGATCTCATCGTTCACCCGGCGCACCTGCTGCGCCCCGGCATGAAGGGCACGGGCGCGACCCTCGGGCCCGCCGAGGTCGTGTCGACCCACCTCGTGCTCGATCCGGGTTTCCAGCAGCGGTCTTGCCTCCTTCACCGCCGCCACCAGGTCCTGGCTGCGCTCCTGCTGGACCAGGTCGGCCGGGTCGAGACCATCGGGCATGATGGCAACCCGCAGATCGAGGTCGAGACGGAAAGGCGACTCCAGCTCATCCCCACGCAAGGCGGCCCTCGACCCTGCCTCGTCGGAGTCGAAGGCGAGAACCACCTTCTCGCTGAACCGCCGCAACAGGTCGAAATGACCGTCACCGAGGGCTGTGCCGCACGTAGCCACTGCGGTCTTGATGCCGGCGAGATGCATGGCGATGACGTCGGTGTACCCCTCGACGATCACGGCCGGGGCCTCATCGGAGATCTCGCGACGGGCCCGGTCGAGCCCGAACAGGATCTGGGCTTTGTGATAGACGATCGAGTCGGCCGAGTTGACGTACTTTGCGTCTGGGTTGTTAGTCGAGTTGCGATCGACTTCCTCGATCTTCCGGCCCCCGAACCCGACTGCGTCGCCGCGCAGATCGTGTATGGGAAACATGAGCCGACCCCGGAAGACATCGAACAGGCCATGCCTGCCCCGACGGGAGAGCCCGGCATCGACGAGTACCCGGTCCTCCACACCGCCGGCTCTCAGTTCCTTGGTCAGCGTGTCCCAGTCGGTCCCGGCGAAACCGATCTTCCACTCGTCGATGACTGCGAGGTCATAGCCCCGGTTGCGCAGGTAGGCCCGGGCCGGCCCGGCCTCGGGAGCCTTCTTGAGCCGCTCGTGATAAACCTCGATCGCCTTCAGGATCGCCTCAACCGCAGCCCCTCGCCGTCCCCGTCTCTTGGCGTCGGCCGCGTCGCGGACGAGGGTGATCCCCGCCCGCCGGGCGAGCATCTCGAGAGAGTCGCCGAAATCGATTCCCTGGGTCTCCTGGACGAAGCTGAAGACGTCGCCGCCTTTACCACACCCAAAGCAGTGATAGAGCCCCCGGGCCTGGTCGACCGACATCGACGGTGTCTTCTCCTCGTGAAAGGGGCACACCGCTATGAAGCTCCGTCCGGAGCGCTTCACCTTCGTGACCTCCGAGATCAACTCGACGAGATCGGTGGCCTCCCGGACCCGGTCGATGTCGCCTCGTTGTGTCATGCCAGCCGATCATAAGTATGACCGGCGCCAGATCGTCACCCGGCCCCACGAATCGACACGGATCTCGTCATGGCCGCTGACGTGGCCGCTCAGGGTCGGAATCCCTCCTAGGAGAAGAACTCGGCTATCGCTGCGGTGTCGTCGGAGAAGGCCCAACGATGCGTGACTTTGCCGTCGCGCATGTGATAGATCTCGGCCACGCGGTAATCGAGGGTTCGATCATCCCTCTTCGCGGTGGCCTCGATCAGGGCGATCACGTGCTCATCATTGGCCACTACATCGTGCACTCGACCATCTATCTCCCATTGCCCCGACTGTTCGGCCATCCGTTCCATCAGCGCTTCCTTGCCGACGATCGGCTCATTCCTCCCGATCTCCCACCACTCGACATCATCGGCGATGGCCTCTGCAGACGCCTGCGGGCCCTGATCGAACCAGTGGCGGAATACTGCGGCGTTCGGGTGATCTTCCATCGTGGACTCCTCGCGGCCGACTGTTCCCCTCTTCGAGGCTACAGCGAACGGCGACCGCTCGTCGGTGGCCCAACCCTGGACATCCTGCTCGAGAAGGGCACATCTCACCATGCGATAGACAGGTGCGGTGACTACCGGATCCGATCAGCGGCGAGTCTCAGACGAGCCGTTCGGCCATGTACTCGGTGAGCCGATCCATGCCCACCCGGTCCTGCTTCATCGTGTCGCGGTCGCGCACTGTCACTGCGTGGTCTTCGAGTGAGTCGAAGTCGACGGTGACCGCATACGGGGTCCCAATCTCGTCCTGGCGGCGGTAGCGGCGACCGATCGACTGGGTCACGTCGAGCTCGACCATCCAGCGCCGCCGGAGCTCGGCGGCGATCCGCTCTGCCGGCTCGATCAGCTCCTCCTTCTTGGAGAGGGGAAGCACCGCCACCTTGTAGGGAGCAAGTCGATGATGGAGCCGGAGAACCGTCCTCGTCTCACCGTTGACGCGCTCCTCCGCATAGGCATCGATCAGGAAGGCGAAGGTGGTCCTGGTCGCTCCGGCTGCAGGCTCGATGACATAGGGGAAGAAGCGCTCGTCGCTGTCCGGGTCGTAGTAGCGCAGATCCTCACCCGAGTGCTCGGTGTGCTGCTTCAGGTCGAAGTCGGTGCGGTTGGCGATCCCCTCCAGCTCGTCCCAATCCCAGGGGAACCGGTATTCGATGTCGACGGTCCCCGCCGAGTAGTGGCTCAACTCGTCTTCCCCGTGGGGCCGGATCCTGAGGTTCGACTCGGTCATTCCCAGACCGATGTACCACCCGAACCGCTGCTCTTGCCAGTACTGGAACCACTCGCCGGCCTCCTCGGGCCTGACGAAGTACTCCATCTCCATCTGTTCGAACTCCCTGGTCCTGAACACGAACTGGCCCGGGGTGATCTCGTTGCGGAACGACTTGCCCACCTGGGCGATGCCGAAGGGGAGCTTGAGCCGGTTGGTCCGTCTCACGTTCTCGAAGTTGGTGAATATCCCCTGGGCGGTCTCGGGCCGGAGATAGATGAGGTTGTCCTCGGAGTCGACCGGGCCCATGTGGGTGCGGAACATGAGATTGAAGTTGCGGGGTTCGGTGAAGGTCCCGCTCTTCCCACACGTGGGGCAGGTGTCGGGGTCGTCCAGCTTGTCGACCCGGTGGCGTGCGTTGCAGTTGCGACACTCGACCAGCGGATCGGTGAACACCTCCTCATGACCGGAGGCACGCCAGACCTCCCGGGCTTGGAGGATGGCCGAGTCGATCCCGACCACGTCACTCCGAGACTGCACCATCGACCGCCACCATTCCTCTTTGACGTTGCGCAGCAGCTCGACACCCAGCGGCCCATAGTCGTAGGCGGAGCGGATTCCGCCGTAGATCTCGGAGGCTTGGAACACGAAGCCTCGCTTCTTGGCGAGATTGGAGATGGTGTCGAGGGTTGGCTCGGTCATGGCAAGTGGGCAACGGTGGCCAGATCGGGCCGTCTAGTCAATCCGGGGATCGTCGGCGGCGCCACCGAAGCGCCGTTCCCGCTGCTGGTAGTCGATGACGGCGTCGAGAAGACCGTGACGGTCGAAGTCGGGCCAGAGTATCCCCGGGAAGTAGAACTCGGCATAGGCGGACTGCCACAGGAGGAAGTTGGAGAGACGATGCTCCCCCGATGAGCGGATGACCAGATCGACGTCGGGCATGTCCGGTATGTACAGCGAACCGGCCACCACCGCTTCGTCGATTTCCTCCACGGCCAGGTCACCGGCAGCCACCCGGGCTGCGATCGACATGGCGGCGTCGACGATCTCCCTCCGGCTCCCGTAGTTGAAAGCGAACACCAGGTTGAGCCGGGTGTTGGCTGCGGTCATCTCGGCTGCTTCGCCCATGTGTTTGCGGTTCCGGTCCGGGATCCGGGGGTCGTCCATGTCACCGGAGAAGAGCATCCTGACCCCCTGGGCATGGAGGTCGTCCCTGCGCCGGGTGAGAAGGTCCTCGTTGAACCACATGAGGAACTCGACCTCCTCCTCCGAGCGCGACCAATTCTCGGTGGAGAAGGTAAAGGCGGTGAGCCACTCGATCCCGATCTCGAGTGCCCCTTCCACGGTGTCGAAGAGGGCTGCCTCCCCGGCGGCGTGGCCGGCGGTCCGCGGCAATCCGCGGGCATTGGCCCACCTGCCGTTGCCGTCGAGGATCAGCCCGACATGTCGGGGGATCCGCTCCGGATCGACTGCTCCGAGGTCCAGGGTCACTCCATCACCGCCAGCGAGGTCAGCTTGCGATCGAGGTGATATTCGACGAAACGACGGGCGATGCCCATCGCCTCACCGGCCAAACCGACGTTCGTCTCCGGCATCAGACCGAACTCGGCCTCGGCCAGGGCGGCCAGATACCCGGTGACGCCTTCCCTGAGTCGGACCGCACCCTCGGTGCGGCACAGGTCACAGATCACCCCACCACCCCCGAACGAGAATCGATGCAGGTCGTCGAGGCGCCCACACGATGCACAAACCACAAGCGAGGGCGCCACCCCCACCACATCCGCCAATTTGAGCAGATAGCTGGTGATGAGGTCCGCTCCGATCTGCCCTGCCTCCAGGGCTCGCAGTCCTCGATGCAGCAGCAGGAACAGCCGCATCGAGGACTCCTCTTCCTGGGCGACGGCGTCGGCCGCTTCGACCATGGTTCCCGCCCCCACCACCGCATCGAGACTCGCCCTGAGTCGGGGAAACGGCTCGATCACCGCCACCTGGGTGATGGTGTCGAGGTTGCGCCCCTCGTAGAGGACCAGGTCGACGTGGGTGAAAGGCTCGAGACGCCCACCGAAACGGCTCTTCGTCTTGCGGATCCCCTTGGCCACCGTGCGGATCTTGCCGTTGTTGGGACTCAGCAGGACCACGACCCGGTCTGCATCCCCAAAGGGGTAACTGCGCAGGACTATCCCCTGATCGTGACGAAGGGCCATTAGCGGGCTCAGGCTAGAAGCCTGAGCCCGCTGTACCTGGTACCGGACCATGAGGCCGGCGTAAGCTGGCTTCATGGTCCTCGTATCGAACGAAGAGGTGGCTGCCTTCATCGAGGCTCATCCGGGATGGGAGAGGGACGGCGAATCGATCACCCGCACCTACGAGCACTCCGATTTCAACGGGTCGATGGGTTTTGTAACCCGGGTCGCCCTCGCTGCCGAGAAGGCGGATCACCACCCCGACATCGACATCAGGTGGAACAAGGTCACCCTGACCCTGTCCACCCATTCCGAAGGCGGGATCACCACCAAAGACCTGGACCTGGCCGACCTCTGCGACTCTCTCTGAGGTCGAGCGACAGGCCGCTCAGGACCGCTCGAATCCGAGCCGGTCGAGGAGCTGTGGGCGACGCTGCCAGTCGGGCTCGACCGTCACCTGAAGCCTGAGGTTGACTCTGTTGCCGAGTAGAGCCTCCAGATCGTGGCGCGCCTCGGTGCCTGCCGCCTTGAGCAGGGAGCCGCCCTGGCCGATCACGATCCCCTTCTGGCTCTTCCGCTCCACGATGACATCTGCGGCGATGTCGATCAGCCCGTCTTCTCTCTGCTCCAGGTCCTCGACGACCACCACCAGGGAATGGGGCAGCTCCTCGCGGAGGCGGTCGAGGAACTTCTCCCGAACGATCTCCGCCACGACCAGGCTCTCCGGCTGATCGGTGGTCATGCCCGGGGGGTAATAGGCCGGTCCCTCGGGGAGCCGGGTCACCACCTCGTCGATCAGGTCGTCGACACCTGTGCCGTCGACTGCGGATATCGGGATATAGGAGGCGAAGTCCCACTCCCCCGCCCGGGCCAACTGCTCGACGACCTTTCCTTTTCCGACCGCATCGAGCTTGTTCACCAGCACGATCGTGTCTGCCTTGGCCTCCGAGAGGCGCTCGGCGATCAGCCGGTCCCCGGGCCCTACGTCCATGGTGGCGTCGATCATGAACAACACGACGTCGGCTTCGCCCAACGTCCCGTAAACCAGCGAGTTCAACCGCGTACCCAGCTCGTTTCGCGGCTTGTGCAGTCCGGGGGTATCGATCAGGACGATCTGATACTCGGGTTGCTCGGGATCGGGCCCGCTCACCACGCCACGGATGGCGTTCCGTGTCGTCTGGGGGCGGGAGGAGGTGATGGTCACCTTCGAGCCGACGAGGAGGTTGACCAGGGTCGATTTGCCGACGTTGGGGCGACCCACGACAGGCACGAAACCCGACCTCATTCGGCGTCCACGGCCTCCGACACCGACACCGACACCTCCGCGACCCGACGACCCTGCATCCGGGTGACGGTCAGGGTCAACGACCCCTGGGAGAACTGCTCTCCCTCGTCGGGGACGCGTTCTGCCAGACCCATGACCAGCCCGGCAACGGTGTCCCAGTCCTCGTCGGGGAGGTCGACACCCACGATCTCGGCCAGCTCGTCCACGGGAAGCCTGGCATCGACGTCCCAGCCACCGTCGGGACGGGGCGAGACGAAAGTCTCCTCCTCGTCGGTCTCGTCGGCGATCTCGCCCACCAACTCCTCCAACAGGTCCTCGATGGTGACCAGGCCGGCCACCTCCCCGTACTCGTCGACGACGATCATCTGATGGCGATGATTGGCCTGCATCTCGCCCAGCAAGGCCGCGGCCAGCTTGGTCTCCGGGACGAACTCGACCGGCCTCATCACCTCGGCCATCGAATCCGGGCGGCGGCCTTCGCTCAGCATGGGCAGGAGGTCCTTGACGATGACCAGGCCGACGACGTCGCCGTTGTTGGTCACCGGGATCCGCGAGTATCCCTCCTGGCTTGTGATCGCGACCAGATCGTCGAGGGAGGCGTCGATGGGGACGGTGACCATGTCGGGCCGAGGGGTCATCACCTCACGTACGACTGTCTCCCCGAATTCGAGCACCGAGTCGATCAACTCCCGCTCCTGTTCGGTGGCGGTCTCCGGCTCGGCCTCCTCACCCTCCTCACCCTCTTCACCGGAGTCATAGATCAGATCGGTGGCCCAACCGCCTAGGGCGACAGCAACCGAGAGCAACCGGGCAGAGAAGTAGGCGATGGCTCGCGGGCGACGCCGACCCAACTGCCGGGGAGCGAGGTCGGCGAGCAGGAACACCACCAAGAAGACAATGACCGCGTTGGCGATGGCTCTCCCCAGACTCTCCCCAGCCGAGAAGACCGCCGTCCCCGCAACTGCGGAGGCGACGAGGAGACCGGAACCGACGAGGGCGACTGCCGGGGTGATCACCTCTCGCTCATCGAGCAGATCGGCCACGATCGCGGCCCCGCGGACGTCCTCCGAAGCGTCGTGGAGTGCGTCGGCTCGAGGCACCCTGGCGATGGCCGACCCGGCGGCGCGCAACCATGCAGCCAGGGCCATCGCAACCACCGCGACGATGAGCACGGCCGCCGTCATCGTCGTGTCACTCCCAGCAGGGACAGCAGCTCGGCTTCCCTTCGCTCCATCGTCTCGGCGTCGTCATCCTCGACATGGTCGTAGCCAAGGAGGTGGAGGATGCCGTGCGCCACCATGAGCGCCATCTCGTCGTCGAATGCGACCTCGTTCTCCTCAGCCTGGCGGCCGACGAAGCCGGGGGCAATGATCACGTCCCCGATGATGAGCGGGGGCCCATTCGAGTCCTGGTCGGGCACGACGCCCGGCAACAACGTCTCGACCGGGAACGCCAGGACGTCGGTGGGACCGGAGCGCTCCAAGAAACGCTCGTTGTAGGCCGCCATCTCGTCTTCGCTGACCAGGAGAACGGTCAACTCTGTCTCCGCCGGGTACCCCTCCTCGGACAGAACCAGCTCGGCCAGGCGGCGCAACTGCTCCAAATCGACCGGTTCGCCCTGTTCGTCGGCCAGGAAGACACTCACTGGCCGGCACCGGGCTTTCGACTAGGAGGATCGTCCATCAAGTTCCGGGGAAGTTGGGGTAGGCAATGCGCTGATGGTAGTGGCCAACCAAAGAGTCGAGGAAGGCCGCCCGGATCGCGGTCAGCTCGGCCAATGTGATCGGAGACTCGGACAGCTGGTCGTCGTTCATCTTCTCGTCGATGATCCGGTCAACCACCTTCTCTATCACCTCGGGCGTCGGCTCCTCGGTCTGGAAATAGGCCCGGCAGGCGGCCTCGAGCGAGTCGGCGAGCATCACGATCGCCGACTCTGCGGTCCGCGGCTTGTGCCCGATGTGGCGGAAGTCGTCGGGATCGACGTCCTCGCCACTCTGGGCTCTGGCCTTCTCGTAGAAGTACCTCATGATCCCGTCGCCGTGGTGGCAGACGATGCCGGTGGCCACCTCGGAGGGGATCCTGAACTGACGGGCCAGGGTGATCCCGTCGCTCACGTGCTTCCTGATGATCTCGGCGGACTCCTTGGGGGTGAGAAAGTCGTGCGGGTTGTGCATGCCGAACTGGTTCTCGATGAACATCGTCGGGTTCTCCGTCTTGCCCAGGTCGTGGTAGTAGGCCATGGCGCGGGCGAGCAGGGCATTGGCCCCGATGGCACGCGCTGCAGCATGGGCCAACGTCCCCACCATGAGCGAGTGGTTGAAGGTGCCGAACGCTTTCTCCTGGAGGAGCTGGAGAGCCTCGTGGTTGCGATCGGTGAGATCGAGAAGGCTGAGGTTGGTGGTGATGTCGAACGCCGACTCGAAGAATTGGAGTGCCGCAAGGCCGACCAGGGATGCGATCGCCGATGCGCCGAACGCCCACATCATCGAATTCCCGACCACCTCCCAGATCACATCGTTGGGCCCGACGTGGAAGTACCAGGAGGTGGCAGCTGCGGTGACCGCGGCGGTGAAGGACGACAGGACGACAGCCGTCCTGTAGGCGCCCCGGCTGCTCACCGAGCTGACGAACGGGATAGGGGCGAGAGTGGCGAGCGCGGCGTACACGGCCACCCCGGTGTCCTGGCTTCCCGCAGCGGCTATGACTCCAATGGAGAGCGCCATCAACACGGCGATCCTCGAGTCGAACAAGACCGCCGTCATGAATCCGAAGGCGACAGCGGGTAGCACGTACCAGCCGGTAGTCGGCTGAAGTGTCAGTGTGGCACGCACGGCGCCGGCGGCGAGGACCAGCAGGATCCCGAGTAAGGCGACCATTCGCGGCCGAGCCCAGAACTCCGGCCGGAATCTGGACAGATAAAGGCCCAGCAGTCCGACGAGTACTGCGAGCACAGCCAGCAGGCCGGCATCGGCCTCGGCCTCGCTCGCCGAAGAAGTCGTTGCCGCGATCGCATCTATGTGAAGCTGTGTCAGCGGAACACCTTCGGCCACGATCAGCTGATCGGCGATGTAGTCGACGATCACCGCCTCCACGGCCTGGGCGGCCTCGTTCCTGGCCTCCTCTGTCGCCGCATCGTCGATGAGATAGTTCGCCTGGAGAAAGGTCGCTACCACCTCGCCGGCCGCCTCGCTGGCGGCCTGGTCCTGTCCGGGTGGGTTGGTGTCCAGATAGACGACCGCCGGAGGGTTCGAGCGGAGACGCTGCAAGGCGGTCGGCAGCTGGTCGGGAGTGATCCTCAGGCCGAATTCCTGGAAGAGACGATTCACCGCCGCCTGACGAATCACCGGGAGATGCGGATCCTCACCGAGAGCCGCTCTGATCACATCGTCGCTGGCAGTGGCGGCGAGGGTGGCGATCGCATTGCTGGCCACGAGGTGATCAGCCAAGACCTGGCCGATCACCTCCTCGACATCCCGCAGATTGGCCCGGAGTGGCATGGGTTCGGCGGCGCACTCGGTAGCGGGCTCGCACTCGACCACCTGGATGTAGTTGGCAGCGCCCACGACATATCCCTCCGGGATCTGTGGGTCGTCGGGGTCGATGCTGACCAGAGCCGGTCCGGCGGGGACCTCCGCCCGCCAAGCTCCATTGCCGTCGGTCATCACCTCGAGGGTCTCCCCGGCGACCTCGATCGTCACCGCGATACGGGCCGCGCCCGCATCTGGTCTGGGGCCTTCGGTCTCGAGATCCAATACCCCGTCGGATTCGACGTCGATGAAGACCGCTCCGCTGATGACGGCGGGTTGGATCGGCTCGGTGGACTCGGTTGTGGACTCGGTTTCGGACTCGGCCACCGTGGTGGTGGGTGCCTCGGTCACCTCCGGTGCCGGCGGTTCCACAGGGTCGCCGATGACCAACGATTGCACGGTGTCGAAGACAGCGGTGACCTGTTGGTTGACCGTGCTCTCGATCTGTTCGTTGATCTGCTCGATGGGCTCGACCGAATCCCGCGCCTCCTGTTCGAGGCGCTCCGTTTCGACCGCGTCCACAACCTCGCCTTGGCGCTGCGCCCGATACTCCCTCGGTGCCGGTGCACCCAGGACGAGCTCGGGATCGGCGGAGCCGGTCCCAAGGGAGAGCACACCCCAGGCGGCCACGACGGTGGCGAGGAACGTGGCGACCCGCACGATGGTGGATCGCGGCATCAGCGGGGCTGGCTCTCGAATCGGGCGTAGGCCTCCACGATGGAGGCCACGATGCGATGCCGGACCACGTCTCGGGCGGTGAGCTCGACGAAGGACACCCCGGGGATGTCGCTCAGGATCTCGCGCACCACCTTGAGGCCGGAGCGGCGATTGTCGGGCAGGTCGGTCTGGGTCATGTCCCCGGTGATGATCATCTTGGAGTTGAACCCGAGCCGGGTCAGAAACATCTTCATCTGCTCCGGCGTCGTGTTCTGGGCTTCGTCGAGGATGACACAGGCATCGTTGAGAGTCCTTCCACGCATATAAGCGAGCGGGGCTATCTCGATGGTTCCCTTGTCCACCAGGGATGCAGTCTCCTCGGGTCCCAACATGTCCCAAAGTGCGTCGTAGAGAGGGCGCAGGTACGGATCCACCTTGGCGGCGAGGTCACCGGGGAGAAACCCGAGCCTCTCCCCCGCCTCGACGGCGGGGCGGGTGAGGATGATGCGGCGTACCGAGCCGCTCACCAGGCTGTCCACCGCGGCAGCCATGGCCAGATAGGTCTTGCCGGTGCCGGCAGGCCCTATCCCGAAGGTCAGGGTGTTCTCCCTGATCGCCTCCATGTACTTCTGCTGTCCGTGGGTCTTGGGGCGGATCATGCGACCCCGACCAACCGGGATGCCGTCGGAGAGGACGCCCGATGGGCTGGGAACGTCCTCGATGACCATCTTCACGACCTCGTCGACCCGTGCCGAGTCGAGGGCCTGACCCTCCTGAACCAGTATCAGAAGCTCCTCGAAGACGGTCCGCGCCCGTTCGACATCGGTTTCGGGGCCTTTCAAAGCGACTTCGTCGCCGCGCGCGACGAAGCGCACCCCCGGGAAATGAGCTTCCACCTGACGGAGATGTCGGTCGGCATCCCCCAGAAGGTCCAACATCAGGTGATGGCTGGGGACGCGTAAACGCGAGTCGATTTGTTCAGTGGACACAGAAAGCGACGCCCCTCTTGTGGCGTCGCGCACATTCTACAGGGCGTGGTGCCCTGAACTACAGATCAGTCGGAGCCGGAGACTGCGTTCACGGCGGATTCGAGGAGGGAGGCGATGACTGCTTTGTCAGAATCTCGAACCTCATCGGGGCGTCCCTGGCGCCGCAGGAAGTGGATGGCGGCGAGATAGCGGTCGATCAGGTCGCCGTCCTCCGACTCGGCGGCAAGGTCGAGATCGATCATGACTCCACGGTCCCCACTGCCGATGGGGAGCAGGTCGGCGGCGGGAACTGCGTAGATCTCGGCGAGCCGGACCAGACGTTGAACACTTAGCGCGCGCTCCCCCCGCTCGTAGGCACCGACAACGGAGGCCTTGAACTCACCACCGGTATACGACTCGAGCTCCCCAAGCGACCAGCCGCGTTGACGTCTCGCGGCCCGTAGGCGCACACCAAGCGACGCACTGAACTTGTCGGCCAAATTTTCTCCCGTGAGCCCGTGCAGAAGATGCTACTTCCTCATCCCAGGACTTACCAAGCACCTCAAACCATCCTGGCCGCAGCCACCAGGGCCGCAGTCTCCACCCGAAGCACCGTCGCCCCGAGGTCGTAGCGGACTGCCTCCTCTGGGATCTCACCCGCCGACCATCCTCCCTCCGGGCCGATGACCACTGTCCGCGCGGATGGCATCACACGGCTTCCCCCGATGTCGCATACCGCATATGGAGGCTCCAGGTCGGAGAGGTTGACCAGCCCTCGAGGCGTTCTCATCAACCAGGCTCCCCTCGATTGTTCCAGCCCCGACACCGCCCACGAGCGGAGACGCTCCATTTTGGGGGGACGACCCTGCCCATGTGCCGTGGCAAGGAATCGCAACTCGGCTACACCCAACTCGGCGAGCTTCTCCACCATGAACCGGGCCCGATCGCGACTATCCGGTGGCGCCACGATCACGACTAGGTCGGTCGGTCTCGGGATCCGTGTCTCCTCCCCGCGGATCACCGCAGCGGAGATGTACTCGCCGGAGCCGAACAAGCCCTCACCGTCGGTGTAGGTGATCGGTTCTCTTCCACCAAGACGCAGCACCTTCTCCAGATGGCGTCGTTGCCCCTCCGATACCCGGGGCCGGTCAGCCTCCCATGGCCCGGGTAGGTGAAGATGGGGGATGTGGGCGGCCATCAACTGGCCGAGGCGGGACGGTCCGTCCTCTCCCCGCGCAAGTCTGCCCAGCGACGCAGGATCTCCTCTTCCTCGGTCGTGAGTTCTGTTGGCACCTCGACCGAGACCACGACGTGGAGATCGCCGCGTGAGCGACGGCCCAGCCGGGTGACTCCGAGCCCGGCCAACCGGAACACAGCACCGGGCTGGGTACCGGCCGGGATGTCGACGTCGGTGGTCCCGCCCTCCACCAAAGGCACCGTGACTCTCGCGCCAAGGGCCGCCTCGGCGATCCCGATCGTCGATCGGTGGATCAGATCCGCTTCGTGACGCTCGAACCTGGGGTCGGGCATGACATGGACCTCGACATAGAGGTCACCGGATGGCCCGTTGCGGCCACCGGACTCACCACGCCCGGAAAGTCGCAGCCTCGTCCCTGTCGAGACGCCGGCCGGCACCTCCACAGTGACGGTGGTCTCCTCGTCGACGGTGCCGACCCCCGCGCACACCGGGCACGGGTTGGTGACCAGGACCCCCTCGCCGCGACAGGTAGGGCAGGCGCCGACGGTCATCATCGTGCCGAACAACGATCGTCTGGCCATGCGCACCGAGCCGCTCCCGCCGCACTCTGGACAAGTCGACCGCCCGTCATCGCCCTCGGCGCCCGTCCCGGCACAGGCCAGGCACGTCGATTTGGTGCGAAAGCTGACCGGGGCCTCGGTGCCAAAAGCGGCTCCCTCGAGATCGACGTCGACCCGGATCAGGACATCCCGTCCACGGGGAGGTCGGCCCTGCGCCCCTCCTCCGAACATCTGCCCCTCCCCGAACACGGAGCGGAGTAGATCGTCGAATCCTCCCCAGCCGCCAAAGAGATCGGACAGGTCGATGGTGTCACCTCGGTCGTATCGTCGACGTCGGTCGGGGTCGGACAGCACCTCGTAGGCCTCGGCGGCGTCCTTGAATTGCGCCTCGGAGGCAGGGTCACCGGGATTGGCGTCGGGATGGGTGGCCCGGGCGATGCGACGGAAGGCTCTCTTGATCTCGTCGCTGGTGGCGTCCCTACCGACACCCAGGATCTTGTAGTAATCCTTGGCCATGACTCAGTCTGATTCGGAGCTGATCCGGTCCTCCAACTCGCGGGAGACCTCCTCGACCGCCGAGATCGCCCGTTTGTAGTCCATGCGCATCGGCCCGATGACACCGACCGAGCCACCGCTCGAGCCCACCTCGTACTTCTTCGACACCACGGCGAGGTCGACGTCGTGGAGATGGAGCTCTGCCCCGATCTGGATCGAGGTGCCCGAGGCCGCGGCCAGGATCTTCATCACCTCGGCCTCCCTGGTCAGGACCTCGAGGATCCGCTGCACGGCGCTCAGATCCTCCCAGACCGAGGCGAGACGCTGCGTGCCCCCGATGAACATCTCGGTTCCGGTTGCGGCGGCGAGATGAAGGCTGTCGTTCATGGTGAGCACGGCTTCCCGAGTCGGCTCGTCGAGCCGGTCCAGCTCCTCGGTGGGGATCACGGGCTCCGAGCCCAGGTCAAGCCCGACCGCTGCACTGCTCACCAGGCGATGGGCATCTTCGAGGTCCCCGGGTGTGATCGGGACCCTGACCCTGCCTCTCTGCTGCAACAACCGCCCCCCATCGGTGACCACGATGAGGAGGAGCTGATCCGCCGTGATCTGGACACTGTGCAGGGTGCGCACCCGATCGCCTCTCAGGGCCGGTGCCACCACCACCGCGGGCAGATCCGTCACTTCGGCGAGCAGATCCGACGTCGCCTTCAACAGCTTGGAGAGCTCGAGATGCACCTCACCGAACAGATTGTGGATCTTGGCCTGAGCGGTCGACCTGAGCCGTCCCGGCCCGAGATGGTCGACGTAGTAGCGATAGGCGGCTGCGGTGGGGATCCTCCCGGCCGAAGTATGGGGCTGGATCACATAGCCCTCGGCCTCCAGGGTTGCCAGGTCATTTCGCACCGTCGCCGTCGAAACCGAGAGGTGGGCGCGCTCGACTATCGCCCGGGAGCTGACCGGCTCCCCTGAGCGGATGTGCTCCTCGACGAGGGCACGGAGTATCTCGGACCGGCGATCTTCGAGCATCGGCCTCCTAGAGGTTATCCGGGTCCGCAGGCTCCACCCACCCATCCGGAGGTTGGAGATCGAGGATCTGGCGGTGAACCTCGTCGCTGAGCAGGGGACGGCGAACGACGAGTCTCCCGTCGTCGACTTCGATGATGCGCTCCCGGAGCAGGAGGCTCCCTCCCGGCGTGCCGAGGAGCGCTTCCACCCCAGGACCGGGCCCGACTCCTGCCGCCCGCCGCATACCGACGAAGAGCCGGTCGATCTCCTCGTTCCAGCCGGTGATCCTCTCCCTGCCGGAGACCGGGCTCGAGCCCTTCTCCATCCGATCGATGTAGGCGTCGACCCGGCGCACGTTGTGGCTGCGCACACCCTTCCGGAAGCGATGTGCCCCATTGCCGTATGCCTCGTATTGGCCCTGCGCCCAGACGGTGAGGTTGTATCGGCACTCGTAGCCGGGGAGGGACCAGTTGGACACCTCGTACCTGGTCAGCCCGGCTTCGGCCAAAAGCTGCTCGGCGAGCTCGTACCGGTCGGCCTGGGTGTCCGGATCGGGGGCGTCGGCGCCCGCCTTCACCTCACGATGCAGCGGTGTGCCCGGCTCGACTGTCAGTGCGTAACACGAGACATGATCGGGGGCCAGGGCCACCGCCCACCCCAGTGTCTCCGCCCAGGACCGGTCGGACTCATCAGCGGCTCCGAAGATGAGATCCAGCGAGATGTTCTCGAACCCGGCCCGCCGCGCATTGTCCACCGAGACACCGATGTCGGGTGCGCGATGTCGCCGGCCCAGACGGCCCAGGACAGCGTCGTCGAAGCTCTGCGCCCCGAACGAGACGCGGTTGAAGCCGGCCGAGAGCAGTCGCTCCGCCCTGTCTATCCCGAAGTCCTCGGGGTTGGCTTCGAGAGAGATCTCGGCGCCTTCGGTGAATTCGTGACGGCGTCGCAGTGCCTCCAGGACTCGCTCCAGGAGGGAAGGGTCGACATGGCTTGGCGTCCCACCCCCGAAATACACGGCATCGAGCGGTCCCCACCGATCGGAAGCCTGGATCTCGGCGGTGACGGCATCGATGTATCGCCCGGCCAGGTCGTCGGCCCCGGCCACCACGGCGAAGTCGCAGTATGGGCAAACCGCTGAGCAGAAGGGGACGTGGACGTAGGCGGCCGCCATATCGGCGTGGCGGTCGACGTCGAAGACGCTCATGGGGCGACTCATACCTCGTCGTCGACGCGGAGGGCGGCCACGAACGCCTCCTGGGGGACTTCGACCGAGCCGACCATCTTCATCCGCTTCTTACCCTCCTTTTGCTTGGAGAGCAGCTTCTTCTTGCGGGTCACGTCGCCGCCGTAGCACTTGGCGGTGACGTCCTTTCGTTTGGCCTTGACCGTCTCCCGGCTGATGATGCGCCCTCCGACCGCGGCCTGGATCGGTACGTCGAACATCTGCCTCGGGATCAGGGCGCGAAGACGGGTCGTCATCGTCTTGCCATAGGCGGCGGCCTTGTCCCGGTGGACGATGGCGGAGAAGGCATCGACCGGCTGTCCGTTGAGCAGGATGTCGACCTTGACCAGGTCGGTTTCCCGATACTCATCCGGCTCGTAGTCGAGCGAGGCGTAGCCCTTGGTCCTCGACTTGAGCAGGTCGAAGAAGTCAAAGACGATCTCGGCCAGAGGGATGCGATAGTCGAGCTCGACCCGCTCCGGGCTGAGATAGCTCATGTTGCCCATCTCGCCCCTCTTCGAGGTGACCAGCTCCATGATCGGTCCGACGTACTCGCTCGGGGCCAGGATCATCGCTCTCACATAGGGCTCGGAGACACCGGTCCGGCTGCCCGGATCGGGGAGGTCCTGCGGCGATTTGATCTCGCTGACTGTCCCGTCGGGCAAAGCGACCCGATAAGCCACCGAGGGGGCCGTGGCCACGAGATCGAGGTCGTATTCCCGCTCCAGCCGTTCCCGGACGATCTCCATGTGGAGCAGCCCGAGGAACCCGACCCGGAACCCGAAGCCGAGAGCACGGCTGGTTTCGGGCTCCCAGGTCAAAGAGCCGTCGTTGAGACGCAGCTTCTCGAGCGCCTCCCTGAGCCGCTCGAAGTCGTCGCCATCGGTGGGGAACAGCCCGGAGAAGACCATCGGCTTGGGCTCGGCATACCCCGGCAGGGCGTCCCGAGCCGGGTCGGCGGCGTCGGTGAGGGTGTCTCCGACCTTGATCCGGTCTATCTCCTTGACTCCGGTGATCAGGTAACCGACGTCCCCGGGCTCAAGGAGGTTGACCGGTTGCGCGCTCGGGGTGAGGAAACCGATCTCGGTCGCCTCGTGGGACTCCCCGGTGGCCATGAACCTGAGCCGGGAGCCGGAGCGGAGTCGCCCGTCGACGATGCGTAGATAGCACACGACTCCTCGATACGCGTCGTAATAGGAGTCGAACACGAGGGCACGAAGCGGTGCCTCCGTCTCACCGGCGGGGGGCGGCACCTGGTCCACCAGCCTCTGCAGCAGCTCGAGGACGCCTTCACCCGTCTTGGCCGAGATCCTCACGATGTCCCGAGATGACCCCCCGATCACATTGGTGATCTCCCCCGCGACCCGATCGGGGTCGGCCGCGACCAGGTCGATCTTGTTGATCGCCGGGACGAGCTCGAGACCGGCCTCAACGGCGAGGTAGGCGTTGGCCAGGGTCTGGGCCTGCACACCCTGGGCGGCATCGACGAGGAGGAGCGCCCCCTCGCACGCGGCCAGGGATCTGGACACCTCGTAGGAGAAATCGACGTGGCCCGGAGTGTCGATGAGGTTCAGGATGTACTCCTCGCCGTCGTCCGCCAGGTGGCGAAGCCTCACCGTCTGCGCCTTGATGGTGATCCCCCGCTCCCGCTCCAAATCCATGGTGTCCAGGACCTGCTCTCGCATGTCGCGGCCGGTGACGGCGCCGGTGAGCTCCAGGAAGCGATCGGCCAGGGTCGACTTGCCGTGGTCGATGTGGGCGATGATCGAGAAGTTGCGGATGCGCGCTTGATTGGTCACGGGTAGCCGGGAAGGGCCGTCATTGTACCTTCCACAACCCTCCTGTTAGCCTTGGCGCCTCGGCTCCAGGGCCGCAGTCCCCCTCGACGGACCGCTCTCGGCTGTCCGAACACCGACTACCCAACACCGGATACCGAAATGGCCAACATCAAGTCACAGATCAAGCGGAATCGCCAGAACGAGACTCGGCGTCAACGGAACAAGGCGATCCACAGCAGCCTCAGGACCAGCGTCAAGAAGGTGGAAACCGCGGCCACGGCCGGTGAGCCCACCGACGAGCTGCTCCGTGAGGCTCAAGCCAGGATCGACACCGCAGTCTCCAAGGGCGTCCTTCACAAGAAGACCGCCGCACGCAAGAAGTCGAGACTCGCAAGGCGCGTCAGTAGTCAGGAGTCAGTAGCCAGTAGTCAGTAGTCGGTAGCCGGATACTGAGTGCTGATGACCGACTACGGCTACGCCGCAGAGCGGCCTAGCCATACCATCGGCACAGGGCGACCGTGAGACGTTCCAAGGTGACCCGATGCACCTCTTCCGGCTGCGACTTGATCACCCGGTCGGCACGGACTAACGCCTCCTGGGCGCGACGGAGAGACGACTCCCTGACCCGGCCCCGTTGCGACCAGAACCTCGCCGGTCCCCGATCCCCGGCTGTGGCGCCGAGCCAACTCCGCAACGTCGGCTCATCGGGGGCGGCCGCCGCCAGCGCCCGCTTCTTCAGATCCGACTCCACTGCTGCGAGGAAGACAAGTGGGTGACCGTGGACCAGGAAGTCCGACAGCCTGCGCAGTGCGTCGCCGACGTCACCCTTTGATATCGCGTCCGTGATGAGGAACGTCGGCTCGTCCGGCCGGTTCTTGAACCGGTCGAGGATCAGCTCTTTGGTGATCTTCGCAGAGGTCTCTTCGAGCTGATCGAGCGCCTGACCCATCGAAGCGGTGTCCGAGCCGAATCTCTGCAGGATCGCCTTGTCCGCACCCTTCTCCAACACCAGTCCACGGTCCCGCACCTCTGCATCGAGCCATTGCAGCGCCTGGCGCTCCCACATCTTCTTCACCGACTGCGAGGTGCCGAGACTCTTGACCACGGTTGACAACGATCGCGGTAACGCCCCCGCGGCGAGGAGGACGATTTCGATCGAAGACAGGTCGGCCGTCTTGATCAGCTCTTCGAGCACCGATCCTTCGGCGGCTTGGAGGTTCTGGGCGTCGACCAGCTCGAGACCTTGCGGCTCACCGAACAAGGAGCCTGACTGGAGGAGCGGGATCGCCGGCTCCAGCTCGGTGCGCAGGGCGCCGTCGCCCTCCTCCCCTGCCCCCCTCCCCGGCACGTCGATGCGGAGCACCTGACTCCGTTCCAGACCGGCTCGGGCGAAGTGCTCCGCAGCTCCGTCGAGCATTTGTCGACGCTCCCCAGGACCTGCGTTGGAGGGAGCCGAGATCAAGAGCAGCGCCATGGTCGAGACGGTACCCGGAAACCTGTGGGCGCTACCAGTGGTCAGCTCTGGCCGCGTCACGGCCGAAGAGACGGGCGAGATCGCAGGCCACGGCCACATCGTGGACCCGGATGATGTCGGCTTTGTGCTCGAGGGCGAGGGCGATGTAGGCGACCACTCGATGGAAGTCACGCTTTCGTGGGATCGGGATCAGCACCGGCCGACCCAGTTGGCGAAGCAGTTCCGAGTCGGCGATGACCCGGAGCTGCATACTGGTGTACGCCTCGTAATCGCCCCTGTAATTGACGGCGATCCCCGGGTCGAGGATCACTTTCTCGATCCCATCGTCGGCGAGCTGGGCCAGCAACTCGCGGAACCTCGCCGCGGTGTGCTCCGCCTTGTCCGCCCTGATCTCGATCTCGCCCACATCGTGGGGGTTGTCGCCCTCCACGTACACGGCGATGGCCGCTACCCCGGAGGCGGCCACCATCCGGCGCATCTCGACGTCGGCCAATCCCCCCGTGTCGTTGACGATCACCGCCCCGGCCTCGACCGCGGCGAGGGCGACCTCCGGCTTCCAAGTGTCGATGGCCACCAGATGCTCCTCGGCGGCAAGGGCCTCGATGATCGGGACCACCGTCGAGATCTCGTCGGCCGTCTCGATTGTCGGATTGTCGAAGTGCGACGACTGCCCTCCGAGATCGATCAGCGTCGCCCCCCAGGCCCGATACCGATCGGCCATGAGCAGCGCCTCGTCGACCGAACGGGCGATGGTGTGGACGTTCTTCGAGTCGGGAGAAGCGTTGATCACCCCCATCACATAGGTGATCTCCCCCAACGGAAGCTGCGTCTTGCCCAGATCGAGCATGTCTTCACAGTCTCCCACGTTCGCGCCCGCGGCAGGACGGTTTCACCCGAGAGGAACCAGCACGTCGCCAGCAACATCGGTGCGGACGACGATGGCGCCGCTCTCCTCGAGAGCGGCGATCACCCCCTCGGAGGGATGCCCGAAGTCGTTGGGGCCGACCGAGATGATGGCCAGATCGGCGTTGACCCGTCGCAACCACTCCGGGTCGGAGGTTGCCGCCCCCTGATGGGGAACCTTGAGCACGTCGGCGCGCAGATGGCCGAGCTCGGATTGGGCAACGGTCTCGATGTCGCCGGCGAGGAGCATCGACCTCGTCGGCCCGGCCACGGTGACGACTATCGACTGGTCGTTGGGCGAGGCGTATCGGCGAATAGGCCCTTCGACGGTGAGGTTCAGGTCACCGAGCCGGTACTGGTCACCCATCGTCGGCTCGAGGACCGGTATCCGGGACTCGTCGAGAAGTCGGAACAAATCGTGCGAAGCCGCTGTCTCATGCGGGTGTGCCCTCGCCCAGACACGGCGGATCGGGATCCTCCCCACCAGCCCGCTCAGCCCGGTGGCGTGGTCGGCGTGCACATGGGTGAGCACAACCAGTTCGAGACCCTTCACCCCGTATTCGTTGAGGCTCTCCACCAGACTCACCGGATCGGGCCCTCCATCGACCAGGGCGAACCTGCCCTCACCACCGGACAAAAGGATCGAGTCGCCCTGACCAACGTCGAGCACGACCACACCCGCATCTGGTGCGGCCCGGGTCGGGGCGAGGACCGATACAGCCAGCACTGCAGCCGAGAGAAGGGCGATGAGGCCTCGAGAGCGGGGCATGTTCAGGTAGGCCCAGCCCACTCCCGCGACGATGGCCAATCCCGCCCATCCGATCTGGGGCCACACCGAGGCGACTCGAGCCAGCCAGAGGACGACACCGGCCAACCAGGCGCCCAATTCGGCCACAGGGCCCGGGCCGACCACACCGACGGCTCCGAGGACCGTCGCAACGGCCACCAGTGGCGCCGCCACCAGGTTGGCCAGCGGGGAGAGCATCGGCACCAACCCGAAGTGGAGGACGAGGAGAGGCGCCACCGCGGTCTGCGCCCCGACCGTCACGGCCAGTGCGCGCCGTGTCCGGCCCGGCGGCACCGGCCACCTCGCCCCGACGATGACACCGGCCGTCGCCACGACTGAAAGCTGAAAGCCGACATTGCGTGTCAATCCAGGATCGACGACGACCAACGCGATGACGGCGGTCGAGAAGAGCTGCCATGCCTCGAGGGACATGCCGGTCAGTCGCCCGCCGAGGGCGAGGGCGGCCATCGCCGACGCCCGCAAGACCGAGGGTTCGAATCGGGTGGCGGCAGCGAACACCGGGAGCCCAATCAGCCCCACGACCGCCCGCCTCCGGGGGCCGACCCCGATCGGACCTGCGGCCACGAAGATGAGACCGAGGAAGAGAGCCACGTTGGACCCGCTCACCGCGGTGAAATGTGAGAGCCCGGCCCTTCTCATCGCCGATTCGTCGACCTCGTCGACCCCGCTGGTGTCACCTATGAGGAACCCGGCGAGGAGGCCGCGACCCCCTTCCAGGGGGGCGAGACGCTCCGCGACCCGGTCACGCATCGCGTTGCCCAGGATCATGATCGGCGATCCGGGACCGGAGACGACCGTGAAGGAACCGACATCGACCACCCCGCGATGGCGCTTGCCTCGGATGGTGCCCGGCTCGCCGGCTACGAGCCCCTCGATCTGGACCACGTCTCCCTGGAAGGCGGAGACACCGTCGGGTAGATCGACCAAGATCGGCCCCACCGGTAGTTCGACCAGGGCGTAGGGGCCATACCTGCCCGCGATCACGTCGGTCCTCATCACTCCCCGAGCCTCGACACGACGGTCGGGAAGGGGCTCCAGGGGCGTGGAGGAGAGGACCGACGCAAGGGCGGACACCGCCACGAGCGTGGCAACGACGGGCATGCGGGCCATGGTGAGGCCAAGGACGACCAGAGCCACCAGGAAGAGGCCGAAGCGGGGCCCGGCCCCGACCCAACTCGCCACGACCGTGGCCGCGGCGCATGCGAGCCAAGGGCGGGAGACAGCAGGTGGAAAGGCCGGATGACCGAGGTTCAAGGGACGGCGATCAGGTCACGGATCGCGGATAGCTTCGCCTCGCCGATCCCAGGCACGTCGAGGAGGTCCTCCACCGTCTCGAAAGGGCCGTTGGCCTCTCGATGCGCCACGATCCGCTCCGCCAGGACCGGGCCGACTCCGGGCAATTGCTCCAGTAGCGCCGCTTCGGCGCGATTGGGCGAGATCAGCCCACCGTCGGCCTGGTCGCCGGGAGCCGGTGAGACGGGATCGCCGGGACCGGGGATCTGAACATGGTCTCCCGGGACCAAGGGCCGTGCCAGGTTGATCGTCTCGAGCAGCGCCCCGTCCAGGGCACCGCCCGCGGCCTGGACCGCGTCGGCGACAATTGCGCCCTCCTCGACCTCCACCACCCCCGGAGTTGCCACCCAGCCGGACACGTAAACAGCGAACACCGGCTCGGTGACAACCGATCCCCCCGGAGTGGTGGTCTCGGCCGGGACGAGAGGATCGCCTCCTCTATTGGCGCCGAGACCGGCGCCGACGAGGAGAGCGGCAAGGGTCAGACCCACTGCAACCGCCTGTGTTCGGCCCATGACACGCTCTCCCACTCCCGTTCCTTCGATACCTACCAAGCGTTCGAAGCCGAGTGAAGACCTTCGTCGGGTAGGGTCCGGCGGTGCTCGACACCAACCCGTATCTAGTGATTCCCGGCACCGCCGCAGACCTCGCCTCTCGTGACCCGCGGTCGAGACGAGGCTTCGAAGGCGACAAGACCGAGGGCAAGGCGGCGCTCCGCCCGCTCAATGCGAGGCTGGCCGAGCTGCAGACACGGCTGTGGGCCGAGTCGGAGGGAAAACTGCTCGTTGTCCTCCAGGCGATGGACACCGGCGGCAAGGACGGGACCATCAGGCACGTGTTCAGGGGAGTCAACCCCCAGGGGGTGCGCGTCTGGGGATTCGGGGCGCCGAGCGAGAGAGAGCTCGGCCACGATTACCTCTGGCGGATGCATCGGCGCACACCGGAGAACGGCGAGATCACGATCTTCAACCGCTCCCATTACGAGGACGTGCTGGTGGTGCGGGTGAAGGGCCTGGCTCCGGAAGAGACATGGCGCAAGCGTTTTGGGCACATCGTCGAGTTCGAGCGTCTCCTCGTCGACGAGGGCACGACCGTGGTCAAGCTCTTCCTCCACATCTCGAAGGAGGAGCAGAGAGACCGTCTCCAGGCGCGTCTCGCCGAGTCGGACAAACGCTGGAAGTTCAATGTCGCCGATCTCGACGACCGCAAGCTCTGGGACGACTACATCGCCGCCTACGAGGAGGCGCTGACCCTGACCTCGACCGAGCATGCCCCCTGGCACGTGATCCCCGCCGACCGGAAGTGGTATCGCAACCTGGTGGTTTCGTCCGTCCTCATCCAGACCCTGGAGGAGTTGGATCCTCGTTATCCACCCGAGCCCGACCTCGACGGTGTCGTGGTGGAGTGACGACGCATCGTTTGTTGATCAGCCGAACCATGCGGCCGACTCCCGCGCCTCGACCTCGAGCGGGATGCCCAGGTAGGCGCCCCGATGACCGAGACCGTCGAAACGACCGCGTAGATAGGCAACGAGGTAGCGCCAGAGGAAACGAGACACCCCCAGGTCGTGCCACTGGCGCACGTGGACCAGTTCGTGGACGAGGAGGGTCCCGGCCCGGTCCTGGGCCGCGGAGAGCAACGTCGGATCGAGCAGGATGGTGTTGCGCAGTGTCATCGCCCTGTTCTCACGGCCCCATATCCGCCGCAGAAGGCCGGGAGCGGGCCGGATCCGCACCGAATCCGGTTCGATGGGTTGGATGAGCAGACGCACACGGACCGAGTCGATACCGCCGGCTTGCAGGAGCTGACCTGCGTTCATCCCACGACGAAGTTGATCACGTTCGGCGGGCGGGCGACAACCTTGCGAACGGCCGCACCGTCGATCCAACCCTGAACCTTGTCCAGGCCCAGCGCCACCAGCTCCGCCTCCTCTGCCGAGATGTCGGCAGGGACGTCGACCCGGTCCCGGACCTTCCCGTTGATCTGCACCACCATGGTGACGGTCGACTCGGCGACAAGGCTCTCGTCCCATTCCGGCCATGGCTCGTTGGCCAGCATGGTGCCCATCCCGCGCCGCTCCCACAGCTCATGAGCGACATGGGGAGCCGATGGGGCCAGCATCAGGATCATCATCCGGTATGCCTCCTCGAATGTCTTCTCCCGCGGTGAGCCGGCCAGGTACTCCTGAAACACGTTGGCCAGGGACATGAGGGAGGACACGGTGGTGTTGAAATGGAACCGATCGATGTCCTCGGTTACACGCTTCAAGGTGCGATGGGTCTCGGCGAGCAGCCGGGCATCGTCGTCGTTGGGCTGCCGGTCGACGAACCCTCGACCGGTGGTGCCCATCGCCCAGATTCTGTCCAGGAAACGCTTGGTCCCGGGAACACCGGCATCGTTCCACACCGCGTCGTCGGTGGGCGGGCCGACGAACAGCTCGAAGAGTCGGAGCGCGTCGGCGCCGAAATCCGCGTAATAGTGATCGGGCGCGACCACGTTGCCCTTGGATTTGGACATCTTGGCCCCGTCTTTGACCAGCATGCCCTGGGTGAACATCCGCATGAAGGGCTCGTCGACCGTGCTCAACCCGATGTCGTGGAGGAACTTGGTGACGAAGCGGGCGTAGAGCAAGTGGAGGATTGCGTGCTCGACTCCCCCGATGTACTGATCGAGCGGCATCCAGTAGTCCGCCTTGTCGGGGTCGAATATCGCCTCGCTGTTGTCGGGGTCGGTGTATCTGAAGAAGTACCACGACGAGTCGACAAAAGTGTCCATGGTGTCGGTCTCCCGACGCGCCTCGCCGCCGCACTCGGGACAGGTGGTGACCACCCACTCCTCGACTGTGGCGAGTGGGGACTGTCCTTGCGGGGCGAAGTCCTCGACGTCGGGCAACTCCACCGGTAGATGGTCGCGCGGAACCGCCACCAAGCCGCATTCCGGGCAATCGATCATCGGGATGGGACACCCCCAATAACGCTGTCGGGAGATCAGCCAATCGCGGATTCGGTACTGGATGGCCCGATCCCCGATGCCCCGGTCCTCGAACCAGGCGATGATGCGATCCTTGGCCCCGTCCCGCTCGAGACCGTCGAGGAACTGGGAGTTGATCGTCGGCCCCTCTCCCAGGTAGGCCTCCCCATCCCAGTCCGCAGGAGGTTGGACGGTGCGGACGATGTCGAGCCCGTACTTGGTGGCGAAATCCCAATCCCGCTGGTCCTGACCAGGAACCGCCATGATGGCACCGGTCCCGTAGCCCATGAGCACGTAGTCGGCGATGTAGATCGGGACCGGTTTCCCGCTGACCGGATTTACTGCGAACTTCCCGGTGAAGACACCGGTCTTGTCACCCTCGGCCATCCGCTCGATCTCCGACTCTCGCGCCGCCCGGGTGATGTAGTCCCGCGCTTCCCCCTCCTTCTCCTCGCCGGCGATCAGCTTCTCGACCAGAGGGTGCTCGGGGGCGAGGACGCAGAAAGTCATGCCGAAGATCGTGTCGGGTCGGGTCGTGAACACCTCGAAGGACTCATCCATCCCCTCGACCTCGATGTTGAACCGGGCCCCCTCGGAGCGCCCTATCCAGTTCCGCTGCATGGTGCGGACCCGGTCCGGCCAATCGTCGAGTGAGGCCAGGTCGTCGAGGAGACGGTCGGCGTATTCGGTGATCTTGAAGAACCATTGGGCCAGGTTTCTCTTCTCCACCAACGTCCCGCACCGCTCACATGCCCCGTCCACCACCTGCTCGTTGGCCAGCACTGTCTGGTCCTTGGGGCACCAATTGACCGGCGCCGTCGCCTTGTAAGCCAGGCCCCGATCGAACAACTCGAGGAATAGCCACTGGTCCCAGCGGTAGAAGGAGGGATCGTGGCTGGCCAACTCCCGGCTCCAGTCGAATGCCGCACCCAGCTTCCGGAAGTGCTCTTTCATCCTGGCGATCTGGTTCTCGACACTGATGCGGGGATGAACCCCGGTCTCGATGGCCAGGTTCTCCGCCGGGAGGCCGAAGCTATCCCATCCCATCGGGCTGAGGACGTTGAAACCCTGCATCATCTTGTATCGGGTGATCAGGTCGATATAGGTGTAATTGCGGATGTGCCCGATGTGGAGCTCGCCTGACGGATAGGGATACATCGCCACGTTGTAGAACTTGGGCCGGGTCACGTCCTCGGTGGCGTGAAACACACCTTCCGACTCCCATCGCTCCTGCCATTTGGCTTCGATCGCCTTGTGGTCGTAAGTCATGTGGGGTCAAGGGTAGATCCAGGGAATCGCTGATCTATTCTCGAGGGCTACGAGCAACGAGCTTTCTGGCTCATAGCTCGTAGCTCGAAGCTAGTAGCTCGATTGTCGCGCAGCCGACACGTATGGCCGGGGCAAGGCATTGTCTATTCCAAACCGGTAGCGTTGCGCTCGTCGCGGTGGCGGCTCCGCCGCCCATTTGCGACCAAACCCAACAGGGAGGAAGAAAGTATGAAGAGAATGCGCTGGTTGGCGCTCGTCGCCGTACTGGCTCTCGTCGCCGCTGCCTGCGGTGACACCGAGGGCGGCGACGATACGACAACCACCGCCGATGGTGGGCCGACGACGACGGCGGCAACCGACGGGACGACTACGTCCGTCGACGCCGAGACGCCGTTCGAAGGTCTCGCCCTCGACTCGGGTGGATGTGACTACGGAGGCAAGATCGCCTCCATAGAAGCAACCGCCGAGACCGAGGTCGTGTTCACCCTCTGCTCCGAGGATCCGGCATTCCTGGCGAAACTGGCGTTCATCCCGTTCGCCGTCCAGCCTGCCGAGCACCTCGAAGCAACGGGGGGATCGCCATTGGAGAACCCGGTCGGGACCGGCCCGTTCGTGCTCGATGAGTGGAGCCGTGGCTCCGAGATCGTGTACAGCGCCAACCAGGACTACTGGGGCGAAGTGCCGGCGTTCGACACACTCGTGTTCCGCTGGAGGGACTCCAGCACCGCAAGGATCACAGAGCTCACATCAGGCAACGCCGATTTCATCACCAACCTGGCGGCGAGCGACTACGCCACCATCGAAGGTGACGCCAACCTGCAGTTGCTCGTCGACGAGAACCCCAATGTGTTCTACGTCGGGTTCAACAACCTGTTCCCACCCTTCGACGACGTTCGGGTGAGACAGGCGATTGCGATGGGAGTCGATCGGCAGCGGATCATCGACACCTTCTACCCGGAGGGGTCGGCGGTGGCGGATTACTTCACGCCGTGCATCATCGAGAACGCCTGTGAAGGCGAGCCCTTCTACGAGTTCGACCCCGAGGGAGCGCGTGCGCTCCTGGCGGAGGCCGGATTCCCCGACGGGTTCGAGACCACGATCAAGCTGCGCGACGTGTTCCGTGTCTATCTGCCCGAGCCGGTCGCTGTCGCCGAAGACATTCGGGCACAGCTGGCCGAGAACCTGGGAATCGAAGCCGAAGTCATCGTGATGGAGTCGGGTGCTTTCATCGAGGAGAATGCCTCGGGTCAGCAAGAAGGCATCCACCTTCTGGGTTGGGGTGCGGACTATCCGCACGTGACCAACTTCCTCGACTTCCACTTCGGCGGCGGCAATCCCCAGTTCGGGGAGATGAGCCCCGACATCGTCGACACTCTGGCCGAGGGAGCGCGCACGGTTGATCCGGCTGCGGCGCAGCCCATCTACGAGCAGGCGAACAACCTGATTCGTGAGTTCGTGCCGATGTTCCCGGTTGCGTGGGGTGCGGCGGCGGACGCTGCTCTCGCCACGGTCGAGAACGCCGCGGTGGCACCCGTAGGTGCGCCGCAGTTCGCCACCATGAACCCCGGTGACGGCGACTTCGTGTTCGTTCAGAACGCTGAGCCCATCTCGCTCTTCTGCGCAGATGAGACCGACGGTGAGTCGCTCTCGGCGTGTGAGCAGGCGCTGGAAGGGCTCTACGGCTATGGGCCGAACGGCGAAGTCATCCCCAAGCTGGCGACAGAGTGTGCGCCGGACGACACGGGCCTGGTTTGGACCTGTGCCCTGCGTGAGGGTGTCACCTTCCACGACGGCTCGACCTTCGACGCCAACGACGTGGTGACCTCATGGTCGGTCGGGCTCGACGCTTCCCACCCACTCCATGTGGGCAACACAGGAGCATTCGAGTACTTCTCGTACCTGTGGGGCGCCCTGATCAACGCCGAATGACCCTCTGAGCACTCAGAGACGAACCAGGGGGAGGCGCTTCGGCGCCTCCCCCTGTTCTACGCTCACGAGTCGAACATGATCGGATACATCCTCCGCCGGCTGCTCATTGCCATCCCGGTCCTCATCGGAGTGCTGGTAGTCGTGTTCCTCCTGCTCAGGCTGGTCCCCGGGGAGCCGTGCACCGCCATTCTGGGGGAGAGGGCGTCGCCCGAGGCATGTGAGCGCTTCAACGCGGCCAACGGGCTCAACGAGCCGGTCTACGTGCAACTCGCCATCTATGCCGGCAGTGCGATCACCGGCGACTTCGGGGAGTCGATCCGCTTTTCCCGCCCGGTGAGCCAGATCATCATCGAGCGTCTGCCGGTCACGCTCGAGCTCGCCGGAGCTGCCCTGACCGCGGCCGTCGTGGTGGGCATTCCTCTCGGTATCGCTGCCGCCCGACGACACAACACGGGTGTCGACGTCGCCGCGATGACCTTCGCCAACGTCGGCGTCTCGATGCCGATTTTCTGGCTCGGGCTCCTCCTCGCCTATCTCTTCGCGGTGGTGCTGCTGGGGACACCTCTCGCCCTTCCGCCCAGCGGCACGCTCAGCCCGGGGAGTCGCCCCCTGCCCTTCTTCGAAGTATGGGGCGTCGAGTTGTCCGACGGCTTCCTGGCCAATCTCGCCGAGTTCGTCTCCAACATGACGATCACCAATACCCTCATCAGCGCGCAGTGGTCCATCTTCTGGGATGGGGTCCGGCACATGATCCTCCCTGCTGTCACCCTGGCCACGATCCCGATCGCGATCATTGCCCGGATGACCCGGTCTTCGCTCCTCGACGTGCTGGGACGCGAATACATCAGAACCGCCCGGGCCAAAGGCGCCGGCGAGCGCAGGGTGATCAGACGTCATGCCCTTCGCAACGCGATGCTCCCTGTGGTGACCATCATCGGGCTGCAGCTGGGCGGGCTTCTCGGCGGCGCCGTCCTCACCGAGACCGTGTTCGGGCTGGCCGGGGTGGGCACCGCTCTCTTCGAGGCGATCACGGCCCGGGACTTTCCCATCATCCAGGGATTCACGTTCGTGATCGCCGCCACCTACGTCATCGTCAATCTCCTGGTCGACATCTCCTATGGCTATCTGGACCCGAGAGTGAGGCTGGAATGACGCTTCCCCCCGACGTCAGCGTGCCCGATCCCGATGCATTGCTCGTGCAGCCGGGCTCGATGTGGCGGATCGCGCTACAGCGGTTTCTGCAACGCAAGGTGGGCATCGCCGGGCTGATCCTGGTGACGTTCATGATCCTCGTCGCCGTCTTCGCCCCACTCATCGCCCCATACGGTTTTGAGCAGAACTTCATCGGCGTGGAAGGTGCGGAGAGGTGGGCGCCCCCCTGTGTCAACGCCTTCGGTTGCGAAGGGACGCAGCATCTCATGGGTCTCGACGGCAATGTTCGAGACTTCTTCAGCCGGGTCGTCTTTGCGGCCAGAGTCAGTCTTCCCCTCGGGTTCACGACTGTGGTCATCGCCATCGTCATCGGCACCGTGATCGGGGCGGTCGCCGGCTACGTCGGGGGCTGGACCGACAACATCTTGATGCGGATCATGGACGTCGTGCTTGGCTTCCCCTCCCTGATCCTGGCCATCGCCATCGTTTTCGTCCTCGGCCCGGGAATCAGAAACACCTTGCTCGCCATCGCCATCGTCACCATCCCCCAGTATGCGCGGGTGATGCGGGCCTCGGTGCTGTCGATCAAGGAGGTCGACTACGTGTCGGCATCGCGTGCCCTCGGCGCCTCCTCTTTCCGGGTCCTGGTCACCCGGGTAGTCCCCAACGCGCTCACTCCCCTCGTCGTATTGGGCACGCTTGGCATCGCCACGGTGATCCTCGAGGCCGCCGCCCTCGGGTTCCTCGGTCTCGGTGCCCAGCCACCGACACCTGAGTGGGGCGCCATGCTCGCCGCCGAACGGGCCCGCATCTTCACGGCACCCCATCTCATGGTCTTCCCCGGTCTTGCCATCATGATCACCGTGCTCGGCTTCAACCTCATGGGCGACGGTCTCCGTGACGCCCTGGACCCGACCTTGAACCGATGAGTGCGGCCCGACCCCTTCCCGAGGATCTGATCGACACCGACGTGCCGGTGCCGGTGGCGGCCAGGGAACGGCTCCTCGAGGTCAACGACCTCAAGACCCACTTCGACACGCGCCAGGGAGTGGTCAAGGCAGTCGACGGGACGGACTTCCACGTGAACCGCGGCGAGGTTCTCGGTCTGGTCGGAGAGTCGGGGTGCGGCAAGTCGGTGACTGCCCTGTCGATCATGGGCCTGCTTCCCATTCCCGGGGAGGTGGTCTCGGGGGAGATCCTCTTCGACGGCCGGGACATCGCCAAGATGAAGGCGAGCGAGGTGAGGCAACTGCGTGGGGAGCACATCTCCATGATCTTCCAGCAGCCGAGCTCGGCGCTCAATCCCGTGTATCGGGCCGGGGCCCAGATTCAGGAGGTCTTCGAGCTGCACCGGGAATGGACCAACGAGGTCGAGGAGGAAAAGGTCATCGAGATGCTGGCCAAGGTGGGCATCCCCGACCCCAGGCGCAGGGCCGACGCCTATCCACACGAGCTGTCCGGGGGCATGGCACAGAGGATCATGATCGCCATGGCACTGGCCTGTGCGCCGGAGTTGCTCATCGCCGACGAGCCGACCACCGCCCTCGATGTCACCATTCAGGCACAGATCCTGGACCTGATGAGGGACCTTCAGGAAACCTCGAAAACGGCGGTGATCCTGATCACGCATGATCTGGGGATCGTCGCTGAGATGGCCGACAGGGTGGCGGTCATGTACGCCGGCGAGATCGTCGAGGAGACCGACGTTCGGAGCATTTTCAGAAACCCGCTCCATCCGTACACGAAAGGATTGATCGGCTCGATCCCGGTTCTCGGTTCGCGGCGCGAGCGTCTCGACGTCATCCCGGGAGTGGTGCCGTCGATGATCGACCTGCCCGAGGGTTGCCGGTTCGCCTCCCGCTGTGTTCCCAGGGTGGAGAACGACCTGCAGATCTGCACCGAGGTCAAGCCCGATCTACGCGAGGTGGAGGAAGGGCATCGGGTCCGATGCTGGCTCTACTACGGGCCGGAGAAGGTGATCGACGTCGATGGCTGAGTCTCTGGTCGAGATCCGGGACCTGGTGAAGGAGTTCCCGGTTCGGGGTGGGGTCCTGCAACGGCAGGTGGCCACGGTCCGCGCCGTTGCCGGGGTGGACCTGGACATCGTCAAAGGCGAGACGCTGGGCCTCGTCGGTGAGTCGGGATGCGGCAAGACCACGTTGGGACGTCTTCTGACCCGCCTGTTGGAGCCGACCAGTGGGACGATCCATTTCGACGGAGAAGACATCACCCATGTCTCCGGGTCCGATCTCAAGCCGTTCCGCCGGAGAGTTCAGATCATCTTCCAGGATCCCTACGGATCGCTCGACCCGAGGTCTCAGGTCGGCCCCGCCATATCCGAGGGGCTCCGGCTGCACGGCATCGGGGACCGTGACGAGCGTCATGAGAGGGTCAAGGAGATGCTCGAGCTGGTCGGGCTGCGCGGCTCGCACGCCAATCGCTACCCACACGAGTTCTCCGGTGGCCAGCGTCAGCGGATCGGGATCGCCCGGGCGCTGATCCTCAAGCCCGACCTGGTGGTCGCCGACGAGCCGGTCTCGGCGCTCGATGTCTCCGTCCAGGCTCAGGTGCTCAACCTCCTGACCGAACTGCAGGAAGAGCTCGACCTCACCCTCCTTTTCGTTGCCCACAATCTCGCCGTGGTCGAGCACATCTCCGACCGGGTTGCAGTCATGTACCTGGGTCGGATCGTCGAGCTCACCGATCGGGACACTCTCTACCGAAACCCGCTCCATCCCTACACCGAGGCCCTCCTCTCCGCGGTCCCCATCGCCGATCCCGACCGTCCCCGCAACCGGCGGATTCTGCAAGGCGAGATCCCCTCCCCGCTGAATCCACCCCGGGGCTGCAACTTCCACCCCCGTTGCCCAATCGCCCGCGAAGGGCTGTGCGACGTCGAAGAGCCGCCGTTGATGGACTCCCCCCAGGGGCACCACCACCAGGCGGCCTGTTGGCTCCGAGCCGGCGACCGGGCTGTGACCCGGGAGCTGTCTTCGTGACCATCGAACGGGTTGGAGTCATCGGCGGCGGGCTGATGGGCTCGGGGATCGCCGAGGTCTGCGCCCGGGCGGGAAGCGAGGTGATCGTCCACGAGATCCATACCGAGGCTGCCGCGGCAGCCCGGGCCAGGCTGGAGGGGTCGCTCGACCGCGCCGTGGAGCGAGGCAAGCTCGAGAACGCAGAACGTGTCTCGGTCTTGGGGCGAATCACCGTGTCCACCGATCTCTCCGATCAGGCGGACCGTCAACTGGTGATCGAAGCGGCCACCGAGGATGAGGAGGTCAAGAAGCAGATCTTCGCCGACCTCGACACGGTGGCCCCGTCTGACTCGATTCTCGCCTCCAACACGTCGTCGATCCCGATCACTCGCATCGCCGCCGCCACCACCCGACCCGACCGGGTGATCGGTCTCCACTTCTTCAACCCGGTACCGGTGATGGGCCTGGTCGAGTTGGTCAACACCGTCATGTCCTCGCCCGAGGTGGCGGACCGGGCCGAGGAATACGTCGAGTCTCTGGGCAAAACCGTGATCAGGGCCCAGGACCGGGCCGGTTTCATCGTCAACATGCTCCTGGTGCCCTACATGCTGGGAGCGATTCGGATGCTCGAGGCCGGTGTCGCCAGCCGGGACGACATCGACGCCGGGATGCGTCTTGGGGCGAACCACCCGATGGGACCTCTCGAATTGGCCGACTTCGTCGGCCTCGACACGATGAAGCACATCGCCGACGTCCTCTTCGAGGAGTTCAAGGAGCCCTTCTACGCCTCCCCTCCCCTCCTCACCCGAATGGTCGAAGCCGGCGTGTTCGGCCGGAAGACGGGCCAAGGCTTCTACGACTACGACTGACCCCCGCCCCGAACCTGAGGTTCTGGGTAACGCATATGCCACGAACTCTCTCGAGTTCAGATCCCCGAACCCGGCCCCGGCGAACTCGAGAGAGTTCGTCACGTATTTGCTACGGGGAACCTCAGGTTCGGGGGCTGGCCGCCGGCGCGATCAGCTGTTCAGGATCACCACCGGGCAAGGGGCGAGACGGGTCAGGTATTCGACCCGGGGTCCGAGATGGAGGCGGGTGGTGCCGGCCCGGACACTGGTTCCCAGGACGAGCAGATCGGCTTCCAGTTCCTCGATGGCGCCGAGAATCCCCGTCTCAACGTCCTCGGCCTCCCGTACTTCGGTCTGGACGAGACGACCCATCCGGGTGGCGAGGATCTCGAAGTCCGCGGTGACATCGAGGGCGATGCTGGGTCTCATCCCCGCAAGTCGGGTCGGAGTGACCACGTGCACTCCAGTCACAAGCGCGTCCGACCCGGCGATGGCAAAGGCGAGGTCGGCGGCGTTGCGTGCGCTGGCGCTGGCGTTGGCCGGGACCAGGATCCGGGTCGGCGACCAGTCGTCGGGGACATTCTCCCCCCTCACAACCAACGTCGGAGTCTTGGACAGCTTGATCAGATCGTCGATCACCGGCCCGAACACCGAGTCTTGGGACGGGCTCATGGTGGGGGTGCCGATGACGAGAAGGTCATAGTCGGCCTCGGCCTCGGCCAGGATCGTCTGCACCGGATCCTGACTGGACACGATCCTCGTCCTCGTCCCCTGATCCCTGAACACAGAGCGGAGCGAGCTCACATAGGCGCCGGCCATCACCCGGTCTTTCTCACCGGCCACGGCGAGGAGGGTGGTCGAAATGTCCCTCGACTCGCCCAGCCGGGCCACCAGGACAGCCTGGATGGTCTGGGTTCCCACCTGCCCGATGCGGGGACGGACCGGCACCAGGACTCTTCTCACACCGGCGAGGAAACTGCCCTTCAACTGGTCCTCACGGGCCAGGCGCGCCTCCTCCTCGACACCGGGCGCCACCCTGGCCAGGCAGTAGCGGAGCGCGGCCGGGGCCGTGAGTGAGGTCACTACCGCCAGGAGCACGATGATCGAGAACATCTCCGTGGTGAGGATCCCGAGTGAGAGCCCGATGGTGGCGATGATGATCTCGATGGCTCCCCGTGCGTTGAGCCCGGCGCCGTAGGCGAGAGCGGACCAGTGGTCCTGACCGGAGAGCCAGCGGGCGCCGGCGTAGGCGCCGGCCACCTTGCCGACGGTGGCGACGACTATGACCAAGAGGGCAATGAGCAGGAGACCGGGTTCGAGGATGGCGCCCAGGTTCACCTTCAACCCCGCCACTGCGAAGAAGATGGGAGCGAACACGGCCAGCGCCATTGCCTCCAGCTTGTGCACCACGTCGGTGGGTAGCCGGGGAAGCCCCCCGAACAGGATCCCGATGGCGAATGCCCCTATCACCGGCTCGAGATGGAGAGCCTGGCTGAAGGCTCCCCAGCCGAAGGTGAGCACGATCACCAGGGTGAGGAGGAAGTCACGCCCTCGGAAACGATCCTGGATGAGGTCGAGGCCTCGCCGCACCACGAACCTGCCTGCGGTCATGGTGACGAGCACGAACAGGGCCACCGTCGCCACCGTCTGGAAGACGATCCCGGCACTCATCGCCTCGGCACTGGCCAGCGCGGTGACCACGCCGAGCAAAGTCCATCCGGTCAGATCGTTGATCATGCCTGCCGCGAGGACGGTCTGCCCGAACTCACGTCGCATCAGGTCGAGATCGATCAGGATCTTGGCCAGCACCGGGATCGCCGAGATGGCCAGCGCAGTGGCGACGAAGAGGGCGAACACGCCACGCTGAGACGGATTGCCGACAAGACGATCGGGAAGGGCGAAGCCGAGGATGAGCCCGGTGAGGAAGGGAACCACCAGGCCACCGATGCCGACCCCGAAAGCAAGCCCGATGCGGCGTCGGATCAAAGCCAGGTCGGTCTCCAGTCCGGTGATGACCAGGAGCAGCATCGCTCCGATGAGGGCAACCACTTCGAGCATGAAGCCCTGCGCCTCGGTCTGAGGCAGGACGTAGTCACCGACCCATGGGAGAAGCCCGGAGAGGAGCGATGGGCCCAGCACCACACCTGCCAGGATCTCGCCGACTACCTGAGGCTGTCCCAGCCGCAGGGCCAGCCCTCCCAAGACCCGGGCCGAGGCCAACAAGACCGCGATCTGGATCACGAGTTGGAGCACCTCGCCATGAGAGGCGGCGCTGAATGTCTCCAATGTCGGAGCCTCTTCCCCTGTCGCCTTGGATGTCGGGTGTCGGGTTAGGGCCGGAGGCACTCCCTGATCGCCCGGGTTCGCCTCGATGGTCGGCAGTGAACGCGGCAATTTAGCCGCATGTCGGGAAAAGGACTGTCACTAGGTCTGTAGGACTAGTTCAGGGGGGTGTGGAAAAAATGGGCCATCTGGCCCATGCCCAAAACCGCGAATTTTGGGAATTATCCACAGGGCAGGCATTCCGACGATTTCACGAGGGCCAGGGAGTAGGTGATGGTGGCACCAAACCACGTTGAAGCCAACGACATGATGTCGAACAGGTATGACGGTCTCGACACCATCGCCGCGCTTCTCGAGGTCGAGCGCTACCGACTCGGCGAATGGGACGAGCCCTACGCCCGCCTCTTCGCCATCGACTGCGCATCCATCGTCTTCAGATATCACCTCCCAGATCTCACCGACCACGCTCGAGACCTGATCCAGCGTCTCCTTCACGAAGCTCTCCAGCTGGTGACAGCGGGTCGAGAGAATGAGCTGGCCTCCATCGAGCAGGCGCTCATGACCGGGCTGGGAGCGGCCTCGCGAGTGACGCGCTGTGTCTGGCTGGTCGCCTTGAACGCGGTCCTCCCCGATCCGTTTCGGGCAGCCGTCATGAGCACCGAGGCTTCGCTGCACGCATTCGGTCGCGGGCCCAATCCCCGCCGTGATGCGGTCGCCGAGGCCGTCCGCCGCCGGGTGCTGGCCCGCACCGAGGAGGCTGTCCTGCTCGGCTCCGTCGAACGCGCCCGACGGAGCTCAGCCGCCATCGCCTGACCTACAGTCGGGCCGTGACCCGACTCGAGGCCATCCAGGCCGACATCACCACCGTCGAGGTGGACGCGATCGTCAACGCGGCCAACTCGTCGTTGCAGGGTGGTGGCGGAGTCGACGGTGCGATCCACGCCGCCGGTGGCCCCGCCATCCTCTCCGAGTGCAGAGAGATCGTCGCCCGGCACGGCCCGTTGCCTCCGGGGCAGGCGGTGATCACCACCGCCGGGGACCTTCCGTCTCGTTTCGTGGTGCACACGGTCGGGCCGATCTGGGGAACAGTGCCCGACGACGAAGCGGTCGACCTCCTCGCCTCGTGTTACCAGAACAGCATGAGTCAGGCTCGACAGTCGTCATGCCGCTCGGTGGCTTTCCCCAACATCTCGACCGGCGTCTACCACTTCCCCAAACCGTTGGCCGCGCAGACCGCGGTCAACGCAGTGAAAATATGGCTCGAGGCCTCCCCCGGAGCCCTCGACACCGTGCTGTTTGTCTGCTTCGGCCCAGAGAATCTGATGTTGTACCAGGAGTTGCTGGGCCACTAATCGTAGGGATCTCGAGGCACCCTCTTAAGTCGGGTGCCACACCTAATCTGCCCCGATGTCCCGAGGCATCCGACTTCGAAGAGCTGGCCTGATCCTCACCGTCGTCACAGCGACCGCGATCGTCCCGGGAGAACGAGTCACTGCGCAGATCCCGGAATGCCCCACCGACATGCAGACCGCGTCGATCCAGGCTGCACCAGAGTTCGCTCCCGCCGCCGTGGGCAGCACTCGGGGCCGAGAATGGCTTCGCCTCCACCCGATGCCGATCTCCGCCCTGGTCGCCACCGTGCCCAATCCGCCCAAGTCGGTGGTGGACGCCTACTGGGAGCCTTTCGGAGCCAACGCCGTCCATCTCTGGAAGGACGGCCCACCCCAGGTGGAAGCCTGGTTGCAGTACCGGCGGGGCGCCGGCTACGTCACCTGGCTCGAGAACAACGGGAACTCCGCTGCCTGGAACGGATCCGACTTCGTCGACACCGGACAACCGATCGGTGGTCTCCCCGGCAACAACCCGGGTCGGATCGGTTACCAGGTCGGCGACGAGCCGCAGTCCGTCGCGGACGTGAACCAGATAGTGGGCGGGATGAGCCAGGTGCGCGCCCGCGACCCCGAAGCTCTCGTGTTCACCAACCTCACCTATTGGGCTCCGAACCCTGACGGGACCGATACGGCCGGTCGGAACGCGATCATCCAGGCCTACATCTCGGCCCCCGAAGGCGATCTGGTCAGCACCGGGGACTACAACTTCGACATCGCCCACTACACCGTGTTGCAGACGTTCCGCAAGGCGGGCCTGGCCAAGGGCGTCCCCTACTGGGAGTTCCTCAACGCCTACGTCGGGCCTGAGACCGATTGTCAACCGACCCACACCCGTTCCGACCTGCTCTGGCAGGCGATGGCCGGTCTCGCCTTCGGCTACACCGGTCACACCTGGTTCCTCTACCAGGCGGCGCCGGTGGGACACGAGACCGCAACGCAATGGGGTGGATCGATCCTGAATCAGCCCACCGGCGCCTGGGGGCAGACGCCATATCACGGGCTGATCGGCGAGATCAACCAACGTCTGGCCAATCTGGGCAAAGCGATCACCCGACTCACCTCGACTGATGTCCGATTCATCAGGGGCGCCCATCCGCAGCAACCCACGGACGTCGCCACCTGGTCCCCCAACGCCGGCGGGTTCCCCTACCTGGTCGGGGTGGCGCCGGCGCCGGGTCAACCACCCCTCGAGATCCTGCTCGGCTTCTTCGTCGACGAATGGGGGGAACGGTATGTGGTGGTGCAGAACGCCAGGCACACCCACTCCCACCGGCTCGACGATCCACCGATCCCCGGAAACGAGGCAGCGGGCACCATCCATCTCACGTTCGACTTCGCCTCGGCGCCGGTCGGGCTGACCACCGATCGGGTCCGGATCATCCGCTCGGTCGACGGGATACGTGAAGACCTTCCCCTCGACGATCTCGGCGGCAGCCTGCGCCGGGCCAACCTCTTACTCGAGGCCGGTGACGCCGTCATCTTGAAATACGCGACCGGGCGGGACTTCGTTTTCGGGCCGGCGCGGGAGGACATCGGTCTGGTCGACCCGAACTCGGGCATCTGGTACTTGCGCCGGGGCGGTCAGATCACGTCCTTCTACTACGGCAACCCCGGTGACACGCCCTTCATGGGCGACTGGGACTGCGACGGAATCGACACACCGGGCCTGTACCGCCGCTCCGACGGCTTCGTCTACCTCCGCAATTCGAACACCCAGGGCTTCGCCGACGTCCGCTACTTCTTCGGCAACCCCGGCGATCTCCCACTCACCGGGGACTTCGACGGCGACGGTTGTGACACGGTCTCCATCTACCGCCCTTCAGAAGGCCGGGCGTACATCATCAACGAGTTGGGCTCGGCAGAGCAGGGCGTCGGGGCGGCCGACTTCGCCTACTTCTTCGGCAATCCTGGTGACAAGCCCTTTGCCGGCGACTTCAACGGGGATGGCGTCGACACCGTAGGTCTCCATCGGGAGAGCACCGGGCTGGTCTACTTCCGCGACAGCCATACCCAAGGCGTCGCCGACAACGAGTACTTCTTCGGCGATCCGGATGATCGCCTTGTCGCCGGCGACTGGACCGGGGTCGGGTTCTCCACCCCTGCGTTGTTCCGTCCCAGCGAGTCCAGGCTCTACTTCCGCCACACCAACACCCAGGGCATCGCCGACAACTCGTTCCTCCTCGGCGACTCCTGGTTCCTCCCGGTGGCCGGCTCCTTCGGCTGAGCCTCAGGCCGGGGCGCCGACTCCGAGATAGGCGCTGAGATGGTCGGTCAGGTCACGGGCGTCGTCCTCGGCGCCGTGGATGAAGCTCGACTTGCGACGTCGCAACATGTGGAGACCGATGCGGTACATCCCCGGGGCGCCGACAACCACCCCGGCATCGTGGAGGAGTCTCCCCTTCCTATCGAGCACGCGGGCGTGCAGCCATGAGTAGTCGGGGCGATACCCGGTGGCCCAGACGATGGTCCGGATCCCTTCTTTCATGAAATCGAGGCTGAGTGGCGGTGACTCCTCCACCCGGGTCGGGACGAATCGTTGACCCGGTTCGAATTCTGCGTCGAGGCCCTGGTCGGTCACCCATTGATCGATGGAGTCGAGAAGCCGTGCCAGCTTGAGATCAGCCAGATTGCACAGGTTTCGCAGCGATCCCGACAGCTGTGCCCGACCCTCCGAGATCCCGGCCAGACGCCCGACGAGACGAACCTCCAGATCGGTGAGAGAGTTGAGATCG
>Ga0214468_1000005_pt1 | contig 86183 bp, 72 predicted proteins | sample RVTome_9_FD_187334 | JGI IMG/M metagenome (GOLD analysis project Ga0214468, IMG submission 187334) | Soil microbial communities from uranium-contaminated site in the Upper Colorado River Basin, Wyoming, United States - RVT155D38 HiSeq ...
ACGATCTCCTGGGAATCACCACAGTCCCAACCGGGCGGAGCGTCGTCACGTCGACTCGCGCCGCCGTGCCCGCGCTGTGGAGAGCGGTCCGCGAGGATGCCCGGCTCCATCCGCTCGAACGGTTGGCCTGGAGGGCCAAGGCGCTGCCGTACGCCTTCAGCCAGAACCTCGCCCAGTTCCTCGGGGCTCGTTCGGCCGAAGCCCTCCGCAACCGGAGCCGTTTCTATCGGATGCTCGACCGGGTGCTGCGGAAAGGGGTCTGAGGCTCCGGCCGGGAAAGCCTGCGTCCGGGCCGGCGGAGTCGGGCTGAAACACAACAGCCCCGGCGAGCACCTCGGTGCAGAGCAGAACCTCAGCGAGCACGGGATGCTCCGTCTCACGCGCGAACGCCGAATTCGTTAGACTGGACTTCACCATGTCGACCTCGCTCCACCGCGGCGGCGTAGCGCCGAGGTCGCCCCGCGTCGCACTCCTCGCGCCCGCGAGCTGCGCGCTCAGGCTTGCACCGAACGAACGACCGAAGAGGAGGAACACTGGCATGATCTCGCTCAAGCTCTCACCGTCGCGCATTCGACTCGCCGCGACGTCGGGGTTGCTCCTGCTGACCCTGGCGTTCGCCGCTCCCCCGCCGATCGAAGCCCAGGGGGTCCTGTTCGTCGAGGACGACAACGTCGGCATCGGCACCGACACTCCGATCGCCCGCCTCGAGGTCATCGACAGCGTCGTCTCCCCCGTGCGGCCGGTGCTCTTCCTCGACAATCCGGTCGGACCACCCCGGCTCGAGCAGCGCAACGGCGCTGGCGGGCACACGTGGCGGCAGACCGTCTCCGCTCAGGGGCCCTACATGCTGGACGACATGAAGGACGGGATCGTCGAGTTCGTCTTCGCAACGAACGGCAACCTCACCATCTCGGGAAACGTCATCACCACGAACTGTCCGTCCGGGTGCGGGCCCGACTACGTCTTCGAGCCGGACTACACGCTGATGGCCCTCCCCGAGCTCAGGGAGTTCATCGCGGAGAACCGCCATCTCCCGAACGTCCCGAGCGCCAAGGAGATGGAGACCTCCGGCATCGACATGACTCAGCTCCAGCTCCGAATGCTCGAGAAGATCGAGGAGCTCACTCTCTACACCCTCCAGCAGGAGGAGACCATCGCGAAGCAGCAGGAGATGCTTCGACACCACGAGGCGGTCATCGGAGACCTGAAGTCCCAGGTGACGGAGCTCGCCTCGCGTCGCTAGTGGTCTGAGTCACCCATCCCTTGCCTTCCGCGCAGGGGTCTTGCGGAGTGGATCCAAGGCGCGAGGAGGAGTCGATGCCGTAGCATCGTCAACGACGAGCAACGCCGGAGACGCCCGCAACCCCCCTGCGCCCTTCGGGTTGCGGCGGCGTGGGGCCGTCTACGGCGTTGCCGCTCCTCAACGATGCTACGGCATCGCCTGCGTCGCGGCGCCTGGTATCCGACCCCACGCCGCCGCAACGGAAGGAAAGGGATGGGTGACTCAGACCACTAGGGACCGCGCCGAGCGAGCTCCGGGACGTCGCCGACCGGTGGCCGTCGATCACGTGACCCCGAGCGGTCCGGCCTCGCGGACCACCATCGTCGTCCCGACCCGGGACACGCGCGAGTTGACCCACCGGTGCGTCGCCGCGATCCGCCGGGCATCCGGGGACGCACGGATCGTCGTCGTCGACGACGGGAGCGTCGACGACACAGCCGAGTCGCTTCGCCGGCGCGGCGAGGGGCTCGAGATCCTCGAGAATCGCCGATCGCGCGGCTTCTCGGCCGCTGCGAACCAAGGGCTTGCCCGCGCTCACGGCGACCCGATCCTGCTCCTCAACAGCGATACCGAGATCGGTTCGGATGCGATCCGGATCCTCGAGGAGGCCCTGGCGGCCGACTCCTCCCTCGGGATCGTCGGTCCAGAACTGGAGTACGCCGACAAGCACGCGCAATGGAGCGGGGGCGCGGCCCCGACCCTGCCGTGGCTCCTGGCCCTCGCCAGCGGCCTCGCCGTGCTCGTCTCCCGGGTGCCGGGGTACCGGCTCCTGCGACCGTTGCGGAGCCGTCGCCGGCGTGAGGTCGATTGGGTGACCGGAGCGGCGATGGCCTTCCGCCGTGAAGTCTGGGAGGAGGTCGGGCCGTTCGACGAGCGTTTCCGCCTCTACGCGCAGGACCTCGATTTCTGCCTGCGCGCGCGCGCCGCGGGCTGGCGGGTCGAGATCGTCCCCGAGTTCCGGGTGGTGCACCACCACGGGGCGACGGTGGGCCGGCGCCCGGGCGCCGCGGGACGCCAGAATCCAGAGCTCCTATGGACCGATCTCCTGCTCTGGGCGCGCAAGCACCGGGGTGACTCCTGGGCGCGCAAGGCCGCCCGGGCGCTGCGCTGGGGGGGACGGCTGCGAGTGTTCGGGCGGACGCTCTGCACGCCGTGGCTGCTGTCTCGCTCGCGCGGCGGCTGGCGACGCGATACCCTCGCCTATCGACGCGCGTTGCAGGGCCTCGACGCGTTTGCGTCCGAGCTCTGAAGCCGCCTCCGACACCGCCCGATGATCCGCCTCTTTCGCTACCGCGACCTGATCTGGACGCTGGTCGCCCGCGACCTCAAGGTCCGATACCGGCGGTCGGCGATCGGGTTCCTGTGGACCATGCTCCAGCCGCTCCTGATGATGGTGGTCCTCACCGCCGTCTTCAGCACCCTCTTCCGGTTCGACGTCCCCAACTACCCGGTCTACGCCCTCGCCGGGATCATGTTCTGGAACTTCTTCAGCCAGAGCATCACGGCGTCGATGAACAGCCTGCGGGGGAACGCCCAGCTGTTCACCAAGGTCCCGGTGCCCAAGGAGGTCTTCCCGATCGCCACCGTGATCGCCGGGGTCATCAACCTGCTGCTGGCGCTCGTCCCGCTCTTCGCCATCCTCGGCCTCACCGGGCACCCGATCCGCCCCTCGATCCTGTTCCTGCCGGTGGCGATCCTCCTCGCCTCGCTGTTCACCCTCGGCGCCGGGCTCCTCCTCTCGCCCCTCGCGGTGTTCTTCCACGACATCGTCGAGACGGTCGGGGTGCTGCTCACCCTGTTCATGTACCTCACCCCGATCTTCTACCCGATGAGCATCGTGCCCGAGAGGTTCGTGTGGGCGGTGCGCTTCAACCCGATCCGCTCGGTCCTCGAGGTGTTCCGCGACCCGATCTACTACGGGAAGATCCCACCGGCGAGCCATCTGACGGTGGCGATCGTCTTCACCGCCCTGGCCGTCGCCGTCGGCGCGGCCGCCTTCCGGAAGAGCACCGACCGGATCCCCTTCTACGTATGAGCGGTCCGCCGGAGGTGATCGCGCTCGACGACGTCTCCGTCTGCTACCGGCTGGCCAAGCAGCGGATCCCGTCGCTCAAGGAGTACGCGATCCACTGGATGAAGGGGGCGCTCGCCTACGAGCAGCTGTGGGCGCTGCAGGAGGTCTCGCTGTCGGTGGCGCCGGGCGAGAGCGTCGGGATCGTCGGGCGCAACGGCGCCGGCAAGAGCACGCTGCTCAAGGTGATCTCGCGGGTTCTCAAGCCGACCCGCGGGTCGGCGGACGTCGGCGGCTCGGTCGCGCCCATCCTCGAGCTCGGCACCGGCTTCGACCACGAGCTCACCGGGTACGAGAACATCTACCTCAACGCCCTGCTGCTCGGCCACACGCGCAAGGAGATCGACGAGAAGGTCGACTCGATCATCGAGTTCTCCGGACTCGAGGAGTTCATCCTGTCGCCGGTCCGCAACTACTCCTCCGGCATGTTAGCGCGGCTGGGCTTCGCGATCGCGACCGCCTGGGTCCCCGACGTCCTGATCCTCGACGAGGTGCTGTCGGTCGGCGACGCCAGGTTCCTCCGGCGCTGCGAGGCGCAGATGCAGCGCTTCCAGACCGAGGGCAGCACGCTGCTCCTCGCCTCCCACTCCGTCGAGGCGGTGCGTGAGAACTGCGAGCGGGCGATCTGGCTCGAGCGCGGCCGCGTCGAGGCCGACGGCCCCTCCGGCGACGTCCTCGACCAGTACATGAGATTCAGCGAGAGTGGCTGACCGCTCCCTGCTCGACCGTCCGCCGCGAGACGGCGAGGGCCGAGCGGTAGAGCTCGCCGTAGCGCCGGGCGGTCGCCCGGAGGTCTGGGATCTCGACCGGCCCGCCCCGGGCCGCCCCGCCCGACGACGCGAACCGCCGGACCGCCTCGGCGAGCCCGGCGGCGCCCGCCTCCGGCGCGACCAGGTACTCGTCGCGCCCCGCCGCCCGCAGACGCTCCTCGACGGCGCCGAGCGCGAAGGCGACGACAGGCCGGTCCGCCAGGAGCGCCTCGGTCAGCGTGTAGCAGTACGCCTCGGGCCACACCGAGGGGAGGACGACGAGGTCGATCCCCAGCCGGTCGAGCAGGCCCGGCAGCTCGGCGCGCCGGTAGGGGCCGTAGGTCGAGACCGGCGCCGCCCTGCGGGCTCGGGCGAGGGAGGCGCGGTCCTCGACGCCGCCGACGATCCACCACTCGAGAGTTCGCTCGCCGGCGAGGCGCTCGACGAGCTCGGCGAACCGGCGCGACCCCTTGGCGACGTGGAAGCTGCCGAGGAACCCCACGCGGCGGCGGCGGCGGAGGCGCGCCGGCCGGCGCCGGCCCCCGCGCGCCTCCCCTCCCGGCCAGCCGTGCGGGACGACCCGGAGGTTGTCCGCCTCCCGCAGCCGCGGGTAGAGTTCCCGGAAGGTCTCGGCGAGAAAGCGGCTGGGGGCGACGACCGCCTCGGCTCCGGCGAGGAGCTCCTCGGCGAGGCGCCGGCGGGCCCGCTGGTCGCCCGGCCGGACGCCGGGCTCGTCCCAGCCGAGGCAGCGGACGCAGCGGGCCTCGTCCCGGCAGTAGCGGCAGAACCGGTCCTCGGGCTTCTCGAGCAGGTCGTACCGCCGGCAGAAGAACTCGAAGTCGTGGAGGGAGACGACCCGCGGCACCGCCGCCGGCCCGGCGATCTCGAGCGGCAGGCCGTGGACGTGCTGGACGTGGAGGACGTCGACCTCGAGCGCCCGCAGGCAGAAGTCGCGCACCGCGACCGCCTCCGCCGCCCGCTCGACGCCGCCGTCGGAGCCGGACGGGAACCGCCACGTGGAGACCTCTCCCCCGCTCTCCCACCGACAGGTGAGCCGGCCGTCGTCGCCGGGGTGCAGCAGCACGCAGCGCCACCCCTCGGCCGGCAGCTCGGCGCAGAGATCCGCGACGTGCTGCTCGACCCCTCCGAAGCGCCGCTCGGGCGGGCGCGCCAGCACCATCGCCACGCGCCTCCGCTCCGGCCGCCCGCGCCCGCTCTCGCGGAGCGCCCAGCGGATCAGCTCGTGGTGCCCCGCCAGAGGGTTGACCTCGATGAAGTCGTGGATCATCCGGAGGTAGTGGGGCCAGAGGCGGTCGACCGCCTCGAGCGCCGCGCGAACCCGCCGCTCGCGCTGCTCGGGGGTGAAGCTCGCGCTGCCGTGGTGGTAGACGAAGGTGGAGTCCTCGAGGAGGTGCCGCAAGCCGAGGGCGCTCGCCTTGAGGCACCAGTCGTTTTCCTCCCCGTACCCGTGCCCGAACTCCACCTCGTCGAGCGGGCCGATCCTCTCGATCGCGTCCCGCCGCATGTACATGCAGAATCCCACCCCGGTCGGCAGCTCGGGGAGGACGTGGGGGGAGACCCGGGCGACGAGCCCCGCGAACCGGTCGGCGGCGAACCCGTCGGGCAGCGGGCTGTGCCGGCAGAAGTCCGGCACCGAGCAGATCGTCGCGTCGTTGCTGAACGGCGTCACCGACGCGACCGAGGGGTGGGCGTAGGCCGCGGCGATCATCCGGTCGAGCCAGCCTGCGGCGACCACCGTGTCGCTGTTGAGGAGCAGGACGTCGCGCCCGGAGAAGCCGAGCCCGCGGTTCGCGCTGTGGACGAACCCGCGGTTGGTCTCGTTGCGCAGGACGACCGCGTCGCCGCCGCGTGCCCGCAGGCCCGCGACGAGCCGGCCGAGGCCGGACCGGGTCTCCTCCGAGGGGCTCGCGTCGTCGACCACGACGAGGCGGTGCCGGCGGAGGTCGGTGTGGCGCTCGACGCTGGCGAGGCAGCCGCGGACGTGCTCGAGCGCCTCGTAGACCGGGACCACGACGTCGACTCGCACGTCCTCGCGCGGCGCGGGGGCCGGCCGCGGAAGCCAGGGGAGCTCGACTTCGCTCCCGCGCGCCGCCCGCCGCCCCGCCGCGGCCCGGCCGCGGGCGCGCCGGACCAGCCCGCGCCAGCCTTCGGCGGCGAGGACCTCGCGGACGCGCCGGGTCGACGGGAGTGGACTCACCGGGTCCCCTGCCGCGCGGGCGGCGGGACCGGCCGGCCCCGCCGGCGCGGAGCGAGCCCGATCGGCGCCCTCGTGCGGCGGAGGCCATGAGGGGGCCGATCCGCCATGACGAGCCCTACCTGCCGAGCCCGCACGGGCCGCGCGGCCCCGACGCGCAGTCGGCCGCGTTCCGCGCCGCCCTCGGCCTGCCGGAGGCCGGTCCGCCGGTCGTCCTCTTCGCGCTGCACAACCCGCCCGTCCCCGACTGGACCGGGGGCACCGAGGGCCATGCGACCGACCTCGCCGCGGCGCTCGAGGGCTGGGAGGTCGTCTGGCTCTACGCACGGCCCGACCACTTCGCGCTCGTCGCGGGCCGCGCGCCGCACCGCGAGCTGCTGCGGGTCCCGCTCTTCCCCCCGCAGTCCTCGGACCAGGTCTTCCATCACGGCTTCGCGTGCCACCTGCGGACGATCCTCGTCCAGCTCCAGGTCCGGCTGGTCCACGTCCACCACCTGATGAACCTCCCCGCCGACGTCCTCGCGGTGCCGCAGACCCTGGGGATCCCGGTGATCTTCACGGCGCACGATTACTTCACGGTCTGTCCGCAGTTCAACCTCGTCGACTACCGGCGAGTCTATTGCGCCGGCAACCTCGAGGGGCCGCGATCGCGTTGCGAGGCGTGCATGAGCGAGCGGATGGGGATGGGCGCGGAGACCCTGTTCGGCTGGCGCCGCGCGCTGGCGGAGCTGCTGCCGACGGTGACCCGGCTCGTGGCGCCGAGCCGGGTCGCCCTCGAGCCGATCGACGCCTGCTACCCCGGGATCGCCGAGCGCACTCAGGTCATCCCGCACGGGCTCGACACCGCCGCCCCGGCGAGGCGGCGGCCGCCGGCCCCCGCGGTCCCCCTGACGGTCGCCTTCGCCGGGACCCTGACGATCCCCAAGGGAGCCGAGCTCCTCGCCCGCATCCTGGCGAGCCCGCGCGCGACCGCGTTCCGCTGGAAGGTCCTCGGCCAGGGCGGGTTCCAGCGGCGCTGGCTCGACGCCCTGCCGGCGGGCCTCGTGCTGGACTGGTGCGGGCCCTACGCCTCCGGCAGCCTCCCGCGGCGCCTGGTCGACGAGGGCGTCGACGTGCTGATCTTCCCCGCCATCTGGCCGGAGACCTTCAGCTACGTCGTCTCGGAGGCCTTCGCCGCCGGCGTGCCCATCCTCGCAACCGACCTCGGGGCGCCGGCCGAGCGGGTCCGCGAGGCGGGGGCGGGGTGGATCTTCGACGCCGGGCGTCCGGACTCGGCGCTCGACCGGCTCGAGCTCCTCGAGCGCGACCGCGCCGAGGTCGCACGCCGCTCCGAGCGGGCGGCGGCGGTGAGGCTGCGCAGCACCCGGGAGATGGCGGCGGACTACCGTGCGCTCTACGATCGGACCGCGGCCCCGCGGCCGGCGACCGAGGACCCCGCCGCCCTGGAGAGCCGCACGCTCGAGCTCCTCTACCTCGCCGGCAAGCCGCAGGCCGGGCCCGAGGCCGCCGTCCACGTCCCGCCGGCCCCGGACGAGCGCGGAGCGATCGAGAGGCTCCTCGTGGCCGCCGGCCGCCGTGCCCTCCGGCTCGCCCGCGCCCTCGACTCGCGGGCTCGCCGCGCCGCCGCCCGTCTGCGCGGCGGCTGACCACGCCGCTCCGCGCCTCCGGCGACGTGTCCGCGGGCTCACCGGGCCCGCGGACCGGCGTGCCGAGCCGGGGCCGGGGACGCCTCGACGAACCGGACGGCGATCATCCCGGCCTCCGCGATCCGCTCGGCCGGGGAGAGCCCGAGCCCGGCGAGCTGCGACGTCAGCGCCGCCTCCTGCCCCAGCCCCGACCAGGTCAGGACCAGCAGGACGCCTCCCCGGCCCGGGGCGCCGCGCAGCGCCTCGACCGCCTCCGGGGAGAGCCGGCCCGACGGCTCGATCCGGGGCGCGAGATGGCGGGTCTCCCCCTGCCAGTACGTGGCGAACCCGAGGAACGCCGAGTACGCCGGCACGTGGAGCATCAGGTCGCCGGGACGCGCGAGCGCCGCCAGGCGCGCGGCGTGCTCCCGCCAGTCGTTGGCCCGGTCGACCGGGACCTCCGCGAGCCGCCCGGACGCGGCCCACAGGGGGATCGCGAGCACGGCGACCGGGAGGAACCCGGCGGCCCGCGCGAGGCCCGGCCGCTGCGGCCGCCGGCCCGGGATCCGCCCGGCGAGCGCGCGCACGGCGCCCTCGGCGGCCGCGGCGGCGGCGGCCCAGGCGAGCGGCAGGAACGGGGTCAGGTACCGCGGCCACAGGGTCTGGTTCGATTGCGAGACGGCGTAGAGCAGCGCCGCGACCGCCATGGCTCCCCAGAAGACCGACCCGGCGAGGGTCGCCACCCGGCGGGCCTCCGCGCCGAGGCCGGGGAGGCCGGCCGCCCCCGCGGCGACGAGCGCCAGGAGCAGTCCGAACAGCGCCGCGTCGAAGCGGTCGCCGAAACCGGTCGGCACCGGCAGGAGCATCGCGCGCAGGGAGTCCCAGAGCTTCCCGGGCATCGCCCCGACGCCGTCGAAGGTGCCGGCGAGCACCTGCGTGCCGATCTGATTGAGCTGGCCGGGGCCGGCCCAGAGGATCCAGGGCGAGGCGACCAGCACGGCGAGCGTGAGGCCACCCCCCCAGGCGAGGAGCCTGCGGACGTCGAAGCGGCTGCTCACCGCCAGCCACGGGCCGTGCAGCATCACGCCCCAGAGGACCTGGTAGTGGCCCAGCAGGCCCAGGCCGACCGCGACGCCGTAGGCCGAGCTCCAGCGCACCCACCGGTGCCGCGGGGCGTCCCGCAGCCGGAGCAGGGACCAGGTCGCCCACACCGCCGCCGCGGACGCCAGCCCGTAGGCCTTGAGCTGCGTGCTCACCGCGACGTCCCAGCTCGACAGGGCGAAGAGGACGACGGCGAGCGCCGCGGCCGGCGGCGACAGCCCGCGCCGGGCCAGGCTCCAGACGCCGAGCGCCGTCGCCGCGGCGAAGAGGAGGTTCCAGCCGCGGCCGGCTTCCGGCGTCGGCAACAGCCCGGCCGCGTCGGCGAGGTGCACGAGGTCGTAGTACGCCGGGCCCCAGGGCGTGAGGGCGCGCAGCGAGCGGTGGCTCTCGGCGAGGCTGCCCCGGCGCACCGCGACCTCCGGGAAGTCGAGGACGCCGGCGCCCGGCTCGTGCGCCCACGCGAGCAGGGGGGTGTTGCCGAGCGCGATGTGGTATCCGAGCGCCTCGTCGTCCCACAGGCCCCAGTCGTCGAGGTGGTCGAGGCGCACCGCTGCCGCGGCGAGGACGAGCGCGGCGACGAGCAGCGCCTCCCCCCACGCTCGGCGCGAACGGGAGGCGTTCGCGGGTCGTTCGGCGTCCGTCGGCGTCTCCATGTCCGTCCCCGAATCGTCCGTCCTCGATCGGTCCCCGGCGGCGAGACCCGCGACTCTACCGGCTGCCGGCCGTCACGGGTGCCCTCGTCCGACCCGGTTCCGCGCCGGCCACCCGGGCGTAGAGGTCGGCCCACCGCCGCCCGATCGCTCCCGGATCGTGGCCGCGGCGGAGCGCTTCGCGGCCGGCGGTGAGCTGCCGGGCCCGCGCCCCGGGGTCCTCGACCAGTCGGGCGAGCGCCGCGGCGAAGCCGGCCGCGTCCCCGGCCAGGGCCAGCGCCGCCGCACTCCCGGTCTCGAGGCCCGCGGCCGCCTCGGGGGTCGCGACGACCGGGATCCCCCGGGCCCAGGCCTCGAGGATCTTCATCCGTACCCCGGAGGCGATGCGCAACGGCACGGCCAGCACCGAGCCCGCGCCGAACGCCTCGACGCTCTCAACCGGCGGCGGGTGCGCCGCGATCGTCGGGCCGGCCCAGCGGCCGCCGCCGTCGGAGTAGAGATGGAGGCGGGCTTCGGGAAGTCGGCGGACGACGGCCGGCCAGACGTCCCGTACGAACCACCGCTCGGCGTCGCGGTTCGGGAGCCAGCCGCCGCCGATCAGCACGACGGCGGGGCGGCCCCGCTCCTGTGCCGGCCCGGCGGGGAGCTCGGCCGGGAAAGGCGCCGGGATCGTCGCGACCCGGTGCGGCTCGCCCGCGAGCCGGCCCAGCCGGCCCGCGTCGTCGCGGGTCAGGCCGACCGCCGAGGCGACCCGCCGCACGGCGTCGCGCTCCCAGCGCTCGAGCCGCCGGCCCTCGCGGTCCGCGAGCCATCTCACCGGGCCCCGCGAGCGACGGGCGACCTGCCGCCAGAGGTCGCTCTCCACGTTCTGCGCCCGGAGGACCACGGGCACCCCCCGCGCGAAGGCCGGCTCCGCCTGCGGCAGCGCCTGGAGCTGCTCGACGTGGACGAGGTCGTAGCGGCCGGCGTCGAGGCGCCGGGCGACCCGGCGCCGGACGTCGGGCCGAAGGTGCCGCGCGATCGACAGCGGCACCCCGGGCCGCAGGGCGGCGGCCCGGGCGAGACGAGGCGTGGACCGCGCCGCCGCCAGGTCCGCCGTGCAGACCCGCCCCAGCTCCCGCTCGACGTCAACGGGCGACCGGCCCCGGCGGCCGGCGCCGACGAACGGGGCCACGAGGGTGACGTCCACCGCGAGCTCCCGGAGCGCCTCCAGCGTCAGCCACTGGACCAGCCGCCCGCCGTCGACCGGCGGCCAGGGAGGCTTGGTGGCGACCCAGAGGACGTTCACGACGCGCGATCGGCCGCCCCGCCGCCCCGCCGCCGCCCGGCGACCAGGTACTGGGCCCCCAGAGGCAGCCGGGCCAGGAGCCGCTGCAGGGCGTCCCACGGCCGGCCGCTCCAGGGCACGAACAGGATGAACCGCCGCTCGATCTCGCCGGCACCGGCCGCGCGCAGCAGGCTCACGGTCTCGCCGGAGCGGAGCAGGACCGCGTCGCGGTCGAGCTCGCAGCGGGCGACGACCCGGCGGGTCAGGGGGTTGAAGGGATTGTGCTCGAAGACGACGACGAGACCCCCGTCCCGGGTCACCCGCGCCATCTCGCCGGTCAGGCGAGGCCGCGCGGCGGGGTCGACGTGGTGGAGCACCGAGACCGCCATGACCAGGTCGAACCGGTCGTCCGGGAAGGGCAGCGTGCCGCCGTCGAACCGGACGAACGCCGCCCCGGCGCACTCCCGCCCCGCCCGCCCGAGCGCCGCGAGCGAGGGGTCGGTGCCGACGAGCCGGCGGCCCCGGCCGACGAGCAGGCGCAGCATCGACCCGATGCCGCACCCGACCTCGAGGACCCGGAGCCCCTCGTCGCCGCCGAGGCGGCGCGCGGCGAGGGAGAGCGCGGCGCGCGCCTTCGCCTCGAGGAAGACCGACTGCCGGAGCCCGGTGAACTCGAGGGCCTCGGAGACGCGCCGCTCGTACTCGCCGGCGTGGCGGTCGAAGTCCATCGCGGCTCAGGCCTCTCCCGGCGCCGCGCCGCCGCTGGCGCTCAGGGCCCCGCGGTAGATCGCCCGGACGCAGGTCTCCAGGCTGCTGGTGCGCCAGCCCGCCGGGTCGGCGTCGTGCGCGAAGGTGATGTCCGCCCGGTTCGTGGCGTCGCCCGAGAGCGTCAGGTACAGCGGCCGCCCGACGACGCGCTCGATCAGCCGGCGGATCTCGAAGATCGACGACGGCTTGGCCGAGGCGAGCACGCACCGCGAGGTCCCGGCGGGCGCCCCGGTCAGGTCGGCGGCGACGTACGTGGCCACGTCGCCCACCCAGACGTAGTCGCGCAGGGTCGAGAAGCTGCCCGTGATCGCGGTAACGCGCTGGCGGATCCCGTTGAGGATCAGCGTCGGGATCAGCCCGCGCCGGGGTGAGGTGCCGGTCGCGCCGTAGATCGACGTCAACCGGTAGACGCGCCAGGCCAGCCCGCCCGCGAGCCCGGCGAGCATCTCCTCCTGGGCGAGCTTGAGCTCGCCGTACGGGCGCCGGGGCGCCGGGACCGACCGGGCGGTCACCACCCTCTGACCCTCGAACAGTCCGCCCGCCGAGCTGATCATCCCGAAGCTCACCCGCGACCCGGGGTGCTCCTCGGCGAGCCGGAGCGTCGTCTCGAGCACCCGCCGGAAGCTCGCCAGCTCGCGCTCCGCCTCGGCCGCCGTCGCCCCGAAGCCGGACCGGCCGGCGCTCCAAAGAACCGCGAGCCGCGGCGGCGCGGCGTCTCGCGCGCCGGCCGCCGCGGCCGCCAGCCGGTCGGCGACCCGCTCCGCCAGCGCGGCGAGCTGGCGCTCCTGGAGCCGGCCGTCCTCCCAGTCGAGCGGCAGGAGCTCGCGGCGCCAGCGCCCGGAGCTCTCGAGCCTCTCGACGACCGCGGAGCCGATCAGGCCGGCACCGACCACCGAGACGAGCCTGGGCGGCCTTCCTTCCCGGGTCTCGTCGAGGAGAATCACGCCCGGTCCCGCGTCCAGTCGGCCAGCGCCCGGTCGCCGGAGCGGTCGACGACGAAGAAGGTCGGGCGGCCGAGGGCCTGGAGGTGGAGATCCGACAGGAATTCAAGGGCGATCCCGAGGAGCAGCGAGATCAGCCCCCCGAAGAACAGGATCGTGAGCACCAGCGACGCCCAGCCCCGGACCTGGACCAGCTCGGGCCGGACCAGCTTCAGGCCGACCGTGACGGCCGCCCCGGCCAGGCTGGTCCCGAGCGCCGCGACGCCGACCAGGGCGCCGAGCCGCAGCGGCTTGATCTGCGACGAGACCAGCATCCGGCGGGCGTGGCGGAGCAGGGAGCGGAACCCGTAGCCGCTGCGGCCGGAGGTCGCCTGCCGGATCTCCTCGAGCGGCAGGGGGAGCGCCACGATCCGGTCGGTGAACCAGCAGAGCGCCATGTCGAGGTAGGTCTCGCGGCTGGCCACCGAGGCCGCCGCGCGCGCCACGCTGCCGCGGATCAGGCGGAAGCTGTTGAAGCTCCGGACCCGCGGGTTGCCGGCGAGCCAGGCGACCAGGCGCTTGTACAGCCGCGAGGAGCCGTCGCGGAATCGGCTTCCGTGGACGGCGCCCTCCGGCGCCGCGTAGACCAGGTCGCGCCCGTCGACCGCCGCGCGCGCCAGCAGGTCGACGACGTGGCGCGGCCGGTGCTGGAGGTCCTCGTCGAGGGTGACCAGCCAGTCGCCGGAGGAGTGGAGGATTCCGGCCACCGTCGCCGGGTGCTGCCCATAGTTCCGCGACAAGGAGACGACCTTCACCCAGCGGTGCCGGCGGCCGAGGCTCGCCAGCACCTCCGCCGAGCCGTCGGTCGACGAGTCGTCGACGAAGATCGACTCGACGAGCTCGATCGGGGCGCCGTCGCGCTCCAGCCGGCCGCGGAGGCGGTCGAGCTCGCCGACCAGCTCCTCGAGGAACGCGGCGCCCTGGTACACCGGGGTCACCGTGGAGAGGAGGAGCTTGTCCATGGGGGTCTTCGCGCTCGTCGGGCGACGGCAAAAGCGCCGCCGGGGCTGTATGGAACGGTATAGTAACGACCTCACCGTGGCCAGACTCGCCGAGAACGCCGGCCCGCGGGCACCCGCCCTCGAAGGGGGCTCGGGCGCCGCTCCCCGGCAGACGCGGAGCGCCGGCGCCCGCGCCGCCAGGGGGGCGCGGCTGCTCCCGGCCGAGCGGCGGCTGCTCGTCGTCGGCATCGACGTCCTGATCGTCGGCGCGACCGCCGCTCTGGCGGCGGCCGTCGCCGCGGTCTTCGACCCCCTGCCCGGCGGAAGCTCCGACGCGGTCCTGTGGAATCTGGCCCTCGGCGCCGTCGTCCTCGTCGTCGGGAGCGTCGCCGGCATCCACGACCTCGATGTCGCGCTGCGGCCACGCAAAGCGGTGCCCACCCTGATCACTGCGACCGCCGGCGGGCTCGGCGCCCTGATGCTGACCTTCTTCGTCCTCGGGCGGCCGATCTTCGCCGTCCGCGACGAGGGGCTCGACCTCACTCAGGGGGCCCTGCGGCCGCCGCCCCGGCTCGCGCCGCTCCTCTTCCTCGGGCTCCTGCTCCTCACCCTCGGCGCGTGGCGCTTCGCGGCCGCGAAGCTACTCAGCAGCCGGCTGCTGCGCCACCGGGCGCTGGTCGTCGGGGCGGGCGCCTCGGCCCGGCGGCTGCTCGCCGACCTGGGCGGCGGCGTCCCCCACCACTACGAGCTGCTCGGCCTGGTCGACGATGATCCCGCGAAGGCGGGCCTGCGCCTCGGGAGCCTGCGGGTGCTGACCGACCGGCACGGCCTGGTCGAAACCGCGCGGCGGCTCGAGATCCACGAGCTGATCCTGGCGACGACCCAGCAGCTCCACCCCGACCTCCTCCGCGAGCTGATCCGGTGCTACGAGCTGGGGATGGTCGTGCGGCCGATGCCCGCGGTCTACGAGGAGCTCGCGGGGCGGGTGCCGGTCGAGCACCTGGGCCAGAAGTGGTTCCTCGCCCCGTTCTGGAACGAGATCGGGCTGCCGGGCATCGAGGCGGCGGCCAAGCGCGCGATCGACCTCGCGGTGGCGGCGGTCGGGCTGGCGGTCACCGCGGTCGTGTTCTTCCCGATCGCCCTGGCGATCAAGCTCGACAGCCGGGGACCGGTCTTCTACCGGCAGGAGCGGCTCGGGCGTGGCGGCCGGCCCTTCCAGGTCGTCAAGCTTCGCACCATGACGCTCGACGCCGAGCCGTCCGGCGAGCCAGTGTGGGCCGCCCGAGGCGATCTCCGGGTCACCCGCGTCGGGAGGTTCCTCCGGCGCACCCGGCTCGACGAGCTGCCGCAGTTCTGGAACGTCCTGAAGGGAGAGATGAGCGTCGTCGGCCCCCGCCCCGAGCGCCCCTCGTTCATCGCGCGCCTGGAGGAGACGATCCCCTTCTACCGCATCCGCCTGGCGGTCAAGCCGGGGCTGACCGGCTGGGCGCAGATCCGCTACCCCTACGCCAACAGCTACGAGGACGCCCTGCGCAAGCTCGAGTACGACCTCTACTACGTCAAGCGCCAGAGCCTGCTGCTCGACCTGGTGATCATCGCCCGCACGATCGGGGTCGTCCTCACCTTCCGCGGGCACTGAGCGCCGGCCGCGGACGCCGAGCGCCCGCGCGGGCGGCCGCGCTCACTCCCCGAGGTCGAGCTTTCGGTAGCCCTGGTTCCAGTAGACGAGCGGCGGGGCGCCCTCGCGCGGGACGCCGCTCGCCTCGACCTCGCCGACGTAGATCGTGTGCGTGCCGGCCACGTGGCTGCCGTGGATCCGGCAGTCGAGCCAGGCCAGGGCGTCGGCGAGGATCGGCGCGCCGGTGGCCGCGCTCGTCCACTCGCCGGCGTCGAAGCGGTCTTCGTCCTTGAGCCAGGCGAAGCGGTTCGACAGCTCGACCTGGTCCTCGCCGAGGACGTTCACCGCGAAGGTGGTGCCGGGGCGGGCGAGGAGCTCGCTCGCCTTGTGCCGCTGGTCGACGATCACCGCGACGAGCGGCGGCTCGGGCGACACCGAGGCGAAAGCGGAGACGGTCAGCCCGTGGATCTCCTCGCCCGCGCGCAGGGTGACCACGGTCACCCCGGCCGGGAAGCAGCGGAGCGCTGCGCGGAACGCCTCGGAGGGGATCGACATACGGGAGCGGCATCCTACCGCGCCCCTTTTCTCCGGCAGACACTAGAGCGTGGAGCGTGCGTCAGATCGGGCGACCCGGACCGAGGCGTCGACCGAGGCGCACTCATGTGCGCCGCAGGGAGCGACGAGGGAGGACCGCCCGAGATGACGCGCGATCCGCGCTCTAGCGCTGGAAGCGGACGAGCTCCACCCTGTCCTCGCCGATCCACTCGGCCTCGAAGTCGACCCGGTCGCCCTCGCGCAGCCGCTCGAACTCGGAGCGCTCGGCGCTCGAAGCGTCGTAGGGCATGTGGACGGTGAGCCAGCCGTGGCGGTCGGACGACACGTCGAAGCGGCCGCGGCGGACGTCGACGTCCTCGACCCGGCCGGTGAAGCTCTCGATGTCGGCCGGGCGCGGGGTGCGCCGATCGTCCTCGGGGTAGCGGTCGTCGCCGGGGTAGGCCTCCCCCGCGCGCTCCTGCCGGCTCTGCTCGACGACGACGTAGTCGGTGACCCACAGCCCGCGGTCGTCGCGCACGTCGACGCGCACGTAGTCGCCCGGCTCGAGCCCGCCGGGCTCGTAGGTCTCGCCGCGGTAGAGGACCCGGGTGCCCCGCTCGTAGACGATGCGCACGTCGCGGCCGCGGTCGTCGACGACGAGCTCGCGGCGGGCGTGGTCGGCGCTCTCGATCTCTCCGACGATCTGGGTGGTCGCGCCCGGGGAGCGGTCGTCGCCGGGGTCGGGCCCGAGGATCGGGCCGAGGTCGCCGCTGCCGCAGGCGGTGGCGACGAGCAGCGCGAGGGCGAGGGCGGGCAGGGCGGTGAGGCGGGAGCGGGTCATGTCGGAAGTCCTCTCTTCACAGGGTTCGATGGGGGGTCGCGAGGTCAGCGTGCGGGTCGGGTCAGGTGCAGGTCGGGAACGCCGCGGTGTCCTGGACCGGCCGGAAGGCCTGGCCGGTCGCGCTGTCGTAGGTGCGGGCGAGGCCCGAGCGGGTGTCGCGCACCCGCACCGAGAGGCCGCGGTCGGTCATCCCGGTGAGGAAGGTCCAGAAGGCGCCGTTGACGGAGCACCCGTCGATCACCTTGGTCAGCACCTCGACGTTGCCGCCGCGGAAGAACCAGAAGTAACCGGTCTCGTCGGTCATCGGCACCGCGCGGGCGGGCCGGGCAGTGCCGTCGGCCTCGGTCCACGTCACGGTGAGCTCGAAGCGGCCGCCGCGCAGGCACAGGGTCGTGTCGTCCGGCGTGCACGACGACTGGTCGGCGAAGGTGTCCTCGGCGAACAGCCCCGCCCGCGCGACGACCCGGTTCATCGCCCCCACGTTGTCCCGCTGGCCGGCGATGCCGACGGGCTTGCCCTGATAGCGGCGCTGCGGGGTCGAGAACAGGGCGATCCGCGGGGTCTGGGCGCTGCACGGGTCGGGGTAGCCCATCACGGTGCGGAACTCGCCGCACACGTAGTGCGCCCGGGACGCGCCGTCGGTGCCGCCCACGGCGTTCTCCGGGTTGTGGTGGGCGGCCAGGTTGTGGCCGACCTCGTGCGGGTAGCTCATGTTGCCGACGGCGCAGCTCCACGAGACGACGTGGTAGGCGAGCTCCGGGTTGCCGTCGTAGAGCGAGCCGACGCCGCAGTACTGGCCGCCGCCGCCGACGAACAGCCCGACGAGGTCGGCCCTGTGTACCTCGCGCAGCGACCGCACGTCGGGTGCCGTGCGCAGGCCCTCGAGCAGCGCCCACAGGTCGGTCGAGCCGCCGCCGTCCCAGCGCGCGGTGCCGGCGAGCTCGAGCCGGGCGGCGACCCCGCTGTCCTCGAACAGCGCGTTCGCCAGGTCGACGCTGTTGGCGATCAGCAGCTCCGTGTTGGCCTTGCCGCCGAGCTCGCGCTCGGCGTCGGCGGTGTAGAGCTCGAGGACCCGGATCGCGCCGCCGGCGCCGGTCCCGGCCGCCGCCGAGGCGAGCGGCGCGGCCGCGGCGGCGCCCGCCGCGTCGTGCGCCGCCGGCGGGACCTCGTCGCCGCGCACGCCGCACGGCTCGAAGTCCTGCGGATCGAGCTCGGCCAGCGCGTGGCCGCCGCCGGGCTGGGGGACGATCTGCCAGGCCCGGTCGCCGGTCAGGACGACGCCCGCGGTCCGCTCGCCGCGGGTGGTGAGCACGACCAGGCTCCCCTCCTCGCCCTCGACGACGCCCTTCCACACGCTGCGGTCGCCGGTGCGGACGCGGCCGGTCTTCGCGGCGACCAGCGGACGGCCGGGGATGGGCAGCGTCAGCCGCTCGGCCGTCCGCCCGGCAGCGAGTGGCGAGGCCGCGGCGGCGCCGAGGTCGATCGCCGTGACGCTGCGGGCGATCGCCGGGGCGACGCGGACGGTGGACTCGGAAGGAGCGAACAGCGGCGTCTGGGCGGCCGCCGACAGGGGGAGCGCGAGGGCCAGCACGGTGACGAGGACGGTGACGTTGGTTCTCATGGGGTTCTCCATTTCGCCTCGGCCCTGGTTTCTGCCAAGGCCGTGCCAAGGAGGTCAAATCACTGAGAACGAACGACTTGCCAGATTTCCACCCGGATCGGGAGGGACCTGCGGTGAGGCGGAACGGAGGGGGGACCGGGCCGCGCGGTATGCAAGAGTTACACCCGACGGCTCAGATCGTCGCCAGCTCGACGTTGGCGAAACTGCCCTGGTAGCGGCTGCGCCAGGAGACCTTGCGCTCGAGCGCCTCGACCACCGCGCCGGCGAAGTCGACCTTCTCGAGCAGCATCGCCCCGCCCACCCCGCCGGGGGAGAAGACGTTGACCTCCATCAGCTTGTCGCCGACGATGTCGAGTCCGACGAGGAACATGCCGTCCTGGATCAGCTTCGGGCGCACCAGCTCGGCGATCTCGAGGTGGGCGTCGGTGATCTTCGCCCGCCGGACCTTGCCGCCGGCGGTCAGGTTGCTGCGCAGGTCGCCGCTCTCCGAGACCCGCCGGTAGGCGCAGTACTTGCCGTCGACGACGAGCGGCTGGCCGTTCATCAGGAACAGCCGCATGTCGCCGTGCTCGGCCGCCTCGGCGAGGAACTCCTGGACCACGACGTACCCCTCGCGGGCGATCGTCTCGACGATCTGGTTGAGGTTCGACAGGTCGCCGTCGCGGATGGCGAAGACGTTGCGCCCGCCGGAGCCCTGGAGCGGCTTGAGCACCGCGTCGCCGAGCTCCTCGACGAACGAGCGGATCTCCTTCGCGTCGCGGGTGATCAGGGTGCGCGGGCGGAGCTCCTCGGGGAAGAGCTGGAAGTAGAGCTTGTTGAGCGCCTTCGACAGGCCGTGGGGGTCGTTGACGACAATCACCCCCTGCCGCGCCGCGAGCTGGCCGAAGAGCAGGCCGACCGTCTGCTTCCAGGGCTGCGCCGCGTCGGCCGCCGGGTCGTTGCGCAGCATCAGGACGTCGAGCCCGTCGACCCATATCCGCTCCTCCCGCGCCTCGTCGCCGCGGAGGGTCGCGATCAGTGCCTCGAGGTCCTCCGGCTCCTCCTCCTTCGGCACCGAGCGGGCGTGCATGGTCACCCGCTCGGTCGGGTCGTAGCCGAAGTCCTCGACGCCGATGTAGAAGACCTCGTGGCCGCGGCGGATCGCCGCCCGTGCCACGTTGGTCGTCGTGTACTGCGCCTTCTCCGTCTGGATGTCGTTGATCAGGATGCCGAGTCTCATGGTTCGGACCTCGTGCCCCCGCGGGCTCCGGGAGGGTCGATCAGGTCGGCCACGGCGAGGCCGCGGCGCACGCGCTCGAGCCGGGCCAGCGGCTCGGTCTCGAACAGGAAGCGGGGGGCGAGCGGCGCCTCCTCGAGGACGCCGCGCAGGGCGAGCTCCTCGACGATGGCGACGTGCCGGGCGCCGATCTTGCCCACGTAGAGCGGCTCGAGGTCGCCCCCCGCTCCGAGGTAGGCGAGCAGGTCGACGAGCCCGGCGAGGTAGACCGCGTCCTTGGTGAAGCCGCCGCCGCGGTAGACGCGCAGGACGACAGTGAACGCGGCCTCGTCGGCGAAGCCGTAGCCGGAGGTGAGCAGCTTGAAGGTCTCCCCGAAGTCCGCACCGTCGATCCGGGCGCGGACGGCGAGCACCCGGGCGGCCAGCGTCCTCAGCCGCGCCGCGGTCAGCCCGCCGACCAGGTACTCGGCGAGCACCGCCAGCCCCTCCTGGAGCGACTCGTAGCCGGCGAAGCCGAGGTAGAGCTGGCGGAACCGCTGGGCGCGGCCGTTGAGGTAGGTGAGCACGTGGGTGCCCACCTCGTGGTGGACCAGCGCCTCGGCGCGCCGCCGGGTGGTGGTGAAGGCGGCGCCGACGAGCAGCCGGCCGCGCGAGACCATCAGTCCCGAGTGGAGGTCCTCGCGCACCTCGACCACGGTCGGCAGCTCGGGCAGCAGCCGGCGGTAGTAGGCGACCTCGCGGCGGGCGATCTCGGCGAAGCGCGCCGCGTCGAGCCGCTCCCGCGGGCTGCCGTCCGGCTCGCCCGCGCCGTCCTCGGGCCGCGGCTCGATCGGCGCCTCGACCTCGCCGGAGGGAAAGCGGTCGAGGACGTCGCGGGCGGTCGCCACCAGCTCGTCGCCGACCTCGCCGTAGACCAGCATCGAGCCGTGGAAGAAGAGCGGCGTCTCGCGCTCGAGCAGCATCGAGATCTGCCGGTCGAGCTCCTCCTGCTTCTCGCGGAAGAGGAGCGTCAGGGCGGGGTCCTCGATCCGCTCGAGCGGGATCTCGTAGAGCCGGCGCTTGAACAGGTCGACGTCGACGGTGAGCGGCCGGTAGCGGAAGCGGGGCGCCCGCTCGCATCCCGAGGCGGCGAAGTCGTGCCACGCCTCGACCGGGTTCACCGGGGTGAGCTGGAGCAGGAAGTCGAACGACTCGGCGACCTCGGCGAGCGCGCGGTCGATCTGCCACAGCGCCTGCGGCACGCCGCGGCGGCCGAGCGCCGGGGCGGCGGCGACGTCGAGCCCGGCCCGCTCCCGGCAGAAGGCGGCGAGCCCCTCGTCGAGCGCCTCGTGCCACTGCCGGCGGAGCTCGGCGAGCCGCCGCGGGTAGAGCGGCCCCTCCTCGCCGCCGCGGAAGACCGGCGCCACCTCGACCCCGAGCCGGACCAGCGGCGAGCGCTCCTCCCGCTCGAGAACGGCAGCGAGCGGCGGCAGGTCGGGGGGCGCGGGGTCCCCCTCCGCGAGCTCGACCCGCGCCGGCCGGTCGTCGAGCTCGACCCGTCGCAGCGCCGAGGCGAGGGCGCGGGCGGTGGTGCCGCGCTCGGCGGCGACGACCCGGAAGGCGGGCGGCGGCGCCTCGCCGGGGAAGATGCCGACGAGATCGGCCGCGTCGCGGCCGGCCGCACCGTCAACCTGCGAGGAGGGACCGCGGGAAGTCTCCGCGCCGCCGGGCGCGGCATCGCGCGAGCCGGCGCCGGGTCCGCCGTCCGGCCCGCCGGCCTCGCCGGCGAAGCCGGGCGTCGTCCACACCTCGGCGAGCAGCACGCACGGGAACCGCCCGCCGAGGTGGCGGATGACCCGCTCGACCGTCGCGTCGAGGACGGCGGCCGTCTCCGGCTCCGCGCCGTCCTCCCCCACCAGGTACGAGGCTTCGCCGGTGACCAGCCGCTCGGCGGCGAGGTCGCAGCGCCCCGGCGGCCGCCGGTAGGCGACGAGGAACGGCAGCGGCCGGTCGAGGTAGAGCTGGCCGCCCTCCGGCAGCGCGACCGCGGCGTGCTCCTCGCGGTCGAGCCGCGCCAGGGCCTCCGAGAGGCCGGCGGCTGCGCGCTCTCCCGCCGGCTCCCGGCCGCCGCCGGCGGCCGCCTCACCGCCTTCGACGGGGACCGGCCGGCCGGTGCGCTCCGCACCCACGGGCTCCGCCTCGCCGCCCCTCACGGGCCGGCCGCGGCGCCCGCCCGGCCAGCCGCCGCCGCGCCCCCCAGGGCCGTCGCACGGCCGGGCCCGGCGAGCTCCTCGCGCACCCCGGCCGCGGCCGCCGCCAGGGCGCGGCGGATCTCCGCGGTGACGCGGGGGAACGGCTCGCCGGTCCACTCGTCCATGAAGAACTTCTTCCACTCGATCGCCAGCACGCAGGCCGCCTCGGGGAAGGCCCCGTGCGCCCAGCGCGCGAAGTCGCCGCCGCGGAAGCGGACGTTCTCGCGCACGTCGAGCCGCCGGCCGAGGAAGTCGAAGCGGGAGAGCTCGACGAGGAAGCGCTCGACGACCGCGGACCAGCGCTCCCGGTCGAGGCTGCCGGTGCCCAGGTTGACCTCCGGGTTGTCCCGCGGGTCGTCGGGCTCTGCCTCGGGGCCGCCGCGGCGGTGGTTGTAGCTGTGCAGGTCGAAGACGACGAACCGCCCGTGGCGCGCCGCCAGGTCGCGGAAGACCGCCCCGACCTCGTCGTGGAAGCGGTCCCAGAGCGCCAGCGAGCGCTCGACCACCGGTTCGGGCGGCCGTCGCCGCCAGACCTCCAGGCCCCAGGCCTGCTCCGGCGTCAGGTACACCGCCCCGTCGCGCGGCCGGTTGTGGTCGACCTCGAAGCGCGACCGCCGGGCGACGATCCGGTGGTCGCCGACCTCGGTCCACGGCGCGGTGAACGGGTCCTCCTCCCGCCGCCGCTCGGCGTCCGACAGGGCGAGGAGCTCGGCGACCTCCGGGCGCACCGCGTGCCCGTCGTGCAGCGCGGCCGCGACCAGCGGCCCCTCGCCGCGGTCGATCGTGTACGGCGGGTCGTCGAGGGTTTCTCGGGGCATTCGACCCCGGATACCTACAAAAGCGATGCCGCCGCGGCCCCGCGGCCCGGTCTCCGCGGTCTCACAGCCAGCGGGCGACTACCTGGGCGGCGCCGAGCAGCGCCGTCTCCCGGTCGAGGATCACCCGCACGGCAGGCGCTCGACCGAGCTCGCGGAATCGCCCTTGTCGCGGAAGGCAGCGAGGAACGGACTGGCGCGCCCAAACGATCAAAGACTCCCTGCGCCAGCCCCCGGCTCAGCGGCCCGCCGGGGAGCGCTCACCGTCCGGCATGAGTGTGGAGGGAGCCCGGGTGACCTCGACCCAGTCGACCCCGAGCCCGATGTGCGGCCCGCGCTCCGCCTGGAACTTGGCGAGGAGGGTGTGGTCCTGGCGTAAGACCAGCGTCGTCGGCCCGTCGTCGGCGATCAGGTCCGGCTCGATCTCGCCACGGAAGAGCGCACCGTCGATTCGCTCGAGCTCGATCGGCCGCCCGCCAACGGTCAGACCCAGGGTCGCCAGGAGTGCGGGGTCGATACCGTTGGCGATCCGGATCTCGATCTGGTGAGGGCCCGGCCGGAGCCGCATCGGGATCGCCGCCCTGTCGTTCGTCATGAAGCGGTACGTGACCCCGGCCGGGTTGGTCTGCGCCGGCCCCCACCCCGCACCGACCCCGTCGTGCGGTTCGAACTCGAGCCTGACCGTGTCCCGGATCACGCCCTCGTCGCGCCCTGGCTCGACGAGGGACGGGCCGCGGTAGTCGAGATCCCCTTCTTGCAGCGTGTACCACGGAGGCAGCGCCTCGAGCAGTCGGACCTGTTCTCTCCTGTCGACTTCCACAGCGACCACCGCGTCATACGGCACTTCCCATCCCAGGCGGCCCCTCCGCCAGCCGACGTCCTGGTGCTCGACGGTTACGCCGTCGGCACCGAACACGCACGTCTCACCGCGTCGCTCGCTGAACGGGTAGCAGACGTGGGCGTTGAGATCCTCGACGTCGTACCGGTGGGCGAGCGCGGCCCGCAGGTACCGGCTGGACGGAAAGAACTCGTGGGAGAGCAGGGTGTCGGTGCGGTCGAGGACCAAGAGAAGCCGGGTCCGCGGGTCGAGGGCGGGAGCCGCCTTTCCGATGCCCCGGAGGATCTGGTCCTGGTTCCTTGCGATCGCCGCATAAGACCGGTGCTGGTCCACGAGGTGAACACACGCTACGAGCGCGAGGACCGCGATGGCCGGGACGAACGACCGCGCCCTCGCCCTCGCCGCCGCCCAGACCAGCACGCCGACGACGATCGCTCCACCGATCGACGGGAGGAACAGGGTACGCCACGTGGCCTCTCGGGCGTTCGAGGGCAGATACATCGCGAACCCGACCCCGACGGCGATCAACCCGATCGCACCGAGCACGACGACGAAGCGCCGCTCGTCGTCGCCTGGACCAGGCACCGGGCTCCACCGATGCAAGAGCAGGAGGACGGCGCCCGCCGAGACGGCGACGACAGCGCCCAGGATCAGGTCCGACCAGCGAGCATGGGCGAGATCGAACGAGGCGTCCACCCACGAGGTAAGAAGCACCCTCCGATAGACCTCGGCGAGGAACCCTGCGGTTTCGAGCAGCGATCGCCCGGAGGCCTCGATGGCGAGCAGGCTCCCCTGGTAGCTCCCGGGCCGCCCGAACAAGCCGACGACGTAGCGGACGGCGAGAGGGATCAGGACCGCGTACCAGGTTGCGGCCGCCGGCCATGCCCGACGCGGATGCACGGTCCATAGAAGGAGTAGCGGACAGAACATCGCCGGGGCGTAGGGCGCCTCGTAGCCCAAGACCGTCACCGCGAGAATAGCGGCGGTCGCGACCGCGAGGCCGGGCCGGAACCGCCGGCCCAGACGGAGAAGAAGCGCCGTCGAGAGCAGGAGGAGCGCTGCGCTCGCCTGGATCCCGACGGTCCTAGTGCTCATCTGCCCGTCGTCCGCCGGGTAGAGCAGGAAGAGAAGCGCGATCCCACCTGCGAGAGACGGTCGGGCGCCGAGCTCCCGCAGCACCAGGAACAGGAACATCCCTCTCGCCCAGATCACGATCATCAGGACGACATTGAGGCCGACGAACGAGCCCGGCGTCAGGTAGAAGCCCCAGTAGAAGGGGACGAGCACCAGGGGGCGCAGGAAGTGCCCGCCCACCTCGAGCGCGGACATCCCGGCGAGATACTGGTCGAGGAACAGCCACTCCTCGTAGATCCCGTCGACGAATCCCTCCGGGATCCACAGTGCGACGACGGTGAGGGCGAGCCACGCACCGACCACCCAGGAGGTCCGTCCGGCGCGCTCGTGCGGATCGCTCACAATCCTTCTCCTGCGAAGGGTCTGCGACCTGCGGTGACCAGGAACGAGCCTAGCCAGCGGCCGAGGCCGGAACGCTCCAGGATACTGTCGAGAGCGTTGTACGCGGCGAGGCCAGCATTCAGCAGGCGAGGAGCCACCGCACGGTAGGGAAGACCCGACCGTGCTCTCTGCGTCACCTCGACGCATCCGGCGCAGGTGAAGTCTCGGCGCAGCGAAGGCCCCCACAGCGGTCGTTCGAAGGGGCTGACGCCCTGGGAGACGTACAGGGGACTCCGCGGATGGCGGAAGAGCGCCATCGGCGGGTGGACGACATTGGGATCAAAGGCGAAGAGAAAGCCTCCCGGCCGAACCACCCGCAACCCTTCGCGCAGCGCCAGACGTCGGTCGGTGAGGTGGTGAAGGACGCTGCTGTACGCTACGACGTCGAACGAGCTGTGGGCGAAGGGCAGGTGGAGGGCGTCCGATTGCACCCAGGGTCCGGCCGTCTCGACGCCGCCGGCCGACCGCAGTGCGTTGAGGGAGACGTCGATGCCGACGTATCGCCCGGCGAGATCGCCGTAGACCGACTGCGACCGTCCGGTGCCACAGCCCACGTCGAGCACGCTGAGACCGCAACGACGTTCCACGGTGGCGGCGAACAGGCTCGCCAGCACCTCCCACGCACGGTCAGTGAAGGGATCGAAGTCCCCCGTCTGCTCGATCAGCTCGTCGAAGAAGCGCCGCTCGACGTCGAGAGTGCCGCCCCCGGCAGCCCGGCGACTCGGTGACGGGTCGGCCCGGCGCTGCGGGCCCGGCCCGCGAGCCCGGTCTTCGGGGAGCTGATACTCGGGAGAGAAGACCGCGCGGTGGATGCGGTACATGTCGGCGATCGTGGCGAGAATGTTGCGCGGGGTCACGGTGGAACCCCTACCGAACCGCCGCGGAAAGGTCTGGATCCCGACCTCACCGATCCGGTAGCCCAACAGCATCGTCTTGATCGCGATCTCGGCTCCGATGAACGGGCTCGTCGAGGCCAACGAAAGCTGGCGGACGACCGATCTCCGAATGGCGCGGAGACCGGTGCTGACGTCTCTATAAGGAACCCTGAAGAACAGCCGGACGGCTCGGTTGTAGATCCACGACACGAGGATCCGGGTCGTCGAGTAGAGCTTTACGTACCGGAAGCTGATCACGAGATCGTAGTATTCGCGATGCCTCAGAAGACGCTCGAAGTCGAACACCTCGTACTCGTCGTCCCCGTCGGTGAAGGCGATCCATTCGTACCGAGCTTCGCGAAATCCGGTCTTCAGCGCCTCTCCGTAGCCGAGGTTGACCGGGTGATGGACGACTCGAACGCAGCCGTGTCGGCGGGACAGCTCGTCAGCGATCTCGCCGGAACGGTCCGGGGACCCGTCATCCACGATCAGGACCTCGCCCCGCTCGGCCTCGCGGCGCAGGAAGGCCACGGCCTTCTCCGTGACGATCTCCACCGTGCGCTGGTCGTTGTAGACCGGGAAGAAGATCGTGAGCTCCAGGGGCTTCATGAGGGCCTTCCCTCAGTACTTGAACCGAAGGCGTAGAGATTCCGGGACGAGGCCGAACAGCTTGACGACGACGGACCAGAAGCGAGGATAGTAGCGGACCCCTTCCCAGGATCCGAGAGCGCCGACGATCTGTCGGGCCACCGCTTCGGGCGAGGCGGCCGGGAAGAGAAGACGCTGGCCGAAGGCGAGACGGGTGTCGACGTACCCGAGGGCATAGACCTGGATCCGGACCCCCGTCCCGTACAGCGCGTGCCTCAAACCGCGCGCATAGACCTCGAGCCCCGCCTTCGCCGACGAGTACACCGCGTTGCGCCTCCTAGGGGCTGCCGCCGCGATGCTCGAGATCGCGACGATTTGGCCGCCGCCCTGCTCCCGTTGGAGACGGGCGAAGGCTGCCAGGAGCTGAATCGCGGCGAGGTAGTTGACGCGCACCAGCCGCTCGGTCGGCGCGGGAGCGGCGAGCCCGTCGTCCTCCTCGTCGACGACGCCGGCGGTGAGCACGAAGAGATCGACGCGGCCGAGCTCCTGCGCCGCGGCCCGCGCGAAGCGCTCGGGGTCGAGCCCCGGGTCGCTCAGGTCGACCGGCAGCGCCCGGACGACAGCCCGCTCGCGGGTCGAGAGGTCGGCGGCTACCGCTTCGAGGTCGCGTCGATCCCTCGCCGAGACGACGAGACTCCATCCCCGCCGGGCGAGCTCCTCGGCGACGGCTCGTCCCACGCCCGAGCTCGCCCCGACCACGACGGCACCCTCAGCCAAGGACCCGCCTCCGGAGCGCGGAGTCGAACCCTCGGCCGGAGTCGATCGACTCGACGCCGGATCGGAACGCTCCGTACTCGGGAAAGAGCTCGGCGACAACCCGCTGCCCGACCCTGCTGTCCTTCGACAAGTTGACCCGTGCGCCGACCTCGAGAGCGATCGCGTCGAGACGGGCGAAGAGCTCCCGCGACCTGGGCCCAGCCGGCACGTCGACGGCGACGGCGACACCCCGGCCCGAGAACCTGAGCAGCCGGGCCTCCGCATCGAGAATCTTCAAGGACCCGAGACAGGGGCGGCTGGCGGTGTCCACGATCGCCGCCTGGAGACGCTCGATCACCGTCGGGAATCGCGGGATCGGCACCAACATCTGGTACTCACGGAAGCCGCGCCGGCCGAGCGCCCGGAAATACCCCTCCTTGCCGAGGATCGGGAAGCTCCCTCGCCCGAGATCGAGTCTCGACCGGCCCCGCCTCCGTTCGGCCTCGTAATAGATCCGGTTCGCGATCGGCGCGATCCGCCGGCCGAGGAGTGGCACGGGGAGCCGGCCGGCCGGCTCGCCGGCGCCGCGCCCGGGAGTGCGCCGAGAAGCCCGGAGCGTCTCGTCGGCGAACGACTCGAGGTAGACGATCCCGCGCCCAAACGAATTCCCCCGCGCCGAGAGATCGTTCCAAGAGTAAGCGAAGTCATGATCTCTATCGTACTTTAGTAAATCCTCAAGAGTCGTCGACAGGTCGGCGACCGGCGACCGTCGCCGGACCAGGCTCGATCCGGCCACCGGGACGAGTTGAAGCGTCACCGAGGTGACGAACCCGGTGAGCCCGCAGCCACCGACCGTCAGCTCGAACAGCTCCGCGTCGACCTCGGGCGAGCACTCGATCTCTCCGAACGAAGGGTGGAAGAGGGTCAGCGCGAGGACGCAACTTCGGAACGTCCGACCGCTCTTGCCGTGGACGTCGAAGGCCACGCAGCCACCGACCGTGATCTCCGGATGCCCCGGGAGAATCGGTGGATACCAACCGTTGCGGACCGCAAGGTCGTGCAGCGCTCCGACGGTGACTCCCGGCTCGACCACGACGGTGCCGGCGTCCCGGTCGAGGCCGAGCACGCGGTCGAAGCGCCGCGAACTCACCGACACCACGTCCTCTCCCGCGCTCGCGCAGCAGTAGCTCAGGCCGGCGCCGCGGGGGATAGCGGGGCGGGGCCTCGACAAGACGTCGAAGAGCTGCCGATACCGGTCGGGCCGGGCGAGGCTCCCGGATACGCGCTCCGTACCGTCGAAGCTGAGGAAGCGGCAGTCGATCGTATCCTTCACGGGCGACGGCTCGAGCCTGGGAGGCCGCGGCGGCTCAACGCGCCTCGACCCATGCTTCGTACTCATCGAGGACCTTCGCGGGCTCACCTTCGCTGCGGACCGTGCCCTCCTCGATCCAGATCGCCCGGTCGCACAGGCTGCGGATCGACCCGGGGCTGTGCGAGACGAGAGCCACCGTCTTGTCGGAGCGCATCCTCTCGCGCATCACGGCCGTGGACTTCTTGACGAACGCTGCGTCGCCGACGCCGAGCGTCTCGTCAACCAACAGGATATCCGGATCGGCGTGGAAGGCGATGGAGAACCCCAAGCGCGCCCGCATCCCGGACGAGTAGGTCTGGATCGGCTCGTCGATGAAGCCCTCGAGCTCCGAGAAGGCCACGATGCTGTCCATTTCGGCTTGGATGCGGCGCCAGGTCAGGCCGAGCAGCAAGCCGCTGAGGAACACGTTCTCGCGGCCCGACAGGTGAGGGACGAAGCCGACCTGCAGCGAGAGGAGGGTCGCTTGATGACCGAACGCCCTCACCTCCCCCCGGTCCGGGCGGATGATGCCGGCCAGGATCCGCAGCAGGGTGCTCTTGCCCGCGCCGTTGCGTCCGATGAGCCCCAGCGTCTCGCCGCGCTGGAGCGTCATCGTGACGTCCCGGAGAGCCCAGAACTCGTCGCTGCCCTGTCGGAGCCAGCGGCGCCGGCGGTAACAGACTCCGACCTCCCGAAGCTCGAGCATCGCTTCACGCCCCATCGGCTCAGAACCGGAGCTTGGGGTACTCGTAGTCGAAGCGCCGGGTGACGGCCATGCCGAGCACGCAGGCCACCGCCGAAGCGGCTCCGACGGCGAAGAGCGGCACCGAGTCGGGGGCGCGCGCATGGAGAAGGACGTCTCGATACGCCTCGAGGATCACGGTCATCGGGTTGAGCTGCAGGTACGGTTCGAGCTCGGCGCCGACCACGTCGACCGAGTAGAACACGCCGGACAGGAAGAACCAAAGGCGAACCACGTTCTCGAGCACGATCCGCAGGTCGGGCAGGAAGGGCGTCAGCGCGGCGACCAGGGTCGTGACGCCGGTGATCAGGAGGAACTGGGCGGCGAGGATCACCGGGAGCCAGGCCCAGGCGGCGGACGGCGGGTACCCGAACGCGGGCAGAGCGAGCAGCAGCAGGGCGAAGACGACGACGAACTTAAACGAGTCGGCGAGGATCGCCGTCCAGGTGAGTAGGATCTTGGGGAGGAAGACCTGCTGCATCAGAGAGCGCTCGCCGAGGATTGCACTGGCGCCGTGAGTGATCGTCGTCTGCAGCCAGCGCCAGGGAACCAGACCGACGAACAGGAACACGGCGTAGTCTTCCGTCCCCCGGTCGAGGATCGTCTCGAACACGACGTAGTACACGGCCATGCTGATGACCGGCTCGGCGATCCACCACGCGAAGCCGACGTACGTGCGCTCGGACTCGGCCTTCAGCTCGGCGTAGGTCTTGTAGACCACGAGCCTCAGGTACCGGTCGAAGTGCTCGCGTCGGCCCGGCGGGACGGGCGGGGGGGACGACGACATCGCGCTCAACGGCATGAGCCCCTACAGATTCTTCGCACCGGGAGACCTTATACCCCAAGGCATGGGCAAGGTCCAAGATGATGCTAACGTGGCGATCCACCGTGAGCCAGGCGTACTTACCGTCCCACTCCGTCGAGACGAGCCACGCCTTCAGCGAGCACCGCGTCGTCGAGCGGTACTTCCGCCTGCCGGAGGGAAAGGCGCCGCCCGCGTCGTCCCGGGCCGCGAAGCGCGAACGCCGGCGGAGGACGATGGTCGATGTAGGCGCCCACCAGGGCGAGAGCTTCCGACCGTTTCTTTCCCTCGGCTGGGAGGTCCACGCTTTCGAGCCCGACCGCGCGCGCCGCGAGGAGCTGGCCCGCTTCGCCGGCCGGGGCCGGGTGACGATCCACGAGGTGGCGCTCGCCGACGAGGAAAGTGCCGACGCCCCCTGGTTCGTCAGCGACGAGGTGGGCTCGATCTCCTCCCTGGCGCCCTTCGATCCGTCCCATCACGCGAGCGGGACGGTGCGGGTGACGACCCTCGCCCGGGCGCTCCGGGCGGAGGGCGTCGAGCGGGTCGACTACCTCAAGGTAGACGCCGAGGGCTTCGATCTCCAGGTCTTGCGGGGGTTCCCCTGGGGCTGGGGCCGCTACTTGCGGCGCGTCCGACCCCCGGAGGTGATCCTGTGCGAGTTCGAGGACCGCAAGACCCGGCGTCTCGGCTACGGCGTCCACGACCTCGGCGGGTTCCTGGTCGAGCGCGGGTACGAGGTCTTCATCTCCGAATGGCGACCGATCGAGCGCTACGGCGGCGATCACCGCTGGCGTCGGGTGGCCGCCTATCCGTCGCGGCTGCGGGACCCCGACGCCTGGGGCAACTTCATCGCGGTCCGCCCGCCCGGAGGCCCCCGGATGGCGTCCGCCCTCCTCGACGAACTCGTTGCGGACCGGACGAAGCAGGTCGCCGAGTCGGCGAAGCTGCGGGCGGCGCTTGGCACGATCCGCGACGACCTGACGCAGCGCAACCGCCAAATCGTAAGGTTGCGCACGTCGATCGAGCAGCGCGACGAGACGATTCGCCGCCTGAAGCGGACCCTCGAGGACCGTGACGGGGCGATCGAGCGGGTCAACCGAACCCTGCGAGAGCGAGACGAGGCGATCGCCAGGCTGCGCGAGTCGCTCGGAGAGCGGAACCGGACGATCGCGGACCTCCGCGCCGCGCTCGAGAGGCACACGGTGGCTCCGGGCGGCCGAAGCGCGACGAGGACCGAGGAGTGACGCCCGCCGCGACCCGCAACCTCGTCCTGGCCGTCAACCCGAGCCACGCGACGGGCCTGGAGCACGCCTTCTGGCTCCGCGTCGCGGAGCGGACGACGGCAGCGGGCTGGACGCTCGTCGAGATCGCGACGCGCCTCCTGCCCCACTCGCCTCCCGCGGTCTCGCTCACCCTTCCGGCGAGGCTGTCGGAGCTGAACCTGAGCCTCCGTGACCTGCCTCTCGGCTCCCGGGCGGGGCTGGCGGAGTCCAAGGCGCGGTGGTGGGGCCCCGAGGACTACGCGATCCAGGAGGACTGGGAGTACCGACGGTGGGGCCTGGACCAGCGGTTGCCGGCGACCCTTCTGGGCTCGATGCGTCTCGTCCGATTCGTCGAGCGCGCCCTCGAGACGATCCGGCCGGCCATCGTGCTGACGACGAACAAGATCGACCACAACGTGGTCCACTTCCGCCGGCTCGCCCGGCACCGCGGCATCCCGACGGCTATCGTGGAGCGATCCCCGCTCGACGGGATCTGGCTCGAGCCGGACGGGCTGTTCGCCGAGTCGAGGGTCTGGCGGCTCGCACCCCCGGCGGCCCCCGACCCGGCCCTCGAGGCGATCGGGCGGCGGGAGCTCGACCGTCTGCGCACCAACCCCCAGGGCTTCCGCGCCGCCGCGTCCGAGCGGGCGCGGACGCCCCTCGACGCGCTCCCGCGGCCGCTCGTCTTCCTTCCGATGGACAACGTCCTGTGGACCGGTTGGGAGCAGCCGCACCACCCGATGCGCGCGGTGGACAACCCGCTCTACGCCTCGCCCGGCGAGGCGATGGATCACCTCGCCGACCTCGTCGCGTCCCGCGGCGGCTCGCTGGTCGTCAAGCCGCACCCCGCGTGCCTCGCGATCCGGGCCGACACGGTCCCGCCGGGCGCACACCTGATCCACGACGGTCTCGAGGCGGCGCTGCGGGCTGCCGATGTCGTCGCCTGCTTCAACACCAAGGTCGCCTTCCCCGCGCTGGCCCTCGGCAAGCCCGTGGTGACGCTGGCCCCGAACCCGGTCGCGGCGAGCGGAGCGACCTACCATTGCCGCCGCGCCGACGACGCGGACGGAGCGGTCGCCGCGGCCCTCGAGCGCCGCGACCTCGAGCAGCGGCTGCGGCGCTTCACCCCGTTCGTCGGGTGGCTGCAGCGGGACTACTTCTACGCCGTCTCCGAGCCCTCCCCCCCGCTGACCCGGGGTCCGGCGCGCTTCGTCGACGACGTCCTCGCGGCCGCCGATGAGCCTGCCGAGAGGATCGGCCCCGAGCGGCTCGACGAGGTGCTCGCGGCGGTCACCGAGGGGACCGGCGCCCGGCGGATCGGGCCGCGTGGCCGCACTGCGACGAGCGCCCCCCCGTCGCCCGCCGGGCTGGGGGTGCTGCCGAAGATCCTCGACGTCCTCCGGCGCGAGGGGCTCGCATCGCTCGGCCGGCGTTCGGCGCGACGGGGGCTGGCCTGGGGTGCCGCGAGGCTTCCCCGGCGGGCACTCGCCCGGCTCGACACGAGCGGCCTCGACCTGGTGCGCGTGAAGTCGACCCATCCGCACCGCGTCCCCTATCGCGAGGACTGGCGGCCACTCGCCCGGCCCGACTCCGAGGTCCGGGACTTCGCCGCCCTGTGGTGCGCCGGTCTCGGTCCCGAGAGCCGCGTCGGGGCGTCCGGGTGCTCGCCCGGGGAGCTCGCGCGCTGGGCGCCGCTCCGGGGCGAGCTCGCGGGCGGCACCCTCTGGGTGATCGAGGGCCGGAAGCCGTCCGCCGAGCTCGGCTCGCTGATCGCGGTAGGCGAGACGACCTGCCTCGTCGACTGCGGCGGCGACCAGCCGCTGGACTGGATGCCGACCTTCTACTGCGCCACGTCCTGGTCGATCGCGTGCCGGGGCCTCGAGCTCCCGGAGGTCGAGCGGGCCGCGTTCCTGCCCCAGCGGTTCCGAGGTCTCGTCCGCGACCCGAGGATCTTCTGGTTCGGGCCGCGGCCGCGGTCTCCGCTACCCGGCGACGCCGGGCTTCGCCGCCGGTTCGCCGCGGACGTGCGCGAGGGCCTGTGCTTCGCCGACGACGCCCTCCTGCCCGCTCTCCAGATCGCCTGCCATCTCGGCGTCCGCCGGGTCCGGCTGATCGGCGAGATCGCCCCGGGGGCCGGCGACACCCTCGAAGAGGTCCGGGCGGCGCTGGCCGATCGCGGCGTCGTGCTCGAGGTCCTCCGGCCGGTCGCCGGGAGCCCGGCGTGACCCGCGGGCCGGCGGCCCGCCCCGGGGGCTCGGCGATCTCGGTAGCCTTCGACATCCGAAGGCTGGTCGACGCACACGTCCAGCGGCAGCCTCACCAGGGGATCACCCGGTACACTCTGCGTCTGTACCAGCAGCTCCGGGAGAGGCCCGACGAGATCAAGGTCGTCCCGGTCTACCTCCACCCTCTCGACCCGGTCCGGATCGGGCTCGACAAGGCCCTCCAGCAGGCCAGCGCCCTCGGCGCGCTGGGCCGCAACCTGGGCGCCGGAATCGAGCTCCCCTGGGCCCGGCGACGCCTGAGCGCCCGCCTCGTCGGGTGGCTCCACCGGCTCGACGACTCTCTCGGCTCGCTGCGGGCTCCCCGGGCACTGCTCCGCGTCGCCCAACGCAAGCTGCTCGAGGCAGCCTACCTACCTCGCGCGACCAGTCCGGTCCGTGCCGACCTGTTCCATTCGCCGGTCAACCCGCTCCCCGATCCTTGGCGGACCCCGGCCCTGCACCGGGTGCTCACCGTCCACGACTGCATCTACCTCAAGCGGCCGGAACTCTACCCCCTTCCCGGCCGCGTCCCCGCGATCCGCAAGGCCCTCGACAGCCTCGACCCGTCCCGCGACTTCGTGATCTGCGACTCGGCGAGCACGCGCAGCGACCTGCTGGAGTTCGTCGACCTCCCAGCGGACCAAGCGCACGTCGTGCCGCTGGCCGCGGACGAAGCGTTCCACCATCCGGACCCCGGGGCGGGCCGCGGCCGGCTGGCGGCCCTCGGGCTGGAGCCCGACCGGTACCTGCTCGCCCTGGCCCAGAGCGAGAAGCGCAAGAACATCTTGCGCCTGGTCGAGGCTTTCCGGCACAGCGCCGCGTCGGCGGACCTCGACCTCGTGCTGGTCACGAACGCCACGTATGCGCCGAAGCTCGCGGCGCTGCTCGGCGACCTCAGCCTGGCGGGCCCCCGAGTCCGCGTCGTCACCGAGGTCGACGACCGCGAGCTCGCGGGGCTCCTCGCGCTGGCGACCGCTTTCGTCTACGTACCGCTCTACGAGGGGTTCGGCATCCCGACTCTGGAGGCGATGGCGGCCGGCTGTCCGGTCGTCGCGGCCGACAACAGCTCGATCCCGGAGGTGACCGCCGACGCAGCGCGGTACGTCGACGCGGAGGACGCCGCCAGCATCGTCGCCGGCCTCGACGAGATCGTCCGCGACCGGGCGCTCCGCGACCGCCTCCGGGCCCGCGGCCGGGAGCGAGCCCGGCGTTTCTCCTGGCGCCGCACGGCGGAGGAGACCGTCGACGTCTACCGGCGGGTGCTCGAGCGGAAGGCGGAGGGCGCGGTCATTCCGTGCTGAGGCGGGCGGTCGCCCCGCCGTCGACGACCAGGCCGTGACCCGTGACGAAGCCCGAGCGCTCCGCGTCGGCGAGGAAGAGCACCGCCTGGGCGATCTCCTCCGGCAGGCCGATCCGTCCGGCGGGCGTCCGCCGGGCGAGACGGTCCTTCCCCTCGCCCGCGCTCTCTCCCCGCTCCGCCCCGCGGGCGAGCCCGGCCGCCAGCATCGGCGTGTCGACGGCGCCGGGGAGGACCGCGTTGACCCGGACGCCCCGCGGACCGAGCTCGACGGCGAGCGCGCGGGTGAGCGCCAGCAGGCCACCCTTGCTCGCGGCGTAGGCCGCGATCCCGGACGAGGTCGCGATCGCGTGGACCGAAGCGACGTTGACCACCGCGCCGGACGACCGGGCGAGCAAGCCGCACGTCTCACGGATCAGCAGAAACGGCGCCTTGAGGTTCACCGCCACGAGCTCGTCCCAAGTGTCGTCGGCGGTCTGCTCGATCGGCCCGACGCTCTGGACCGCCGCGTTGTTGACCAGCAGGTCGAGCCGGCCCTCGGCCGCTTCGAGGCCCTCGGCGATCGCCCGATGGACCGCGTTGTCGCGCAAGTCCCGGGTCCACCAGCGCCCGCCCTCGGGCGCCGGCCGCGCCGACCGGTCCACCGCGACGACCCTCCACCCCTCCGCGGCGAGCAGTGCGGCCGTCGCCGCACCGATCCCACGGGCGGCGCCCGTGACCAGGGCCACCCGCCGGGTCATGCGTCGATCCCCAGCCCGCGGAGGAGGTTGGCGATCGCCATCTCGTTGACCCGCAGGACCGCCTCGAGCGTGTTCGATGCGTTGTGGGTCCCGAAGATCACGGAATTGAAGCCGCGGAGCGGGCTGTCGTCCGGTAACGGCTCGCTCTCGAAGACGTCCAGCGCCGCCCCGCCGAGCCGGCCCGCGGTGAGCGCCGCGACGAGGGCCGGCTCGGCGACCAGGCCCCCGCGTGCAGTATTGATCAGGAAAACGCCCGGCTTCGTGCGCGAGAGAGCCGACGCGTCGATCAGGTGCCGCGTCTCCGGCGTCAGGGGGCAGCACAGGGAGATGAAGTCGCTCGTCGCGAGCAGCTCGTCGAGGCCGACCATGGCGAGCCCGGTCGCCCGGCGCAGCTCGGCGTCGACCTCCACCGCGTCGTGTCCGACCACCTCGAGACCCAGGGTGTGGCCGCGCCGCACCACCGCCGCCCCGATGCTCCCCACCCCCACTACGCCCAGGCGCTTGCCGCGCAGCGACACCCCCTGGGGCTTGAGCCACCCGCCGGCGCGGACCGATCGGTCCATCGCGTGGAGCCCCCGGGCGAGCGAGACGAGATAGCCGACGACGACGTCCGCGACCTCGTCGGCGAAGACGCCGGGCGTGTTGTAGACCGCGACGCCCAGCCGCCGCGCCGCCTCCCGGTCGATGCCGTCGACCCCGATCCCCCACTTCGCGACCACGCGGAGCCGCGGGCAGCCGGCCTCGAGGACCCGGGCGGTGACCTCGTCGTCCCCCGCGACCATGCCGTCGAAGCGCCCGATGATCGGCAGGAGCTCGGCCTCCCGCATCTGCTGCATCACCTCGGGGGCCTCGACCTCGATGCCGTGCCTCCGGAAACGTTGCTCGTAGCGGTCGAGATGCCGCTGGAGATGCAGGCAGGTGACCAGAGCCCTCGTGCTCACCCTTTCCGGCCCTCCTCGCGGCGCCGGAGCAGGAACTCCGCCACCTGGAAGTCGATCTCCTCGTCGATGTCCCACGCCTCGTCGCGTGGGATCTCGAACAGCATGGGGCGCTCCCCGATGCGATTGTGCCGGCGCATCAGGGTGTCACGGTCGAAGACGTACAGGCACGAGTTCTCCTCGTACACGGGCGGCAGGTCCTGCGTCCGGAGGAGGATCGCCGGGTTGTGGTTCAACGGCCGGGCCAGCGAGTCCCAGAGGCGGGTCTGGAGCCGGGTCACCCCCAACAACGAGTCGTGAACCGGGTAGGCGGCGAGGAAGGCGTCGAGACCGCGCTGCACGGTCTGGGTCCGGAGCAGCGGATTGGTGCTGTGGGTCTGCAGGTACAGCTCCGAGTCGACCACGCCGGTCGTGTGGAGGAGCACGTCGTTCATCGGCGTCTCGCCCGCCCTCAGGTGCTCCGGGCGCTCGACCAGGATCACCTCGGGGATCTCCCGGGCAACCTGCTCGAGGACGATCGGAGAGTCGGTGTCGATGACGACCTTGTCGATCGATTCGCAGGCGAGCATCGCGTCGAGGATCCAGTGGTAGAGCGGGCGGCCGGCGAAGGGCCGATAGTTCTTCCCGGGGACCCGCTCGCTGCGGTGCCGCATCGGAACGATCGCGACGAGGCGGTGACGCGTCATGGCTCCGCCATGAAACGCCCGGTGGAACGCAACGGGCGGAGGACCGCACGAGCCGGTGCGGCTTCCGTACCGACCAGAGCCAGCGGGAGACAGATCAGCTCGTATGACCCGGGCCGGACCGCGGACAGGTCGAGGCCCTCCAGCAGCAGCAGGCCCGCCTCGAGGAGGACCCGGTGGGTCTGCGGCCCGTCTTGGAATCGCTGAACCGACAGGTAGTCGACGCCGATCAGGCGGATGCCCCGATCGACGAGCCATCGCGCTCCGGCCGGCGACAGGGCCGCGAACTCGGGCTCGAAGGTACCGTCGCCGGAGCGCCAGAGCGCCGAGTTCACGGTCCGTAGCAGCAGTCTCTCCGTGCCGCCGGGAAGCTCGGCGCCCTCGAGCTCGTCCGGACCGATCTCGCGCGCCTCGGGGATGTCGGCGACCACAGCGGGCCCGATCAGCAGCGAGAGCGGCGTCGCCTCGACCGTGGCCCCGTCCGCGAGGAAGTGGCTCGGTGCGTCAATATGTGTGCCGGTATGCAGATCGAGCTCGATCTTCGAGACGTTCGCTGGCGACCCGGAATCGATCGACGCCAGCGGGGAGATGCGGAAGCCGGGGCTGCCCGGCCAGACGGGAAGACGCTCGTCCAGCGGCGGCGAGACGTCGAGGATCGCCGGGCGACGAGTGCGCGGGGAGCCGAACGCCGCTCGCTTCCCGCCGCCCCGCCCGCTACTGGCGAGAACGTAGTCGATCGGCGTGCCGGCCCGCCGGCGAGACTCACTGGCCCGGGGGCCCGCTGTCTCTGAAGGATAGTAGAAGCGCATGCGGAGTCGGCGCGTGATCGGGCCGTGCCGGGTGTACCCGCGATAGGTCCCCCAGAACTGCATCGTCCTGAACACGATCACGTCGAGCAGGTGGCGGGTCAGAGCGCCCTCCCGGCGGGCAGCGACCCAGTCGCTCCAGACGTTTCGGGCGGTGAGCCGCAGGAAGCTCGCGAACGAGAACCGCGAGCCCGGGTAGATCGAACGGAGCGCCATCGCCTCGCGCTCGTACCGACGGAAGATCTGCGCCGCGCCCTCCTCGTGGACGTGCACGATCTCGGCGTCCGCGGCATAGGCGATCCGGAAGCCGCGGGACAGCGCCTGCTTGGCCCAGGCGAGATCCTCGAGCCCGGTCAGCGACTCGTCGTACGGCATCTCTTCCCACAGCTCCCGCCGCACGGCGGCGTTCGCGTTGTTGCAGAACGGGTGAGTCTGCCGAGGCTTCGACCCGTCCGGGAACCAGGTCCTGAAGACCTGGCGCTCCGAGAACCGCGTCCGCTCGTCCCCGCGCTGCTTGCCGTAGACCAGCGCCACTCTCGGATCGGCGAAGGGGGCGAGCAGTCTGTCCAGCCAGTCGTGATAGGTCGGGTAAACGTGGGCGCTCGCGAACACCAGGAGCGCGCCGCGCGCGGCTCGGCAACCTTCGTTCAGGGCATATCCGAACGAGAAGTCCTGCTTGGCGATCTGCACGAGATCGACCGGGAAGTGTCCGATCGCGTCGAGCGTGCCGTCGGTGGAGCCGGAGTCGACGACGACGATCTGGACATCGGAGACCGTCTGCGCGAGGATGCCGTTGAGCAGACGACCGATGTGCTCGCGCTCGTTGTGGCAGCGGATGACGACCGAGCAGCGCGGGCGCCCGGCCGCGGCGAAGGGTTCCCTGGCGGACGGCATGGTAGGCTGGCTCTCCGGGAGCCTCGCGGAGGCTGGGACTATACCAGCCGACGCACCTCCGTGACCCCGACCGCCCCGACGGCACGACGATTCGACGCCCCCTCGCCGCCCGCTGGCATCGGATCCGCTCCTCCTCGCTCCGCGGCGTTTACGAGCGCCTCCCGCCCCCGTTCCACGCGGCCTACCGGGCGCTCGCGCGGCGGCCGTCTCATATCGGTTGGCGGCTGGCCACGCGCGGGCGGCGGCATGCAGCCGAGATCCTGGAGCCGCTGCGAGACCGGTTCCGCGGCCGCCGGGCGATCCTCATGGGCAACGGGCCGAGCCTCGCACGGACCGACTGGGACCTTCTGCGCGGCGAAGCGACCATCGGCACGAACCGCATCTACCTGCTCCGCGACGCGATGGGCTTCGATCCCGACGTGTACTGCTGCGTCAACGACCTGGTGCTCGAACAGTTTCATCCGGAGATCGCGTCCCTGCCCAGCCTCAAGCTGATCGACTGGCGGTTCGGGCGGCGCGTCCTCGCCGCCGATCGGCGGACCGCGTTCCTTCCCGAGCTCCCGGTCCTCGCGTTCCACGGCGACCTGCTCGACGGCTGGAACCACGGGTATACCGTCACCTTCGCCGCCCTGCAAGCCGCCTTTTTCCTCGGCTTCGAAAGGGTCATCCTGATCGGCGTCGACCACCGGTTCGCCGCCTCGGGACACGCCACGCGCGAGGTGACGTCGCGCGGCGCCGACCGCGACCACTTCGCGCCCGACTACTTCGGCCGGGGGGTCCGGTGGCACCTCCCCGACCTCGCCGGCTCGACGCGGGCCTATCGGATCGCCCGCGAAGCCTACCGCGCCGCGGGCCGCGAGATCCTCGACGCGACGGAGGGCGGCGCGCTGGGCGTCTTCCCGAAGCTGCCTCTCGCCGAGGCCCTGACCCGGCCGGGGCCGAAGATCGCGGGTCCGTTCCAAAACCGGCGGTGACGGTCCCGGCCGGCGAGGCCGCAGCCGAGGGAGCGACGCCGCCCGTTCCGCCCGTGCGACGGCGGACGCCGACCCGGTCGTCGGCCGCTGCCCGTTCGTAGAGCGCCAGGAGCTGCGGAAGCGGGCCATGGAAGCCAGCCTCGGCCCTTTCGGCGATCACGGCAATCGAGTGGAGCGGCGGCAGGAATGCCGCGCCGAAACCGGCGGAACCTGATAAGCTTGATTGTAGATTGCGGTCGAGATTCCCACTCCCGTACCGGACCCCGTTCCTCGGACGCGTGCAGCCAGGATCACAGGCCTCGAAGGCGCTCGTCCGGCTAATTCTCGGCGCAGCTTTCTCGTGCATCTGTTTCTTTTTGTTGGTGCCAAATCCTTCCGCCACAGTGCTTCCGATCCGTGAGCTCGACGCCTCCAGCTTCTTGCAGGTGGGACACCACCGATTCCCCGCAAGCTCGCTCGTCGACGGCTCGACCTCCGAAACCGACTACGATTACTGGCTCCTCCGTGACCGCTCGACGGGTTCAGTAAGGATCAGGTTCCCCTATCCCTGCCGCGTCCGGACCGTCCGGTTTCTCAACACGACCGGCGGAGAGTTCGCTCCTCGATCGACGGAACGATATCAGGTCGTCGTCTACGACACCAGAAACCGGCCGTACCCAGTCGCGGCGGGGCACGCGGAGCCCTACCCGGCCTGGACCGAGCTGACGCTGTCCGAGGAGCTGTCGGAGCTGGACCTTACGGCGATCGCGATCACCGTCACGTCTTTCCGCGGTGCAGGTGGTGGGCTCAACGAAATCGAGATCTCGGGAAGTCCGTCGAACCCTTATCATCGGATCAATCAGGCCGTAGCGGCCAGCTTTCTGGCGCTGATGCTCCTTGTCATCTCGGTGCGCTCGCTACCGGTCCGCCTCCGCGGTCCGGCCGGAGGTCTCTTCCTTGGCGTAGCCGTCTTCTTTCTGATGATCGGTCTACCGACTCTCCTGCCCAGCTATACGGACTGGATCTTCATCGATCGTCGGGACTGGACTCACATGCACCTCGCGTGGGACTTCTTTCGCCGCGACGACTGGCGATTCCCGCTCGGCGCTTTCGAGAACTATCTGTGGCCTGTTGGCACGTCATTGGGCGCTGCCGAGGCTCTTCCTCTGGTGCCGCTACTTCTCAAGCCGGTTTCCGGACTCTTGGCATCCGAGTTCCAGTGGCTCGGCGGCTGGTACCTCGGCTGCTTCGCGGCACAGGGGGTGGCCGCCGCCCTTCTCGCACGGACCTTCTCGCCTTCACCGATCGTTCAGGTGCTCTCGGCGGCGTTCTTCGTGCTGGCTCCCACGAACCTGAACCGCTTCGGACACGTGGCTCTTTTCGCGCACTGGCTGATCCTCTTCGAGCTCTGGCTATTCTGCCGACCGATCGATGCCCGCACGTGGTCACGGCAGCTATTCGGTCATGCGGTAATCGCTCTCCTCGCCTCTTTGATCCATCCGTACCTCGCGATGATGGTCCTCGCCGGAGTGGTCGCCGATCAGGCGAGGACCGCATGGGTCGATCGTGAAGTCCGTCCCGCACTCGCCGCCGGCGGTGCTGCGCTCTGTATCGCGTTGGTTCTCGTCTCGTTTTACGCCCTCGGTGGCTACTTCGTGGTTGGCCTGGAGGATCGGCTCGATCCCGCGGGGCTCGCGGCCTACACTCATCACGCCACGAACCTCGTGGCGCCGGTGAACCCCGTCGCAAACTGGTCTCGATACATCCGCCCCCTGGAGACCGGAACGCAGAACCCGTTCGAGGGGTTCAACTATCTCGGGACGGGAGCACTTCTCCTGCTGGCTTTCGCGACCTACTCGCTCGTCGCGACACGCCCGACTTACGAAAGCTTGCGACGTTACCTGCCGCTGATCATCGCCTTCGGGGCGATGGCCGTCTTCTCTCTGGGGAATCGAATCACCCTGGGCGACCGCGTTCTACTCGAGTATCCACTGATTGCTCCACACACTGTGCTCGCTAAGAGTTTTCGCGCGAGCGGCCGCCTTTTCTGGCCATTGGGTTACCTGATACTGTTCGTTCTTCTACGAGCTCTGTACAACCGGCTGGATCGACGCAAGTTCACGGCCTTGGTGAGCCTGGCGCTCGCCGTGCAGCTCTACGACATGCGGTACAAGTTCGCCGAGCTATGGCCCTACAAAGGCCGGCCAGTCAGGTCGGAGGCAACGTTTTCACCCGCTTGGGACGTCCTGACGGATCGCTTCGAGAGGATCGAGACGATCCCACCCGTGATGTCGATCGAGCTCGGTCGCCTGGCCTCGAGCCGAGGCTTCGGGCTCAACGCGGGCTGGGTCCCGTTGCAGGATGCCGACGCCAGAACGCAATACGAGCAACGTGTGCTCGAGGAGTTGCTGGCCGGCAGATTCGAGCCCGAGAGCATCTACGTGATCATCCGGCCTGGCCTCATCCGTGAGCTTCGTCGGACCTACGAAGATACCGGGGCGATCATCGAAGTCGACGGCCTCCACGTGCTCTTCCCCGATTGGAGAAGGGTCGTGGGCGTCTTCTCACCGGCGGTCGAGGGAGCGCCGCCGGCCTCCTCCGAGAGGGCCGAGGGTCGCGAGAGGCCCTCGACCGGCGATGTATGAACTCTCGCGGGTGGGAACCTCGCGGCGAGCGGCAGTATGCGATGCCGTCTGGACCGCGAGGGAGCGTTTCCCGGCGGCTCACGCCCGCCGCGCGGCGACCCGGGCGGCGCCGAGCAGCGCCGTCTCCGGCTCGAGGGCGACGCGCACCGGCACCCGCTCGACGAGGCCGCGGAAGCGCCCCTTGTCGCGGAAGGCGGCGAGGAACGGCCCGGAGCGCAGGGCGTCGAGAATCTTCGGCGCGATGCCGCCGCCGACGTAGAGGCCGCCGGTGGCGAGGCCGACGAGCGCGAGGTTACCGGCGGCCGCTCCATAGGCGGCGAGGAACAGCTCCACCGCGCGGGCCGCCAGCGGGTCGGTGCCCGCCCTCGCCGCCTGGGAGATCGCCTGCGCCGGGTCGGTGCGCTCGAGCCGGTCGCGCAGCTCGGGGTCCTCCGCCGCCAGGCCCGCGGCGTGGAGATGGTCGTAGATCGCCACCAGGCCGGGGCCCGAGACCACCCGCTCCACGCTGACCCGGCCGTCGTAGCGGGACCGCAGGGTGTGGAAGAGGGAGATCTCATCGTCGTTGCGCGGCGGCCAGTCCTGGTGCCCGCCCTCGGTCGCCACCGGCACCCAGCGGCCGTCGATCCGCGGCATGAGAGCCATCCCCAGGCCGGTCCCGGCGGCGATCACCGCGCGGTTGCCCTCGGGATCCGGCTCGCCGGGCTGCAGGGTGGCCAGCTGGTCGCCGGAGAGCAGACCCACCCCCTCGGCGGTGGCGGCGAGGTCGTTGATCAGGTGGACGTCGGCGAGCCCGCAGGCGGCCGCCACCCGGTCGCCGTCGATCTCCCAGGCGAGGTTCGTCGCGTGCGTGGCGTTGTCGTCCACCGGGCCGGCGACGCCGACGCAGGCGGCGCGGAGGTCGCGGGGCTCGACGTCGGTGTGCGTGAAGAAGGCCGCCAGGACCTGCTCGAGCGAGTCGAAGTCGGCCGCTGCGAAGGTCTCCGTGTGCACCCGGCGCGGCGCGCCGGCCTCCGCCCGGAACAGCCCCACCGCGACCTTCGTCCCGCCGACGTCGCCGGCGAGGACGAGCGGTTCGTCTCTTCCCCGCCGGCGGCTCCCGAGCGGGCGGCTCACCGAGCCCCCTCCGGCAGGCGAGAGACTGCGGCGGCGTCGAGCAGCCAGAGGACCCGCCCGCTCCGGGGCCGGACGCGGGCCGCGGGAACGACCCGGCCCGGCGCCGTCCCGTCGCCCCGCCCCACCGCGCCTGCGCCCTCGCCGTCCACGTCGGTGGCCTGCGCATCCTCCGAGTCGGCTCCGGCGGCGTCGGTGCCCGCGGGAACGCCCGCCAGGGCCCGCGCCGCGGCCTCGGCTTTCCCCTCCCCCACCACCAGGAAGACGACCTCGCGCGCCGCCGCCAGCGCCTCGTAGGTCAGGGTGACGCGGCCTCGCGGCGGCTCGGGCGCCGAGGCGGCGACCGCGGCGCGGCCGGCCGCCGTCCGCCCCTCTCCCGCGTCGTCGCCCGGGAAGAGCGACGCCGTGTGGCCGTCGGCGCCGAGGCCGAGGAGCACCAGGTCGAAGGCGAGCTCCTCGCCGAGGGCGGCGCGGAGGGCCGTCTCGTACGCGGCCGCCGCCTCCGCGGCCGGCAGCTCGCCGGCGATGCGGTGGACCGAGCCGGGGGCGAGCGGCACCCGCGACAGGAGCGCCTCGCGCGCCAGCCGGAAGTTCGACTCGGGGTGGCTCGGGGGCACCGCGCGCTCGTCGCCCCAGAAGATCTGCACCGCCCCCCAGTCGACCGCTCCGCGGCGCGGCGGCTCGCCGAGCAGCCGGTAGACGGGGCGGGGGGTCGAGCCGCCGGAGAGCACCAGCGACGCCGTGCCGCGCTCCGCGATCGCCGCCCCGAGCGCCCGGACCACCTCGTCGGCGGCGGCCGCGGCGAGCGCGCCGGCGTCGGGGAAGACCCGGACCTCCGGAGGCGGCGGCGATCCCGCACCAGCGCCGCCGCCGGGCGCCCGGCCAACCGCCGAGCTCCCTCGCTCGGCTCGGGGCGGCGTGGCGGGTGGCCCAGCCACGGCCGTCACCGAGTGTGCCAGCCCGCGTCGCCGGGGAGCAGACCGCGGGCCTCCTCCGGCCCCCAGCTCCCCGCCGCGTAGCCGTGGACCGGCAGGCCGGGGTCGAGCAGCGGCGTGTACAGGCGCCACGAGGCCTCGACCTCGTCGGCGTGGACGAACAGGGTCTGGTCGCCCTGGACGACGTCGAGGAGCAGGGTCTCGTACGCCTCCGGCAGGTCGGCGAAGCGCTCGGCGTAACGGAAGTGCAGCGGCTCCTTGCGCAGCCGCAGCGGCTCGCCGGGCACCTTGAGGTCGAAGTAGAGCGAGAAGCCCTCGTCCGGCTGGACGGTGATCGCCAGGACGTCGGCGTCGAGGGTCTGCTCGCAGCCGAGGCTCTCGAACAGCGCCACCGGCGGGCGGCGGAAGACGACGGCGATCTCGGTCACCCGGCGGGCGAGCCGCTTGCCGGTGCGGACGACGAACGGCACCCCCTGCCAGCGCCACGAGTCGAGCCGCAGGCGCAGCGCGGCGTAGGTCTCGGTCGTCGAGCCGCCGGCGACGCGCTCCTCGTCGAGGTAGCCGCGGGCCTCCTCGCCGTCGACCTCGCCGGCCCGGTACTGGCCGAGGACCACGTCGCGCTGCGGGTCGATCGGCCGGACCGAGCGCAGCACCTTGATCTTCTCGTAACGCACCGACTCGGCGTCGTAGGCGACCGGCACCTCCATGCCGACCAGGGTGAGGAGCTGGGTGACGTGGTTCTGGATCATGTCGCGCAGCGCGCCGGCACGGTCGTAGTAGCCGCCCCGGGTGCCGATCCCGCCGTCCTCGGCGACGGTGACCTGGACGCTACGCACCCGTTCGCGGTTCCACAGGCTCTCGAAGACCATGTTCGAGAAGCGGAACACGAGCAGGTTCTGCACCGTCTCCTTGCCGAGGTAGTGGTCGATCCGGTAGACCTGCTCCTCGTCGTAGAGGCGGTGGACCAGGCGGTTGAGCTCGCGGGCCGACTCGAGGTCGCGGCCGAACGGCTTCTCGACGACGAGCCGCGTCCAGCCGGGCGAGCGGTCGAGCCCGGCCGCACCGAGCGCCTCGACCGCCGGCCCGAAGGCGGACGGCGGCAGCGCCAGGTAGAGCAGCCGGTTGCCGGGCAGGCCGGCGGCCTCCTCGATCTCGGCGATCCGCCGCGCCAGCGGGCCGTAGTCGACGTCGCCGCCCTCGCCGACCGACAGGTAGTGGAGGCAGCCGTCGCACCAGGCGGAGGTGTCGGAGTCGAGGCCCGCCTCGCCGAGCGCCTCGCGGGCCCAGCCGCGGAACGCCTCGTCGTCGAGCTCGGTGCGGCCGACGCCGAGCACCTGGACCTTCGCCTCGACGAGCCCGCCGGCGAGCAGCCGGTAGACCGCCGGCAGGAGCTTGCGCCGGGTCAGGTCGCCGGTCGCCCCGAGGATGACGAACAGGAACGGCTCGGCCGGGCGGGCGCGGCGGCTGGTCACGCCCCGGCGCCTCCGGCGCCTTCACCGCCGCCCGGCCCGTCCCCGCCGCTCGCGGCCTCGCGCACCGCGTGGCCGCCGAAGGCGTTGCGCAGCGCGGCGAGGAGGCGGTCGGGGTAGGAGCGCTCGTCGCGCGAGCGCAGCCGCTGGACGAGCGACAGGGCGATGACCGGCGCGGGGACGTCGAGCTCGATCGACTCGAACACCGTCCACCGCCCCTCGCCCGAGTCGGCCACCCACGGCGCCACCCCGTCGAGGTCCGCGTCCTCGGCGAGGACTCCGGCGAGGAGGTCGAGCAGCCACGAGCGGACGACGCTGCCGTGGCGCCAGATCTCGGCCACCTGGGCGAGGTCGAGGGCGAAGTCCTCCTTGCGCTCGAGGATGGCGAACCCCTCGGCGTAGGCCTGCATCAGACCGTACTCGATGCCGTTGTGGACCATCTTGACGAAGTGCCCGGCGCCCGGCGGCCCGACGTGCCCCCAGCCGCGGTCGGCGGCCGGCGCCAGGGCGCGCAGGGCCGGCTCGACCCGGGCGACCGCCTCCGGCTCGCCGCCGACCATCAGGCTGTAGCCCGCCTCGAGCCCCCACACCCCGCCGCTCGTGCCGGCGTCGACGAGGCGGACCCCGCGCCCGGCGAGCTCGCCGGCGCGGCGGACCGTGTCCTTGTAGAACGAGTTGCCGCCGTCGACGACGACGTCCCCCCCGGAGAGCCGCGGCGCGAGCTCGCCGAGCACCTCCTCGACGACCTCGCCGGCTGGCACCATGAGCCAGACGGCGCGCGGCGGCTCGAGCGCCTCGACCAGCTCGGCGAGCGAGGCGACGGCCTCCGCGCCGGCCTCCGCCGCCGCATCCCGGGCCGCCTCCTGCGGGTCGAAGGCGACGACCCCGTGGCCGCCGGCGAGGAGCCGCCGGGTCATGTTGCCGCCCATCTTCCCCAGCCCGACCATCCCGAGCCGCATCAGCCCGCCAGCTCGGCGATCAGGCGGTCGAGCCCGGCGGCCGGGTCGTCGCCGAGCGACACCGCCTCCACCCGGCGCTGCCGCTGGGCGAGCGCCCGGCGGTCGCCGGCCGCCTGGCCGCGGATCAGCTCGCCGAAGGTGTGCTCGGCCTCGGGCACCGGCAGGTCGTCGGCCGCGCGGTTGACGAGCTGAAGGAAGGCGCCGGTCGGCGGGCCCCCCTTGTGGAGCTGGCCGGTCGAGTGCAGGAAGCGCGGCCCGTAGCCGACGGTCACCGCGCGGCCGGTGCGTGCGGCGAGCGTCCGCCGCAGGCGCGCCAGCCGCTCGTCGATCGCCTCGGTCGGCGGCAGGTAGGCGTGGACCGCCACGTAGTCGCCGTCGGTCGTGCCGTCGAGGAGCGCGGCGACCCGCTCGGCCGCCCCCTCGCCCACCGGCACCGGCTCGCCGTCGCCGGCGCCGACCTCGCCCTCCGCCCCCGAGATCGCCTCCCTGGCGAGGTCCTTGGCGAGCTGGACGTCGGGCTGGTCGAACGGCTGCACGCCGAGCGCCGCGCCGGCGGCGGCGACCGCCATCTCCCAGCGCAGCATCTCGGCCCCGAGCTCGAGCCGGTCGCGCAGGGTGAGCCGGGCGACGGGGTGCCCCGCGGCCTCGAGTGCGCCGAGCCGGCGCCGGAGCTCGCCGACCCCCTCGTCGCCATCGAGGAGCAGCGCCGCGTAGAGGGCGTCGGCGCGCCCGCCCTCCGGCACCTCCTCGCCGACCACCGGCACCACCCCCTCCCCCGCCTTGCCGAGGCTCTCGGCGACGAGCTGCTCGATCCAGTCGGGGAAGGCGGCGAGCGCCGGCGAGGTGACGAAGGTCAGCTTGTCGCGGCCGGCGCGGGCCGCCTCGGCGAGGAGCGCGCCGAGCCGCAGCGCCTCGTGGAGCATCGCCGGTCGGTCGGGGCCGAAGGCGTGCGCCGCGGCCCAGGCGCGGTCGACGAGCGCCCGGACGTCGACGCCGACGAGCGCCGCCGGGACCAGCCCGAAGTGCGACAGCGCCGAGTACCGCCCGCCGACCTCCGGCGGCGCCTCGAAGACGGCGCGGAAGCCGCGCTCGCGGCCGAGCTCGGCGAGCCGGCTCCCCGGGTCGGTGATCGCGGCGAACCGCCGACCCGGCTCGCCGTCGCCCCCGCCCGCGCCCTGGCGCGTCTGCCGGTCCCAGAAGAACCGGAAGAGCGACAGGGTCTCGGTCGTCGTCCCCGACTTGCTCGACACCAGGTAGAAGGTGCGGGCCGGGTCGGTCTCCTCGGCGGCGCGGCGGACGGCGGCCGGGTGGGTCGAGTCGGCGACGGTCAGCCGCGGCCGCCCCGGGCGCTCGCCGAAGACCCGCTGGAAGACCTCGGGCGCCAGGCTCGACCCGCCCATGCCGAGGAGCACGACGTCGTCGGCCTCGCCGGCGACCTCCGCGGCGAGCCGCTCGATCGCCGGCAGGGCCGCGGGCATGGTGTCGGGCAGGGTCAGCCAGCCGAGCCGGTCGAGCAGCTCGTCGACCGGCTCGGCGGACCACAGGCTCCGGTCGTGCGCCCACAGCCGGCGGGCGAAGCCGGCGTCCTGCCAGCCCTCGAGCCGGGCGCCGACCGGCCCCAGGCAGCGGCCGAGGAAGAGCGACTGCCTCCCGCCGGCGCGCTCGGCGAGGATGCGCCGGCGCTCCCCTTCGATCGCGGCGAGCAGGCCGTCGAACGAGTCGGCGAACTTCTCGACCCCCTCGCGCTGGAGCTCCTCGGTGACCGCGTCGAGGTCGATGCCGAGCCGGGCGAGGGCGGCGAGGGTTTCGTCCGCCTCGTCCCACCCCTCGGTGACCGTGTCGCGCACGCGGCCGTGGTCGCGGAAGGCCTCGATGGTCTCCGGCGGCGCGGTGTTCACCGTGTCGGGGCCGATCAGCTCCTCGACGTAGAGGACGTCGCGGTAGTCGGGGTTCTTGGTCGAGGTCGATCCCCACAACACCCGCTGGACGCGCGCGCCGCGCTCGGCGAGCCGGGCGAAGCGGGCCCCGTCGCCATCCGGCGAGCGGAACAGCTCGGTGAACCGCCGGTAGGCCCGCTTCGAGTTGGCGATCGCCACCTTGCCAAGCAGGGCGAGCGCCTCGTCGCCGCCGATCGCCGCGAGCTTCGGATCGAGCTTGCCGTCGACCCGCGAGACGAAGAACGAGGCGACCGAGGCGACCCGGCGGAGGGCTTCGTCGTCGCCCTCGTCGGCGAGCTTCTCCAGGCCGGCGACGTACGCGTTCGCCACCGCCTCGTAGTGGTCGAACGAGAACATCAGGGTGACGTTGACGTTGATCCCCTCGCCGGTCAGCCGCTCGATCGCCGGGACCCCCTCCGGCGTCGCCGGCACCTTGACCATCAGGTTCGGGCGCTCGACCTCCGCCCACAGCCGACGCACCTCGGCGACCGTGCCCTCGGTGTCGTAGGCGAGGTAGGGGGAGACCTCGAGCGAGACGTAGCCGTCGTCGCCGCCCGACTCCTGGTAGACCGGCCGCAGCGCGTCGCACGCGTCGCGGATGTCGACGATCGCCAGCGCCTCGAACAGCTCCTTGGCGCCGGCCCGCGGGTCGTCGGCGAGGAGCCCCTCGAGCTGCGGGTCGTAGTCGTCGCTGCCGCCGATCGCCTTCTCGAAGATCGACGGGTTGGAGGTGATCCCGCGCAGGCCGTCCTCCTCCATGTAGCGCTCGAGCCTCCCCTCGACGATCATCCGCCGCCGGATGAAGTCGAGCCACAGCGACTGGCCGTGGTCGTGGAGGCGCCGGGTCCGGGTCTTCGTACGGCTGCTCGTCTCGCTCATCGTTCCTCCTCGCCCCCAGCGTACTCCAAGCGCGCCCGTCGGCGAGACCCGCGGGTCACGATCTCCCGCGGCGGGCACGGTTCGCCGGTCAGCGGATCGTGGGGACTGGACGCGTCGGCGTGACCGTAGTACTATTCTGGTCATCGCTCACCACTTCGACGGCTCGTCGGCGGAGGCGCCGGAACGAAGCCGCCGAGAAAGGAGGGACTCTCATGAAGCGTTCGACGTGGCTCCTGCTCTCGCTCGCCGTGGTCCTGGCCGCGGCCTCCCCCGCCCTCGCCGACGACCGGTCCAGCGGGGACTGGGCCGGGACCGCCGGGCTGAAGGCGATGTGGATGGACCTCAGCGCCACGGTCGGCGGCTGGCTCGGCGGCCTGGTCCAGCCCGACCGCGGGATCGACCGCGAGCTCGCCTCCCGCCACGGCGATCTCGGCTCGACCCTCGACCCCGACGGCTACAGGGTGGACGACACGTCGCACCTCGACCCGGACGGCCAGCGGGCGACCGGCGAGGGCGGGCCGGACATGGACCCGAACGGCTGACCGCGGCCGGAGGCGTGGGCCGGCCACAGCGCTCGGCCCGCGCCGCCCCCACCCGTCCGGCGGCGAAGGACAGCAGCCGCTACGGACGCTCGTAGACGGCCCGGGCGGAGCGCCGGCGGCGGGCGGCGGCCAGCGCGTCGGCCGCCATCTCCTCGGCGAGCCGGTGCGGCGGGCGGCCCTCGGCGGCCGACCGCCGCAGGAGGGCCGCGACGCGCGGGCCGATCGCGCGCACCTGCCGGCGCAGCGCCTCGGGATCGGCCCCGCCGAGGAGCAGGTGGGCGCCGTGGGTCACCCCGCCGGCGTTGACGACGAAGTCCGGCGCGTAGACGACGCCGCGGCGCCACAGGCGGTCGCCGTCCTCGGGGGCGGCGAGCTGCTCGTTGGCCGCGCCGGCGACGACCCGCGCCCCGAGGCGCTCGACGGTGCCGGCGTCGAGGACGTCGCCCAGCGCGCACGGGGCGAGGACGTCGAGCGGCTCCTCGTAGATCGCCTCCGGGTCGACGACCCGGGCCCCGAAGTCCCGCGCCGCCCGCGCGGCGCGGCCGTCGTCGACGTCGGCGACGACCAGCTCGGCGCCCGCCTCGCGGAGCAATCCGCAGAGCGCGGTGCCGACCGCTCCCACCCCCACGACCCCGACCCGCGCTCCCGCCAGCGGGCGGCCGAGGGCGTGCGCCGCCGCGGCCCGCATCCCCGCCAGCACGCCCTCCGCGGTCCACGGGGCGGGGTCTGCGCCGAGCGCCGAGCCCGGCGCAGCGCGCACCGCCCAGCGGGTCGTCCGCGCCATCGCTTCGACGTCGGCGACGCCGATACCGAGGTCCTCGGCCACCCGGTAGCGCCCGCCGAGCGTCTCGACCGCCCGCCCGAAGCTCGCCAGGAGCTCCGGCGTCCTGTCCCGCGCCGGGTCGCCGAGGATCACCGCCTTGCCGCCGCCGAAGGGCAGCCCGGCGAGCGCGGTCTTCCAGCTCATCGCCCGGGAGAGCCGGAGGGCGTCGGCGAGCGCCTCCCGCTCGTCGGCGTACGGCCGCATCCGGCAGCCGCCGATCGCCGGGCCGCGGGCCGTGTCGTGGATCGCGACGAACGCCCGCAGCCCGGCGGCCGGGTCGGCGACGCGGACCACCAGCTCATGGCCGGCGCCGGGCGCAGAGACCGGCTCGACCGCCGGGGCCGCGGGCGGGGGCTTTGACCTCGGGCCGGTGACGGGTCTACGCTCGTCGGTCATGGCTCAACCCACGGGCGACGCCGTCCGCGACGCCATCCTCGACGCCACCGAGGGCCTGCTCGGCCGGTTCGGCTACAGCAAGACCACGGTCGAGGAGATCGCACGCGAAGCGGGCATCGGCAAGGGGACGATCTACTTGCATTTCGACAGCAAGCAGGAGGTCGCCCTGGCCACCGTCGACCGCCTGGTCGGCCGGGTCGTCGAGCGTCTCGAGGAGATCGCCGCCGCCGATCGGCCGGCCGTGGAGCGGCTGCGGGAGATGCTCGTCGCCCGGGTCGTCGTCCGGCTCCACGGCGTCCAACACTATGCCGGACGGATCGACGAGCTCCTGCGGGCGATCCGCCCCGAGCTCCTGGCGCGGCGGGCCCGGCACTTCGAACGCGAGGCCACGGTGCTGCGCGGGGTCCTCGAGGAGGGGGCGGCGCGCGGCGAGCTCCGCGCCGTCGACCCGCGCGCCACCGCCCGGGCCATGATCGCGGCGACCAACTCTCTCCTCCCCTACGACCTGCCGGTCCGCGAGCTCCGCCGCCGGAAGCCGATCGCCGAGCAGGCCGGCCGCATCGTGGACCTCCTGCTCACCGGGATCGCCGCTCGGCCCGGCTAGACCGCGGAGAAGACCGACGGGGCGCCGCCGGGCCGGGCCGGCAGCTTGCGGAGCCGGGTGCCGGTCGCCGCGAAGACCGCGTTGGCGATCGCCGGCGGCACCGGCGGGTAGGGCGGCTCGCCGGTCCCCGAGGGCGGCTCGCGGCTCGGGAGCACGTGGACCTCGACCCGGGGCGCCTCGCCGATCCGCAGCAGCGGGTAGCTCCCGAAGCCGTCCTCGACGACCCGCCCGTCCGCGAAGGTGATCTCCCAGTGGAGGACGCTGGCCACGCCGTCCATCACCGCCCCCTCGACCTGCGCCTCGACCCCGTCCGGGTTGACCGCGATGCCGCAATCGATCGCCGAGACGACCCGCGGCACGCGGATCGTGCCGCCGTCGTCGACCTCGACCTCGGCGACGGTCGCCGTGTAGGTGCTCTTGAAGTAGCAACAGGCGATCCCCCGCCCGCGTCCCGGGGGCAGCGGCTCGCCCCAGCCGGCGGCGTGGGCCGCCGTGTCGAGCACCCGCCGCAGACGCCCGGCGTCCCACGACGGCTCGCCCCGGCGGCCGGGGAACGGCAGCCGGAGCCGGACGACGCCCGCCGGCCCGATCAGCTCCCGGTGGAGGTCGAGCGGGTCGCGGCCGAGCCCGGCGGCGATCTCGTCGACGAACGCGTTCACCGCGAAGACGTTGAACGAGTGGGACACCGAGCGCCAGGAGCCCATCTGCAGCGCGACGTCGACCGGCGTGTGGCCGAAGCGGACGGCCGGAATGCGGTACGGCAGGTTGGCGCCGCCCTCGACGTCGTAGATCGCCGGGTGCTCGACCTCGGGGCCCTGGATGTGGACGTTGAGCGGCGGGTTCACCAGGTGGTGCGACCAGCCGGTCAGCCGGCCGTCGGCGCCGGCCGCGGCGCGCAGCCGGTGCCGGCTCGGGGCGCGGAAGTAGTCGCCGCGGAAGTCGTCCTCCCGGGTCCACAGGACCTTGACCGGCGCCCCGGCGCGGCGGGAGACGAGCGCCGCCTCCATCCCGTAGTCCCAGGCCAGCCGGCGGCCGAAGCCGCCGCCTTCCAGGGTCGGGTGCACGGCGACCCGCCCGCGCGGCAGGTCGAGGGCGAGCGCGAGCACGGCCTGCAGCGTCAGCGGCACCTGGGTCGGTCCCCAGGTGTCGCAGCGGTCGGGCTGGGCGTGGGCGGTGAAGACCATCGGCTCGAGGCAGCCGTGGGCGAGGAGCGGCAGCTCGTAGTCGGCGGTGAACCGCCTGGCGGCCCGTCGCCAGGCGGCGTCGAAGTCCCCGTCGTCGCGGACCACCGAGGCCGGCGGCCGCTCGACGAGCCGGCGCATCCGCTCGGCGAGCGGGCCCGAGCCGTCCCGGGCGCCTTCGCCCTCCCGCCAGCGCACCCGCAGCGCCCGCCGCCCCTCGATCGCCGCCCAGGTGCTCTCGGCGACCACCGCCACCCCGCCCCGGACGCGTCCGTAGCGCAGGCCGCGCACCACGAGCGGCTCGACTGCGAAGACGTCGACGACGCCGGGCACCCGGCGGGCCTCCGCGTCGTCGAACCCGTCGAGCTCCGCGCCCTCGACCGGCGGCCGCTCGACGACGGCGAAGCGCATGCCGGGCACCTCGACGTCGATGCCGTACTCCGCCCGGCCGCGGACGATCGGCTCGAGGTCGACCCGCCCCACCCTGCGGCCGACGAGGTCGAACTCCCCGACCGGGGTCAGCGCCGGGCTCTCGGGCGGCTCGCCGGCGGCGGCCGCGGCGGCGAGCTCGCCGTAGGCCGAGGTCCGCCCGGTCGGCGTGTGGGTCACGGCGCCGCCGGCGGCGCGGCACTCGGCCGCCGGCACGCCCCACGCGGCGGCGGCCGCCGCGACGAGCATCTCCCGCGCCGCGGCGCCGGCGTGGCGGAGCGGCTCCCAGTAGTCGGCGACGCTGTCGCTACCGCCGACGCTCATCGGCCCGTACCGGGGGTCGGCCGGGGCCTGCTCCACCCGCACGTCCCGCCAGTCGACCGCGAGCTCCTCGGCGACGATCATCGGCAGCGCGGTGCGCACCCCCTGGCCGATCTCCGGGACCGGCGCCACGATCGTCACCGTGCCGTCGGCGCCGATCCGGACGAACGCGTTGAGCTCCTCCGGGGCGGGCAGCGGGGCGGCCGCCTCGGGCGCCGCCTCGGGACCGGCAGCGCCGTCCGGGGGCCCGCCGGCCCGGCAGCCGGGCAGCGACACCCCGAGCAGCAGCCCGCCGCCGGAGGCCGCGGCGACCCGCAGGAACCCGCGCCGGGTCCACTCCGGCCCGCGGATCACCGGCCGCCGTCCCGGCTCGCCCCGGCCGCCCGGTGGATCGCGGCACGGATCCGCTGGTAGGTGCCGCAGCGGCAGAGGTTCCTCGCCATCGCCCGGTCGACGTCGGCGTCGCTCGGCCGCGGGTTGCGCGCGAGGAGCGCCGCCGCCTGCATGATCTGCCCCGCCTGGCAGTAGCCGCACTGGGGGACCCCGGCCTCGACCCAGGCCCGCTGCACCGGGTGCCGGCCGTCCTCCGACAGGCCCTCGATGGTCACCACCTCGGCGTCGCCGACGGCCTCGACCGGGTAGAGGCACGAGGGCTCTGGACGGCCGTCGACGTGGACCGTGCAGGCGCCGCACTGGCCGACCCCGCAACCGTACTTCGTGCCCTTGAGGCCCAGCCCGTCCCGCAGCACCCAGAGCAGCGGCGTGCCCGCCGCCGCCGCGATCCGGCGCTCGCGGCCGTTGACCCGCAGCCTCCACCCTCCGGCGTCCGACGGCATCTCGGCTCTCGGCATACTCATAGGTACGGATTCAGCCGCCGAGACGTTCGCGGGGCCGCGAGAAGGATGGCTGCGAGGGGGAAGCTCGGAAGCGGACGAGCTAGATGACCCATGACCACAAGTGTAATCTGGTCAAAGACCCCTGTCAACGCGAGTATCCGCCCGGCGTCGGATAGGCTTCGGCCGGCGTCGGGCTTGCATCGGCCCGAGCCTGCCGTAGTCCTCGTATCGTCCCCTTGGAGGTTTCCTCATGCCCTCGACCCGACCCCCTCGAATCCGCATGCTGGCGCTGGCCGCGTCGTGCGCGCTGACGCCCTGGATCGTCGCCTGCGCGGGCGGGGAGACCGGCGCAGGCGGCGAGCGCGCCGCGGGCGCCGCCGCCCAGAGCGGTACCGCCGCCGAGAGCGGCGGGGAGGAGAGCGAGGCCTCGCGGGTCCGCCGCTACGACGTGCGCGGCCAGGTCGTCCAGGTCCCCGACCCGGCGGACCCGCTGTCCGACCTGGTGATCCGGCACGAGGCGATCCCCGACTTCGAGGGGATCGACGGCGTGAAGGTGGGCATGAGCTCGATGGCGATGCCGTTCCCGCGCGCGCCGCAGGTGAGGCTCGAGGGGATCGAGCCGGGCGACAAGGTGGCCTTCACCTTCGAGGTCGACTGGCAGGCCGACCCGGCCTACCGGATCACCCGCCTCGAGCAGCTCGACGACGCGACCGAGCTCGAGTTCGCGACCAAAGAGCCTTCGCCGCCCACCGCGCCGGCAGCGGGCGGCATGATCCCGCCGCCCGAGGAGTACCCGGTGGAGGAGCCGCCCGTCGTCTGAGGCGGAGGTCACCGACCCCTACCCTGCCTCCGGCTCGACCAGCCGCCAGGTCTCGACGGGGCGGCTGAGGCCGGCGAGCGCGAGCGGGCCGACCGGCTCGGCGGCGAGCTCGTCGCCGAGGTCGCGGCGGGCGAGCGACAGGGTGTCGGCGGTGACGTAGATCTCGCCGGCCGGGGTCACCGCCTCGAGCCGGGCGGCGACGTTCACCGTGTTGCCGAGCACGGTGAAGTTGACCCGCCGCTCGCTCCCCACCTCGCCGGCGACGACCGGCCCGCTGTGCACCGCGACGTGGAGCGGGAAGACCGGGCGCGAGGCCGCCTCCCGCTCGCGCGCCCACCCCGCGGCGCTCCGCCGCAGGGCGAGCGCCGCCCGCACCGCCCGCGCCGCGTGGTCGGGCTGGACGACCGGTGCGCCGAAGAAGGCCATCACCGCGTCGCCGAGGAACTTGTCGAGGGTGCCGCCGGCCGCGAAGACGGCGTCGACGGCGAGGTCGAAGTAGGCGGCGAGGAGCTCCGCCACCTCCTCGGGCTCGGACGCCTCGGCGAAGCCGGTGAACCCCGACAGGTCGGCGAAGAGCACGCTGACCTCCGCCCGCGCCAGACGCGGCCGCTCGCCGCCGCCGTCCGCCGCGTCGAGCTCACCGCGGCCGAGGACGTCCTCGACCACCGCTGGCGAGTGGTAGCGCTCGAGGCGCGCTCGCAGCCGCCGCTCGTGCGCCGCCCGCTCGGCGAAGCGGATCCGCTCGATGGCCACGGCGGCGAAGTTGGCCAGGGCGGTGGCGAGCTCGAGGTCGCGGGCGCCGAAGCCGCCCTCCCCCGGTCCGCGGGAGACGCCCTCCGCGCCGGCCTCGCCGGTCTCCGGTCCGTCGAGCACCAGCGCGCCGACCACCCGTTCGCCCGACCAGAGCGGGGCGCACATCGCCCACCGGGCCGGCAGGTCGGTATCGTCCTCCCCGCTGGCCGGCTCGGGCACGACGACCGCGAGCTTCTCCTCCATCACCTTGCGCAGGGTCGCGCGCCGCACCGGCACCGGCCCGCGCGCCGGCGCCGCCACCTCGTCGCCGTCCCGCGCCAGCGCGCAGACCGCCTCGCCGCCGCCGGCCGGCTGGAGGAAGACGAAGCCGCGCTCGACCGGCAGCGCCTCGAAGGCGACCTCGGTCACCCGCCGCAGCACCTGGTCGACCGAGTCGGTGCGCAGCAGCGCCCCGGCGAGCCGGGTGAGGTGGCCGAAGGCCTCGGGGGCGCCGGCGGTCGCGAGACGCCGCCCGGCCGGGCCGCCGGCCGGGCCGCCGTCGCGCCCGCCGGCGGGCGCGACGAGCAGCTCGGGCGGCAGGTCCTCGAGCCGCCGGATCACGGTGGCGTTGAGCAGCTCCTCGTCGGCGGCCGCGGCCGCCGGCGCCGGCGGCGCCTCCGCGGCCGGCCGCACCTCGATCTCGATCCCGCCGATCCGCAGCCGCTGGCCGGCGTGGACCAGCCCTTCGGGCACCGGGTGGCCGTCGATCGCCGTGCCGTTCGTGCTCCCCAGGTCGCGGACCACCCACACCCCGTCCTCGGCCACCAGCTCGGCGTGCCGCCGCGACACCGACCGGTCGGCGAGGACCAGCCGGTTGTCGAGGCTGCGCCCGACGGTCACCGGCCCCTCTCCGGCCGCCGCGTCGAGACGGAACGTCCGCGCCTCCCCGGCGACCGCGAAGGCCAGCTCGAGGGGCGGCGGGTCGGTCATCGGAAGGCGGTCCCGGCGCTCGCGGGCGTTCTCAGAGCTGCTCGTGGATCAGGTAGGCGGCGCCGTCGAGGAGGCGGTGGAGCTTGCCGCGCCGGTGCCACAACTCGTAGGTCAGCATCCGGCAGTGCTCGGCGTCGGCCTCGAACGCGGCGCGCAGCTCGGCCGCGACCCCGTCGTCGAGGATGCCGAGGCTGATCTCGGCGTTGATGTCGAAGGAGCGCTCGTCGAGGTTCGTCGAGCCGAGGTGGCTCCAGGCGCCGTCGACGATCAGCACCTTCTGGTGGATCAGCGTCCGCCGGTGCTCGAGGATCTCGACCCCGCCGCGGAGCAGCTTCGAGAACTGGTGGTGCCCGGCGTGCTGGACGATCCGGCTGTCGGTGACCCGGCCGGGGACCATCACCCGCACCCGGACGCCGCGGCGGACCGCCTCGATCAGCATCCGGGTGAGGTCGGCGTCGGGGCAGAAGTACGGGTTCTGGATCAGCAGCTCGCGGTCGGCGGCCGCGATCATCAGCTTGTGGAGGATCGACACCGGCGAGACGTTGCCGCTCGGGGTCGAGGGGACGACCTGGCAGGGGATCTCGCCGGTCGGCTCCAGGGCGGGGAAGAACTCGTCGCCGGCGAGGACCTCGGAGGTCTCCTCCATCCAGTTCGTGGCGAACACCGCCTGGACGTGGGCGGCGATCGGCCCGGTCAGCCGCGCCCCGGTGTCGCGCCAGCAGTCGGGCCCGTCGCCGGCGCCCATCCACTCCTCGGCGAAGCCGTGGCTGAAGACGTAGGCGACCCGGCCGTCGACGATCGCCTCCTTGCGATGGGTGCGCTGGTTGAGCCGGCCGAGGGCGCGGAGCTCGATCGGGTGGAAGAACTCGAGTCTGACGCCCGCCTCCCGCATCCCGTCGAAGCACGACGGCTCGCCGAGGTTCGAGCCGAGGGCGTCGAGCAGCACCCGCACCTCGACGCCGGCCTTCGCCCGCTCGGTCAGAACCCTCGCGGTCTCGTCGCAGATCTCCCCTTTCCACCAGACGTAGCTCTCGAGGTGGATCGATTGATCGGCGGCCGCGAAGTCCGCGAGCAGGCGGGGGAAGAAGCCTTCGCCGTTCTGCAGGACCTCGACCGTGTTGCCCTCGACGAACCAGCCGCGGGTCAGGCCCGAGATCGAGGGCAGCATCTCGCGGAAGCGGTCGATCTTCTTCATGTCGACCCGGCTCTTGCGCTGCGCGCGGGCCGACCACAGGACGAGCGCGAGCAGAGCGACCGCCAGGCACAGCAGCACGAAGAGCCAGATGGGGACGTACATGTCGCCGGGCGCCGCGGGGGCGCTTCTCAGTCGTCCTCTTCCGCCGGCTCGGGCGGCGGCGGCGGGTAGTCGGTGAGCAGCGCCTCGGACGGGCCGCGCTCCGCCTGCAGGTGCGCCGCGACCTCCTCGGCCCGGCGCATCGCGCGCAGGACGTTGGCGCCGGCCACCTTGCCGATCTCCTCGGCCGTGTAGCCGCGGGCGAGCAGCTCGGCGAGGAGCGCCGGGTAGGTCGAGACGTCCTCCAGCCCCACGGGGACGGACGAGATGCCGTCGAAGTCCGAGCCGAGGCCGACGTGGTCGATGCCGGCGACCCGGCGGACGTGGTCGACGTGGTCGGCGACCTCGGCGAGGGTGGCCCGCGGCGCCGGGTGGCGCGCGTCCCAGCCGGCCAGCTCGGCCGCCGCCCGCTCGCGGTCGCCGGGGTGGATCGTGGCCAGCCGCTCCTTCTCCGCCTCGCGCGCCGCGTAGTGGGCCAGCGACTCGGCGGAGACGAACGACGGCACGAAGGTGACCATGACCACCCCGCCGTTGTCGAGCAGCCGCCGCAGCACGTCGTCCGGCACGTTGCGCGGGAAGTCGACGACCCCCGCCGCCGACGAGTGCGAGAAGACGACCGGTGCCTCGGCGACGTCGAGGGCGTCGTGCATGGTCGCGGCCGAGACGTGGGAGAGGTCGACGAGCATGCCCAGCCGGTTCATCTCGCGCACCACCTCGCGGCCGAACTCCGAGAGCCCCCCGTGGCGCACCGGCGAGGTCGCCGCGTCGGCCCACTCGTGCCCCTTCCAGTGGGTCAACGTCATGTAGCGGGCGCCGAGCCGGTGGAGCTGGCGGAGGACCGCGAGCGAGCCGCCGATCGAGTGTCCACCCTCGACGCCGACGAGCGAGGCGATCCGCCCGGAGCGGTGGATGCGCTCGACCTCGCCGGCGGTCGTCGCCAGCTCGAAGACGTCCGGGTGGCGGGAGGCCATGCGGGTGACGACGTCGATCTGCTCCAGCGTCGCCTGGACCGCCTCGGCCCCCGCCATCTCGACCGGCACGTAGACCGACCAGAACTGCGCCCCGACGCCGCCCTGCCGCAGGCGGGCGACATCGGTGTGGAGCGCCGGGTCGAGCCCGGTGAGGTCGGCCGCCAGATCGAGGCCCGCGAGCTTGCCGGCGGCGCGCTCGCGGACCTGCCACGGCAGGTCGTTGTGGCCGTCGACCAGCGGCACCTCCGCGAGCACCCGGCGCACGGTGGCGAGCCGCTCGGCGGCCGCGGCGTCGGACCCGGCCTGGGCGCCGGCCCCGGCGGCCGCTCCGCTCGCACCGGCAGGAGCTCCCGGCGGTCCGGCGGCGGCGGCCTGCGCGCCAACCCCGAACCCGGCGGCCGCCACGAGTGCCGCCGCCACCGCCAGGGCGAGGGCGGCGGCCAGGATGCCGGCCCGAGCGGCCGGGCGGACGGGCGGGCGAGGGACGGACGCACGGCGGCGGGTCGACGGCATGGCGGGGCCTCCTGGTGGAGAGCGGGATCGGCGGAGCCCGCGGATTCTATCGCCGCGCTCGGGCGACGGTCCGGCCAGGGCGCGCCGCGGTCAGGCCTCGACCGCCCGCAGGTCCCGGTAGGCGAGCAGCCACAGCTCGGCGTACTCGCGCATCAGGCGCACGCGCAGCGGCGCCAGCGCCCGGGCGTCGTCGGCGTGCCCGTCGAGCAGCGCCCGCTCCTGGAGGTGGGCGAAGGTCCGCAGCTCCACGTCGGCCGCCGCGACCAGCCGCCGCGCCCGCCGCCGGGCCTCGTCGACGGCGCCGTCCTGCGTCTCGTCGAGGGCCGTGCGGAGCCGCGCCGTCTCCTCGTCGAGCGCCACGCGCAGCGCGGCCGCCTCGACCACGAAGGTCTCGACGCCCTCGTCCCAGCCCCCCTCCGTCCTGTGCCCCGCGAGCCGCCGGAAGGCGACGACCTCGCGCGTCTCCAGGCGGTAGGGGAAGAGGTCGGCGCTGTGGACGACGCTCTGCACGGGGGCGCCGAGCGCCGAGCCGCGGAGTGCCTCGGTCAGCCGCCGGTAGGCGTCGGCGACCAGCGGGTCGAGCCGCGCGGGCGTCGGGGCGCCCTCCCCCTCCGCTCCCTCGCCCTCGGCGGTCAGTGGCCGGCCGTCGTCGCCCCGCTGCCCCGCGGGGGCGGCCTCGACCAGCTCGCTCCACAGCTCGCGCGCGTCGGGGGCCTCCGTCCAGTCCACCGCCGCGGAACGGGGCGACCGCTCCGCCAGCCGTGGGATCAGCGACCGCGCCCGCTCGCGCAGCCCGGCGAGGTCCTCGAGCCGGAAGTCGTGGGTGCGGGCCAGGCGCTCGAAGCTCTCGACCTCGCCGCGGAACCGGCGCAGCTCCTCGTCGAGCTCGACGTCGACCGCGGCGGCGCGCTCGAGGTCGAAGATCCGCCGGTGGTCGGCGGCGATCCGCTCCTCCTCCGAGCTGTACAGCCGGCGCACCGTGTCGCGGAACGCGAGGTTCGTCTCGACCACCGCGGCGAGGATCGACGGCTCGAAGTACAGCCGGTCGAGGCTGTGCTTGAACTCGCGGTAGTGGTTGAGCGTCTCGCTGCCCGCCAGGTCGTCGAGGCTGCCGACGTCGGCCAGCTCGGCGCGGACGTCCTCGACCGCCCGCCGCAGGCTCGCCACCTTCTCCGGGTTCACCGCCTGCGCGCCGGCGAGCGACCACAGGTTCGAGAAGATCTCCCGGAGCCGACGGGCCTCTCCGCCCGCCGGCATGCCGCCGGCCGCCTGCGACCCGCCCCCGTCCCCCACCACGTCGTCCGCCAGCCGGGTGATCAGGAAGTCCACCTTGTCCTTGCGGCCGCCCGTCCAGTCGGTCTCGCCGCAGGCGTAGAGGTAGAACCGGGCGAGCTGCAGGAGGACCTTCTCGTCGTGCGTCCGGAACCGCTGGAAGAACTGGCGCAGGGAGGGCGGAGGCACTCTGCTATCCTCCGCCAGCAGCTCGGCGAGCAGCCCGTCGAGCCGCCGGCCGATCGCCTCCAGCCGCGGCTCGAGGGTGCCGGCGTCGGCCTCCGAGAGCGTCCCCGAGCACTCCTTCAGGTCGCCGTACACCGCCTGGAAGCGGGAGGGCAGCGTGTCGCTCGGCAGCCCGCCGTCGGCCAGCTTCGCCAGGTTCTCGACGAACTGGAGGTAGACCCAGCCGGCGCGGAAGCGCTGGGAGAGGTCGACGTACCGCCGATGGAGGTCGTGGATCTCCTGCACGGGCCCGGTCCCTTCGCCGCTCGCCGGCTACGCCGCAGTGCGGCTCGGACCGCATTCTAGCTCGACGGCAGGAGCGGCCCCGCCGGTTTCCGAGGAGACGACGTGCAGCGACCGCGGACGCTCATCCCCCAGGCCGACCTCGAGCGGCGGATCGGCGAGCTGGCCCGCGAGCTCGAGGCGGTCTACGCCGAGGTCGACGGCGCGCCCCGCCCGGACGACGACCCGCTGATCGCGATCGGCGTCCTCACCGGCTCGGTCTTCTTCCTCGTCGACCTGCTGCGCCAGGTGCGCGGGGAGCTGCCGGTCGTCCTCGACTTCTTCCAGACCTCGAGCTACGGCGGCGGCACCAGCCCCGGCGAGGTGCGCATCCGCAAGGACGTCGACACCTCGATCCGCGGCCGCGACGTGCTGCTGATCGAGGACATCGTCGACACCGGCTACACCCTGCGCACCATCCTCGACCTGCTGCGCTTCCGCGGCGCCCGTAGCGTGCGGCTGTGCGCCCTGCTCGACAAGGGCGCCCGGCGCGAGGTCCCCGTCCCGATCGACTTCCTCGGCTTCCCGATCGACGACGTCTTCGTCGTCGGCTACGGCCTCGACTTCGACGGCCTCTACCGCAACCTCCCCTACATCGGGATCCTCGACGGAGGAGACGAACCGACATGAGACCGATCCACACCGACAAGGCCCCCGCCGCCATCGGCCCCTACTCCCAGGCGATCGCGGTCGACGGCTGGCTCTACACCTCCGGCCAGGTCGCCCTCGACCCCGAGACGGGAGACATGGCCGAGGGCTTCGACGCCCAGGCCCGCCGGGTCCTCGCCAACCTCCGCGAGGTCCTCGCCGCCGCCGGCGCCACCTTCGCCGACGTCGTCAAGGCCACCATCTACGTCACCGACCTGGCGAGCTTCCCCCGCCTCAACGAGCTCTACGGCGAAGCGATGGGCGACCACCGCCCGGCGCGGTCGACCGTGCAGGTCGCGGGGCTGCCGAAGGGGGCGCTGGTCGAGATCGACCTGGTGGCGCGTCTGCAGGGTTGATCTCGGTCGACGAAGGACAACATGAAGGCGGCCCTGGATGCCCGGTGCCGGCCGCCTCGGTGCCCGAGAGAGCGGAAGATCAGCTGCGAAGCGCCGCCAGCGCTCGTTCGATCCCGGCGCGGTCCACGTCGCGGTGGGTGACCATGCGCACGCGGTCGGCGGCGACGGCGATGCAGAGGACGCCGGCCTCGGCGGCGCGGGAGACGAAGGCGGCCGCCGGCGCTCCCTCGACCGCTCCGCCGTCCACCCCGAAGATGACGATGTTCGTCTCGACCTCCGCCGGGTCGAGCTCGACGCCCGGGAGCCCGGCGAGGCCCTCGGCGAGCCGCTTCGCGTTCGCGTGATCCTCGGCCAGGCGGGCCGGGCCGTGCTCGAGGGCGAGGACGCCGGCGGCGGCGAGGACGCCGACCTGGCGCATGCCGCCGCCGAAAGCCTTGCGGACGCGGCGGGCTTCGCGGATCCAGGCCGCCAGGCCGCAGAGCATCGAGCCGACCGGGGCGCCGAGGCCCTTCGACAGGGTGAACATCACCGAGTCGAAGCCGCGGGCGAGCCGCGCCGGCGGGACGCCGAGGGCGACGGCGGCATTGAACAGGCGGGCGCCGTCGAGGTGGATCGGGAGGCCGCGGCGGCGGGCGACGCCGACGAGCTCGTCGGCGAGCGCCGGCGGGGTGACCGTGCCGCCGGCCATGTTGTGGGTGTTCTCGACGACGATCGCCGCGGTGCGCGAGAGGTAGGGGACGTCGGGCTGGACCGCGGCCTCGACCCGGGCCGGGTCGAGCCGGCCGCGCTCCCCCTCGACGGTTCGCGGCTGCAGGCCGGAGAGCAGAGCCATCGCCCCCATCTCGTAGGTGACGACGTGGCTGCGCGCCTCGCAGATCACCTCGGAGCCGGCGCCGGCCGCCCGGCCGTGCAGGTGGAGCGCGATCTCGTTGCCCATCATCCCGCTGGGGACGAAGAGCGCCGCCTCGTGGCCGACCGCCGCCGCGGCCGCCCCCTCGAGCCGGCGGACCGTCGGATCCTCGCCGAAGACGTCGTCGCCGACCTCGGCCTCGGCCATCGCCCGGCGCATCGCCGCGTCGGGTCGGGTCACCGTGTCCGATCGTAGATCGATCGGCGCCTCGGGCATCAACGGAAGTCCCCGTCGCGGTGTCGGGCGCGGTCCACGTCCGGAGGGCGGCTCGCCAACATCTCGGGCGTCAGAAGCCGAAGCCGACCTTGACGGCGGCCTGGAGGTCCTCGGCCTGCTCGACCTCGAAGGTGATCTTCGGCACCAGCAGGTTGACCGTGATCCCGGCGTAGGCGAAGGCGCGGGTCTCGTCGTCGCCGAGGTCGCGCGGCGGCTCCTCGGGGACGTGCGGCACGCCGGAGCGGTCGAAGCGCCCCTCGCTCCACATCGCGCCGCCGCCGACGTACGGGGTGACGACGGCAAAGCCCTTCGACAGGATCAGCTCGGCGCCGTACTGCTCGAGATCGTAGGCGCCGTCCCCGATCGAGCGGGTGCCGGTGAGCCGCAGGCCGAGGGCCGGCGAGACCAGGCCGCCGTCGATCATCGCCCAGCCGATCTCGGCGGAGACGAGCTCGAGGTCGGAGTCGATCGCCCGCCCGTAGCTCGCCCCGAGGTCGATGCCGCCGGGCAGCCCCTTGCGCACGCCGACCCGCCCGACCGCCAGGACGTCGGCCGGCAGGTCGCCCGAGACCGCCGGCCCGAAGAACGGCTCCCCGTCGAACCCCTCGTCGACGGCGAGGTCGACGTAGACGTCGAAGCCGACGAGCCCGAGCGGCGCCGCGCCGTGCCGCGGGTACGGGTAGGCCGCCGCCGCGAACCGGCGGTGGAAGGCCCGCAGGTCCTCGTCCGGGGCCCCCGCCTCGACCTCCCAGGCGGCCGCCGGCCCCGCGATCCCGAGCATCAGCACCGCTCCGGCCGCTGCTGTCGCGATCCTCCCCAGCCGAACCCCGACCGATCGCCTCATCGTCCGCCTCCCGTCATCGCTCGTTTCCAATCTCCGCCACGCTCGCCTGCCGACCTCGCTCGCCGCGAGCCCATCTCACCGGCTGGTCCTCTCGCCGGTCGCTTTCCCGCCGCCGCAGTACTCGGCGAGGAGCTCCGTCAGCAGCGCCGGCTCTTCGCCGCTCGCGACCGCCTCCTCGAGCACCTCCCGGCTCATCGGGTCGACCGCGCCGACGACGCCGAGGTTGCCCTCGCGGGCCAGCGCCTCGGGATCGTAGCCGCTCTCGTCGATCCAGCGGGCGGCACGGAAGAACGCCTGCCCCTGGCTCGGCGTCCGGCCGGTGCGCAGCCACACCTCGCCGACGAGGGCAAGGATTCCGGCGAGCCGCCGGGCCACGGCGCCGCCGAGCGGCGGGCGCGGCAGCGGTCGCTGCAGGAAGACGGCCATGCCTCGCGCCGCGACCGCGGCGGCGAGCCGCCGGTCGTCGGGCGGCGGGCCGTGGAAGAGGGCGTCGAAGGCCGCCTCCTCGCCGTAGCTCTCCGCGAGCCGGCGGCGCTCGGCCGCGGCGAGCCGCGGCACCGCCGGCTGGACGACGGCCGCCCCCGCCGCGGCCAGGCGGTCGAGCCCCGCCGACACCAGCTCCGGCGGGTCGGTGAGCCCGGGCAGGAGCGGCCAGGCGCAGACGGCGCCGGGCGGCAGCGCCGCCAGGGCGTCGAGGTCCCGGTCGAGGAGCGTCGGCAGGAGATCGTGGACGACGACGCAGCCCGCCGGGGGGAGCGGGTCCCCCGCCAGACACTGGGCGAGCACCGGCGTCCCCCGGGCGAGGTGCCCACGGGCCAGCTCGTCGCGCCCGGCGGCGAGGTCCATCGGCACCGGAGGCAGGTAGAGGACGTCGTCGAAGGGGCCGCCGGTCACCTCCGGCACCCGATCGGGGGCGCGCCTCCCGCCGGCGCCCGGTCCGCCGCGCGCCAGGTCGAGCCACGGGCGGCGCCGTGCCGGCCAGGCGGCCGGCGCCCAGCGCACCCAGAACGAGGCCGGCTCGGCGACGCGGGGGACCGCCCGGACCTCCGAGCGGGCCGGGGGGGACGGCGGCGTCTCCACCGGCGCCCCTTCCGTCGCGGCGCTCACGGCACGTTCCCCGGCACGGCGGCCGAGCCCGCGGCCGCCCCGGTCCTCCCGGACGCCGCCGCCATCACCGCTCCTCCGCCCCGACGGCCCCGGCCCGCCCCGCCAGCAGCCCCTCGACGTACTTCGCGAGCACGTCGGCCTCGAAGTTCAGCCGGTCGCCGGGGCGGCGCTCGCCGAGGGTGGTCGCCGCCAGGGTGTGCGGGATCAGGGCGACGGTGAAGCGGTCGGCCTCGCGCCGGGCCACGGTCAGGCTGACCCCGTCGAGCGCCACGCTCCCCTTCTCGACCACGTAAGGCGCCAGCGCCGGTGGCAGCTCGACGGTGAAGCTCGAGTGCTCGCCGCCGTCCTCGCGCGCCAGCAGCTCCACGGACCCGTCGACGTGCCCCTGGACCCAGTGACCGCCGAGGGCGTCGCCGACCCGCAGCGCCGGCTCGAGGTTGACGCCGTCCCCCGCGGCGAGACCGCCGAGGGTGGTCCGCGCCAGGGTCTCCGGCGAGAGCTCGACGACGCTGCGCGGCCCGCCGTCGCCGTCCGCCGCGAGCTCGGTCACCGTCACGCAGACGCCGGAGACGGCGAGGCTGGCGCCCACCTCCAGACGCTCGGCCACCGCCCGGCCGTGGCGGACGGCCAGCCGACGGCCGCCCCGGCCGGACGGCTCCGGCGGCCCGGCGACCCGGCCCTTGTCGATGACGATCCCGGTGAACATGTGTGTGCGCGCCATGGGAACCCGCCGGCAGCGCGAGCAGTCTAACCGGCGGTTGACAGCGTAACGCGCCGCCGCCGGCACTCGGTTGGAAATGACCCGGACCGCCCGCCGCGTGCCGCACCCGATCGTCCTCCTCGCCGCGCCGTGTCTCCCGTCGACGGCCGCCGGAGATTCGAACGGATGACCCGAGCCACCCAGACACCGTTCTTCACCTTCGCCCTCCTCGCCGCGCTGTCTCTCCCCTCGGCGGCCGCGGCGGGCCTGTGGACGCCGGTCGGCTGCTCGCCGGTCGACGCGGCACGCTACGCCGAGGCGAAGCGGCGGATCGTCGAGGCCGGGCCCGGGGACGAGGAGTACGTCCCACACCCCTACCCGAAGACGGCCCGTCACGCGGTCGAGGACTTCCTGCACACCTACCGGGAGATGGTCACGAACGACGCCGGCCGGATGCCGGCGGACGACCGCCGGTTCTTCGAGCGGGTCGCGCGTGGCCGGCTGCGCGCGGTCGTGGCGACGGTCGCGAACTGGACGGCCGCCCGCTGCGGCCACGACCGGCGGACCGATTTCTACTTCCTGGTCCGCTTCTTCGACCGCGCGAGCGGCCGCGAGGTGCTGCGCGGTGCGTCCGGCGACAGCGGAGCGGTGGGCCTGCTCGCCCACCTGGACGACCCGCAGGCAGAGGAGGTTCCGTCGCCGCGCCTCGGCGTCCCCGACCTCGCCACGGCGCGCGAGGCCGCGCGGGAGCGGCTCGGCCGCCCGGTGACCGACGCCCAGCTCGTCGCCACCTGGGGCGACGTCCGCTGCGCCCCGCTCGTGCCCTGCGTGGCCCTGCGCGCCGGCGGATCGATGTACCTCCTGCGGGGGGACGAGCTGTGGCGGATCGCCGACGAAAGGCTGTACGCGTCGATGTCGGAGATCCGCCGCGCGCGTACGACGGCGGACGGCGGCATGGTCCTCTGCCATCACTGCGAGCCCGACGACTGCTTCGTCACGGTCGGCGGGGACGCGATGGCGGCGCTGGTGCCGGTCGAGCATTGACGGGCGTCCGCCCGCCGCGGCTCAGCGCTCCCGGCCGAAGGCCGTGAGCTCCCGTAGCGTCTCGGGCCGCAGGCCGGAGAGGAGGCGGTCCGGGCCGAACCGGCGGACGGTCAGCCGCTCGAGCCGCGGTGCCGACGCCAGCGGGCCGGTGCCGGCGCCGCCGAGCGGTCCGGGGGCGCGGCGGCCGCCGACGAGGAGCGGCGCGACGACCGCCTGGACCCGGTCGTAGAGACCGGCGGCGACGAAGGCCGCGGCGACCTCGCCACCGCCCTCGACGAGCAGGCTGTCGACGCCGCGGGCGGCGAGCTCGGCGAGGACCGCCGCCGGGCCGGCGTCGGGCAGGCGGACGACCTCGGCGCCCCACGCCTCGAGCGCCGCCCGCCGCGCCGCGTCGCCCGACTCGGTGTAGACGACCACGGGTCCCGCGACGCCGAGCAGCTTCGCCTCCGGCGGCAGCCGCAGCCGGCGGTCGAGGACGACGCGGAGGATCGGCCCCTCGGCGAGCCCCAGCCGGCGGTCGAGCCGCGGGTCGTCGGCGAGTGCCGTGCCGCTGCCGACGGCGATCGCCGCGTGTTCCTCGCGCAGGCCGAGCGCCCAGCGGCGGGCCTTCGGCGAGCTGATCCAGCGGCTCTCGCCGCCGGCGGTGGCGATCCGGCCGTCGAGGCTCATCGCCCACTTCAGCGTCACCGCCGGCCGGCCGAGGACCGCCGGAACCAGAAAGCCGAGGTTGAGCTCCGCCGCCTCCGCGGCGAGCGCGCCGGTCTCGACCTCGACCCCCGCCTCGGCGAGCCGCGCCAGCCCGCCGCCCGCCACCCGCGGGTTCGGGTCGCGGAGGCAGGCGACGACGCGCGTCACCCCGGCGGCGAGGACGGCGTCGGTGCACGGCGGGGTGCGGCCGTGGTGGTTGCACGGCTCGAGGTTGACGTAGAGGGTGGAGCCGCGCGCCCGGTGGCCGGCCGCGGCGAGCGCTTCGGCCTCGGCGTGCGGCCGCCCCGGCCCGCGGTGCCAGCCTTCGCCCACCGCCTCGCCGCCGCGGACGACGACCGCGCCCACCCGCGGGTTCGGGGCGGCGGTGTAGCGGCCGCGGGCGGCGAGCGCGAGCGCCCGGAGCAGCCAGCGCCGGTCGGCGATCCCGCCGCCCTCCGCCGAGCCGTCCGCCAAGCTACCCCAGCAGCGCGGCGGCGAACTCGCGCGGGCGGAAGGGGACGAGGTCCTCGGCCGACTCGCCGACGCCGAGCCAGACGACCGGCAGCCGCAGCTCGCGGGCGACCGCCACCGCCATGCCCCCCTTCGCGGTGCCGTCGACCTTGGCGAGGAGCACCCCGTCGACCGGCACGACCCGGGTGAAGGTGCGCGCCTGGCTGATCGCGTTCTGGCCGGTCGTCGCGTCGAGCACGAGCAGCGTGCGGCGCTCCCAGTCGGGCGCCTCGCGCTCGACGACCCGGCCGATCTTGCCGAGCTCCTTCATCAGGTGCTCTTTGGTGTGCAGGCGCCCGGCGGTGTCGACGACCAGGTGGTCGGCGCGCCGCGCCCGCGCCGCCTGGATCGCGTCGTAGACCACCGCCGCCGGGTCGCCGCCCGGGGCCGAGCGGATCACCTCGACCCCCAGCCGCTCGCCCCACAGCTCGAGCTGCTCGATCGCCGCCGCGCGGAAGGTGTCGCCGGCGGCGAGCAGCGGACGCTCGCCGTCGAGCTGCGAGCGCCGGGCGAGCTTGGCGACCGAGGTCGTCTTGCCCGCCCCGTTGACCCCGACGACCAGGGTGATCCGCGGCCCGCTCCCCGGCGCCGGACGGCGCGGCGGCGGCGCGTCGAGCAGCAGCACCGACATCTCGTCGACCAGCCGCTCGCGCACCTTGAGGAAGTCGACCGCCTGATCGGGCCGCAGGTCGGCGCGCAGCCGCTCGACGAGCTCGAGCGAGGTCTCGACCCCGAGGTCGGCCGAGATCAGCACCTCCTCGAGGAACTCGAGCGTCTCCTCGTCGAGGGTGGTCCGCCCGGCGACCGCGGCGCTCATCTTGTCGATGAGCTCGGTGTGGGTCATCAGGAGCCCGCGCTGGAGCTTCTTCCAGAGGCCCTGCCGCTCCTCGGGCTCGGGAAGCTTGCGCTCCGGCGCCAGCTCGAGCACGTCGGCGCCGGCGGCCGTCCCCTCGGGCGGTGACTTCGTCTCGCTCATGTGTCGATGATAGCGGGGCGCGGCCGGCCCCCGGCCATGCGGCCCCGGGCCATGCGGCCCGTTCTACGGGAACAGCTCGCGGGCGAGGAGCTCGGCGGCGCGGGCAAGGCTGCGGCGGGTGCAGGCGACGACGGCGGGCCGGCGCTGGACGAGAGCGACGTGGTAGCCCTCGGGCAGCGGCACGGCGTAGACGTAGAGGCCGCCCCGCTCGAAGTGGACCATCCGCGGCTCGCCGAGCCGGTTGTCGGTCATCAGCCGGTCGAGCCGGCGCAGGTGGATGCCGAGGTAGGCACCGAGCACCCGCAGGTCGTAGGGGCTGAGCTCGGCGCTCGCCAGGTCGACGGTCTCGCCGGCGTCGTCGAGGAACAGCACCCCGGCCGCACCGTCGTTGTCCGCCAGCAGGTTGGCGAGGATGTACTGGAACGGCATCAGGCGCCGGCGGCCCCGGCGGCGCGCACCGGCCGGCCGGCGGGCACCGGCCGCCGCGGCGGCATCCGGACCTCGCCGCGCTCGCAGGCGGAGAGGAAGGCGCTGACCACCTTGGCGTCGAAACGCGAGCCGACGAGGCGCCGGATCGTCGACGTCGCGTCGGCGAGCCCGTACGCCTGCTGGTAGGGGCGGTTCGTGGTCAGGGCGTCGAAGGTGTCGGCGACGGCGACGACGCGTGCGATCAGCGGGATGCGCTCGCCGGTGAGCCCGTCGGGGTAGCCGCGCCCGTCCCAGCTCTCGTGATGCCAGCGCACCGCGGGGATCATCTCCTGCAGCTCGCCGATCGGCCGCAGGATCTCGGCACCGACGACCGTGTGCGCCTTCATCTGCTCGAACTCGTCGGCGGTCAGCACCCCGGTCTTCTTGAGGATGCGGTCGTCGACCCCGATCTTGCCGATGTCGTGGAGCAGGGCTCCCACCCACACTCGGTGCTGGACCGACTCGGACAGCCCGAGCCGGCGGGCGATGGTGCGCGACACCGCCGCCACGCGCTCGGAGTGGCCGCGGGTGTAGGGGTCCTTCGCGTCGATCGCCGCCGCGAAGGCCCGCAGCGAGCCGATGAACAGGTCGCGGTTGGTCTGCGCCGCCCGCTTGAGCTCGTCGACGTAGCGCTCGAGCCGCTCGCTCATCCGGTTGAAGTCGCCGGCGAGGTCGGCGACCTCGCGGAAGGCGAGCGGCGTGGTCTCGACCCGGCTCTCGAAGCTGCCCTCCGCGATCTCGTGGCTGGTCGCCGCCAGCCGCTGCACCGGCTCGGCGACCTGGCGCGCGGCCCACAGCGCGAAGAACAGCGACAGCAGGACGAGCAGCGCGGTCGACGCGAGGGTGTTGAACACCAGCCGGTCGGCGGCCTGGAAGGCGGCCGACAGCGGCTTCTGGGCGACGATCCCCCAGCCGGTCTCCTCGACCGGCGAGATCTGTACCAGCATGTCGCGCGACCCCTCGTCGGTCTCCAGCGTGTACTGGCCGATCAGGTGGAGCGGCCGCTGGGCGAAGTCGCGCACCACCCAGGAACGGGCGAGCTCCTCGGCGCTCTCGGGGTCGACCCCCGAGGTCCACAGGAGCTCGCCGCCGGGGCCGGCCAGGGCGGCGCCGATCCCCGGGCTCAGCCCCTCCTCGCGGGCGAACAGCGGGTCGATCCCGCGCAGGCGGACCAGGGCGGCGGCGACGAGCGCCGGTCCCGCCTCCTCCGCCTCGCCCGGCATCCGGGCGACCGGCACCGCCATCGCGGCCACCGGCTCGCCGTCGGAGAGCCGCGCGAAGCGGTAGACGGGCCCGGCCGAGCCCAGGGCGCCGCGGAAGGCCTCGGCGAGGGCCCCGCGGGCCTCGGGTGCGAGGCGGTAGACCTCGATCCCCGGCCCCTCGCCGTCGCGATCGAGCACGGTGAGGGCGGCGATCGTGCCGCGGTTCTCGGCGGCGAGCGCCCGCAGCGCCGCGTCGGTCCGCGGTGCGCGGAGCGCGGCGGCGAGCCGCTCGTCGACGACCGCGGCGCCGCCGTCGCCGGCCGCCGCCAGCAGGCCGCGGCCGGCGTGGGAGAGCTGCATCCGCAGCCCGGCGAGCCGGGCGCTGACCTCGGCGGCCAGCGTCCGCGCCTCGGCGACCAGCAGCAGCCGCTCCTGGTCCTCGAGCACCTCGCGGTTCTGCCCCACCAGCAGGAACCCCGAGACGGCGAGCGGGATGATCCCGCTGAGCAGGAAGGCGAAGAAGAGGAGCTGGCGGAGCCGCGGGCGCGGCCAGCGGCGGGCGTCGGTCAAAGGCACGAGGTCCGGTGGAGCGGGCTCGCCGGGCGCCGCAGCCGAAGAGAAGAGAGAAACACGTTCGATCTCCCGAGTCGGTGCAGTATAGCTCGCGACCCATACAGAGCGCATCTTGCGGGGAGCGCGGGCGGAGCGGCGTCCGCCGCGGCGGCGCGGGAAGCGGAGCGGGGAGGCTCAGCCCCAGGGCGCGGCGAGGAACCCCGCGAGCTCACGGCGCACCCGGGCCGGATCGACGTCGGCGACGACGCGCCCCTCGACCGCCTCGCGGTCACCGCCCTCCGGCGAGGCGGGGAGCACCCAGACGAGCCCGTCCTCGCGCGCCTTCTTGTCGCGCTGCATGCGGCGGACGAGGTCGTCCGCGTCGAGCCCCTCGGCGGGCAGCGGCGGCAGCTCCATGCGGGCGAGCAGCGCGCGCACCCGCGCCCCCACCGCCGGGGCGAGCCAGCCGGGCCCCCGCGCCTCGGCCAGCCGCAGGGCGAAGAGGATGCCGTAGGCCACCGCCTCGCCGTGCCGCAGGCCGCGGTACTCGAGGGCCGACTCCAGGGCGTGGCCCAGGGTGTGGCCGAGGTTGAGGAGCCGCCGGCGCCCCCCTTCCCGCGGGTCGTCCTCGACGATCCGCACCTTGGCCCCGGCCGCCGTGGCGACGACGGGGGCGAGCGCCGCCGGGTCCCCGGCGAGGAGCCCGGGCAGGTCACGCTCCACGCGGCCGAGGAGCTCCCGGTCGCCGAGCAGCGCCGTCTTGACCACCTCGGCCAGCCCGGAGCGCAGCTCCTCCGGCGGCAGGGTGACGAGGACGTCGGCGTCGGCGAACACCGCCGCCGGGTCGTGGAAGAGCCCGACCGCGTTCTTCGCGGCCGGCAGGTCGACCGCCGTCTTGCCGCCGATCGCCGCGTCGACCTGGGCGAGGAGCGTCGTCGGCAGCTGCACGTGCTCGACGCCGCGCAGGAAGCAGCCGGCGACGAAGCCGCCGAGGTCGCCGACGCTGCCGCCGCCGAAGGCGACGAGCCGGCTGTCGCGCTTGCCGCCCTCGGCGACCAGCCGCTCCCACAGCCCGCCGGCCACCTCGAGCCGCTTGGCCTCCTCGCCCTCGGGCACCTCGAGCACCACCCGTCGCGCCGCCGCCTCGCCGAGCCACCCGAGCCGCTCCCCGTGCAGCCGCAGCACCCGCGGCGTCGAGACGACGAAGACCGCCCGCCCGCGGAGCCAGCCCGCCAGCCGCTCGGCCGCCGCCGCCAGCGCGCCGCGCCCGGCGACGATCGGCGTCGTGCCGCCGGGGTGGCGGAGGGACAGCTCGGTGAGGAGGGGCATGGTCCGCTGCGAGCCTACCGTTCGCCGGCCCGCGGTCCGTCCGGACCGCTGCGGCCGCCTCGCGTCTCGGCCGCTCCCGGCGCGCCGGCCGGCCGGCCGGCCCTCGGCGCCAAGCGTCGGGTGGCGACGATCGCCAGGCCGGCGGCGAGCCCGCCGACCGCCGCGATGGAGAAGCAGGCCGCCGCGTACGGACCCCACCGCCAGGCGAGCTGCCAGCCGGCGAGGAAGAGCGCCAGGGCGGCGACCACGGCGACGGACAGGACGAGGAGGCGGATCCTCGCCCCGCCCGCCGGCCCTCTCGCCAGCATTCTCCTACCCCTCCCCGCCCTCCCCCGCCAGCTCGAGGTGGAGCTCGCGGAGCTGGGCCGGGTCGACCGGCGAGGGGGCGTCGGTCATCAGGTCGCTCGCCGAGGTCGTCTTCGGGAAGGCGATCACCTCGCGCAGCGAGCCGGCGCCGGCCATCAGCATGATTAGCCGGTCGAGGCCGAAGGCGAGACCGCCGTGCGGCGGCGCGCCGTAGGACAGCGCGTCGAGGAGGAACCCGAACCGCCGGCGGGCCTCCTCGCCGGTCATCCCGAGGATGCCGAACACCCGGGCCTGGAGCTCGGGATCGTGGATACGGATCGAGCCGCCGCCGATCTCGAGCCCGTCGACGACCACGTCGTAGGCGCGCGCCCGAACCGACCCGGGGTCGCTCTCCAGCCGGTCGAGGTCCTCGCGGGCCGGGCCGGTGAACGGGTGGTTCACCGAGAACCAGCGGCCGGCCCCCTCGTCCCACTCGAAGAGCGGGAAACGGGTGACCCAGAGGAAGGCGTGCGCCCCCTCGGGTACCAGGCCGAGCTCGCGCGCCAGGTGGACGCGCAGCGCGCCGAGCGCCTCGGCGGTCGTCCGCTCCGGCCCGGCGGCGAGGAGCGCGATCCCCCCCTCCTCGAGCCCGAGCTCGTCGGCCGCGCCCTCGGCCTCGGCCGGCGTGAGCGCGCCCTTGACCTGGAAGGAGACCTCGCCCGCGGACCGCCTGAGGGTGAGCACGCCGGCCGCGCCGTGCCGGCGCGCCACCTCGGCCCACACCTCGACCTGACGCCGGCTCGCCCCGCCCGCCCCGGCGGTAGCCGGCACCGCGAAGCCGCGCACCACCCCACCCTCGGCCACCGCCGAGGCGAAACCGCGGAAGCCGCTCGCGCCGAGCCGCGCGGAGAGGTCGTGGATCTCCATCCCGTAGCGCAGGTCCGGCCGGTCCGAGCCGTAGCGCAGCATCGCCTCGTGCCAGGTCAGCCGCGGGAAGGGGTCCGGCGGCTCGATGCCGACCAGCGGGAAGACCCGGCGGAACAGCCCCTCGACCACCGCGAAGACGTCCTCCTCGTCGACGAACGACATCTCGAGGTCGACCTGGGTGAACTCCGGCTGGCGGTCGGCGCGCAGGTCCTCGTCGCGGAAGCAGCGGGCGATCTGCACGTAGCGCTCGAAGCCGGCGACCATCAGGAGCTGCTTGAAGATCTGCGGCGACTGCGGCAGGGCGTAGAAGCTCCCCCGGCGGACCCGCGAGGGCACCAGGTAGTCGCGCGCCCCCTCCGGGGTGGAGAGCGTCAGGATCGGTGTCTCGACGTCGACGAACCCCTGCTCGTGGAAGTAGTTGCGCACGGCGAGGGTCACCCGGTCGCGGAGCAGGAAGTTACGCTGCAGCTCGGGGCGGCGCAGGTCGAGATAGCGGTGGACGAGCCGGGTCTCCTCCGTCGAGTCGCCCTTGCCGTCGAGGGTGAACGGCACCGGCCGCGAGCGGGCGAGGACCTCGGCCCGCCGGGCGACCACCTCGACCTGGCCGGTCGGCAGCTCCGGGTTCGGGCTTTCGCGCGCGACGACCTCGCCCTCGACCTCGACCACCCACTCGGCGCGCACCGGCTCGAGCGCGGCGACGACCTCCGGGCTCTCGTCCGGGTGGACGACGACCTGCGCCAGCCCGCTGCGGTCGCGCAGGTCGAGGAACAGCAGGCCCCCGAGGTCGCGCCGCCGCTGCACCCAGCCGGCGAGGCGCACCTCGCGCCCGATGTCGCCGGCGACCAGGGTCCCCGCTCCGATCCGTTTCATCGCTCCTCCCTCCCTCCGTGCTCCTCGCCGGCCGGGCCGCGCCCGGCCTCGCCGGCGCCGCCCGCCGCCTCGTCGCCCTCCCGGCCGCCGGCGGCCGCACCGGCGAGCGCCGCGGCGATCGCCGCCGCCACCTCGCCGCGGCCGAGCCGCCGCTGCTCGCCGGTCTCCAGGTCCTTCCAGGTCACCTCGCCCGCCGCCAGCTCCTCGTCGCCGAGCAGCGCCACCCAGCGCACGCCGAGCTTGTCGGCCCGCCGCAGCGCCGCGCCGAGCGAGCGGCCGGTGAAGTCCGAGGTCGCCGCGGCACCGGCGGTGCGCAGCTCCTCGGCCAGGGCTAGCGCCTCGGCGGGCCCGACCTCGCCCACCGGCACGACCAGCGCCCGCGTCCGCTCCGCCGCCGCCCGCCGGAACGCCTCCGGCAGGACATCGACCAATCGGTCCTCGCCGATCGCGAAGCCGATCCCAGGCACCTCGGGGCCGCCGAGGTCCGAGATCAGCCGGTCGTAGCGGCCGCCGCCGACGATCGCGTCCTGGGCGCCGAGGCCGGCGGCGGTGATCTCGAAGACCGTCCGCGTGTAGTAGTCGAGGCCGCGGACCAGCCGCTCCTCGAGCCGGTAGGCGACCTCCGCCCGGTCGAGCACCCGGCGCACCGCGTCGAAGTGCTCGCGGCTCGCCGCGTTGAGGTGGTCGGCCAGCCGCGGGGCGCCGGCCAGGAGCTCACGCTCCTCCGGCACCTTGGTGTCGAGGATGCGCAGCGGGTTCGTCTCCAGCCGGCGCCGGCTGTCCTCGCGCAGCGTCTCGCGGTGCGGCGCGAGGAAGGCGACCAGCGCCTTCCGGTAGGCCTCGCGCGACGCCTCGTCGCCCAGGGTGTTGAGCAGCACCACCGGCTCGGCGAAGCCGAGGGCGGCGAGGAAGCGCACCAGCATCAGCAGCAGCTCGGCGTCCGACCACGGCCCCGGGTCGCCGAGGAGCTCCGCCCCGATCTGGTGGAACTGCCGGTAGCGCCCGGCCTGCGGCCGCTCGTAGCGGAACTGCGGGCCGAGGTAGAACAGCTTGACCGGCGACGGCCAGCTCGCCATCCCGTGCTCGACGAAAGCGCGCGCCACCGACGCCGTCGACTCCGGGCGCAGCGTCAGGCTCCGCCCCTTGCGGTCGTCGAAGGTGTACATCTCCTTGCCGACGATGTCGGTCGACTCGCCGACCCCGCGCACGAAGAGCTCGGTCTCCTCGAGGATCGGGGTGCGGATCTCCCGGTAGCCGTAGCGCCCGAAGACCTCGCGCGCGGTCGCCTCGACCGCCGCCCACACCGCCGTGTCCGGGGGCAGCAGGTCGCGGGTTCCCTTGACGGAGCGGGGGGTCTTGGCCATGAGGTCGCGATCTTACGGGGAGCCGGGGAGCGGCGCGGCGAGGCCACCGCCGCCGGGGCGTCGCGCCGCGGATCAGGAGGCCGCGAGGTCGCCCAGGCCCGTGCCGTCGCCGAGGGCGGCCCGGTAGCGGTCCTTGAGCGCGGCATAGCGGTCGCGGATCTCGGCGATCCGGCCGCGCTCGGCGTCGGACAGCGGGCGCACCACCCGGGCCGGCAGGCCGAGCGCGAGGTGGCCGGCGGGCACCCGGTGGCCGGGGGCGACGACCGCCCCGGCGCCGACCTGCGCCCCGGCCTCGACCACCGCCCCGTCGAGCACCCGGGCGCCGATCCCGACGAGCGCGCCGTCCTCGACCGTGCACCCGTGGAGCACCGCCTGGTGCCCGACGACCACGCCGTCTCCCACCGTCGTCGGGTGCGTCTCGTGGGTCACGTGGACGATCGTCCCGTCCTGCACGTTGGTCAGCACCCCGATCCGGATCCGGTTCACGTCGCCGCGCACCACCGTCCCGAACCACAGCGACGCGTCGTCGCCGATCTCGACGTCGCCCACCAGCACCGCCCCCGGCGCCACGAACACCCGGGCGCCGAGCCGCGGCACGCGGTCCTGGTACGGATAGACGGGCATGGGGTCGAGGAGCGGGCCGGGGAGGGCGTCCCCGTCGCGCGGGCGGACAGACTAGCACGCGGCCCGGGCCCGTCCGGCGGCCCGGCCGGTATGCTGCCCGCTCGCCGTGCCCGCCCCCGTCCTCGACGTCCTGATCCCGGCCCTGAACGAGGAGGCCTCGCTGCCCCTGGTCCTCGCCGACCTCGCGCCGCTCGCCGCCACGCCCGGGCCGCCCGACCCGCCGGTGCCGCTCGTCCGCCGGGTCGTCGTCGCCGACAACGGCTCGCGCGACGGCACCGTCGCGGCGGCCGAGGCCGGCGGCGCCGTCGTCGTCCACGCCCCGCGGCGCGGCTACGGCAGCGCCTGCCTGGCCGGCCTCGCCTGGCTGCGCGCCCACGACCCGCCCGACGTCGTCGTCTTCCTCGACGCCGACTACTCCGACCACCCCGACGAGCTCCCCCGCGTCGCCGGCCAGGTCCTCGCCGGCGAGGCCGATCTCGTCGTCGGCTCGCGCGTCCTCGGCCGGCGCGAGCCGGGCGCGCTCCTGCCCCAGGCGCGCGCCGGAAACCTCGTCGCCTGCCTGCTGATCCGCGCCCTCTACGGCCACCGCTTCACCGACCTCGGCCCCTTCCGCGCCGTCCGCTGGGACGCCCTCGAGCGGCTCGGCATGCGCGACCCCGACTTCGGCTGGACCGCCGAGATGCAGGTCAAGGCCCTGCGTGCCGGCCTGCGCGTCTCCGAGGTCCCGGTCAGCTACCGCCGCCGCGTCGGCGTCTCCAAGATCACCGGCACCCTCACCGGCACCCTCCGCGCCGGCCACAAGATCCTGTGGACCGTCCTGCGCTACGCTCTCGCCCGCTCCGGACCGGGGCACGGGGAGGCTGAGCGATAGGATGACGGTGGAGCCGTCTTCCAGATCATGGCCGACCAAGAGCAGATCGCCCGTCCCTTCCTGCGGCGGGTGAGGATCAAGAACTTCAAGAGCATCGAGCACTGCCACGTCGAGCTCGGGCCGCTGACCGCGCTCGTCGGCCGGAACGGCTCCGGCAAGAGCAACTTTCTAGACGCACTGCATTTCGTCGCCGACGCACTGCGAACCTCTCTCGACCACGCCATCAAGGCTCGCGGCGGGATCGACGAGGTCCGGAGGCGGAGCACCGGTCACCCGCGCAACTTCGCCATCGAGCTCGAGGCCAACCTCCCGGAATGGCGTCTCGCCACCTTCGGGTTCGAGGTCGCGGCCCGGAAGAACGGTGCCTGGGCGGTAAAGCAGGAGCGTCTCCGGATCCTGGACGGCAAAGGCACCGTCGTCGCCTACTACCATCGGGCGGAGTCCGAGGTCGTCGAGGCGAGCGTCGAGAACGCGCCGCCGGTCCTTGAGGACCGGCTCTATCTCGTCAACGCGGCCGGGTTGCCGGCCTTCCGCCCGGCGTACGACTCGCTCCTGGCGATGGGGTTTTACAGCCTGAACCCCGATGCCATCAAAGAGCTGCAGAACCCGGATGCCGGTGAAATCCTGCGGGAGGATGGGAGCAACATCGCGAGCGTCGTCGCCCGCTTGAACGCCCAGCAGCCCGAGACCCTGGAGCGCGTGCGCTCCTACCTCAGCACCATCGTCCAAGAGATCACCAAGGTCGACCGCGTGGCGCTCGGCCCGCGGGAGACACTCCAGTTCTGGCAACGAGTCCAGGGTTCACCCCACCCCTGGCGGTTCTATGCGGCGAGCATGTCCGACGGCACGCTGCGTGCCCTCGGGGCTCTCGTCGCGACCAACCAACTGACGAACGGCAGCCAGCCGGTGCGGCTGGTCGGCATCGAGGAGCCCGAGACCGCGCTGCATCCGGCGGCCGCCGGTGCACTGATGGACGCGCTGCGGGAGGCTGCCGTTCACACGCAGATCGTGATCACCAGCCACAGTCCGGATCTCGTCGATCAGCTCGACCTCGAGGCCGACACGCTCCTCGCGGTGGCCTCGACGGAGGGGACTACCGCGATCGGACCGGCGGATCAGGCGAGTCTCGAGGCCGTTCGGAAGCACCTCTACAGCGCCGGAGAGCTGCTACGGATGGACCAGCTCCAGCCAGATCTCGAGGCTCTCGCCCGGCAGGCTCAAGCAGACCTGTTCGCCGACCCCGCAGGGTGATATCCGTAGCACCCATCGTCGAGGGGCACGGCGAGGTGTCCGCCCTGCGAATACTGCTCGTGCGGATCTGGACCCAGCTGCTTCGACGATCGCACCTCGACGTGCTCCAGCCCATCCGCCAGCCGAGATCGAAGCTCGTCCAGGACGAGGAGCTACTCAAGGCTGTCGACCTCGCGTCATTGAAGCTGGGCGCTCGAGCCTCTGACGGGCCGTCCCGGATTCTCCTCGTCCTTGACGCTGACGACGATCCGCCCTGCAAGCTAGGACCGAAGCTGGTCAGGACTGTGTCCCGAGAACGACGTCACCTTGCTTTCTCGACTGTCGTCGCCCAGGTCGAGTACGAGACGTGGTTCGTCGCGGCTGCGGACTCGCTCACCGACTTTCTCGACGTCCCGCTGGAGGCGCCCGAGGTCCGAGACCCCGAGGCCGCACGCTGCCGCAAGGCCTGGATCATGAAGCACTTCCGCCGGGGGCGCTACAGTGAGACGGTGGACCAGCCGAGGATGACCGCCGCCATGGACCTCTCCCTCTGCCGATCGCGCTCTCCCTCGTTCGACAAGCTGTGCCGAGAGCTCGAGAAGCTACCGGACCGATGAGGGAACGGGCCGACCCCGCCGCCCCCGAGCCCGTCACCTCGACGACCGAGGTCGAGGTGCGCTACGCGGAGACGGACCAGATGGGGGTGGTGCACCACGCGAACTACGTGGTGTGGTTCGAGATCGCGCGGACGAGGCTGTGCGCCGAGAGCGGGTTCCACTACGGCGAGATCGAGCGGCTCGGGTACTTCCTGATGGTCACCGGGGTCGAGGTGAGCTACCGGCGGGCGGCGCGCTACGGCGACCGGGTGGCGGTGGCCTGCCGGCTGGAGCGGCTGGGCAGCCGGGGGTTGCGGTTCGGCTACGAGGCGACCCGCGACGGGGAGCTCCTCGTCCGCGGCGCGACCGACCACGTCTGGGTCGAGCGGGAGAGCGGACGGACCTGCCGGCTCCCCGAGCGCTTCGCCGGGCCGTTCCGCCGCCTGGCCGGGCTGTCCGAGGGGTGAGCCGACACGCACCGGCCGGGTGATTCCCCGCACCGCTCCCGGACGACTCAGGTCAGGCCCTTCTTCCGGGCGTAGGTCGCGAGCTCGAGGCGGCTCTCGAGGCCGAGCTTCTCGAAGACGTTGTGGAGGTGGCTCTTGACCGTGCCTTCGCTGATCTGGAAGTGGTCGGCGATCGCCCGGTTGCGCAGGCCGGAGGCGACCATGCGGACCATCTCGACCTCGCGCGGGGTGAGCAGACCGAAGGCCTCGTCGCGGCCGGCCTCGCGGTCGACCAGGCGGCGCAGCGCGCGGCCGGAGACGTCCTCGTCGAACCACTCGCCGCCCTCCGCGACCCGGCGCACCGCGGCGACCAGGTTGCGCGGCGCCATCTCCTTGAGGACGACGCCGCCGACCCCGAGCCGGACGGCCTCGGTCAGCTCCTCCTCGTCGACGGCGGCGGTGAGCAGGACGACGCGGGTCGGCAGGTCGGCGCCGGCGAGCTCGCGCAGGACGTCGAGCCCGTTGCGCCGCGGCATGCGGACGTCGAGCACGAGGACGTCGGGCCGCAGGTGGCGGACGGCGGCGAGCGCCGCCTCGCCGTCGCGGCACTTGTCGACGACCTCGAAGCCGGGCTCGGTGCGAAACAGGTGCTCGAGCCCGTCGAGCACGATCGGGTGGTCGTCGGCGAGGACGAGCCGGCGGCGCGGACCGGGGCTCACGCCTCCTCCGGCATCGGCAGGTCGATCTCGATGCGCGCCCCGGAGGCGGCGGAGATCAGCCGCAGGCGGCCGCCCAGGGCGGCGGACCGCTCGCGCAGGCTGCGCGGGCCGGCGCGCAGGCCGGCGAGCTGCTCGGCGGTGAACTCGCCGTGGAACGGGAAGCCGCGTCCGTCGTCCTCGACCGCGAGCGAGATCCCCTCGGCACCCGAGCGCACGCTGACCCGTACCAGGCTCGCCTCGCCGTGGCGCCGCGCGTTGACCACCGCCTCGCGGATCAGGTGGTAGACCTCGCGCACCAGGAGCTCCGGCAGCTCGTCCCCGAAGCCGTCGGCGTCGACCTCGACCGCCAGCCCCCACTCCCGCTCGCTGCGGGCCTCGAGCTCCGCGAGGCGGGCGTGGAGGTCGGAGAGCGCCGGGCCGCCCTCCTTCGGGCGCAGCTCCTCGATGAAGAAGCGCAGGTCGCGCTGCGCCTGGAGGATCGTCCCCTGGAGCTCCTCGAGCTCGGGCGCCCCGCCCCCGGCGGCCGCCCCCTCGCGGCGCATCGCCTCGAGGCGCAGGGCGATCCCGGTCAGGGTCTGGAGCACGCCGTCGTGCAGGTCGCGCGACAGCCGCATCCGCTCCTCGCTCGCCGCCGCCTGCCGCAGCCGGCGGAGCAGCTCGAGGTGGTCGAGGCGGGCGGCGACGAGGCCGCCGACGATCTCGCCCAAGACGAGCTGGTCGGAGGTCCAGCGGGTCTCGTCGAGGAAGAACAGCCTGCCGGTGACGAGCTGGCCGTCGATCGGCACCGTGAGCACCGCCTCGATCGCGAAGCGCTCGCGCAGGCCGCCGGCGACCGGTGCACCGTGCCACCGCTCGAAGCCGGAGTCGCGGCGGACGACGACGCGCGGCTCGGCGGCGCCGAGGTCGGTGCACAGGAACGGGGCGCCGGCGAGCGGCCCGGCGACCAGCCGGGCCGCCGGCCCGGTCCCCCGCTCGGTCCGCAGGTCGACGTCGACCTCGGGGACGCTCCCGCCCTCGCCGGACCCGGCCGGCGGCCCGGCGGCCGTCCCGAGCGCGAGGTGGAGGTCCGGCTCGCCCTGCCGGCTCCACGCCAAGAGCACCCGGGGCGCCGCCAGGGTCGCCACCGCGTGGGCCAGGACCTCCTCGACCAGCGCCTGCCGCTCGTCGGGGACGCCGCGCGGCAGGGCGCCGAGCGCGGCGAGGTCGCGCCGAACCTCCCGCTCGTGCGCGCCGAGGTAGGCGACGAGCACGGCGACGACCCCGAGGTAGACGGCGCGGATGATCAGCTCGTCGATCGCCAGCAGCCCCGCCTCGTCGGTCGCCGCGAAGTAGAAGCCCACCGCCAGGAAGGCGAGGAGCGCGGTGCCGGCCGTCCACATCGTGCCGCGCCAGCTCCAGCGCATCGCGGCGCAGACGAGCGCGAACACGAAGTAGGCGAAGAACGGGCTCGCCGGGCCGGAGGTGAAGGCGATGAACAGCGAGAAGAAGACCAGGTCGACCGCCAGCGTCGCGACCCGCCCTCGCTGCCCCGGCGGCGTCTCGGAGCGGCTCACCCACAAGGCGACGGCGACCGCGTACGCCAGGTAGGCGCCGAGCAGCGCGTAGGCCACCGCCGGCCGGCGCACCGGCTCGGACGGGGCGAGCCAGATGGCGACCAGCGAGGACGCAGCGAGAACCACCCGGCCGGCCGCGATCAGGCGCTCCGCCCGGCTCTGAGGGCTGTAGAGCGACTCCATCTCTAGCGACTCCATCTCTATCGAAAGATATAGGAAGATCCATCGAACGATGGATGCGCGCCGCCCGATGGGCGCCGTAGGCTTCCTTCCGCAGGCCGGCCGGGACCTTCCCGGACCGGTGATCGAAGACTCACGGAGGAAGCACGATGGCCAGCACTCGCAGAACCCTGAGAGCCCCGGGCGCCCTCGCCCTGCTCGTCCTGCTCGCCGCCGCGGGCGGCTGCGCGAAGAAGCAGCAGCCGGCGACCGCGCCCGACCTCGAGACGGACTTCGCCCCGGCGCCGGCCGCCGCGCCGGCCCCCGCCGCCGACCGCACGGCCGCCACCGCCGACGACGACCCGTGGAGCGGCGACCTCGAGTCGGTGAACCGCCACGCCCGCGAGAAGGGCCTGCTGGGCGACGTCTACTTCGACTACGACCGCGCCGAGCTGCGCGCCGACGCCCGCGAGCGCCTGGCGAAGAACGTCGACTTCCTGCGCCAGTACCCGCAGTTCGTGGTCCGTGTCGAGGGCCACTGCGACGAGCGCGGGACGGCGGAGTACAACCTCGCGCTCGGCCAGACCCGCGCCGGGGTCGCGGTCGACTACGCCGGTCGGCTCGGCGCCGACACCGGCCGGCTCGAGCGGATCAGCTACGGCAAGGAGCGGCCCGAGTGCACCGATCTCGAGGAGGCCTGCTGGTGGCGCAACCGCAAGGCCCGCTTCGTGGTCGTCGGGCGGACGTAGTGACCTCCTTCGGTTCGAGGCGGTGAGCCCGAGGCGGTGCGGACGGTCTCCCCTTTCCGTCCGCCCCGCCTGCCGCTCGCCGCCTCTCCTTTCCCCTCGCGGGCGGTCCCGGCGCCGGGACCGCCCGCTCCCTCCTCCCCGCCGTCGCGGCGCCCGCCTCGGGGCCGGGTACGGCCTTACCCTCAGGGACCGGCGCCGGCCGTCCCGACCGGGGGCGCCGGCCACGCGGCCGGCGGCAGGGCGGCGGTGTCGACCCGCAGGGCGGCGACCTGCCCGGCGAGCTCGGCGGGGATCTCCTCGTACCGGCCGCCGAGGTGGCGCGAGAGGAACAGCTCGACCGCCGCCCACACGGCGAGCCGCTCGCCGCCCTCGGCCGCGCTGCCCGCGCCCGGCGGCGTACGCAGGTACTCGAGCTCGCGGCAGCCGGGGCGGAGCGCGGCGACCAGCGCGTCGGTCGCCGCCGGCAGCGGCGCGGCGGTGTCGTCGCCCACCGCCACGAGCACCGGCGCACGGACGTCGGCCACCCGGGCGAGCGGCGCGCGTCGGGCGGGGCGGAGGGACGGGTCGGGGCCGGTTGCGGCTTCTCCGGCCGCCGGCCATCCGGGACCGGGCGGCGCGTCGAGGGCCACGGCGGCGGCGTAGAGGTCGGGCGTCAGCGCGGCCGCGGCGAGCGCCGCCCAGCCGCCGTAGCCCGACCCCGCGATCGCCACCCGGTCGCCGTCGACGATCCCCCGGCGCACGAGCTCGACGACCCCGTCGGCGACGTCGTCGAGGGCCGCCGGCGACCAGGGGTCCCCCGCCGCCGCCGGGTCGGCCCCGGGCACCCCGGCGCCCCGGCCGTCGGGCCGCAGCACCGCGTAGCCGCGGCTCGCCAGGAGCTCGACCCGCGGGTCGAAGCCGGCGTACGGCCGCCCGCCGGCCTTCCGGCGCACCAGCACGACGAGCGGCAGCCCGCGCGGCTCGACGCCCGGCGGCAGGGTGAGCAGCGCCGGCACCTCCATCCCGTCCCGCGCCAGGTAGGTGATCCGCCGGCTGGCGGCGAGGCCGGCCGCCGGGAGCCCGGCGGGGACCGTGTCGCCGGACGACCCGCCCTCGCCGGCCGCCGCCGGCGTCGCGAAGAGCGCGTCGCGCGGCAGCGGCGACGGCGGGCCTGCCGGGCGGCGTGAGAACGGGCGAGAGGGAGTGGTGGAGGCCTCGGGAGCGGTGGCGGGCGACGGCGCGGCCGGAGCCGCGGCGTCGGGGATGGCACCCCCGGACGCCGGAGGGGCGCTCCTGGCTTCCGGCCCCGCCGCGGGGCGTCGGGCGGGATCGGTCGACCGGGCGGGGGCCGCGCCTCCGGGCGCGCCAAGCGCCGGCTCGGCGACCGTCGGACCCGCGGCCCGAGAGCCCCCGGCCGAAGCCCGGAGCTGCGGGGGAGCCGTGCCGGAACAGCCGGCCGCGGCCGCGGCGGAGAGCGCCGCGGCGGCGAGGAGGACGCGCGAGAGTGCGGACACCGGCGCGATCTTACCCGCGCCGGCCGAGCCCGCCTCGGCGTCGCCCTCACGGCGAAGCGGTGCCTGCTCCCGCCGCCGCACGGCGGGCTCGCGCGGCGGCGGGAGCTACGGCCCGGCCATCGGCGTCAGCCGCCGCAGGTGGCGAACGCCTCGGTGTCCTGGATCGGCTCGAAGGCCTTGCCCTGCGGGTTGAAGTAGGTCCGCGTCGCGTCGCCGACCGTGTCGGTGACCCGCAGCATGGTGTGGACGTTGGTCAGGCCGCCGGCGAAGACCCAGAAGGCACCGTTGACGCCGCAGCCGTCGAGCGCCTTGACGACCAGCTCGACGTTCGACTCCTTGAAGAACCAGAAGTAGCCGGTGTCGCCGGTCATGTCGCGGGCGTGGCCCGGCCCGGCGTCGCCCTGGCTGGTCTCCCACACCGCCTCGACCCGGAAGCGCCCGTCGTTGAGACAGAGGGTGAGCTCGTCCTCGACGCAGGGGCCGAAGTCGGCGGGCGGCAGGCTCAGGCAGGACACCGCGATCTCGTACTCGCCGACGGCGGCCGAGCTCGGCGCGGCGGCGACCGTCCAGGTGCCGGCCCGGTCGGTCTCGACGGCGGCGAAGGCGTCGCCCTCGGCGCCGGCCGACGCGACGACCTGCTCGCCGTCCGGGTCGAAGACCGCGACCATCCCGTCGAAACCCCGCGGCGCCAGCGAGACGGTGATCACCTCGCCCTCTTCGACGGAGATCGAGTACAGGTCGTAGGGGGCGCCGG
>Ga0214468_1000006_pt1 | contig 79733 bp, 82 predicted proteins | sample RVTome_9_FD_187334 | JGI IMG/M metagenome (GOLD analysis project Ga0214468, IMG submission 187334) | Soil microbial communities from uranium-contaminated site in the Upper Colorado River Basin, Wyoming, United States - RVT155D38 HiSeq ...
CCAGAGTGAGGGGCTGTCGCCGCCGCCCGCCGCAGGTCAGCTCCTCGCCGTCGTCACGTGACACCAGTAGCCGGGTGGTGTCGAGCTTCTGCCGGTAGACGGTGGGCCACTGGCTGTCGGGGTCGCTGAAGTCGGCCGGGAGGTCGAGACTCTGACCGGCCGCGGTTCCGTGTTCGACCAGGACGACATTTCCGAAGGCTTCGGCCCGGGGACTGCCGATGTGGCCGTCGACGATGCACAGACCTCGGGTCAACGCATCCGCCGGATGCCAGCGGACTCGGGTCAACGGCTCGCCCGAGGGGTCCACGACCTCGTCGCCGGTTTCAGCGGCGACGTCGGTCAGCCGGACGAAGAAGACCTGTTCGGGGTCTGCATCCCGGGCGTGTCCGGGCTCGTCTCCTTCGGCGGGACCTCTTATCTCCCGTATCCCGAGAAAGTCGCCCGGGTGGAGCACCTCGGTGAGGTCACCGAAGAGGACTGCCTCGGTAGCTCCGGCCGGCAGTGAGCACTCGTCCTCACCCCAGGTGTGAAATGGGATCGTATTGAGCGTCTCGTCGAGATGCCAGGCCCGGTCTGTGTCTGAGGCGTCGCGTGCTCTAGTCCGCGGCATGACCTCGAAGGCTTCGCTCGCCAGGCGGGCCGCATTGTTGGCTTGCTCCGCGCTGAGGCCTGGAGGCAATCGCAAGTTCGGATCGTCGACTCTGGTGAAGGCACGAGCATTTGGCTCGATGGTGACTGCTCCTGCCACCCTCACCCACAGGAAGGCGCGTGCGCTCGACCCGTCGTCGGCGTGGTAGTCGACCAGCCGGGCATGTCGCACCGCCGACTCCCGGAGCCTGGCGGTGGCGAGCGTGCGCTCGTTGGCCGCAGCATCCTGCATGTAGGAAAGTCGGTCAGCCTCGTAGGCCAGCACCTCGAGAACGGCGGTGGTGAAGTCGGCCGGATGGGCTCCTCCCCATTCGGGGGTCGACCTGTCGAGGCCGTCTATGAGCAGTTGTCTGAAGGTGGCGTAGTCCTTGGCGAGGTAGTCGATACGAGGGGTAGGACCTTCCTCCGGCGGGCAATGCACGTGGTCCTGTTCGCAGTCACCGATGGTGGGACAGGTCGCCGTGAACGCGAAGCTCACCGTGTTCAGCTTTCGGTCGAACCGGTCGTCGTCGATGGTCAGCCGGTAGGTGGATCTATCACCCAGATTCTCGACGACCACGACCAGGTGCTCGATGCCGAATCCGTCGGACTCCGCGGTCACCTCGACCGCCTTCAGCTGACGACGGATCCCTCCGGTGAACCGGATCTGGTCGAGCTCGACAGTCCCCGCGATCTCACTGGCCGTGGGAGCTGACGTTCCGGGGCTCTTCTCCAGCAGGTAGACGAGGAGCCTCCGTCGATCATCGGGATCGATCTCGATGAAGTCGATCCCGAGGAGCGGCGAGTCCTCGATCAGCTCGCGACGACGATCGGACGTGCAGACGATCATGCCGTGAGTCCTTCACCGCCCCGGGACACCGAGTAAGTCTCGGCTCTGCGCTCGCCGTCGGGGAGCATCCGGTAGGTCACCCGGATGTTGAGCGTGCTCTCCACCGACTCGGCTTCGACGTTCTCCACGACGATCACATCGCCCAGCCACACCTGCAGCGCCCCTTCCACATTGGCGCGCACCGCGGCGGCGAGTGCGGGGCTGGTGGGCGAGAAGAGAAGCTGTCTGATGCCGGAGCCGAAGGTGGGACGATTCACCCTCTCGCCGGGGGCGGTGAAGAGGACATTCTCGATCATGTTGCGGATCCGCCGCGTGGTGTCGACCGACGCAAACCGGCCCCGGCCGTCGACTTCGATCGGATGTGAGAGGCCTGCCATGGAGGCTTCCTCGCTTCCGGGTGTTACCTATTCACGTCCACGTGTCCGTGGTCGTGTTCGAAAGTCCCTTCCGTGATCGCTGGAATGACGAAAGCTGCTTCGTGCTCGGCTAGATGAATGATGATCCCTTCGGCGATGCCCTCGAGCAGCTTGCGCCATCCCGAGGCGCCAAGACCGACCTGAACGCCCCGCCTCTGCAGAGCGTCGAACATCTCCTGTGCCATGATCGGGGCACTTAGTTTCGAGGTGTCGTTCATAGTTGGCTCATCCAGTCGTCACCCGTTGCGAATGCAGTGCCGGTGTCGCCACCGGGAAGGGAATGGTCGGTGGCGCAGGTGTGACCGGAACCACGCCACCCACAGTCTCTCCCGTGTGAAGGTGGGTGTTGTACAGATTCACCAGCTGGTTGAGGTACTGGATCAAGTCGTCGCCGTAGGCAAGAGGATGTCGGGCTCGATCGACCAACTCGATTCGGGCGGCGTCGACGACGACCTTCTGGGTCGCCTGGACCCGGATGGTGCCCTGGTCGATGGTTATCTCGACCCGGTTGTCCCCGCCCTGGTCGCTGACGGTGATGACCCGCCGGTCGTCGTCGAGCTGAACGTGCAAACCGGTCTCGCTGCGAACGGTCTTCTGTTTGGGGGTCGCCTGGCGACCCTCGTGGTCCTCCGGAATCTGGTCCGACCCCCACCAGCCCCCGACCCAAATGGGGAAATCGATGTTTCCGCCTTCGAACTCGATCCAGACTCCCGCACCGACCGGTGGTATGGCATGTATTCCGACGCCGTCTCCGGCGTAGGGCGCGCAGGGAAGGGCCCATCCGGTCACCTCATCCCCGAGCAGCTGCGGCACTTTGGCCTTAATGCGTCCCTGGCTCCAAGGGTCGTCGACGTCGACGACGATGCCCCGATACTTCCCGAAGGCCCGCCGGGTGTCGGCCCGTGTCTGAGTCATGTCACGGAACCTAGCGAAGCGAGGCCCAGCCCCGAGAGGCCCGCAGCGGTGAAGCCCTCGGTGCCATCGAGCTCCCTCGCGTTGCGTCGCAGGGTGAAGCGCTGGCTGATCTCACCGGGGCTCAACATGTGGGTCACGGCCGTCACGTAATAGGTGCCCGAGTTCTGTTTGCCGGCTCCCCTCACGTTGATAGGCTCGCCGATTCGAATCGCCTCCCCGTACCGGGTGACGGTGGTCTCGCCCGTGGCTGTGATGGCCCAGTTCGACCTGTCGATCTCCGCCTGGACGAGGGCGTTCAGTTCGGATGGGTTGGCGACGCCCTGAGTGGCGAGCAAGGTGGTCCTCTCGGGGTCGACGTCGAACGACGCTGCGCCGAGGGTCCGTGCCTTCGTCTTGGTGAGTGACACGTCTATCGGATCCAGGGTTCTGTGGTCGACGGCCCGTGCGGAGACGGCGGACGGGCCACGACGATCATCCTGAACCGAGAAGTTGGTCGAGTTGGTGTCGAGGCCAATGTTCACGTTCAAAGTCCCCTGAGGCGGGAGATCCAATCGTGGAGGGTGGAAATGGCCTTCGTCGGGGAATCCGGGGAGGCCGGGCTGGACGTAGAACTCGAAGCCGTTCCGATCGGCCATCGCGTCGAGAAGGGCGCCGTCGGTGGACGATTGGGTGGTGACGGTATCTTCCTGGCTACGTTGACTGGTGGTCCGGTCGACGACAGGAATGAGGTTGGCGTCGCGGAAGATCTTGGTGGCCACCGTCGAATCGGCCTGGTTGGGTCTGGGCGCGACCTTCTCCTCAGAACGCATCAACACCTGGGCGTCCATGGCGACGATCTCCAGTGTGGACCCACCCGGGGCGGCACTCATAGTGGGTTTGATGTCGATGACGTAGCCGTTGACCAATGGCCGCGGGCGGGGCGGCTTGGCCGAGATGAGCAGCGATATCTTGGTGCGGCTCTCAAACGTCTTCTCGTCGATCGTCCTCCAGCCGGTTCCCCTGTCGTCGACGCCCACGTTGAGACTCAGACGGAGCATGGCCGCCTGTTTCACGTCTCTTTCCACTTCGATGCTCTTGATCGAACGAAGCAGAATCTCCGAGGGGGGAAGTTCGTCGATGAGGACGGTGTAGGTGATGGGTAGGGCTGTCACTGCTCGCTCGGGATGGTGATCTGCTCGCCGGGGGGATCGACCAGGTCGTTGGGGTCGAGGACGGTGTTGGCGTCGGCGATCCTCCATGAGAGTTCGGGGTCCCGGAAGTGGAGGAATGAGACATGATCCGGTCGTTCTCCAGCCGAGACAGTGTGAGACGTCAGCTTCTGGTGACTGCCGATGACGCGGATCGCCTTGTAGACGATGGTCCGTCCCCCGGCGGTGAGCTTCAGATTGGGGACGTCGATGTAGCGGCTATTGGATTGGAATTCCACAGGTTCTCATTTGGGCAGAAGCCCCAGATAGTCGGCGGCGTCGGCGGTGTTGAGGACGGACAGGGCCTCCTTTCGCATGTGGTCGGCGAACGACGTGACCGCCCCGATGCTGGTCCATGGCAGGTTCTCGTAGCTGAGGACGTCGAGACCGAGTGTCGCCTCTGCCTGGATCGGGTTGAGGTCCTGGTCGAACGCCTTCTCGGTTATTGAAAGGCTGCGGACCCGGATGGGGACCACCCGGGCCGTCCCCCAGATGAGAAGGGCGAGCGGCACCTCGAGAGCAGACACCTGGACCTCCCCAAGTGCCAAGCGGAGACGACGGGCCACCACGTCGGCGGAGTTGGGGAACATCAGCAGTTCCAGGGCGGCGATTGCGCTGCCCAGTCCGCTCGACGTAGCCGTTGAATCGCTTTCCTCGAGCTGATCGGTGGCGTCCAGTTCGACGGTCATGTCGATGGTTTCCTTGGGGGCACCGCGAACACGAAGGGTGTCGAACTCGAGTCCGGTCTCGTCACCGGAAGGTGCAACCTGGTGCTCCAAGGACCGGGAGACGTTCGCCGGGTTGTACTGAAAGACGACGATGCGAGGTGGTGGTGCGATGAGCTGTCCGGGGAACGCGGCGATGGCGCCCCGGAGTGGGGATCCCCCCATTCGAGTGGTCATCGAGCCCCCTTAGTCCGGTACGCGCCGAACCCTACGCGAACCTTCAAAGCGGCGTGTCGATCTCTTGTCGGGTGATGAAGGTGTCGGTCTCCGGCTTCCACGAGTGGCGGACGCGGCAGACCAACCCATGCCGACCGCCGGCTCGAAGATTCAGCCCTCACCAGACCATCACCGAGATCTGGCGGCAGTCCCGAGGCACGTACGGCGCACCGAAAGTATGGGCCGAACTCAAACTCGGCCAGGACATCTCGATCTCCCGCAAACGAACGGAAAGGCTGATGCGTCAGGCCGGGATCGAAGGTGTCTACCGACGTCCCCGTCGCCACGGCACCACCCGATGGGATCCCCACGCGGTGCGAGCTGATGATCTGGTGAAACGACGATTCCACCCCGGGCCCCGACCGTCTCTGGGTGGCCGACATCACCGAACATCCCACCCGTGAAGCAAGTGGGCTCTCAGGCCATGGGTGTACCGCAGGGACCCTCGCCGAGCCTATCCACGCTCAGAGCGCCGAATGATCCAGCGATACCGACCTTAAAACCTGTCGAGAGGCCGACGCCGCCTAGATCGATCTGGCGAGGCCACGTTATGACGAAGGGATGCCCCGCGCCGTACGGATTGACCCGCAGGAACACCCTCGACTTCCCGAACCACCCGCTCGACAATCCTCGGATTTGGACGCGCGCCGCACCCATGAAGTCGAAGGGCCTCACCGGCCTCGTGGACATGAACGCGGTCCAGGTTCCGGGGAAGACCTCGAGGCCCGCGAGGAACCCCGAAGCAGGGCCCCAGAAATAGAGTGAGTAAACGACTCCGGTGTAGCGTTTGGACGGGCAAGCAGGACAAGATCGGCCCGGAAGCGCGACAGGAGCCCTGCTACGAAGCTCAAGACAGAGCTCGATACTACCCACGGTGCCGACGACGAGCCCTGCCGACCCTGTCACGCGCATCTCCCAACTCTGGGCCACTTCCCCCTTCGGGTGGCCTCGGGGGAACGTCGGCCCGCCCGCCGGGGCGCCGAGCACATTTCCGGCGATACCGGGCAAGTGCGTGGCTATGTCGTCCAGTCGGTCCAGGCGTTCGAGCGGTTTTGTCGCTTCGGGCTCGGCCGCCGACTTAAGCGCGGGCCAGGTCTTCTTGCCGATTTTTCCATCCCACTCGTCCGGTTGGGTGGGGAAGACGCACCGTTGGAACATCTTCGTCACTTTTTCGGTATTGGGTCCGAAACGACAATCGATGAGCAATGGATCTTGGTCCGGGCTCAAGGTTCGGCGGATCGCCTCGATCGCTCCGAGGTCCGCCTCTGGGCCACATGGCGGATCTCCCGCATCGAGCCGTTGCAGAAAACGATTCAGCAATCCCTGAGCGTCCCCGACTGCAGGCCGCCGCGAACGTCGATTGCTCGTGCCCCGATAGACCAGAGGATGCGGCCCCTCTTCCCCCGGTATCGGCCCCTCGGGTCCAGGCGGCCCTTCACCCTCTCTGCAGGTGCGTTGCAGGTTCGGAAACGACACATGCTTCTGCTGGACCGCATGTGTTAACTCGTGGGCCAGCAGTCTCCGTCCCTCTCCGGAATGAGGACGGAACTCACCGGACCGGAACACCACATCCTGGTGATAGGTGAAGGCCCGCGCCCCCACCCGAGCCGCCAACCCATCCGCACCAGAATCCGCATGCACCCGCACCTGAGACAGATCGGTCCCAAACCTCGGTTCGAAGAACCCCCGGACCGAACCGGACAACGGTCTCCCCGCACCCAACCCAGCGATATCAGACCGGGACACTTCACCATGGGTGTGACCCTCTCCACCATCCCGGTGGATCACCTCCTCACAATCACAGCCACCCGGACACCGCGACACCACATCATCATCGGCTTCTACCACAGACCCCAACGGCGTCGGACCCGACATCGCCAACACCCGACGCGCCACCACATCAGCCTCCCGCTCCGACCGGTCCGAAGGCACCGACACCCGCAACGACGCGCTCATGGGTCCGCTGTTCCACTTCTCAACTTCGCAGGACTTCCCGGAACCGGAGCGACTCGATGGTGTCTCCCAGTTGCCTCTCCGGGGCGGATTGACCTCCTCTGCCAAGCGCTCGGCCCCTGGCTCGACCCCCGGGACATGGCGAACGGATGAAGCTCACGCTGGGTTGGCCTTGTTTCTGCCGTACGGTGTGCGCCAGCTCGTGGGCGAATAGGCATCGTCGCTCCCGCGAATGGGAGCGGTTCGACACCCCACCAACGGGTATGACCATCACTATCACTGAGATGAATCACCCTCATTCCACTCACAACCACCCGGATTCCGCCGCACATCATGAGCCTCGACGGTCGACTCCAGCAGAGCCGAACGTGACATCGCCAACAACAACCGAGCCTCACGGCCATGGTTGATCCGATGCTCCGATGCACGTGGTTGTCACGGGCGGTGCGGGCGTGGTCAGCCTTTCACGACGAGCTGACCGATCAGCCTCCGGGCCGCGAATGGTACGCAGCCTACCTGAAGCGACGGCCGTCTCACATGCCGCGGCACAGTCCACGCCAGGTCCGGCCAATCCGCGCCCGATGGAGTTGTTGTGAAGATCCATCTGGTCGTCGAAAGTGATGGAACTCGGGTTCGAATTTTCGTGGGCAGTCCCGAACTCCTCAGCGTCGGAAGCCCCCATTCGCTGTGCCATACAGCAGTTCCACGTGCAATGGCGGACCGCATCCTGCGGCCCGAGGTGCGCACCGGAGAGGCCACTCGCTCGCGCCGCAGCGAACGCTACATCTCTGCAATCGAAGGCATCATCGCAGTCGATCGGGTTGGTGATGCACACCCACTCCTCCCCCGCAGTCGTCGGGTTAAATGTCGCGCCCCATTCATCCGGGTTCACGGGCGCCACACAACCCACTGGTGGTGGAGGAGGAGGCGGGGGGGGTGGTGGAGGAGGAGAGGAAGGAGGGAGCGCCGTCAACCGCTCCAGCTCAGGCCACGTCGTCTCGCCGATTTTTCCGTCCCACTCATCCGGTTGGGTGGGGAAGACGCACCGTTGGAACATCTTGGTCACCTTCTCGGTATTGGGGCCGAAGCGACAATCAATGTCCAACGGATCTTGGTTCAGCGTCTGGCGGACGGACTGAATGGCTCCGAGATCAGCCCCTGGACCGCATGAGAAATCTCCCGCATCGAGCCGTTCCAGAAAATGATTCAGCAATCCCTGGGCATAACCCACCGCCGGACGTCGAGACCGGTGTCTGGTAGTCCCCCGATAGACCAATGGATGTGGACCCGCCTCCCCTGGTATCGGCCCCTCAGGCGCAGGAGGCCCCTCACGTCCGACACACGCACGCTGCAATTGCGGAGACGAACCACGTTGATGGACGGCGTGGGTGAGCTCGTGGGCCAGCAGTCTCCGTCCCTCTCCGGAATGAGGACGGAACTCACCGGACCGGAACACCACATCCTGGTGATAGGTGAAGGCCCGCGCCCCCACCCGAGCCGCCAACCCATCCGCACCAGAATCCGCATGCACCCGCACCTGAGACAGATCGGTCCCAAACCTCGGTTCGAAGAACCCCCGGACCGAACCGGACAACGGTCTCCCCGCACCCAACCCAGCGATATCAGACCGGGACACTTCACCATGGGTGTGACCCTCTCCACCATCCCGGTGGATCACCTCCTCACAATCACAGCCACCCGGACACCGCGACACCACATCATCATCGGCTTCTACCACAGACCCCAACGGCGTCGGACCCGACATCGCCAACACCCGACGCGCCACCACATCAGCCTCCCGCTCCGACCGGTCCGAAGGCAACGACACCCGCAACGAGCCACCCATCAGCCGGACACCCCCGCCAAACCGAACGGCACCCCCAGCTTCACCGACTCCGCCTTGAGGGCCTCGTAGACATGATCCATTGTCACCTGCGTGCCAGCGGTCGCCGCTCTGAATGCCGCGTCCACTGCCACCGACCGAATATTCCCGCCGGCCAGCTCATACCGGGCGAGGCGGCCGTGATCGAGACCGTCACCCATCCCGTCAGGCCACACCTGTAGCCAGATGCGCTGCCGTGCGTTGACCGAAGGATATGGGAAACGGACGATGAAGCGCAGCCGTCTGACGAATGCCTCGTCGATGGCTTCGCTGTCGTTGGTCGTGAGTATCGCCAGCCCCCGGTACTCCTCCATTCGCTGGAGGAGGTAACTGACCTCGATGTTGGCGTAGCGATCGTGGCTGTCTTTTACCTCGGATCGTTTCCCGAAGAGAGCGTCTGCCTCGTCGAACAGCAGGATGGCGCCTCCGGCTTCAGCGGCGTCGAAGACCCGACGCAGGTTCTTTTCGGTCTCACCGATGTACTTGCTGACCACGCTGGATAGGTCGATCCGGTAGACGTCCAGGTCGAGGTGGTTACCCAGGACCTCGGCGGCCATGGTCTTGCCGGTCCCGGATGGTCCGGAGAAGAGGGCCGTGATCCCGAGCCCCCGCCCACCTTTCGCCCGGAATCCCCAGTCCTCATAGACCGTGGTCCGGTGCGCCACTTGGTCCGCCAGATGCTCCAGCTGGGCTTTCTGTTGTTCTGGAATCACCAGATCGTCCCAGGTGGCCACTGCGACGATCCGCTGGGCGAGCAGCTGCAGCCCGGGACGCGCCTGCGCCCGGGCCGACGCCCATAGTGCCTCGCCCAGATCGCTCGATTCGCCGGCACGATGCGCTGCCTCATGTGCGGAAGCGAGCATCTGACCGACGCTCAACGCGAACTGGTCTGCCACGCGCGCAACCTCGGGGACTTCGCCATCAATTACCCCGGCATAGAGGCCGGCACGTTCGGTCGGCCCCACCGGATCGACACGTACCTCGACGGACGGCCCCAACAGATCCACCGACTCCCGGGCCGAGATCACGGCGGCGGGAAGCTGGTCAGCCAGTCTCGCCGCAGCACGTTCTGAGTCAGCGGACGTTCGCGGTCCAACGTCGATTACAAGGAGACCACCGGAGAGGAGCACCTCTCGAGTCCATAGCCTGACGAAGCCGTCACGGTCGGCCGGACTCGTAGGGATGTCGTCTGCGTCGAGCACGAAGCAGTCGTGTCCGATGGTGGCGGCTGCGGATGCGGCAACGGCCAGCCGGTCGGTTCGGTGCAACCCGACCAGTTGGGGGATGGTGTCGCCGAGGTGGATCAGTTCGGACAGACGTTGGGCGGCGGTGGCGTGCTGGTGTGGCAGTGGGTGTGCTTGCCGCTGGTGACGAAGGATGTGCGCCAGCCGGTCGTCGAGGTAGTCGATGCCGAGGAGGTGATGGAGCACCCTCTCATCGATCGCTATGGGACGGGAGGTCAGTGAGGCTCCGCTCTTCAGTTCGACCAGGCCGTAGTAGCGGAGCGGCCGACCCGGTGCCAGGGCACTCCAATGGGCGTCGTCGAATCGTTGGATTGCGATCGCCATGGTGGGATTGGTCTGGTGGACGTCCCCGTGCCAGCGAGCCAGTGCCTCCGCGGCCGGGCCGTGTAGCTCGGCTGCGGCGGCGAGAAGGAGGAGGTCGCCTTCGAACTCGGAGAGGTCGAGTTTCTCCGCCAGGACGTCGAGTGGGACACGCCCGTCCTCGTCGGTGCCCGTGGGTGTCCGGCGTTGGTGTGCGGTTGCAGGTTCTTCCTCGTCCAGGGCGGCGAGAAGTGTGTTGATCCTCTGCGATAGAATGAGCCTTCCTGCCTCCGGATCTATTGGCTCGGTCATGGGACGGTCACCACGGGCCCGGTGGGCTGGCCTTCGGCGTCGGTGTCGAGTCTGGACTCGGCACCATCCACCCGGACCCGAACGAAGTATTCGCCGGCGATGAGATCGCCCTGCTCGATGTCCACCGCCGACGTCGCAGTCGTCGTGTCGATGGCACGCTCCTCCGACCTGGTGTCGCCCGGCGGTCTACGACTCAGCAGGACGCTGGCGTCTTGGCCCGGCTGGATGGTCGGTGTGATCTGTGCCTGAGCGTCGCCGCCACCTATCGAGCCGGTCACTTCTACGATTGGCTGCACCACCACTACCGCGGTGTTCGACTCGAGGACCGGTCGGTCGGTGGGGGGGTCACCCATCGCGATCTGTTGGATGACCCGGACCGACTGGAACCCGGCGGATGCACCAGCGGGAAGCTGGACCCGGAGCTCGTTGGGCGACGTGGCCTCGGCCGCTCCGGCGGGGAGGTCACCGATGCGGACCACGAGGTTGGGGGCGGCGAACCCCGCCCCCCGGATGGTGAGACGCGCCGTGGTGTCGAACGGGAAGTAGAGAGGGTCGATGACGTCGATACGCGGCCCGCGGGTAGGTACCACATATATGTCGCGTTCCAGTACCGGCAGCGCGCCGGCAGGGGTGGGCACGTCGGGTTCGAGCAGCACCACCGACACCGAGAGTGCCATCGTGGTCGAGAAGTCGGTGCCAAGTGCCGACCAGAGATTCGTGATCTCCTCCGTGCCTAGTGACAGCGGCATCACGCGGATTCGGTATGCCTGGCCATCGAGGTCGGGCAGTGTGGTCCCGAAGGCCTGCGGGTCTGCTCCAATGGCGTCGTTGACCGCATCTTCGATGACCTCCGATGTGAGGTAGGGGACACGATGCAGCTCGGTGAGTATCGACCCCGCCAGTAGCTCGGGGACAAAGGAGTCCTGTGGGCCGAGAAAGCTGACCAGGTAGTAGAGGTCGATTGCGAGCACGGACTGATCGACCAGGTTGCCTCCCGGTGTCCGCACCGGGAGCTCTTCGTTTCTGTAGTTGGGGTTGGGTGATATCGCGTACAGGAAGAGATTGACCCTGGGTCGGGCCTGACCGGGACCAGTGGGCTGTCGCGGCCGCCCGGTGGTTACATCGACGTTGCTGATCCGTCCCGCCACGGCGGCCCTGATCTGGGCCTCGAGTGTCGCGGTCACCGCACCGATCGCGGTCCAGTTCGCCACTGTCGTCAGCGCCTTCTGATCGAGTCGTAGTCGGCGAACCCTTGAGGCTGGGGACGTTCGCGAGGCTCCGAACCGGGAGATGGTTGAGGAGGCGGATGTTCGAAGACCAGTCTCTCGATGGTGATCCCTACCGGGGTCTCGTCGTGCTCCGGCGCGATGATCTCGTGGTGCTCACTGAGCCATCTGCGGATCGCCATGGGTGATCTGTGCATGAGATCCCCGGGGTATGCGTGGGTTGGCACCCTCAGCTCGGCGATCCGACGCAAGCCCTCCCGTCCGTTTCGTGTCGGCTCCGCTGGTCGAGTCCCGGCCGGAAGGTCCTGTCCGGCCGGGGTGATGGGTTCGGGAGGAATTCTGGTCGACACTTCCGCCTGTCTCGAAAACGCGTCCTGCGCAAACACGTCCGAGGGTTCAGGCAATACGACTCTGGTGGAATCGAAGGTCGGCAGGGGTTGGTGGCGAGACGGGCGCAGACGGGGACCATCGGCAACAGGATCTCGCTGGGGCTCTTTCGACTCTCCGAACTTGGGCTCCTCCCCGGTCTTGTTCTGGCCAGACCGATCCGTGGCCGGTGGGCGCGTCGGGTCCTCCCTCGCGTCATTCTCCCGGAGCCTGCTGACATCGAGCTCGGACGTGGTCTCATCGGCTTCGGTCTCCAGGGCCGGACTCCCCAGACGCCAGTAAGGCCCCGGAGCAGCGCCCACCCTCGGTGCCGTCTCCGTCCCCACAACAGCGTTCAGATATCCCATCACCCCTCCCAGAGATCGACGAGGGTGGCGGCGAACCGGATTCTGTCGGCAGGTCGGAGAGTCAGCAGATCGGCTGATGACCATCCGTATCCGCTGGCGAGGAGATGATGATCGTACGAACGGCGCGTGTCATCGGCCCGTATCAGGTCGAGGAGGAGACCCGGAAGATCCAGCGTGCTGCGAAGTGGTTGGCCACATGCGTAGCAGGTGAAAGTGAATTCGATCGACGCCAGCGGGTCGAGCTCCTCGAGGACCGCCTCGATCTGTTTCATGACGTCGGCGTCGTCGAGTGAGACGACGTCTGACGGATCGACACACAGTTCGACCAGGGTCCGGACCGGGTCTGCGGAGCTTCTGACCGTACGCTCGTCGGCGACCGTCGCCGGTCGGACCCTCACCTGCTGGCTGCCCATCATCATCTCGTCGTCGCGGCGCGGCGCCGAGTCGGCCTCCTGGAGGAAGTCGGACATGTGCGTAGGCCATTCCAGCTGGGCGCCACACTCAGGGTTGGAGCAACGTTGCTGTAGCTCAACCTCGTTTCCGAAAGTGATCCGTGCCAGCTCCGCCAAGATCAGATTGCGATCACCCAAGACGAGGGTGTCGACCTCTATCTCGTTGATCGGAGCGTGACGGGAGTCGGACACGCAGAGTGTCGTGAGGGCCGTGACGCGGTCACCCAAGGGTGAGCCAGCGGTGAGGTCGAGCGTCAGGGCGAGATCAGCCCCGGTCGCGGCACGCACGATCAGCGATCGGCTCTGACCGGTGTTCCATGCGTATTCGTGTCGCAACGTAACGCTGCGATCGTCAGAAGCTGGGCTCCGATGGTTCGGCCACATCTGTGTCCCGTTCCCAACCTTCGTTCTCGAGTTTGATCTGTTGGATGGCCACGGAGCTACCTGAAGCATCCAGTTCCGGGAGAGCCTCGTACTCGGAGACCCAGCACCGGTAGACCTTGTAGCTGATGACCTTCTGACCAGCTTCGTTGTACATGTCGATGAGGATGTTCTTGCGGAAGTCGGCCAGCGACGACTCGGCGCCCTCGGTACCGGCGTAGTTCCATACCTTGGAGGCCCATGCCTCGAACTCGACGTCGTGGGTGACTCCACGTTCCAGGGTGATCGGCTCGTATGAATTCTGTCCGGGCGACTTGTGGGTCATGCTCTGGTCGCCTCCGTCGCGATGCTCCACCACTTCAGTCGTGCGGCGGAGAGCCGACACCTTGCTGATGCCGGCCACCACCCGGCCATCCCATCGCACCCTGAACTTGAAGCTCTTGTACGGATCGACTCGTGATGGATTGACTGCAAATTCGGCCATATCTCTACTCCTCGGCGCGGGCCAGCTGCTGGATCGCTATGAAGACGAACTCGGCGGGTTTGAGCGGGGCGAATCCGACGATGATGTTGACGATGCCCCGATCGATGTCCGCCTGGGTCGTGGTCTCCGAGTCACACTTCACCAGATACGCCTCCCGTGGCGTGGCACCCTGAAACGCGCCCTTCCTGAACTGCTGATGCATGAAGGCGCCGACACTTAGCCGCAGTTGACTCCAGAGCGGCTCATCGTTTGGCTCGAATACGGCCCACTGCGTACCCCGGTAAAGCGACTCCTCGATGAAGTACGCCATCCGTCGCACCGGAACGTACTTGTACTGGTCAGCGAGGGAATCCGCCCCGCGGAGGGTCCTTGCTCCCCAAACCACCGTCCCGTTCACCGGGAAAGTGCGCAGCGCATTGCATCCCAGCGGGTTGAGGAACCCGTTCTCGGAGTCGTTCATCACATAGTCGAGGCGATTGACGAACCGGATGTCGGTCTCGAGGCCCGCGGGCGCCTTCCACACGTTGCGATCGTTGTCGGTGCGGGCGTAGATCCCGGCCATCGCTGCGCTGTTGGGAAGCTTCAGCTCCCGAACGCTCAGGTCCTCGTCCCGGGTCCGGTAGACCAGACGAGGGAAGTACACGGCGGCATTATCCACCTTCGGGGCCGACGAGATCCAGTCCTCGGCCTCGGCCGGTTCGTTGATCGCAGCCGAGTCACTGCCTTCAGCGTCGGTGCCGGGCATGTCCATGATGAGGAACGCCCGCCGCTCCTCGCAGTAGGTGGCGGCCTCCTCGTAGGCGGTGGCGGCGGTCGCAGCATCGTGGGTGGAGAGACCGGGCAAACAGAGGATGTTGAACAGGTCGACGTCCTCCAATGCGTAGATGCCGGTTCTGTCGAGACGATCTCCGATAATCTCGGTCGAAGTCAGGGAGTCACCATCGGCGCCGTCCTCAAAGACATGGCGAACTGGTCCCACAGCGTCATCCTCACCGCCGGCGAAGCCAAGCTCAGTGACTTCCGACAGACTCAACTCGACACCGTCGTCGTAACCGGGGAACAGTCCTGCCTGCAGGTAGAGCCGGCCGTCGATCGCCCTGACCGAGACCTGTCGGAGGTGGCGCACACGGGCGGCGTCTTCGTCGGTGGTGGTGTTGTCGGCCAGAACCTCCGCCGCTTCCGCCCTGATGGCGCGCTCGACGAGGGCGGCCACCCGTGACGCGACGCTGTTCTCCGGAATCTCGACCTCGACCACGACATCGGTGTCACCGGCCGAGTCCGTCACGGTGACCGTCAGATTGACATCGGTGTCGCCGGGCCCGAACGCCTGGACCAGGTTCGCGGCCCAGGTCCCGGTATATGGAGGATCGTCGTCAGCCGTAAGAGAGATCACGTCGGAGTTGGCCGCGATCGCCCGCGAGGCGGATTCGGCCGTAAGGGCGCTGTGGGTCTCGGCGATGTCCGATGGGGCGGTGGGGTTCGCCGGATCGACGCGGGTCACCTCGAGACTGAAACGCGCCGTGCCGTTCTGTGGAGGCTCGGGGACAATCTGTAGCCGCAGCTCGTTTCCCCAGGCCCCGACGTCGGGGACCGGATCGTCCCGGCCGACCACGTGGCGTCCCGCGGTCGCCTCCCAGTCATCAGGTCCATCCCACACTGCGGCTTCGGCACCATCACGCACGGCACGGATTACATAGAGCGTCGCTCCACCATTGACGAAGAACTGGTCGAGCAAGTAGTAGTCGCGGTACTCGACAGTCGGAGCACCGAAGTTGCGGTTCACTCCTGCCGCGTCGAATACCCGAATCGGGTAGTTGACCGGACCCCTCGGAAAGTCGAGCACCATCGCGCTGATCGACGTAGACACCCCGATGATGGGCCGGGCACCACTCGGTGGCGCCTCGTAAACGTAAACACCCGGGTAGGTAGCTGTCGGCGCCATCTCAGACCTCCTTGTAGATCAGCTCGGCGATGATGGGAGTAACCCGGAAACGCGCAGAGAACTCTGACATGACCTGTCTCCTTCAAGGTCTCGGGAAGGCGGGTGACGAGACAAACCGAGTGCGTCCCCCGGTCAAAGGCAGATAATGCACCGTCACAGTGTTCGTCCCTGGGCCGAACCTACACCCTTCGCGTAGCGCGTGCTGCAACTCAGGGCGTGAACACAAGGCGTGGACCTATTCGTCGATCCGGCTGCAAGGGCAGACCTGAGCAATAGGCGACCGGTAGGTGGCTGCGAAAGCAGAGTACGTGGACCTGAGCCACTCCAGGAGGCCGCAGAACACAGTGATGCCGGCGCGGACATCAGACGTTCGGCTTCGCAGGCAGCCGAAGCTTGGATGGCACTTCGCATAGCAAAGATGGATGATGATCACGGAGTAGGGCCAGCGCGGATTGAACACGAGCCGAACTTTGCGCTTCAGCGCTATTCCACTGCATTAAGTGACTTCGTCTTCGCGGCGGTGGTTGAGGACATAGTCACTGGAAAGGCGTCTAACGACACCTCAACAACGACAGCGGTCCAAGTCGACCCCTCGTTACCAGTGAGGTGCCAGCCCTTCGTTTCAGAGCGGTACCCATGGGAGCGCGCAAGGGCACCTCGCAGAGATTGATTGATGTAAGACGGAGTGAGAAAGCACCTCGTACAGAATGAGGTGCTTCAACGCCGGAGTGTAGTGGGCCACCTGTGGAGCGCGAGACTTCAGGATCATGAAACGAACGAACCGAAAGGGCGACCAGAATTCGTCTTGACCAGGGGTTTAGTGGAGCTGACGGGATTTGAACCCGTGACCCCCTCGTTGCGAAAGATGCAGTCAAAACCCTCTGACCAGCGAGATTGGCGTTCATTTGCAGGTTTGTGGAGCGGCTGTGGGGCGAGCGTCGTGAGACGTGATGAGACGTCGTGATAGGTGGCGGTGGCTCAGCCAGAGTCAGGGGAAAGGTCAGACTCCGCTTAACAAGCTGGCTTTCAATCTCCTGAGCCCACTAAGAAGAGCAAGGGGTCTCTTACGGACCCCTTGCTCGCTCAATCAAGTCAGCTCTGGCCCACCTTTCCGCACTGGCCATCCAGCTTGTGGCCAAAGAGCGCGGGGCTGCTTAGGTCGGTAAACCCGTCAGAAATCACGATGAGAGCCCGAAGCGAGCTCTGCTCAGAGTGACTCCCAACCCCGGGCGTCTGGCCAATCGGATCGGCCGGATCCCCCAACGGGTGATGGGCGAACGCCTGCTCATTGGCACAATCGAAGGACTCCACGATCGGGTGGATGGTTCCGAATGCGGCCGGCGCAATACCCAACACCAACAGCGAAGCAACTACGACAGCCAAAACGAACCGCCGCATATGCCCCTCCTCTCCTTCAAGGCGGCCACGGAATGTGGCCGAATCTCACAAAGATACTCGGCTCTCCTCCCCAGTGAGCCGAAAACGCAGCGTTTTGTGTCCCACTCCCCAATTGAGTGAACCTGCTGGACTTCCATGGCGGAGATCACCGTCCGAGCACCACAGACCAGAGGTTTTTGTCAGCCCGGATTGGCGGAGCCGTGCTCGGCAATCCCCTCTGCATTGGAATCCGTGCCTTTGGCTTTTCGCACCTACCGCGAAATCCTGGAAAAGAGCATCTTCCCGCTCAACCTGCCCATATGCGACCAGTCCGACGACACAGCCCTATCTTTGATTGCCGAGCCGAGCAGTTACGACAGGCCCTCAATCCAAGCGGCGCTCCGATCAGCCGGTGGCACGCTGGCCATGAGGCCGGCTTTCCCAGCGAGGTACCGGGCGCGGCTTCGTTTCCGGAATCGTGTCCGCCGTTGTTCGGCTGGCAGCTAGGAAACTAACGCTGTTGCCCCTGCCCCAAAACGGAGTGGTCTATGGACAAACGTTGTCGTTTGCCGCGCCGAAACCACCGTCACTAGCGGTCAACGGGGAATTGCCCAGATCCCTGGGGATGAGACCGGTTATCGGTCCGCCGTTGGCTGCGCCCGCCGGACCATCGTCGGCACGGTTGCCGCCGGTGATCGTATTTTCGACCTTGCAGTCCAACTCGAGCAGAGGGGTGATGCCATGAACGTGACCGAACGCCGCAGGTGCAAGACCGACAACCAGTAATGCAGCAAGTATCGGCACCAGTATCAGACGACGCATTCCCAAAATCCTCCGTTCCTTTCCTCCGTCGGCTCTATGTTGACGCATGGCAGCGCGCACAAGGTCAGCGAGGCGTGGCCCAGATCGGAGACCGTCCGGAACGAGGCACCTCTTGCTTGGGTAGCCGTTCTCGATTACCGCTATCGGTTGGGTTCGCGGGCGCGGTCCTGCTCGATGCTGGGTGCTGCGGACGGAACAATGTGGGAGAGTAGAATGTAGGTTTCCATGTCGCCTTTTCCTTTGACTGCGACTGCTCCTCGTCGCTCGCAGACGAAGTCGTTCTTGATCAACTCGTGGGTGGCGAAACTGATCTGGATCGATCCGGGAACGCCTTCGGATTCCATACGGCTGGCCGTGTTGACGACGTCACCCCATAGGTCGTAGGAGAACTTGTGAGTTCCGACGATGCCGGCGACGACCGGACCCGAGTTGATTCCGATACGAAGTCTGATCTTGTGGCCATCGAAGTCGTGCACCGCGACGTGGTTGCGCATTCGGAGAGCGAGCGTGGAAATGGCAAGAGCGTGGTCGGATCGGGGGTGAGGCACACCAGAAGCAGCCATGTACTCATCGCCGACGGTCTTGATCTTCTCTAGTCCCAGTTCGGCGACGAAGCCGTCGAAGGTCGAGAAGACCGTGTTGAGGAGCCCTACCAGCTGAGGTGGAGTCATCTCGGCCGACATGGGAGTGAAGCCAACAATGTCTGCGAACAGAACGGAGGCGTCGTCGAAGTCGTCGGCGATCATGGTTCTCTCCGACTTGAGACGAGCGGCGATTTCGTCCGGCAGGATGTTGTGGAGCAGATCGTCTGATTCACGTTGGAAGCGATCCCGTTGCCGGACGAAGTAGGCCATGCCGGCGAACAAGAGAACAGCGGTGCCGATGAGTGTGGACGCTATATCGGCCTGGGAAGCCTCAACCTCGTTGATCGGCTCGATTCGATCGGAGAGCACGACTGCAGTCACGACCATCGCGATGTAAGCCAGAAACCACCACCACCCGGCTCGGATGTCTAGAGCGATCAGCGCACCCACGACAACCACAAAGCCGAACGCGACCGCCAGCTCTGCGTGGACCAGACCGCCGGCCACGAGTGTGGCTGCCAGATTCTCCAGCAGAATGCCCGCGAGGAGAGCATTCACGACCCACGCGTACCAGCCAGGCTCGACCCGCAGGACCACAAGGCCGAGCGCCGGAATCACCGCAGCGAGAATCTCCACCCAGAAGCGCCCGGGCTGACCCTCGCTGAGGTACGACACCCCGAAGAGCAAACGTGGCGGAATCCCGATCACCATGTACCCGACGACAATTCGCCGCTTCCCCCGCCGAACATCCGACTCGCCGGGATACTGACCAGACGACAGAAGGCGATCCCACCAGCTCGGCCTGAATTGACCTAACCTCACCCGAGGACAGTAATACCCATCCCTCTGGGGTCGCTGTGTGGGGCACCCGTATAATGACCAGGCTAAGTCAAGCGGTGGCGGGTCAGCTTTCGAGAGCACCTCTCAAGGTGCGAGGTGCTGAATCGCAGCGACCGCTGTGGAGTCCGTGTGGTAAAGGGGTCTCTTACACGACCCCGTGGTGGGGAATGTTGAATGGAGTATCTCTCCAACTAGTACAGGACGAAATCGTGGAGCTGGCGGGATTTTGAACCCGTGGCCTTCTCGATGCGAAAGATGCATTTAGAAGCCTCTGACAAGGGTTTAGGGCCAGACGAAGGTCCTGTAGCGCGTTTGTGGAACGACCGGCGTGAGACGCGGTGAAACTGGACACAACTGAATCTTCAGGAAATCGATCTTGAAGGCGCCGCGTCGCCACCCGCCGATGCGGCGCAGTCACTCGGTTACGGTGTCGGCATGGCGGTGGGCTACCTTCCACTCGCCGTCCTCGAGGCGGTACACCTGGGTAGCCCGCAAGATGTAGCTGCCCGGCTCACCGTCGACGGAGCACGAAGTGTGCTCAAGACCGGCGGTGTAGGCCATGTCGCCTATAACGTCGTACGCCTGCAGTTCGAACGCGTGAGACGTGCAATTGGAGAAGGTCCTCTCGAGGGAAGAGAACAGTGCGTCGAGCTCACGCTGGCCAAGGGCGCTGCGCCACGCACCCAGGACACTCACTGGCTCATTGCGAGACCAGAGCGCCCGGCGTGGGTCTGCGTCGCCGTTATGCAGGGCGAGCTCGGCTTCATACAGGGCGGTCTTGACCCAGCGTAGGAATTCGTCGTGGTCGGTCATACCGTCAGCATGCTACAAAGCCACCGCCAAGGCGAGCATCGTCAAGTCGTCGTAAAGCCTTCAAGCGATCGCCCGAGAACAGGGTTGTCAGCCATAGTGGGTGGTCAGTCCGAGATCCGCCCAGCTGACAGCGCAGATCAACAGTTCCGTAGTGGTATCGCCCATATCGGAAACCGCACCAGATCGAAGCCTCTTTGTGTGGGACTGTCCGAGTTTCGGTATAACTGCCATTGGCATTTCTAGTTGTCCGCCTGGTGGATTCGGGCTTTGATTCTGATGGCGAAGACGTTCAGGGCGGCCTTCCATCGTCTTGCCCGGCGTCGTCTGCCACGTCCGGTTGGGTCGAGACCACGCACCACTACGTAGAGGCATTTCAGGGCTGCCTGCTCGGTAGGGAAGTGGCCTCGAGCTCGGGTGGATCACCGCATCCGTGCGTGCAGCGACTCCACAGCATTCGTGCTGTAGATGATCTTTCTGATCTCGGGCGAGTAGTCGAGGAACGGGACGAACTCGGCCCAGGCGTTCTCCTACAGTCTGATGACCAGAACCCTCGAAGTTACATGGTTATGCTCGGATTATCGAAATCGGAAGATGGTCACCGGACCTCGGACCGATGGAGAGCATGTTTGCGGTTGAGAACAAGGCTACGAGGAGGAGACCTCATGTACGCACGGGTAACCACGGTTCAAGGACCGCCCGAATCTGCTGAAGCTTCGCTCAAAGTGATACGGGAGCAGATACTCCCGCGAGCACGCGACATCGCAGGGTTCAAGGGCATACTTTCGCTCGTGAACCGCGAGACAGGGAAGGGCCTCACGGCCACCTTTTGGGAGAGTGACGAGGCGATGAAGGCCAGCGAAGAAGCCGCCGACAAGCTTCGGGATGAGGCCGTCGGCGCGGTAGAAGGATCGGAACTCGTCTCCGTGGAGCGATACGAAGTGGAGCTAGACGAACGCTGAGGGCACGGCTCGTCTGTGGCCGCACAGGCGTCGCAGCGACCGGATCCTGGTCCCATACGTCTCGGCCATGTTGGTCTCGTCTAACCGGACGCTGCCGCCTGGTCCCCACAGGTGGTCGATGGGAGCCAACAACCCTTCCGTGCCCAACTCGGCATGCACCTGGGCTTTCAACCCGGCACGCAGCTGGGAGAGCTTTCGGCGATAGCGCACCAGCTCCCGCTGATAGCGGACGCCTTCAGGAGCGATCCATGACTCGGGCAGCATGCCCATCAGCAGGAGATCGGCCAGCAGCCGGGCGTCGACCCGGTCGGTCTTGACCCGCCGGTTCTCAAAACCCTCAACCCCCAACGGATGCGCCAGGTGGACTTTCCCACCTGCTTCGGTGATCACATCCGCCGCCCAATACCACCCCCACGTCGCCTCGCGACAACCTCAGGGTCAGGGCCCGCCTTCTCGATCCCCAAACCCAAACGTCAACGGATCGTTATCGATACGTTTCGTCCACAGCTCGGTGCCATCCGAATCCAACACCACGATCACCGAAGGCGGTGATGCAGATCCACACCCAGGTAACGTGTCATCCGGGGCCTCCGTGTCTCACTGATTGACAAGGCCTGAGTCAAGGCTCTCACCTAGCTGCCGAGGCTGCATTTCCGACCGACTCTTGCGAATCGTCTCCACGGCGAATGGTCTGGAGGTGTAGGTTCAGCTCTGTCGAGATCTCCAAGGACGAGGGGATTGAGGTGGCCTTCAGATTCAAGGGCAAGAACCACGCCGGCCAAGAATGGCGTGCTGCTGGTGCCATAGTCACGTTCGGAAAGCAGATTGAGGAGCTTCGGCCCAAGGGCCACAAAAGTGACGGGACCGTGGCAGGGAAGGATCACGACAAAGCCAGCCCTACCTCGGACCATCGACCTCACCCGCGAACAGGGTTGGGAGTCGTCCGTGCCATCGACTTCGGCGAGACCAAACATGGACTGGTCGACGAGGTCGGCGAGGCGCTTCGTCTTTCCAAAGACCCAAGGATCGCCTACTTCATCCATGACGGCCGGATTTTCTCGTCGACTCCAACCAAGAAAAAGTTCAAGGCGTGGGAATGGCGGCCCTACACCGGGAGCAGCCCACACCGCGATCACGGCCACCTATCCGATGTGACTGACGCCCTCAGCGAACAGACCCATCCATTCTCTATCAGCCTGACTCAGCCGATCGGGCTGAGTCGCATCGAAACCAACCCCGAGGGAGAGGACGACATGTGGCAGTTCCTAACTGTTAACGAAGAGCTGGTCCGCCATGCATTCGCACAGGGCTGGCTCCAACCCAAGACGGAGAAGACCCTCGACTTCTTCCTCGACGCGGTGAAGAGCGGAGAAATCAACGACCCAGACTTCGGTGACTTCCGCAACTTCCGAGTTGCCGTCACCAACGGAGTCGTTCTAAGCGCCAAGAGCAGCTAACCGAGTCGGACTGCGGCTCTCGGTAACAACCGGCGCCTTCACGAAGCCTTCCGGGACGGGCCCAAGTAGCGTGCGGCAACCAGCTGGGAGGCTGAAGCGGGTGTCCTGCGTCGAGATCACCCACGACATGGCGACCCTGCTTATCGCGCTCTCTCTTTTTGTGGTTCGTGTCCATTTGCGGCACCCCGCTCGTCTTTACCTGCTGTTTGGTCGTGCGTCGGAAGCAGGCCAGAGAGCTGCAAGCGATCGACACGCCGTCGATCGTCTGAGGCAGCGAAAGGGAACCTGAGGACAACCCGCCAGCGACCTGCCAAACTCAGTGGTGTTGTCGAAGACATAAACGCCGCGCTTCCAAACACAGTCTTCAACAGATAACGCCCTTATCGATGGAGCCCTAGAGGTGGCAACCGACGGGGTCAATGGCTTCACAAATGTCGGAAGAACAATCAGGCGTCGTAGTCAGACGCCCCCTTGGATTTGAGACGTCAGGACCCGTCGAGCTAGATCTCAGTCGATGCCGAAGTATCCGGCTACGGGGAGCCATCCGGGTTGACCCCAGATGAGTTGGCTGTCTGCGACACCTTGGGTGTTGCTGTGTCGGAAGTAGAAGGTGGTGTTCCCCGGTCGGGGTCGCCGGGGTCTCCGAAGAAGAACCGTTGTCGGCCACCCCCATAGTGAGACTGTTCCGGAAGAGTCAATGGCTCATCAACACCATGCGCCAAGATCACACCACAAGGAGGTGAACCAATACCAGTGCCAGCCGCCGGCTAGCCAGGCGGCAACGCTGAGAGATTCACCTACCTACATCAAACCGCGGGACGCGATCGCTGTTCGGCCTATGTCAGGGCTGGACTCAATCACATAAGTCGGCCACGCCCGTAGTGCGGGGCTATGCCGATACCGAGCTCGCAGCCACCCGACCGCGTCCGCCAGTCACGCTGACTCGGGTGGAGCGTGGCTCCGGATCTCACCGTCACGTAGCCCGTAGTAGACGAGCGTGAGGCCTTTGCCGTTTTCTTGTCTTGACTCCACAGGTGACACGGGGCACACTTCCCGTCACTTGACAGCGCTCATCTAGAGCGGTGGAGGGACAGGCCCTGTGAAACCGCGGCAACCGATTAGTTCGGTGCCAATGCCTGATCGATGAGATGCCTATGGCGGTCCTCCGCTTCGGGCGCTCCCATGAGCGCGTTGAGACGATGACATAGGAGGTCCAGCCATGCGACACGACACAGATCGGATCCACGAAACCTTCAGGTGCATGTGTTGTCGACGCTCTCGGGTGGCATGCCCGGGCGTTCGACGCTCCTAGTTCGCCGCCACCACCCGAGAGCCTCCACCTCTCTTCGGCGGTGCTTCGTCGTACTCAACCTTGCAATGGAAGGAAATACTCGCATGACTATCACCTACCTCAACCAGGTTGACCTCCCGACCGTCGGCGCCCTGGTCCAAGCGGTCCAGGGCAACCCCGATAAGGGAAAGACCACATGGAAATCCGAAGTCACATGGGGTGGTGCGTTCCGAACCACGGCTCGCTCTCGTGACCTGCCTCCGATCGCATTCGATGAGCCTCCCGGTCTGGGCGGCACCAACACGGCTCCCAACCCGGTGGAGCAGCTTCTCGGGGCCCTCGGCTCCTGCCTCGTCATCGGTTACGCCGCCAATGCCAGCGTGGCCGGCATCGAGTTGAGGGATCTACGGATCGAGCTCGAGGGCGATCTCGACCTGCAGACGTTCCTCGGCCTGGGGGAGGGGAACGCGGGTTTCTCCTCGATCGGAGCCAAGGTTCATATCGAAGCCGACGCCGACGACAAGGCAATCGAGGCCCTGCACCAGAAGGTGGTGGCCACCTCCCCGGTCGGGCACTGCTTGTCGAGATCAGTACCGATCGAAGTCAGCCTCGCCTGAACCAATCACCTTCGAGGAAGAGCCGGTGAGACCATTCAGGTCACGTCGGTCAGGACCACGGCCCGGGCTTCAAATGCCCGGGCCGGGGCAAGAAGAGGTGCAGCACGCCGATGACTCACTTCTCAACATCATCGGCCCCCCCGTCATCATCTTCTCTCTGCTGGTATTGGGGACAATGCTCATCCGCCGCCCCGGCCACCTTCCAGAGGAGACATCATGAGAAATACAACGCGCCTAATCGCTCTCACCCTGTTCGCCCTGGTCACCGTCGAATTCGGCGGTTGGTCACTCCTTGGATTCCTCACCAGCGAGAACCGGCTCACCCCCTTTCAAGAGCAGTTCTTCCGGGCCGGCCACGCCCACGCTGGGGTTCTCCTCATCCTGGCCTTGGTCTACCTGGTGCTGATTGAGCGGACCCGGTTCGGCACCCGCACCCAACTTGGCCTCAGCCTCACTCTTCTCGCAGGGATCCTGCTCCAGTCAGGTGGCTTCTTCGCCCACATGCTGGTCGGCGAGGAGGCGCGGCCCTCGATGGGAACCTGGATGACCCGCTCCGGAGCGTTACTACTCGCCGTCGCCCTCATCAGCCTCGGCGTGGGCCTTATCAGAACACGAACAGAAGAGGCGAGATAACCGCCATCGGACTCGCCGAGCACAGAGTGAAGGTCGCCAAATGTGTGAGGGCCCGCCCTCTCTGATCAAGCTTCGAAACGGTGGCGGGCAAGCGGTGTCCGATCGAGCCGCACACCCAGCTAGTGTCCACTTTCTGTAGTTCGTGTCCATTTGCGGCACCCCGCTCGTCTTTACCTAGCTGTTTGGTCGTGCGTCGCAAGGACGCCAGAGAGCTGCAAGCGATCAAAACTGTGGCATCCGAACTTCATCGCCAGTGCGATCCCCAGGCGCGGATCGGATGGTGCATGAGCTTGAGCACCTCGTCGGATGAGAGGTGCTCAGGGGATGAATCCCAGCGACCGCTGTGGAGTCTCTGTGGCGCGCGGGATTCCGCAAACCTACTTATAGGGGGGATGGGGGATGATCATTCTCCCAACTATCACAAGGCAAACACGTGGAGCTGGCGGGATTTGAACCCGCGGCCTTCTCGTTGTGAAAGAGATGCGCCCCAACGAGTCGATGGTCTGGTGGGAACGTAAGAGACGATCGACAACCTGGGCGTGGGGGCTGTATCCGGTGGATAGGGAACGGACGCGGCTGGTCACCAGGGTCCGGAACGACTACCGGAAGGGTCTCTCCAACCTCATCTTCGGCCTGTTACTGATTGAACCCGCCGACTTCCCGCTGATGCGCAAGTGCATGCTGGGAATCAAACGGCGGGCCGAAGCTCGAGCAACGCACGCCAAGACCGGATCAGCATGAGCCCACACGGTGCGGCGATGCCAACCCTATCCGAAGTGCTGAAGGTTGCTCTCCCAGATTGGAGCCTGTGACAATGCGAACCGCAGCCGCTGTTTTTGTGGCGTCCCATGGAATCGGCTACATCATCTGGTTCATGAGCACCTGGACTCCCTCGGCGTTGCACAGTTCCAATACACTCACGTTCCCCGCCAACACGCCAATAACCGGGGTACTCGGCAAGGCCCTAGGGCTCGTTTCACTGGCGGTTCTGGCTGGGTTTGTGGCGTCGGCATGGGGCATCTGGCAGCAGACATCCTGGTGGCCGGTGTCTCTCGTCGGTTCTGTGGTCGCATCCACGCCGGTGGCGTTCGCGATATGGAACCATGTAGGGATCGTCAGCCTGCTCGCCACCGTCGCCAACTTCGGCCTGGTGGCAGCCACCCTTATGCATTGGGGCCAGCGGTTCTTGCCGCCTCACTGAATTGATCGAACCTTGGCGCCGTTCTGAACCGGCTCCCCTGAGGACCAGTCCGACTGGACAGGTCCCAATGACCCCCACCACTCCCTGAAGGGTCCCGAGGTGACTCAAATCGATGACTCCTTGGCGGATGCATAGCGGCTGAGGCATCCAGACGAACGAGCTGGAGATGCCGAGCAGAGACACACATCTCAGGGAAGAGGTGTTGTCCACTGTGTCTGGATCCCGGCGACCATTGCGGAAGGAGTCCTCCCAGAGTCGGGACCTCTGGCACTAACCCCGCTCGGCCTGGCCGGTGACCATGGGGTGTCAGCCAGTACTGAACGAACGGGAGGCCCGTGATGGGCGTCAGGCAATTGGAGAATGCCCGCGGGACATCGGATGAGAGCATCCGCCTCGCAGATCGTAAGACAACAAGGGGAAGGGCGGTGTTGGACCTGTTGTGGTCGGACTGGCGTCTCGGGGTGCTCGCCGCCTTTGCGTTGGCTGCCGGTTTCGGATTGATGAGTGCCTGGCTGACACCGCGGGGGCCGGTCACCACCTCCGAGGCTCTGATCTCGCTGGGCGCCGCCCTCGTGGTCGGGGTGGGGGCAGGGCTTGTGTTGGCCAATCGTTGGAGCATCCTCGTCACAACGGTGGTGTTCGCAGTCGTGTTCGAGCTCGCCCGGCTTGGTGTCGAAGGCCCCACCGTCGATGCCATCAACCTGAGCGGCATGTACGGGATCATCGCTCTTGTCCTGGGACGGGTGGTCCACGGGCTGTTGGTCCTGGCGCCGTTGGCGCTGGGCAGCGTCTACGGCGTCTCGCTGGCCGGCCGTCTCGGCCACACCACCTCGGCGACGATGGGTGGACTCGGCTGGACCCTCACTGGAATGATGACCCTGGCGATTGCGGCGATGGCTTTCTTCATTGCCATTCCGGCCTCTACGGCACCGATCTTCGGTGCCGATGGAGAGCCCCTGGCGGGCAGCGTCGCCGAGTTGACCACCGTCACCATCGGAGGCCACGACCAGACGATGATGATCCGAGGCAGGAGCGTGGACAACCCGGTGCTGTTGTATCTGACCGGGGGACCCGGGGGCACCGACATCGGTGCGATTCGACGCGACGTCACCTTGGAACAGGACTTCACCGTGGTCGCCTGGGATCAAAGAGGTGCCGGCAAGTCGTATTCGGCGCTCGACCCGACCGACACGTTCACCACCGAACAGCTCGTTGCGGACACCGTTGAGGTGACCAACTATCTGAGAGACCGTTTCGACGAGGAGAAGATCTATCTGGTCGGCCAGTCCTGGGGATCAACCCTCGGTGTGCTCGCCGCCCAACAGCACCCCGAGCTGTACCACGCCTTCGTCGGAGTCGGACAGATGGTCAGCCAGCGTGAGACCGACATCATGTTCTGGGAGGACACCCTGGCATGGGCAGAAGAGACCGGGAACACCGGTCTCGTCGAAACACTGCGCCGCAACGGCCCACCGCCCTATGAGAACCTGATGCACTACGACCCGTTCATCGCCCGCGAACACGACTGGAACCCCTACCCCGAGTTCGATTCGAACAATGAGATGCCGGCGATCCTCTTCGTGCCCGAGTACGGCTGGATGGATCGGATCAACGCCTTCAAGGGATTCCTCGACACAGCCGGGACGCTCTATCCCCAACTGCAGGACATCGACTTCCGACAAGACGTCGCGACTCTCGACGTCCCCGTCTACATGGTCCTCGGCGAACACGAAGCCCGCGGTCGAGCGGTTCTAGCCGAAGAGTGGTTCGCGATGGTGGAGGCCCCCTCGAAGGAATCATTCATCTTCGAGGGCGGGGGTCATCGGGCTCACTTCGACCGGCCGGACGAGTTCGCAGAGGTGATGGGTCATGTCCTCGGACAGTCTTCATCTGCATCATCCGGATGAAACGACGCCATGACCATCTGAAGCAGCCAACCCAAGACTTCGAGCGGTGGCGCAGCGAGGCGACCACCCAACTCCAAGAGAGGAAGATCCGATGACGACGGTCGAGACCCGCAAACAGGTCAAGAGAGCCAGCGAGGAGCCATCCGGCATGACCATGCGCTCCTTGTGGTGGTTCATGGCGATCACCTTCGGGTTGGGATGGGGCACAGGAGCAGCCTTGTTTCTCTTCACCGATCAGATCGAGGCGCTGTTCGGGCCGGTGAGCGGCACCAACCCGGTATTCATCCTGCTCGTCTGGTCACCCGCCATCGCCGGGCTGATCCTGGTTTGGCGTCACTACGGCCGCAGCGGGGTCGGAAGCTTCCTCCGGCGTCTGACCCTGTGGAAGACGTCATCTGCCTGGTGGGTGTTCCTGCTTCTCGGGATACCGGCGGTGAAATATGTCGGCGCGGCCTTCAACGGCACAGCAGGCGACTTCCCGTTCTCGCCCTGGTACGGGCTGCTACCTGCCATGGCCATCGCACTGTTCATCGGACCGATCGAAGAACTGGGCTGGCGTGGTGTCGCCCTACCGCTCCTCCAACGCCGGTTCGCACCCCTCTGGTCCGCCTTGATACTGGGTGCGTTCTGGGCGGTGTGGCACGCCCCCTCCTTCCTTCTGTCGGGAACGCCGCAGAGCGCTTGGAGCTTCGGGCCATACCTATTCGGAGTGCTCGCCCTGTCCGTGATCATCACTCCCTTGTTCCACGCTGCCCAGGGCAGCATCCTCATTGCGGCTCTGTTCCACTTCCAGGTCAACGGTCCGGCTTGGCCCGACGCCCAGCCCTGGGAGAACTACCTGTTCGCCGTCGTGGCGATAGCGGTGGTGATCTTGAACCGCAAGACCATGTTGACCCGCACCAATGCTGTCACCGATGTGTTGATGCCCGACACCGCGCCGACGTGACAGAACCAAGAAGAGAGAAGACTCCCGTATGAGAACCGACACCCAACCCACCATTTCAACCTCGCGTCCGCCATCAACCACCGACAACCGACCCTCGAGATCCTGGTTCGGGCGGGGGGTCGGCATAGCTTTCGTCGGCCTGGTCGCCGGGCTCGTCCTCGGAATCACCAGCTATCAGAATTCACAACAGAAGATCGACACCTTCGCCCGAGTGTCCCTGCCGGGAACGGTCACCGTGCAGGTGGTCGAACCGGGTCAACAGGTCGTCTACTACGAAGGCGACGAGATCGTCGGCATCGATGACCTGGTGGTGAGCATCGCCGACCCGGCTGGTGCCACGGTGGCCGTGGCACCGTTCGAAGGTGAATTGATCTACGAGACGACCGACCTCACCCTGGGACGAGCCATCGCCACCTTCGACGCCGCCCAGATCGGGGCCTATGAGATCGAGGTGAGTGGTATCGACACCGGCCAGGTCACGATCGGCGAGAGTTTTGCACGGCTGGCCCTCACCGGTGTCCTCGCCGGTCTGGCTGTTGCCGGCCTCTCCCTGGTGGCCGGGTTCGTACTCTGGCTGTACTCGATCTTGAGACGACGTCTGGTCGGCGCATGATCGGACATAGCACCCGCGCAGTTTGTGGTCTATCCGCGGACTTTCGGTGATACCGTTGGCAACGACCACCAAGCTGAATCGCGAGACTTCCTAGCCGATGGCAACTCGGTTCGGTTGTTTGAACCAGCGCCACCCCGATCCTTCGACATCGGCAAGGAGCAGCCGTAAACCAGCGCCAGATAGAGCAGCGAGAAGAAGGCCGCCGACACGGTCCCGAGCGGTGTCGAGCGAGCGATTTCTGGTCGCATCGGAGGACCCAGCCAGATCGCCGCCGCCGGGCGAGTCCGATATCCGCAGCCAGCCTCCTCCACCGGCCTAGCCCCGTGGGGCCTGTGGGGCCGAAAGCGCCCGACAGGCGAGGGAGACCATACCCATCGCGCCTGACCCCTGGCCGGTAGCGACCAATTTACCGATCGCTCCCGGGAGGGCCAAGGAAGCGAGCGCAAGGATGAGAGGACTGGCGATCAGAGCCGGTCGATGCTGGCCTCGCTTGTGCAGAGCCACGGCGACCCCCCAACAGTCCACCGACCACTGCCGACGGCAGAACTAGGCCGAACAGAGTGCCTCGGAGGGAGAAGGTCGACTGGTCCCCGACGAGAGTGACCATCCAGACCCGCATCCCACAGGCCCACAGAGTTCCGCTCACGGCCCCAATAGGCACTTCACGTTGCATCGTCCAGCACCCCCTGCCTCCTGAGGACCCAACCGAGAGCGGCGAACAGGAGCATCCAGGCGGTGATGGTGACTCGGGCGGCGAGGAAGGAAATGGCTATGCCCGGCAACATCGGAAAGAACACCCAGACGCCCAGTGACAGGGGAACCCAGCGTCTCCAACCGGCCAGCGCACCTGAGCGGAGGGCGGTCACACCCAGTGCAACCAGACCGGCGCCGATGACGATGGTGACAACGCCATATATCGCACCTAGGGCCACCACCATCGGAGCGTCCATCGGCTGAGTCGCTGGAATGATGGCGACGAGTTCTGTAAGGGATAGGGCGAGCATCCCGCCCATCGCCGAGTAGTAGCCGATTCTGTTGCGTCTTTCGATCAGCTTCCACAGCGCCCAGATGCCGAGTGCGAGCCCGAGGTGCTGTATGGCGAACCAGGTCTGGGTCAACGCGTACTCCCAAACCGGTTGTGGGTAGCTCCATTGGTCGACGGGAACCGCTGGAGGTCTGATTGCTAGGAACACGCCCGAGGCCGCCCCCAGGACTCCAGCCCAGAACGTGATCCTTCCCGCTCGCGCGATGAGAGGCGGAACCTTGTGTGTCCTCGGCGAAGTGTCGGCGGCCGTCATTGGCGAGCTCCTCCCGCGGACGCATTGGATCTCTCGAGGATCTCCTTGAGACGTGCCGTGTCCTTGCCGTCTTCTTTGCGGATGCTCATTTCGATGAGAGGCGAGGCGAGACGGGTCAGACCTTGGAGATGTATCTCCACTCCGTAGTCGAGTCTGGTCTGATCGGTTCCGAGAGGTTTCACCTCGTACCAGCCTTTGCCGGTGAGACCGTCGGATGATGTGAAGCTGAATAGGACCCGGCGACCCGGTTCGAACTCGACGTATTCGTTGTCCCCCGTTACTTGCCGGCGGCCCAACCGTCGCACGAAGGTGTGCCTGGTTCCGACACCGATCGCATCTCCTGTGGTGCGTCGGACTTCGTCGAGACCCTGCTGCCATTCGGGGCCGTTTGTCTGGTCGCTGACGTATGCGAACACGTTCGCGGCAGGGCGGCTGATGTCGATGTGACCGATCACTCTCATGTCCTTGCCTTTCTATCTGGAGTGATACTCTAGTGTTTTACTCTATTGTGAGGCTCTTGTAAAGTCCGCGAGGAGAAATGGTTGAAACAAAGAAGGGGCGTCGGCAGAGATCAGCTGCGACCCGCCAGGCGATCATCGATGCGGCTCATGAGATGTTCACGAGCCGCGGGTTCCACGGGGCGACGGTCGAAGCCATCGCCAAACAGGCTGGCGTCGCACCCCAGACCGTCTATTTCACCTTCAACAACAAGGTCAAACTGATAAGCGCAGTTGTCGACGCCGCAGTATTGGGTCCAGAGGAGACGGCGCCCCAGGACCAGGCCTGGTGGCAGGAGATGCTCGTCGAGCCCGATCCGACTCGCTCATTTCAGATCTTCATCAGAGGAGCCGGACCGGTTTTTCAGCGGGCATCGACCATAAGCGACGTCCTCGCCGCCGCCGCCCGTACCGACGACGAAGTCATGGAGATCTTCGAATACCACGAGTCGCTACGCCGCGAGGCATTTGGTCAGGTGCTCGACATGCTCGCCACCAAAAGGCCCCTGCGACCCAACCTGACCCGAGAGCGATTGCTCGATGTCTTCCTCGTCGTATACGGCGACGCCACCTACCACCAGCTCACCACCCAAATGGGATGGCCTCACGAAGAAGTAATGGACTGGCTCTGCGAACACCTACCCCCGATGCTCTTAGACGGTGCAGATGGCTGACGCGTGGAGCGGTCAAGTCTCTGCGTGTCGCGCTAGCCATGAGTGGTGGGCACCGCTACCGGGCGACCGACCTATGTGAGGTGAAGTGAGAAAGCACCTCGTAGGAAATGAGGTGCTTCGAAGTCGAGTCTTGTGGGCCACCTGTGGAGCGCGAGACTTCACTCATCGCCCCAAATCGACGAGCCGGACGCTGTCAGAAATCGCCCTGACCAGGCTGTTTTGGTGGAGCTGACGGGATTTGAACCCGTGACCCCCTCGTTGCGAACGAGGTGCTCTGCCAGGCTGAGCTACAGCCCCTTGCGGGAGCGGAATTGTACCGGGGTCTTGGGTCGGCCATTCCGCCATTCTTTATGCAGGGCGTCACGTATCCGTGACGCCCTGCATTAGGAACGACGTAGGTCTTCCCGGAGCCGTTCCTGGACCACGGTGGCGGTGAGGTCGGAGCGGGAGCGTTCCACCAGGGAGCGGGAGACGTCGGTGGTACGGCGGAGACCAGCGGTCATGCCGTCGGGGTAATCCATCTCGGCGAGCAGGTCGACGATCTGATCCATCGCATCCAGAGTCGCCTGGGCCGGGTCGAGCTCACCGGCGCGGAGCAGGTCTAGGAGGCGGCGACGCATCTCCCCCACCGACTCGCCCAGCCCGTGCAGGAATGGGACCGGGTCGATACCGAGATCGGTGAAACCGGGGATGGGCCGGGCCCGGAACAAGGCCTCGGTGATCCTCGCCTCGGCGTACTCCTTGGCCGCATCGGAGACGAACCCGGCATGGAGTATGTCGGGATGATCCTGGAGGGCGGCGGTGATCTCGGCCAGCAGGGCGCCGGCATCGTCGATGAGCCCGGCGGCAGAGTCCCACTCGCCACGATGCAAGGCACGGATCCCGTTGGCCGAGGATCGGATCACCTTTCTGGAGCCGGCGATCCCCTTCTCACGGACCGCAAACCTGGCGTCGAGGATCGCTCGTGCGTCTTCGGCGAATCCGAGGTCCATCGCCTATTGGAGCTAGTGAGCGACGATTTTGACCTGGGGCTCGTCCCATTCGGCCGGCCGCTCGGAGACGTGGGTGACCTTGAGACGCCACTGCCGCTGCTGCTTCATCTGGGCCAGTGCGGCGACGTAGAGGGCGATCAGCGAGTCGACGAAGAGATGGACGAGGAGGAGGGGAAGCGAGTTCTGCCACAGGGCGAGGGCGGCGGTGACCAGGGCCAGGGCGGCGAGTACGCCGATGGCACGCCGGCGGCGGAGACGGATGATGTCCCGTTGCCCCACGGCCCTGCGGTTGTAGGGCCGCTTTTGGACGTCGGCCATCAGATGCGTCCAGCGGTCGAACTCCTCGGTGGAGTTCTTGGGAGTGTTCTGCCGGTCACCGAAGACCGAGGGCAGCAGATAGACGCTCCACACAGCGGCTATCAGGAGAAGCCCGACTATGACGCTTGCTTCCATTTAGCTATCGACTCCGTCCATGGATGAGAGTAATAGGGGTGACCCCGCCCGATCAACGACTCAATCTCTTTGCCAAGTGCCGGACCTTCCCCCGGTTTTCCTCGTCAGCTTCACCGACTCGATCGTGACGCCGCGCTCGACGCCTTTGACCATGTCGTAGATGGTGAGAGCGGCCACGGCAACGGCGGTCATGGCCTCCATCTCGACACCGGTCCGACCGGTAGTACGAACGCTAGCAACGACCAGGATCCCACGCCCACTCGGCTCGAGGGTCAAGTCGACCCCGGTCAGCGGGATGGGATGGCAGAGCGGGATCAGCTCGGCGGTCCGCTTCGCCGCCATGATCCCCGCCACCCGGGTCACCGCGGCAGCGTCCCCCTTGGGCAGGTCCGCCGAAAAGAAGCGGTCGGCCAGCTCCGGCGACATCGCCACGTGGCCCTCTGCCACCGCGGCGCGGTCGGTCACCGCCTTGTCGCCCACCTCGACCATGCGCACCTCCCCCGCCTCGTTGAGATGAGTGATCTCCCGCTCATCGGTCATCGCGCCACTCCCTCGACTCGGGCCACTTGTACATCTCCACGGAGACGTCCTCGCCCGCAGCGACGGCGCCGGTGCCGCGCGGCACCACGGCGAAGCCGTCGGCAGACGCCGCGGCAGACAGGACGTTCGACGCCTGGCCCCCTGATTTGACCACGGTGGGCTTCCCTTCTTCCAGCCCTTCGAGGCGCACCCGTAGAAACACGGTCTTCTCGGGATCGGTGTCGAGCGTCTCACCTGCTCTGGCCATGAGACGGGGACGCAACACGGCGCGCGCCCCCTGCATCTTGAGGAGGGCGGGCCGGGCGAACTGCTCGAATGAAACGAGGACCGACACCGGGTTCCCCGGCAACCCGAAGAAGAGAGCCCTCCCGATCCGTCCGAATGCGAACGGCTTGGCCGGCTGGATGGCGACCTGCCAGAAGTCGACATGGGCATCGTCTTCTAGCACCAGCTTGGTCACGTCGTAGTCACCCATGGACACACCGCCGGTAGAGACCACGACGTCGGCTTCGGCTCCCCGGTCGAGCGCGGCGCGCAAGGCCCCGGGGTCGTCGGGGACTATGCCGAGGTCGATCGTCTCCGCACCGGTGCTCTCCAACAGGGCGAGGAGCATCGGCCGGTTCGAGTCACGAATGGCGCCCGGGCCCAGAGCCTCGCCGACAGGGGTCAACTCGTCCCCGGTCGACATGAAGGCCACCCGGGGACGGGCGAAGACCTCGGGCTCGGCCACCCCGACCGTGGCCAGGACTCCCACGTGCATCGGGGTGAGCCTGGTCCCGGCGGTGAACACGGTCTGGCCCCGCGTGACGTCGCCTCCAGCCGGGCGCACCGCGGTCCCCAAGTCGACGGCGGAGTTGACCGTGACCTTCGACGCCTCCGAGAGTGTCTCCTCAACCCTGACCACAGTGTCGGCCCCGGACGGCATCGGGGCGCCGGTCATGATCCTGATCGCCTCGCCGGGGCGGACCACGAGGTCACTCTGGAAGCCGGCGGGCAGATCGCCGATGATTTCGAGCACTGAGCCGGGCGAAGCGACATCGGCGCCACGCACTGCGAACCCATCCATCGCCGAGTTGGCGAAAGGGGGGACCCCCTCGGGTGAGATCACATCGGCAGCCAGTATCCGGCCGAGGGACTCCCATATCGAAACTTGCTCCGTCTCGAGAAGGGGCACCGAGGACAGCACCTCGGACCGGGCCTCCTCGAGAGGCTTCATCTGCTCCGCTCCTGAAGCCACGACTCGAACTCCTCGCCGAACTCGGCCTCGCCCAACTCGACCGACGCCTCGAGCAGGCCGACCGGAGTACCGACGTCGAGCAGGTCGTCGGCGGTGACGTACCCGCGCAGCCGGCCGGCCGACCCGAGCTCGTTGATGGCGTCGGTGAGCTGGATCTCACCGCCGTGGCCCGGCTCCAGCTTCCCGAGGATGTCGAACACCTCGGGCGTGAACAGGTAACGCCCGACCAGGCCGAGCCGGGACGGGGCTCGCTCCTTGCCCGGCTTCTCGATGGAACCGGAGAGGTCCAAGAAACCGTCGTTGATGTCGGAAGCCGGGATCACGAATCCGTACCTGTCGAGGAACTCCTCCCCATATTCGAAGAGACACATCACCGACACCGAGCCCTCATGACTCCCCCGGGCCAGATGGGGGAGGACATCCCGCCCCGGCCGGACGATGTTGTCGGAGAGAAGACAGAAGAAGGGTCGGTCACCCACCATGGGCGCCGCCTCGTTCACCGCATGTCCCAACCCGAGCGGCTCCTCCTGGACCACCGGGCGGACATGGATCTCCTCCAGGCCCGGCAAGGGCCCTTCGATGCTGAAATGCTGGGCGACGAGATGGCCGGCGTCGAGATCGACTACGACCACCGCCTCCTTGGCCCCGGCCCTGGCCGCCTCCTCCACCGAATACTGGATGGCGGGACGATCGATCACGGTGAGAAGCGCCTTGGGCACCACCCGGGTCGCAGGACGCATCCGCGTGCCACGGCCGGCCGCGGGGATGACCGCTACCTCGATGTTCATGTCGGGATCTTCTCCTCGCTGCCCGAGACCATTCGTCGGATGTTCCCACGATGCCGCCACACCACCAATGCGATCATCAACGCCGCCCACACCAGGGCGAGACCGCGCACTCCCGACCACAGCAACATCGGGATGGTGATGACCACGATCACCATGGAGCCGATCGAGGCGGTCTTGGTCGCCCAGGCGACCAAGCCCCAGATCGAGATCTCCACGACCGCCGCCAGCGGGACCGTGAACAAGAGGACGCCGCCACCCGTGGCCACGCCTTTGCCCCCCTTGAACCGGTGGAACACCGGGTAGCAGTGACCGATGACCGCGGCGAGACCGGCGAGAAAGGCCCAGTGGACGGCCGGGTCGGATACCCCGGCCGCGACCATGCCAATCGCCGCCCCGATGGTGCCCTTGAGGGTGTCACCGACGAAGACCATCGCCGCCGGGACCCGGCCCAGGGTGCGGAGGACATTCGACGCTCCCGGATTCCCACTTCCCGCCTGGTGAATGTCCACCCCGTGCATCCGCGCCACGATCACCGCAAAGTCGATGCTTCCCACCAAGTAGGCGGCGATGAGCCCAAGCGGCAGGGCTAAGGCAGGCGACATGGGCGTCGATCATATTGCGACGGGGGAATGGAAGACCCGGCCCCCCGGTTGTAGAGTCTGCTCCCACCTTCTGGCGGTCAGATCGGTATGCCAACCTACGAATACACCTGCAAGGGCTGTGGCGAGACCATCGAGGTCTTCCAGTCATTCTCGGAGAAACCCTTGCGCAAGCATCCGGAATGCGGCGGTGACCTGCAAAAGGTCTTCCACGCCCGCGGTGTGGTCTTCAAGGGCTCCGGTTTCTACTCCACCGACTCCCGTTCCTCGCCGTCGAAGAAAAAGGACGAGCCGGCCAAGAAGACCGACTCGTCCAAGAGTGGCGATAAGCCGGCTGCCGCCCCGGCGGCAAGCACGACGTCATCTGACTGATCTTCGGTCACTCAGCCCCGATCGCTGACCAGGTACCAGAGCCCGAAGGTCACTGCGGCCACCAGCAAGAGGATCATCATCGACCGGACCCGGTGGCTCTCGGTCTCGACCACGATTTCCTCTTTGCGACGCTTCTTGTCACCCATGTGCAGGCCTCCTTCTCGGCGAGCTTCGACGGCGTGGACCGCAACCGCGGAAGATCAGTGGCCTCCGATGATTCGCGATCACGGGTCCACACCTCAGAGAACATCTACCCGTGCCCGGGCATGCCCAAACGGGCATGCTCAATCCAGGACCGGATGCTCCACCTCCGACTCGACGGTGAGGACCGGTGCGGCCAAACCTCTCCCCAGGACGATCATCCCGATTGCGAGAGCGGCCCCGGTGAGGCCCATCATCACGATCATGAGACGGATTAGCCAGATGTTGGCCGTCAACGACGAACCGGTCTGGTCGACCACCCCCTCGGCCTGGACGAGTGTCGCCCGGTAGGAATCGATGAGCTCCTGGCTGTGGGACAACTCGACGGCGAGCGAGGCGAAGGACTCGGACATCGTGGTCGCGTCCCGGGCGAACTCCCGGGAGACAGGCACCAGCGCCCGGATCGCGTCCGCCTGGGAGCCCAGCTGGGCGGGCAGGTCGGCAAGAGCCGCCTCGACCGCTATCAGCGAGGCGTCGAACGGCTCTGCGGGGTCGTAGTCAACACCGAGCAGAGACAGGGCACGCAGTGTGGCGTCGATGGCGCCGGCCGCCTGGATGGCAGCAGGCATTGACCCGTGAATGGCCTCGATGTTCGTCTGCAGATCCCCATCGAGGAAGTCGGCCACCTCCTCGAGACGCCCTGCCGCCTCCTCCACACCCTCGGCGGCGCCGCCGATGCTGTCTGAGGCGGCGGCGAGGCCTTCGTCCACTTCGACGGCGACGCCCTCGAGAAGGTCAAGGGTCTCCTCGACGGCGAGCACCGCCGACTCGGAGAGCCCGACCGAGCCCCCCAGGTCGCTCGAAACCGAATCGACCAGGAGTAGACCGAGCACCAGACCGACCAGGCTGGTGACCAGCGCCAGCACCCCGAAGCCGACCAAGGCGCTGCGCAGGCGCGGCGAGAAGGGCCAGGATTCAGAGGTCATGGCCTGGCTCCCTACCCGTTCGCCCCGTTCGAGAAACACCGATTGAGACCCACAGTCGACGGGGTAAGGGCGCCGGTCATGTCAAGCGCGAATACCGTCCATGCGTCCGGGCTCACCAAGAGTTACGGGAAAGACGCCGGGGTGTTCGACATCGATCTGGCGGTCGCCACCGGTCAGATCGTAGGTCTGATCGGACCCAGCGGATCGGGGAAGACCACGACGGTCAGACTCACCACCGGGCTGCTCACCCCGGATTCGGGATCGGTCGAAGTGCTGGGGCAAGACCCGCTCCGCTTCACCACCAAGACCCGAGCCCGCATCGGATACATGGCCCAGGAGTCGGTGTTCTTCCCCGACCTCACCCTCCGGGAGAACCTCGACTTCGCTGCCTCGCTCTACGGGATGCCTTACCGACGAGACCAACACATCGAGGAGATGATCGAGTTCCTCGACCTCGGCGATGTGATGGACCGCCTGCTCCGCAAGGCCTCGGGTGGTGAGAAGCGACGTCTCTCCCTCGCCGCGACCCTCATCCATGACCCGGATCTGATGTTCCTCGATGAGCCCACCGCGGGAGTCGACCCAATCCTCAGACGCAAGTTTTGGGACCACTTCGAACATCTGTCCGACTCGGGCGCCACCATGATCGTCACCACCCAATATGTTGGGGAGGCCGCCTACTGCGATTTCGTGGGTGTTCTCGCCTCGGGCCGGATCCTCGCGTTCGACACACCTGAGGGGCTGCGCCGCCGTGCCTTCGGAGGTGAGCAACTGGACGTGGTTTTTGCCACCCCGCCCCATCACGAAGACGTGACCAGCCTCAGCGGGGCGGGCGAAGTCCACAAGCTGCGATGGCTCGACGACCACACAATCCGCCTCTCCGTCGACGACGCAGGCAGCTATGCGCCGACCGTCGTCGAATGGGCCCGCCAACGCGAAGTAGCGATCGAAAAGACCGAGCCGTACCTCCCCCCGTACGACGACGTGTTCGTCGAGCTGATGGCCACGCTCAACGAGGTCACCGAGCCGGAGCCAGTGGTGGCCAATGCCGGTTGAGGAGCGATACACCGCTTCGCTGATCCGCAGTCTCGCCTTTCTGCGCAAGGAGCTGGTCACGGTGTGGCGGCAGCCCCGACTGATGGCGACCTTGGTGTTGGGCCCGTTCCTGATCCTGCTCCTTTTCGGGCTCGGCTACCGGGAGACACCCGAGCCTTTTCGTACCCTGATAGTCGCCGACGAGGAAGATGTCCCCCTGGGCTCGGATGTCACCGACCTGGGCGAGTCCTTTGGGGCAGGCATTGAGATAGTGGGTCAAACCGACGATGCCGACGCGGCCCGACGCCGCCTGGCCAACCGCGAGGTCGACCTGGTGGTCATCGCCCCCTCCGGGGCGGTCCAGACCTTGAGCGGGGGAGAGCATCCCACTTTTGCAGTCCTGCACTCGGAGATCGACCCGGTCCTGACCAGCAGCGTCCACCTCCTTGCCCGGCTCGGTGTCGACGAGTTCAACCGCCGTGTGCTGATCGGAGTTGTCGAAGAGGCGCAGCGCGAATCGGAAGGGGCCGAAGAGGTGCTGGCTGAGTTGGATGACGCGGGGACCGAGTCCGAGGTTCTGGCCCGGGCCCGGGAGGCGAACCCGGAGATCCTGGTCAGCCCGTTCGCTGTCGAGACCAGCCCCCTCGTCGAGCCGCCGTCCTCTCAAGCGGTCTTCTACGCCCCTGGGGTCCTCATCCTTCTCGTCCAGCATCTCGCCCTGACCTTCGCCGCCTTGTCCCTGGTCCGGGAGAGGGAGTTAGGGATCACCGAGATCTACCGCACCTCCCCGCTCACAGTGCGGGAGACCCTGACCGGCAAGTACCTCTCCTTCCTCGTTCTCGGCCTGCTGCTTGCCGCCGCCCTCACCGCCACCATGCTTCTGCTCGGTGTCGAGATCCAGGGGCCGGTCTGGTCGTTCACGGTCGTGGTGGCTCTGGTCATCCTGGCCTCCCTGGGCTTGGGGTTCGCCCTGTCGGGCCTGGCCCGATCGGACAGCCAGGCGGTGCAGTACTCGATGGTGGTGCTCCTGGTCTCCATCTTCTTCACCGGCTTCGTCCTTCCCCTCGACCAGCTGACGGCGCCGGTCCGGTACGTCTCCTACCTGGTCCCCGGCACCTACGGGATCGCCGGTCTCCAAGACGTTGTGTTCCGTGGGCAGATGGCCGAGCCCGCCATGGTGGGCGGGCTCGTGCTGTATGCGGTTGTGATGGCCATGCTGGCCTGGCTCGCCCTGCGGCGGGACGTCGAGCCGGCGCGCTCCCGAGCCCTCAGCTGAACAACTGCTCGAGGTGAGCCCGCAACGCCTCCCAGGCGGTGCGAACCCTCTCCTCCACCTCGAGAGCGTCGAGGTCCTCTTCGAAGTCCTCCAGCTCCGACTCGATCTCCTCCCGGGCGATGGTCCCGTCTTGGCTGATCGAAGCCGCCGCAGCGGAGATCTCGGCAGCGAGGGTGTCCCAGGCGGCGGTCAACTCCTCGGCTGCCTCGGACTCGGCGATGGCCGAGCCGAGCTCGTCGATCTCTGCTTCGAGCTCGGCGATGGTCTCACCACCGGCGAAGGTGGTTTCGGCTCCGGACATCGTCGTGCTCGGGGCCGGGTCGGTCCCGGTCACGCCGGTGGTGTCCGTGCCGTCGGTGTTCGTGCCGTCGGTAGTGTCCTGGGCGCAGGCGCCGAGGGCGAGGGCGCCGGCCAGCAGTGCGATGGTCAGATTTCTCCGTCTCATTGTTCCTACCTCGATGAGCCCTTGCTCGGGCCCTTTGACCTCATGACACACCGGTCTGGCGTGTCTCCGATCTCGATTACCCCCATCAGCGGCCGCTCGAAACGCCTCTGGGTCGGCGGGTGGTCAACGCCGGCCAACCAACCGGCCTTCCAGCAGCTGATCCCGGGCCGGCCCGACCTCTCCGGGCTCCTCCACCCTGATCCCGCGCAGACTGATCGGCTCGGCGAACCCGGCGTAGGGGAAGCCGGGCACGTGCTGGGACATGGCGTCGTCCCCGACAAACGCCATCACCAACCTCCTCGGGATGGGCGAACTTGGCGGCGATGCCCGACGGGGGCGCCGAAGAGAACAAATGCGACATCGACACTCTTCCCTCCTCCGCCCCCGGTGCGTAGCTTCGAGAAGGTGATCTGGCTGCAATCCCCGCCCTGGGCGCGCTGGGCGGCTGCCCTCGTAATCGCCGGCGTGGCGATCTGGATCGAGATCCGCCCGGAACCGACCATCCTCCATCCCTTCGCCATAGAGGACATCGACCGCGGAGCCCTGGTGGACGAGGCAAACACCGAGATGCGGCCGGTCCCGGCGGACATGTTCTCCCCGGTCGAGCTGGGGCAGGCCACGGCCTCATCTGTCAGGTCCGGAGACCCGGTCCTCGCCTCCGGTCTCGACGAGGAGGCGCAGCGCGTTCCCGATGGGTGGTGGAGTCTGGAGGTGGCGCTGCCCAGTGGGGCTCACAGGGGCGATTCGGCCCGGATCGTCCTGCTCGACAGCGACACGGTGGCCGCCGGCGTGGTGGTTGAGGAGACGGGCGAGGACCCGCTCGGTTCGGGCTTGGGTCTCGTCGCAGTCGACCCGGACCAGGCGGCCGAGGTGGCCCGGGCGGTCGGCGAGGGCCGAGCGGTTGTGATGATTGCCCCTCCGTGAGCGTTACTGTGCCGGCGTGCTAGCCGCCGCCCTATGGGGCCTCGTCCAAGGCCTCACGGAGTTCCTTCCCGTCTCTTCTTCGGGCCACCTGGTCGTCGTCCCCGCTTTTCTCGGTGAGCTCGGGGTGGAGGTAGCTCCACCTTCCCTCGCCGTGTCCGCGGTGCTCCACCTGGGCACCCTGGTCGCCGTGCTGGTCTACTACCGCGCCGATGTCATGCGTGTGCTCCGGTCTCGCACCGATCCCGAAGGGCGCAGGATCGCTTTGCTCGTCGGCGTCGGAACCATCCCGGCCCTGGTCGGGCTGCCTCTTGCCGACACACTCGAACGATTCCAGGACACGGTGAGCAATGTGGGTTGGGCGCTGATGTTCACGGGGGTAGTCCTCATCGTGGGACAGAGGCTGGCGACGGGTCTCAGGACACTGATCGAGGGGAGGGTGCCGGACGCGATCGTGGTCGGGCTATTCCAGGCCACTGCCCTCATCCCCGGCGTCTCCAGATCGGGCATGACCATCTCGGCCGCTGCCGGCCGACGGTTCACCCCGACCGAGGCTGCCCGTTTCTCCTTCCTGCTCGGCATCCCCGCCATCGCCGGGGGTGGTCTCAGCCAGCTCCTCGATCTGAGCGATTCGGGAGAGTTCGGTCCAGAGCTTCTGCTCGGGATGGCCGTGGCCGCGGTCTCCGGATACTTCGCCATCGCATTCCTGATACGGGTCCTGGAACGTGTCGGGCTGGTCCCCTTCGCCATTTATTGCCTGCTGGTCGGCCTGACCACGCTCCTGGTTTTTTCGGGGGGTTAACCTCGCCGGACCGACGAGGAAGGCACTCGATGACCCACGTCCTGATCCAGGAGTCGATCGACAAGCGCCAACACGTGCGCGACCTGCTCGCCCAGACCCCAGACGACTACGCCGCGGTCAGGGATCTGTGGAAGGCGCATTCCCTGGCCGAGGATGCACGCGACATCGCAGGGCTCATGGCCACATTGACCGACGATTGCGCCTACGAGTTGGTCCAGACCGGGCATCGCTGGGAGGGTCACGAGGGTGCCACCCGGTTCTACACCGAGCTGCTCACCGCCTTCCCCGACATCGACTTCGCTCTGACCAGCATCGTGGTCGGCCCGCAGGGCGTTTGCGAGGAGGCGGTGGTCAACGGCACCTTCACCGCTCCCTGGCTGGGGATGGAGCCCAATGGAGAGAAGATGGTGTGGCGCAACGTGATCTTCTTCCCATGGGATCGCGAATCCCAACTCTTCACCGGCGAGCGCGTCTACTCCTTCTTCCCCGACCTCCTCGAGGGGGCGCTACCCCGACCCCGAACCTGAGGTTCTACGTGGCAAATACGCAACCAACTCTCTCGAGTTCAGATGGCGCGCTCCACCGTCTCCCGAACTCGAGGCGGTTCGTTGCATATATGCAACGGGGAACCTCAGGTTGCGGGTGACAACCCCCTAGAGGACGGCGTCGAGCCCGAGGTGGACCCCGGGGGGGAGGGTGTGGATGGCGCGGATGGCGATGAGGGCCCCCGAGGCGAAGGATTGGTAGCTGGTGGAGAGATGCTCGATGGAGAGCACCTCCCCGGCGTTGGACAGGGCCACCTCCTGTTGGGAGATGAGACCGGGGAGGCGGAGGGCGTGCACCCGGACACCTTCCACGTCGGCGCCACGCGCACCAGGCACGAGCTCGGCCGACACCCCTGACGATCCCCCGCCCGCCGAGGAGACCCCCATTGCCGTGGCCAGGGCGGTGCCCGACGGGGCGTCGGGTTTGGTGGAGTGATGACGTTCGATGATCTCCACCGCCTCGAAATGGCCGGCCGCCTCGGCAGCGAACCGCATCATCAGCACTGCCCCGATAGAGAAGTTGGGGACGACCAGGACGGGCGGACCGTCCTCGCCCCATAGGTGACGCAACGACTCCAGTCGCTCCGGGGTGAACCCGGATGTGCCGACAACAGTGGCCATGTCCAGGTCACGCCATGTCCCCAGGTTGTCGAAGACGACATCGGGATGGGCCGTCTCCACCATCACATCAGCTTCCACCTGACCCCGATCCCCGGTAACCGTGACGCCGTCGATCACGGTCCCGGCGCGGTTCGGGTTATAAAGGCCGGTGAGCTCGAGGTCCTCCGCTTCGACCACCGCGGCGGCAATCGGGCTCGCCAGCTTCCCTCCGGCGCCGGAGATGGCGATTCGAATCATCAACTCACGTTAGGTGCCGCGGGGACGCCAGGCGCCTCCGCCCGGCGATCGGGGTTGACCGGCCAGCGGAGCGCGGCGCCGACCACGGCGATGCTCAGCAGCAGCGAAGCCACCGCCTCACCCCAAACGATGGTGTCCGATCTGCAGTGTGAGGAGACAGGTCCGTCGAATCCCGACTCGCTGCTTCCGGTCCCCTGCGAAGTGGTCGAGCCGAGACGCCACCCCGAGCTCATGCCTTTGTCAGCTGGATCGATTTGGCGCACGGTCCCGTCGGCCATCGTCTCGGTGCAATACGGGTCGAGATGCACGAAGAGGACGAACACGCTGAGAACGACTCCGAACGCCATCACAGCACGCCCCCACCAGAGGAGGCGGGAGACTTCGGCTTTCACAGGTCTCCGGTTGTGCGCCCACCCCCAGCCCACGGCGAGCAGGAGCCAGAACGGCAGCAGTGTCAGGTCGACCAACCCCATGAGGAGGGCGGTCAGGGACGCCGCGGGAAGGAGCCCCGGTCGTCGATCCAGCGAGATCAGAGCCACGGTCGGTGCGACCGCGGCGGCCACGCCCAGTGCGACCGAGCCCAACACTTCGCCCGCTGTGCTGTCGTTGTTGGCGATCCGAACCCCTACCAACAAGGCGGCGAGGGCATATCCGAGGATGATCCCGGCCCAGGTCATCCTCCGGTTCAGCCTGATCGTCTCGTAGACAGTCAAAGCTCACCTCCACAGGGCGGTTGCGACCAGTTGATGAACTCGACTTCGATCACGGAGACCGCGTCCGGCTGTGCCTCGTCGATGAACCGAAGGATTTCGGGAGTCGGCCCCGTCACCACCAGTTCGGCCACTTGCGGCCGCTCGAGTCGGGCCAAGGCACTGGAGGCATCGTCGACCGAAGCTCCCATGCCGGCGAGAAGATCGGGGTGCTCGACCAGACTCCCGATCGCGCGGCGGGTCTCATCGAGAGCATCGGTGACCGAAGCAGGTCGGCCCAGAGCCGTGCCAGAACCGCCACCGCTGGAACCCGCTGCATCCGAGACCGTGATGGGGAAACTCCCGCAAGTGCCGTATCCGAGGACGCCACCCGGCACCAAATCAGATCCCTCCTCGCCGGCCACGTCGAATCCGGCCCAGACAACGCTGACATCGGCTTCCAAGTCGACGATGGCTTGGGCAGCGGCGGGGTCCAACGTCGGCTCGAACCACAGATCGACCGTGGCCACCGTGCCTGCCCCCACCGCTCGGAGACGCTCTTCGCCCCCACTTCGATCCGTAGCTTCGGACAGATAGGGGAATAGCAGCCCTCCGTCGAGCTCCCCGAAGCCGACAAGCCCGAGTCTGGAGTCGATGGTGCCGAGAGACGTCATGGCGCTCCCCACCGGTAGGGCGAGGTCGACGGTGGTGAACCTCGCCGCCATACCGCTCCGGTAGGAGTACTCCTCTACGGTGGCTCCCGGGTTCAGCATGATGGCGGCGTCGACGGTGGCGATGGTGGCTGCCACGGCCCGATCCCCCCGATTCAATATGAGCGGCTGCAGGATCAGCAGTGCGAGGATCCACGCCACCAGCCACCCGACGAACAGGAGAAGCAGGGCGTCGGCGGCCACCCTCAGCATCGAGCGTCGAACCGCCCTTCGCATGCCACGCTCGTCCCAGGCGGCGGCGACCTCACCCAATCCGACCTGCGGGACTCCCTCGAGGACCACTCGGCATTCCTCGCAGTCGGCGAGGTGTGCCTCGACCTGACGACGGGTCTCCCGATCCAGCGTCTCGTCCACGTAACCCTCCAAGAGGTCCTGGATCTCGTCGTGTCTCATCTCGAGTCCTCTTCGTAGGCCACCCGGAACCCTTGTCGGGCTCGATGCAACAGGACCCGGGCCGCTCCCTCCGACATCCCGAGGGTTTTGGCCAGCTCCGAGCCGGTCAGGCCGACTCGATCAGCCAGGAGCAGCGCGGTTCGTTGCCGCTCGGGCAAGCTGCCGAGGGCGCGCTCGATGGCGTCTTGCTCCACCGGATCGGATTGGTGCCGGTCGACCAGCTCGTCGGGCAGCTGGTTGGTGGGTCTGCGGGTGGAGCGACGCTGTTCGTCGAGGAACACGGTTCGGGCGATGCTGAACAGCCACGCTTTGGGGCTCCCACCCCGGTAACCGCCCAGGGATCGGGTCGCCTTGATGAAGGTCTCCTGCATCAGATCCTCGGCGCATCCCTGGTCCCGGCACATCGAGAAGAGATAGCCGTATACCGAGCCGGCATGGAGCCGATAGAAGTTCTCGATGTCGTAGCGATCGGCCACTGCTCTCCCCGCACAGTCGGGCTCGTTCGAGTGCTCATGTCACCAGCAGTGACGTGACGTAGGGCCCGATTGTTACGTCGTGGCCGAGGTCGGGCGACTGCTGTCGAGAGACGTCCACATCGAGTCATCCTCGACGAAGCCATGAGTCCCCCTTCTTTATGCAGCACGTCACGCATGCGTGACGCCATGCATTAGGAATCCGAAAGTGCCTCGACCAGTGACTCGTCGAAGACCTGGAGGGTCGTAGCCACGTCTTCGTCGCTGTGGGCGGCGCAGACGAACCATGGCTCCAGGGCATCGGGGCATGGCATCACACCGCGCCGGATCATCCCGAAAAGGATCTCCTCATAGAGAGCCTCGTCGTGCTTGGCGGTGTGCCTGAACTCGTCGAGGTTGCCTTCACCGAGGAAGATGGAGAACATCGAGGGGTGGCCGGTCGCCCGGCCTTCCACCCCGTGATCGGCCAGCACCTGATCGATCCCCTCCATGAGGCTTCGACCCACCTTCTCGATCCTGGCGTGTGGCTCACCGGTCGCGAGCCGGTCGATGGTCGCCTCCGCTGCGGCCACTGCGATCCCGTTGCCCGAGTAGGTGCCGGCCTGGGCGATCCCCGAGGAACGCCAGCCGGCCGCCACCTTGTCGGTCATGGCAATGGCCGCCACCGGGAAGCCATTGCCCATCGACTTGGCGTAGGTACCGACGTCCGGCTTCACCCCGAAGCATTCGAAGGCTCCGCCATAGGCGACCCGGAACCCGGTCTTGACCTCGTCGAAGATGAGCAGCGCGCCGTTCTCGTCGCACAGGGCACGCAGCCCCTCCAAGAACCCAGGCAGGGGCATGATCCCGAATGCGTTGCCCAGCATCGGCTCGACGATGACTGCGGCGATCCGCTGTCCCTCGTCCTTGAAGGCCCGCTCCACCATCTCGAGATCGTTGAAGGGAAGGGTCCGCACCAGCGACCTGATCGCCTCGGGGATGCCTGAGCTCGATTGAAGTGGGATGGGGCGGAACCTCGAGCCGAGACCGCTGACGGGGACCCCGGCTGTGGAGAACAAGACGTAGTCGTGCATCCCGTGGTACTGGCCCTCGAACTTGATCACGATATCGCGCCCGGTCAGCCCGCGGGCGAGACGGATCGCGTGCATCGTCGCCTCGGTGCCGGTGTTGCTGAAACGCATGGCATCGGGCCAGCCGAGTGCCTCGATCACCTTCTCCGCCGCCTCGATCTCGCGTCTTTGGGTCATGGCGAAGCTGGTCGCCTCGCTCGCCGTCTCGGCCACAGCCCTCGAGACGTCCGGGTCGCCGTGACCGAGGATGATCGGGCCGAAGCCGCACTGGTAATCGATGTAGTGCTTGCCGTCCATGTCGACGAGGTGCCCGCCCTCACCGTGGTCGATAACGATGGTGTCGTCGTCCCCCCAATAGCGGAACTGACTCGACACCCCGTTGACCAGGACTTTCTGCGCCCTTTGGAACCATTGCTTGGTCTGATCGCCCTGGAGGCTCATGCTCTCACTCCTCTCGGAACCACCACGGCTTCGGCACCAGCTCCAGGTTCCAGTGCACATGCCGCAGGGTCGTGAAACTGTCGAGTGCCTCGACACCCAATTCCCTTGCATCTCCGCTCGCTCGGACCCCGCCGAAGGGGGCGGCCAGGTTGTCGACGACAGGGTCGTTCACCCAGACCGTCCCGACACGCAACTCCCGATAGGCCCGCTCTACCCGAGAGGAATTCGTGGTGTAGACACTCGCCCCCAACCCGTAAGGAGTGTCCGCCGCCAGGGCGAAGGCAGTGTCGTCGTCGTCGAACGCCATCACCGGCATCACCGGGCCAAAGGTCTCCTCCTGCATCAGCCCCATCTCGTGATCGACACCTGACACCACGGTGGGCTCCATGAAGAAGCCGGGCCTGTCGACGGAGTGACCGCCGGCCAGGATCTCGGCGCCGCCGGCCACGGCGCGATCGACCATCCCGACCACCGCGTGTCGTCTGGCCTCACTGCGCATCGGCCCCACCTGCGTTGCCTCGTCGAAGGGGTCGCCGAGGCGGATCGAGTTGGTCAGCTTGACCGCATGGTCCAAGAACTCGTCGTAGTGCGAGCGGTGCACGTAGACACGCTCGGTCGATGTGCACACCTGCCCGGCATTGAGGAACGAGGCCCAGACCACTCCCTCTGCAGCCACGCCGGGGTCGACATCATCGAAGACGATGGCCGGGTCCTTCCCCCCCAGCTCCAGATGTGAGGGCTTGACCGCCTCTGCGCAAAGGGAAGCGAGTCTCTTGCCCACTTCGGTGGAGCCGGTGAATGCCACCAGGTCGACGCGGGGGTCGGTGACCAGGGCCTCACCGACGGTTCGGCCCGGCCCGGTCACTGTGTTGACGACACCGGCCGGCAGGTGCTCGGCGAAGATCTCGGCCAGCACCTGGAGAGAGAGCGGAGTCTCGGAAGCGGGTTTGATCACCGCGGTGTTCCCCACGGCCAGGGCCGGGGCGATCTTGAACACCAGGAGGAGAAGCGGGTAGTTCCAGGGTATGAGGCAACCGACGACTCCATAGGGGCGGGAGAGGACGAGAGATAGCTGCCCGGGGTCGTTGGACGGCGCCACCCGTCCCCCGAACGCCCGAGCCAACTCGGCATACTGGCGAAACAGGTCCCGCGCCATGTCGACATAGAGATGATTCCGGGTCAGGGGGCGTCCGGTCTCATGGGTGAGGGCTGTGGCGAGCGATTCCCGATTGGCGTCGATCGACTCGGCCACGGCGTGCAGGAGGCGGCTGCGCTCCGGTTGGGCGAGGGGCTCCCACTCGCTCTGGGCACGGGCGGCCGCCGTGGTGGCAGCGATGAGCTGAGATTCGTCCGCCGCCGTCAGAGTGGTGTGCTTCTCGCCGGTGGCGGGGTCGATCACATCGAAGGCGGGGCCGGCCCCGGTGACGAGGCGACCGTCGATGAGGATATGACCCGTCACCGGTTCGATGATACTGACCCGCCGTCCAGACCGAGCTTCCCGTTTGCAGTACGGTTGGCCCATGGCGACCGATCTCAGGCTCTTCATCGCAGGCGAGTGGACCGAGGGGACAGGCGACGACCACTACGAGGTGCACTCACCCTCGACCGGCGAGCACATCTACAACGTGCCCAAGGCCTCTGCCGCCGACATCGATCGGGCGGTGAAGACGGCGCACGAAGCCGCCGACGAGATGCGGCATTGGACCGCCTTCGAGCGAGCCGAGCTCTGTCTCCGCGTGTACGAGCTGTGGCAGAGCCGGGTAGAAGACGTGGCCCGCATTCTCACCCTGGAGCAGGGAAAGCCCTACGAGGCCGAAGCCAAGGACGACATCGCCGAGTCGGGCGACTACTTCCAGATCGCAGCCGAGGACGTGAAACGCCTCACCGGTGAGCTGATCCCAACCACCAGTCGGCACCGGCGCATGTTCACCGTAAGACGCCCGGTGGGGGTGTGGGCCGCGATCACACCGTGGAACTTCCCGGTGATGATCCCGATGGAGTACGTGGGGCCCGGCCTGGCCACAGGGAACGCGGTCATCGTCAAGCCGCCCGAATTCACCTCATGGGCCCTGCTCGAGATGGCCAGGGTCTTCGAGGAGGCGGGCGCACCCAAAGGCGCGGTCCAGGTGATCCCCGGTGGCGGCGACATCGGCGCCCAACTGGTCGCCCACGACGGGATCGACGCCATCGGCTTCACCGGCTCGTCTGCCACGGGCAGGAAGATCGTCTCGGTGATGGGCCTCAAGCGCTCGATCATGGAGATGTCGGGCAACGGCCCCACCGTGGTCACCGCCGATGCGGACGTCCCCAAAGCGGCCGAGGCCGCGGTGTACGGGGCCTATTACAACGCGGGGCAGGTGTGTGTGGCCACCGAGCGGGTGATCGTTGTCGACGAGGTGCACGACGAGTTCGTCGAGGCGACCCTCAAAGCGGCCCAGCAGGTCCGGCTGGGCGATCCGTTCGACGACTCGACCAACATGGGGCCGCTCAACAACGAGCCGACCGCGGCCAAGATGGACCGGCACGTCGCAGATGCCCTCGACAAGGGGGCGGAGCTGCTCATGGGCGGGGGCAGGGCTTCGGGCCATCCCACCGACCTCTACTACGAGTTCACCGTGCTCGACCGTGTCCCGGAGCAGTCGATGGTGTCACAGGAGGAGTCGTTCGGGCCTGTGGTTCCCATCATCGGCGCCCGGGACGACGAAGAAGCTGTCGCGGTCGCCAACCGGACCCGGCTCGGTCTGCAGGCGGCCGTGTTCACCAACGACCTCACCAAGGCGTTCTGGTATGCCGACCGTATCCGCTCCGGGACCGTGATCGTGAACGACTCAACCGACTTCTGGGAGACCTTCCAACCCTTCGGCGGTGCAGCCGGCACCGACACCGGCTGGGGCCGTCAGCGCATCGACGAGTTCACCGACCTCCAAACCGTCGTCTTCGTCCTCAGAGAAGAGACCTAGCCCAAGTACCAAGTACCGATCACCTCTACTCCCTCATCGTCATCGCGGTGCCGGCGAAACCGCCGCCGAAGGCGCCGAGGAGTACTCCCGGGAGAAGGGCCGTCGTCAGCGACTCGAAGAAGTCGAGGTCCGTGATCGCCCAGATCCCGAAGGTCAGAGCGACCAGGACGGTCGGGATGCCGATCATGATCCCCCGCAAAATTGCCTGGCCCATCGGGTCGGGTTGTGTGGTCTCCTGGTCTGCCATACCCCGGCGATGTTAGGGCTCTACGACCCCGGTGGCGCGAGGCGGCGTGACGACTTCGTCGGCCGGGAGCCGCATCCTTCTCACCGCGAGGATGAACGGGAGCCTGATCGCATAGAGCAGCCCGGCGACGACATAGCCGGTCCCCAATGAGAAGACGTCGGCGACCCGGCCCAGGGCAGGTTGTGACACCACGCCTCCGGCGCTACCCATCAGCGAGGCAAAGGACAAGACGGTTGCCCTCTGCTCCGAGGGGATGCAGTCGTTCATGTACGCCTGTTGCATCGGAGTCGACAGCGCCGAGACCAGGGCGGTGAGGGCGAGCAGCGTGATAGCCACCCAGAACCCGAGCGGGATGGCCAGCTTGTCGGCGAGGCCCACCCCGACCAGGGCCAACGCTCCGACGACGACCTCCATCGTGATCACGCCGGTTCGCGTTCTGGCCCGTCTCCTCACCCAGTTGACCGAGGCGCCGCCGATCATCTGGGCTGTGGCGAACACGGCTGCGGCGATACCGGCCAGGTACGTGGCATCCGGATCACCGAACAACTCGAGAAGGTACGGCTGGAAGGCGTAGAAGATCCAGATACCGATCCCGGCGGCGAAGGGCGCTCCGAACATGAACATCCGAATCGGGGGATTGCCCAGCCCATACCGGATCGACGAGCGGAGGAGGCTCCTCACCTGCTCCCCGACTGCAACGCCTTTCGCCGGCTGATACCCGATGTCGTGCATCCAAACCCAAGCCGCCGAGATGACCGCGAGAAGGAGGATGGACCGGGCGGCGTATGGCAGCCCCAGGTTGATCTGGCCGAGGAAGCCACCGCCGATCGTCCCGGCCAGCATGGCGGCGCCGGCGACGGTCTGGCCCTTCCCGAATACGGATTCGACCCCACCGTCGTAGCCGGTTGCTGTCAGGGCATCGACCAGCCATGCCTCGGTGGCGCCGGAGAAGAAGGTGAATCCCAACCCGATCAGGGCGGAGACGAGGACCCACCACCAAATCCCGGCTGTGACATACCAGAGGCCGAGATAGGCGGCGGTGGTGACCAGCAGGGTTGCGGCGCCGAGGATGAACGAGGTCCGGCGTCCGAAGGTGTCGGCGATCACGCCGGTAGGGACCTCGAAGAGCACCATGCCTGCGGTGAACGCGGCATTTGCCACGAACGCCTCGGTGAGGCTCAGCCCGGCGTCGAGCAGGAAGAGTGTGTTGACCCCCCAAATCAGCGACGCGGCGAGCGTCTGCAGGAGTGTGAGTATCAAGTAGGTGCGTTGCACGCGCTGTGATGTCATCGCTCACCGTGGGACGAAGGGCCGTTAGCGTAACGACCGGATGTACAAGCCTTACGAACAACGCAAGGGCGAGATTCCTTTCGCCTCGGCCGAGTACATCTCCTTCGCTTCGAGGGACTCCTTCCTCGGAGTTCCGGCGGTGACCATCGACGACATGGGCGAGGGAAAGGTGGTCATCGTCGGCGCCCCCTTCGACTGGGGCACCACATACCGGCCCGGAGCCAGGTTCGGCCCCCAGGCGATCCGCAACGCCGACTACGGGGCAATGGACGGCTACCGGCCCCATCTCCCCACGGGCATCGACCCGTTCTCCACACTGGGCGTCGTCGACGTGGGGGACGTCTACGTTCGCCCCGGAGAGCTCGACCTCTCCATGGGGCGCATCGCCGATGCGGTCGAGCAGATCTCCGCGGCGGGGAAGGTACCCATCGTCCTCGGCGGTGACCACACCATCACCTGGCCCGACGCCCTGGGAGTGGCCCGGGTCCACGGCTTCGGGGAGATCGCCCTCATCCACTTCGATGCCCACGCCGACACCGGGTTCACCCAGAACGGGTCGTTGTATGGCCACGGGACCCCGATGCGCCGGTTGATCGAGTCGGGGGCCGTCCCCGGGCACCGCTTCGTCCAGATCGGCCTCCGCGGCTATTGGCCCGAGCCTGAGGTGATCCAGTGGATGAGGGAGCAGAAGATGCGCTCGTTCATGATGAACGAGATCACCGAACGTGGTCTCGACGACGTAGTGGACGAGGCCGTGGCCTATTCGCTCGAAGGCGGGGCCAAAGGCGTCTTCATCAGCGTCGACATCGACGTGGTGGATCCCGGTCTGGCCCCGGGCACCGGCACTCCCGAGCCGGGTGGGCTCAACTCACGGGAGATCCTGGACACGGTCCGTCGCTTGGCGCGGGACCTGAACGTGCTCGGAGCCGACGTCGTCGAGGTGTCACCTCCCTACGACGGGCCCGGCGAGCAGACCGTCTACCTGGCCAATCGGGTGGTGCTGGAGATCCTCAACGGGATGGCGGAGAGGAAGGTCGAGCGGGGACAGGGAGGTTGAGCCTCGAACCGTATCGTGGGAGTTTCGAGGTGCCCGCCTCCTCACCAACCGTTTTCGCCCATCTCACGATGGGCGAGCTCCTCACCGCCTGGTGGCCCGATGGCGCCGACACCGATCCGGCCCCGGGCGGGAACCTCCATCTGTGGTGGGATGGCCCGGGATGGCATCTCCGTGGCGAGTACCTCGAGGTGGAACCGCCGGACCGACTCACCTTCACCTGGCGGTGGGACCACGAGGACGTGCCGGCCCGCCGGGTGGCGATGGATCTGTCGGCGTCAGGATCGGGGACGACTCGGGTCGACATCGAGCACGAGGCGGCCTCGGCCGAGGAGCGCCAGGGCTACGCCGAGAGCTGGGAGTTCTTCATGGCACAGCTACGCGACGTGCTGGGAGCGATCTGACTGTCAGCCCTTGATGAGGTTGAGACTCATCGGATAGCGGTATAGCTCGCCCCTCGACGCGGCAAGTGAGGCGAGCAGGGCGAAGATGAGCTCGAGCACCACCAGGGCCAGCAGGAACAAGATCAGGGGCACGGTGATCACCAACCCGATGACGGTCACCGCGAAGAGAAGGGCCAGGAACCCGCCCACGACGAAGTAGATCAACAGTGTGAGCTGGAAGTTGAGCGCGGCCCGGGCGTGGGGCTCGATGGCAGGATCGTCACGTTTCATCGCCCAGACGATCAAGGGGCCGATCAGCGAAGGGATCCCGATCACCTGGACGAAAGCAGAGGCGTGGGAGAGAACCTGCCACATCTGCTGATCGCCCGCTCCTCGGGGCGGGCTGGGGGGAAAGTTGGGCTGTTGAGTCATAGCCGAATCGTAGGTGGGAGATGTCCTGCGTCCCGGGCTCGATCACAGCTCGGGGTTCTCCCAGACGATGAGCGCGGCCCAGCCGTCGTCGGCCGCATCCTCGAGGTAGTTCTCGAGAAGACCGCGTACCTCGAAGCCATGTGAGAGCTGGAAGCTGAGGGTGGGATCCTGGAGCTCGCCCGCGACCACCTTGGCCACGTATTCGCCGATCGGCATGGTGGCCTTGTGATGGAAGTATCCGGGCAGTGAGCCCCCGGCGATGATCCCCCGCTTGCGGTCTCCGATCACCAGGGCCTTCCGCTTCTCGTAGAGCATGCCCCCGATCCCTCGGCCCCGATACTCGGGGAACACTGTGATGTCGGTGCCGTAATACCAGTCGCCGTCGGGATCGTGGTTCCCGCACTGATGGTCCCCGGTGATTCCGGCGATGCTGTGCTGGGGATGTTCGAAGTCGAAGTCGAGATAGATGCCCGCGCCCATACCCACCGGCCGCCCGTCGACGATGGCGACGAAGTAGCCCTCCGGGAAGACTGTGGCATATGCGGCAATGTCCTCCTTGGAGAGGAGGTCGTCCGGGTTGGCCATCGGAAAGCAGGCCAGCTCGATCTGCTCCAGATCCTCCGCCATCTCGGGCTGGAGGTTGACGATCGTCACCCCGTTCACAACCGAAAGGTCTCCCAGGGGTGATCGCCGGGTATGCCCCAAACCGAGTCGAGTCGCCTTTCGCCCGGTTTGATGACCACCGCCCCGCAGGTGGCCACGTCATGGGACGAATCGGCGCGGCGGGCGATCGACGGATCCGAGAAGAAGGCTTCGAGGTCTCCCACCAGTTCGGTGCCACGGTCGAGCCTGGCCTGGCTGCTCTCGACGTGCTCTCCCGGCCGTGCACCCTCTTCGAGACTGGTTCCGGTCGCAAGGCAATGGTTGGTGTGAACGAGAGGTGCATCTGTCACCTTGGTCACCTCGACCGTTCCGGGCATCGCCTCGATGTTGGCCCCGGTCCCATCAGGCCCCACGATCAGATAGTTGTGGCCCCCGGCCAGATCGGCACCGAGCACGACATCGACGGCGGCGTCGAGAGAAGTCTGTTCCAGCACCCTTCTGACCACGAACGGCCAGGTCACACCGGGTTTGCCGATCGAGGTGAGATTGTTGATCCCAACTCCGATGCCCGCCTCGTTCAGGCCGATCTGGCCGAGACAGCCCGCCGTCGTCTGGACCACTGCACCCGGGCCGGACACGGGGTCCAGCTTGAGCATCACCACGTATGCACCCGCCGAGGCATGCATGTCCCAGGTCTGGGCGAACAGGCCCTGGACCGGATCGAGGACGGCGGTGCAATCGTCCTCGATGGGAGCCCAACCGTCATGAGCCCGGACCACATCCACCAGGTCGGTGAATCCGCCGACCACGACAGCCTCGGCCGGGGTGATCCCGGCCGCCTCGGCCAGCGTGGTCATCTCCTCGAACAGGGAGGACGAGTAGGCCCGGTGGTGGGGCAAGGTTGCTTCGGCCAGGGCGAGCACCGTGTCGGCTCGGGCCGTGCGCCCCGCCCAGGCTGCGTCGCCGGAGAGACCGAGGCGCTCGTCGAGATAATCGCGAATCATCGGCTTGCACTCGGTGCCGTGGACCCGCCCGAAGTCGGCGGCGTCGCCGTAGATCTCGAGAACCCGGAGTGGGCCGCCGTCCATGGGCCAACGCTACCTCCTCGGCTGCTCGCCGCAGCCACCGGCCGGCGACGGGAACCGATTCTCTCCGGCCACCCGTCCAAGCAGCGAGCCCGAAAGGCTCATGAAAACGAGGAGAAGACATGAGACGACTGGCATTGGTATTGGCACTTGGGGTGGTCGCCGCCTGCAGCGCCGGGGAAGGCGAATCGGTCACCTTCGAGGACATCGCCGGCGATGTCGACCGGGGCAGCGAGGAGGCCCTCGCCCCCGACGAGGTGACCGAAACTACAGCGGCCGGCGCAGCGGCCGAGGACGGGGCGGGCGACAGCGGCGCGATCGGGGTCAACCTCGAGATTGCCCAGGACCGAAAGGTCATCCGACAGGCCCAGCTCCAACTGGAGGCCGACGACACCAGGGCCGCGTTCGATCGAATCGTGGCGCTGACCGAGGCCGCCGGGGGCTTCATTGCCGACGCGACTGTGCATCCGGTGGAAGGGGAGGAAGATCAACCGTCGGTGACGATGACGGTGCGTGTTCCTGTCGCCGAGCTGACCGAGACCATGAATGCGATCAAGGGATCGGTGGAGACGGTGGTCTCCGAGTCACAGAATGCCCAGGACGTGAGCGAGCAGTACATCGACCTGGAGGCCCGGCTCACCAATCTCGAGGCTCTGGAAGTGGAGCTGCGGGCTTTGCTCGCCGAGGTGAGACAGCAGCCCGAAGCCGACCCCGACAAGCTGCTCCGGGTCTTCAACGAGATCTCGAGCGTCCGCTCACAGATCGAGCAGATCCAGGGCCAGCTCAACTATCTCGACGACGTCGTCGATCTGGCCACCCTGAGCATCGGGCTCACCCCGACCCCGGCGGTGGTCCCGATCGTCGAAGACACCTGGGAGCCGGTCGAGGTGGCCCGAGACGCCTTGCGCAGCCTGGTCACCGGACTCCAAGGGGTGGCGGGATGGGCGATCAACTTCGCCCTCTACACCCTCCCGATGCTGATGCTGACCGTCGGGATCCCTCTGCTCATCGGCTGGGTGGCCTATCGCCAGTGGCGAAAGCGCCGCCCTTCGGTGACACCAAGCGAGCCCGTTCCCACCGAATCCTGAGTTCGGCCACCGGCAGCGGGGTCAGGGCCATTCCAGCCCGACCCCGCCGTCGGCGATCAGTCTCTCCACGGCTGCCCTCAGCTCACCTGAGGTGATGTGGTCCTCGAGATGACGCCCCGGGCACAGTGTGGCGGCATGGTCCCGATGTCCGCTTATCGTTCCCGGCGAGACACCGTATCGCTCGGAAGCCCAGGCCAGGACCGCGGCCAGCGAGTCGAGCTGGGCCGGAGTGGGTCGGTCGACCTCGAAGTTTCCCTCGACCACGACCTGGAAGTGACCGCTCGTGTCGTAGTTGGTGCCGGTATCTCCCCGGTAGGCGGTGTCACGCCCCTCGTAGACGGTCCCGTCGACCCCGATAATCACGTGATAGGCGAGGTCCGGCCAGTCCTGCCCGTCCATGTGCCAGTCCTGCCAGCTCCGGTAACGCTGTGGGCCGGTGGTGGATTGCTCGGTGCCGGAGTGATGGACCGTCAATCGGGAGACCGTGTGAGGGACCATCCTTCCCGTCTCGGCCGGGCGTGCCCCCCAATCCTCCCTCGGGACCATGGAGAGTGCTGGAGGCGGGTCGGGGAGAGGGCCGAAGTCACCGGCCAGCGGGGTCCCGCTCCCCTGCCTCAGGGTCAGGTCGGCGACGCCCGTTGAATGGGCATTGCGCAGGAAGCTGCTGGCCGTTGCCGGCCGGTGCAAACCAACGCTGTCGATCCCGTCTCCATCCCAATCACCTGCAAACGGGAGGTCGCCCCGGTCACCATAGAAGTAGGACACCTCGGCGTTGCCGCTGCGATGGGAGTCGGTCATGTAGACGAAACCATCCGATGGCCGGCGCAGGGCGACGGTGTCGACCCCGTCCCCGTCCCAATCGCCGACGAACGGGATGTCACCGGGATCGCCAAACGGATAGTGGAGATCGGCCGCCCCCAAGCCGCCGCCGTCGGCGCCAAGCGAGTTGGTGATGTGAAAGCCCGCTTCCGCCGGCCGATAGATGGACAGGCTGTCACAGCCATCCCCGTCGAAGTCACCCGGAAGCGGGATGTCGCCCGGGTTACCGAAGACAAAGGTGACGTCGGAGACACCGCTGGTGTTGCTGTCGCGGAGGAAGACCTGGCCTGTGGAGCGGCGGTACAAGCCGGGGGTGGCGATACCGTCACAGTCCCAATCACCGGTGAAGGGGACATCGCCCGGATCGCCGTAGTCGAACTGGATCCGCCCTCCCGTGACCGGATCGGTCAAGGTCCATTGGCTGCTTTGGTCGACGATACCGACCGAATCCCGGCCCGCCGGCTCCGCCCCCGCCGGCAAGGCGAAGACGACCCAGGCGAGGGACGCCGCAACTACGCCAATTGAATTCCTACCTCTCACGCGACGTAGGACATAGGACGCAAAGAGCTGACTTCGTCAGCTCTTTGCTTGTGCCAAATAGTCGGTGAAGTTGATCTCGTAGTCGCCGGTGTCCTCGATCACCTCGAGATCCTCGGCTTCGAAGGTCGGCGCGTAGAACTCGATCACCTCGGCGTCGACGAAGTCGATCGAAGCCTCGTTGGGTGTGCCGTAGTAGTTCCAATTGGTGAGGGCGGCTCCGTTCTCCGCATCGAGGAGGTAGTTGATGAAGGTGAACGCTGTGCAGGGATGCTCGGCATTGGCCGGAACGGCCATGTTGTCGATCCACAGCGTCGCCCCCTCCTCGGGAAGGATGTACTCGAAGTCGTCGGGGTTCTCCGCCTCACCGATGCCGATGATCATGTTGCCCGAGTAGCCGTGAGACACCGCCACCTCGCCGGCGACCAAAGCCTCGTCGTACTGGTCGGAGTCGAATGTGGCAATCCCGCCCAGGGCCGCCGAGATGGTGTCGGTCGCCTCCTGGAGATGCTCCAGATCGGTGTCGTTCAGGGAATAACCGAGATACTTCAGGGCCGCACCCATCGTTTCGCGCGGGTCGTTCAAGACGGACACACCACCCGGGAAGGTCTCGGTCAGCTCGGGGTCGAAGAGCAATGCCCAACTCCGGGGGAAGTCATCTCCGACCACCGACACGTTGACGCCGAGACCGGTGGTCCCGTACTGGTAGGCGGCCGAGTACTCCGGTCCGGGGTCGTAGGGGAGCTCGGTGAATCTGTCGAGAAGGTTGACCAGATTGGGCACGGCGTCCCCGTTGACGGGAGCGAGGAGCCCGTTCTCGATCATGATCCCGACCATGTAGTCGGAGGGGACGATGAGGTCGTAGACCGCTCCGGCCTGCATCTGGGCGAGCAGAGCCTCGTTGGACTCGTAGAAGTCCTCGACCACGTCGACCGAGTACTCCTCCTCGAAGGCAGTTACCAGCTCGGGGTCCATGTATTCGGACCAGTTGTAGAAGTTGAGGTCGCCGTCGACCTGGTCCAACTCGCAGTTGGCACCTGTCGCCCCGTCTGGTGACTCGGTGCCTTCGACCGCGGTGTCCCCGGTCCCGCCCCCGGTGTCATCTTCGCCACACGCTGCGATAACCATCACCAGCACCAGGGGTAAGGCAATGAGCCTTGTCACAGTTCGCATCTCGTTAATCCTCCCGGGAATCGTCGATTTGCATTGTTCGCCGAGAACACCTTATCCGGGCCGGGGACCGTCGGTGTCGCCGGGCGGGCCCGATCAGCCCGCCACGATCTCCTCGCGGACCGCCTCCGGATCGGCCAGCCGCTGCGCCCGGGCCTCTGCCCCCCGTTGGAAGCCGAGAGATACTCCGACCAGGACCATCGAGGCCACCAACATGACGGTGCTCACCGCGTTGATCAGGGGGGTCACTCCGCGTCGCACCAAACCGAAGACGTACACAGGAAGCGTGGTCGAGCCCGCCCCGGAGACGAACTGGGTCACCACCACGTCGTCGAGGGAGAGGGTGAGCGCCAGCAGGGCGCCACCGGCCACCCCCGGTGCGATCAGGGGCAGAGTCACCCTGCGGAAGGCTTGCCAGCGATTGGCGTAGAGATCGGCTGCGGCCTCCTCGAGGGACGAGTCGAGTTGGGAGAGACGGGCGCGGACCACCACAGCGACGAACGAGATGCTGAAGGCAATGTGGGCGAGGGCGATGGTGGTCAAACCGGTGGTGAGATTCATGGCGAAAAGATCGCTGAGGACCCCGAAGGCCTGGAAGAAGAAGACGAGGAGCATGACGGCCATGGTCACGTCGGGGATGATGATGGGGAGGTAGGCGATCCCGTCGAGGGCGGCGCGGCTCCGGAACCGGTAGCGCTCGAGAGCGATGGCCAACATGGTGCCCAGCACCGTGGACACGACTGTCGAGAACAGGGCCACGACCAGGGAGTTGCGCAACGCTCCCATCACCCGGTCGTCCCCGAACATGGCCTGGTACCAGCGGAACGAGGGCTCGGTCCAGATCCCCACGTTGTCGTTGTCGTTGAAGGAGAAGACGATGAGCAAGACGATCGGTGCGTAGAAGAACAGGTAGACCAGCCAGGCGTTGAGCCCGAGCAGCCGCTGCACCGGGCCCTTTGGCGCGGTCCCCTCTTTCACAGCGTCTTCGCCCCGGCTCGGAAGTAGAAGAGCGTGGCCAGCAGCATCACGAACATGACGGCGAAGGACAGCGCCGAACCGAATGGCCAGTTGCGGGCGGCGAGGAACTGGCTGACGATGTAATCGCCCATCAGCACAGTCCGTGCGCCCCCCAACAGCGCGGGGGTCACGTAGGCGCCCAAAGAGGGGATGAAGACCAGGATCGAGCCGGCCACGACGCCGGGCATCGACAATGGGAGCGTCACCTTTCGAAAGGCGGTCCAGCCGTCGGCGTACAGGTCCCTGGCCGCCTCCACCAGCCGCCAGTCCATCCGCTCCAGGGCGGCGTAGAGGGGAAGGACCATGAACGGCATGAACCCGTAGACCAGGCCGATGAGAACTGCGCTGTTGGTGAAGAGGAGGCGGAATGGCTCGCCCCCGAGCAACTGGGTCACCTGCGAGATGGGGCCTTCCGATCCGAGGATCACCCGCCAGGCATATGTCCTGACCAGGAAGTTCGACCAGAAGGGGATCATGACGAACACGAGGAGGATGTTGCGCACCCGCGGGGAGCGGGTGGCGATGTAGTAGGCGAAGGGGTAGGAGACGGCGAGGCAGATCAGCGTGGTGACCAGCGCCAGCACCAGTGACCTGACGAAGATCTCGGCCACTTGTGCCGTGAACAGCCTGCGATAAGAGTCGAGGTTCCAATCCTGGAGGATGGTTTGCCCGGTGGCGTCCCTCGTGGCGAAGGAGTAGACGAAGACCAGGAGGAGGGGGACGACGAAGAGAAGGACCAGATAGACGTACGACGGCAGGGCGATGAGCAACCCTCGCCTCGCCTCCGCTCGTCGCGCCGCCCGCTCCAAACGGGGGGTCACCGGTGTGGCCAGGGTGGTCTCGTCGACGGCAGGCGTCGTCATCAGGACGTCACCAGATTGGCTGCCTCCGGGTTCCAGACCAGGAACACCTCGTCACCGGCCTCGTGCAGTTCGACTCCTGGCCGGTTCTCCTCCTTGACCTCGATCTCGGTGCCGATGCCGGCGTCGACGTCGTAGAAGTGGACGTCGCCGTAGTAGAGCCTCCGCAGAACCCGGGCACGGAGCCGGTTGTGGTTGGCCGGGATCTCGTCGTCGAGGTCGTACAGGGCGAGACGTTCCGGTCTCAGGGCCACCGTCACCTGGCCGTCGGAGCGGTCCGCGGCCCGGGGGACCCCGATCTCCAGCCCGTTGGGCAGCCGGGCCACCCCGGCACCGTTGAGGGTCGCGTCGAAGAGGTTGATGTCGCCGATGAAGTCGGCCACGAAACGGGACGTCGGGTGCTCGTAGATGTCCTGGGACCGACCCACTTGGAGCAGGTGCCCGTCGTTCATCACCCCGATCCGGTCGGACATGGTCAGGGCTTCCTCCTGATCGTGGGTGACGTAGATGAAGGTGATCCCGACCCGGCCCTGCAGGTCCTTGAGCTCGACTTGCATCGCTTGGCGCAGCTTGAGGTCCAGTGCCCCGAGCGGCTCGTCGAGGAGAAGCACCTCCGGCTCGTTGACCAGGGCGCGAGCCAGAGCCACCCGCTGCTGCATCCCGCCGGAGAGCTGGCTTGGTCTGGCATCCGCCCGCTTGGACAGCTGAACCTGGTCCAGCACCCGGGCCACTTGGCGTTGCACCTCGGAGCGCTCGACCTTTCTCATATGGAGCCCGAAGGCGACGTTCTCGGACACGCTCATGTGGGGGAAGAGGGCGTAGGACTGGAAGACGGTGTTGACCGGGCGCTGGTTGGGAGGGAGCAGCCCCATCTCCGAACCGTGGATGCGAATGCTGCCCTCGGTGGGGAACTCGAACCCGGCGATCATGCGCAGGGTGGTCGTCTTCCCGCAGCCGGAAGGCCCGAGGAGCGAGAAGAACTCCCCGTCTTCGACGGTCAGATCGATCCCGTCGACGGCCACGACGTCCTCACCGAACCGTTTGGTCACACCTGCCAACTCGACTGCCGGGCTCGTCATCACCCCTCCTCGAATACCACCCTTCCGCCGACCACGGTCATCGCCACGGAGGCATCACGGATGTGCCCACTCGCCATTGGATCACGGTCGAGGACCGCGAGGTCGGCGAGCATACCGACTGTCAGGGTGCCGCTGTCACCGTCACGATGGTTGACATGGGCCGAGCCGGCGGTGAATCCGGCAAGTGCGTCGAGGAACGTGATGCGCTCGGCGCTGTTGAGTGGGGGCAGATCGGGCTGATCGTGATTGACTCGCGTGACCGCGGTGTCGACCTGGTCCATGACGTCTGCGGTGGTCACTCCCCAATCCGAGCCCATGGCCAGCGTCGCCCCGGCCCGGAGCAGGCTGGCGAATGGGTATTGCCACCGGGCCCGCTCCTCGCCGAGACAGGGCAGGGTCAGGTCGACCTGATCCGGTCCGTCCTGGGCCCACAGCGCCTGGGCGTTGGCGATCACGCCGAGACGCAGGAACCGAGGCAGGTCGTCGGGATGGACCACCTGGAGGTGTGCGATGTGGTGACGTGCCCCAGACCAGCCGTTGGCGATACGGGCCGCCTCGACGGCGTCGAGGGCATGGCGAATCGCCGCATCGCCGATGGCGTGGAAGTGGCAGGAGAACCCACGCCGATCGAGGTCGGTGACGATCTCGTCGAGCAGGCCGGGTTCGATGAAGTCGATACCCCTGTTGTCGGTGGGTTCGCCGTTGGCGAAGTACGGCTCGGTCATCGATGCGGTGGTGTTCTCCACCACCCCGTCGAGCATCAGCTTCACGGTTGTCGGCTGATAGCGGCCCACAGGCTCGGATCTCATCTGCTCCAGGTCCTCGATCTGTTCCATCCCGCGCTCCCGATCCCACCACATTGCGCCCACCGCGGTGCCGACCAGCTCGCCCGACCCGGCGAGTGACCGGTAGGCGGCATGGGTGACGGCATCCACGTGGGAGTCCTGCCAGGCGGTTATCCCCTTGGAGAGGAGATATTCCTGACCGGCAAGGATGCCGGCGCGCAGGTCGTCCTCGCTGTCGGCGGGGGCGAGGCGCGCCACCAACCGGGCGGCGCCCTCGTGCAGGGTGCCCTGGGGCCGCCCGTCTTCCCCACGCTCGATTCGGCCATCGGCAGGATCCGCCGTGGAGGCGTCGATCCCGGCCATGGCCAAGGCGATGGAGTTGACCCAGGCCCCGTGCCCGTCTGCGTTGTAGACCAGTACCGGGCGGTCGGGCACCACCGCGTCGAGCGCCTCCTTCGGGGGGCTTCCCCTGGGAAACCAGATCTGCTGCCAGCCGGCCCCGAGTATCCACTCCCGGTCCGGATGCCGAGCGGAGTAGTCGGCGATGTAGGCGACGGCATCGGCGGCGTTGTCGCACCCTGCGAAGGAGCAACGAAGCAGATCGAGGCCGCTGCTGCTCGGATGACAGTGGGCGTCCTGGAATCCCGGGGTCAGGAGCCGACCGGCGAGGTCGATCACTCTGGTGGCGGGGCCTGCCGACTCCGAGACCGTCTCTTCGTCCCCTACCGCCGTGATCCGCTCACCGCTGACGGCGAGAGCGCGGGCGAAGTAACGAGCCGGGCCGGCGGTGAAGATGGGGCCGTTGACGAAGAGGAGGTCGGCTGGCATCGGGCAGGCAGAGTACCGACGGCGCGCCACCCGATGGCGAGAGCTGGGGGCGTCCCCTGCCCGGCTAGCCTCCGGCCTCATGTCCGCTTTCTGGCACCCGTTTGCAGAGATGAGCAAGGTGCAGCACGCACCGTTCATCGTCGACCGAGGTGAGGGGATCTACGTCTACGACGAAGAGGGGCGAAGGTACCTCGACGCCGCCGCCTCACTCTGGTACATGAACGTCGGCTACGGCCGCGAGGAGATCATCGATGCGATGACTGCCCAGCTCCGCAAACTGGCTGCCTTCCACACCTTCATCGACTACGGCACCCGGCCACCGATCGAGCTCGCCGAGAAGATCGCAGCCGTCTCTCCGGACCCCGGTTCCAAGGTGTTCTTCGGCTCCGGGGGGTCCGACGCCGTCGACACCGCAGCCAAGATGGCGCGGCGCTACTTCAACGCTGTGGGCCAGCCGGAGCGGACCGTCTTCATCTCGCGCGAATGGGCCTATCACGGGATGCACCCGTACGGCACGTCGCTGGGCGGCATGGAGCCGAACCGGATCGGCTACGGCGGAGACCTGGTGGCCGACATCGTGATCGTCCCCTACGACGATCCCGATGCGGTGGAGAAGGCGATCGATCATGCCGGGGCTGAGCGCATCGCCGGTATGTTCGTCGAGCCGGTGATCGGAGCCGGTGGGGTCCGACCGGTGGAGCCTTCGTACTTGACCAGCGTGCAAGACCTGATCCACAGTGCCGGAGGGCTCTACATCTCCGACGAGGTCATAACCGGGTTTGGCCGCGCCGGAGACTGGTTCGCCGCCAACCGGTTCGGGCTCCAGCCGGACCTGATCACATTCGCCAAGGGAGTGACCTGCGGTTATGCCCCGCTGGGTGGTGTGATCGCGTCGCCGAAGGTGGCGGCGCCGTTCTTCGACACTCCGGGCCTGATATTCCGCCATGGTTACACCTACTCGGGCCACACGACAGCCTGTGCCGCCGGTGTGGTCGTGATGGACATCCTGGAGAGGGAGGGGCTGCTGGCCCGCGCCGCCGCGCTCGAGGACGAGCTGTACCAGGCCTTGCTCCCGATCGAGGAGCTCGACGTGGTCGACCACGTCAGGCGCGGGATTGGTGCCCTGGCCGCGGTTCAGCTGTCCGTGGGCGACGACGAGACACTTCCGGCCCGGGCTGCAGTCGCCTGTCGCCAGGCGGGCGTGCTCACCCGGGCGATGGGAGGCGGTGCACTCCAGGTGTCCCCTCCTCTGATCATGACCCCGGAGCAGGTGAGCGAGATGGCCACACTGATGCGCGCCGGCCTGGAAGGTCTGTGAAGCAGATCCCGTTTTGGGTCGAGGAGCACCCGAGACCCCACAACCTCACATCCGATCTCCCCGACGAGGCGGACGTTCTGATCGTCGGCTCTGGTCTCACCGGTCTGACCGCGGCCCTCCGCCTCGCCCGCGGTGGCAGATCGGTGGTGGTCGTAGACGCCGGGGAGATCGCCTCGGGAGCGTCGAGCGTCAACGGAGGCATGGTTTCGCCCGACATCAAAGCCGGGATCAAGGTCATCTTCGACCGTCATGGCCCCGAGCTGGGCCGGGAGATGTGGCAGGCCACGGTGCGTTCGGTCGAAATCGTCTCTGATCTCGCCGCCGCCGAGTCGATCGACGCCATGATCGTGCGCGGGGGGATGGCCGCCCTGGGCATCGGGGAGGGCGCACAGAGAGCCTTCGAGAGCAGCCTCTCGTGGTACCGGGAGAATGTCGGCGTCGATTGGGAAGTCCTCGGACCGGATCGGGTGGGTGAGGTGGTGGGCGACAGCCACTTCACCACCGCCCTCTTCGAGCCAGAGGGCCTGGGAATCCAGCCCGCCAGATTCGTCTTCGGCCTCGCCGAGAGGGCGGCCACAGCCGGTGCCAAGCTGGTCGCCGGCTGCGAAGCCAGGTCGCTGCAACGCCACGCCTCAGGGTTCCGCGTCGAGACCGAGTCGGGGACAGTCCGCACCGGCGAGGTGGTGCTCGCCACCAACGGCTACACCACGGACCGGCCATGTCCGGGATTGGCAAGCCGGGTCGTCCCGGTCGGCTCATACATCGTCGTCACCGAGCCGATCGGGGACATAGCCGCCGCGGTGTTTCCCGGCGGGGCCATGACCTACACCAAGAAGCGGTTGCTCAACTACATGAGGAGGACCCCGGACGACAGGATCCTGATCGGCGGTCGGCGCAATCTCCACACCGGTCTCGACCTCGAGCAGTCCGCCCATGCGCTGCACAGCCAGCTCGTCCGCTATTTCCCCCGGCTGGAGGGTGTGGCGTTGAGCCATGTCTGGGGTGGAAAGCTCGGAGTCCCCTTTGACCTGGTTCCGCACATGGGCCGGATCGACGGCGCCTGGTATGCCCTGGGCTATGCCGGTCATGGAGTCGGGCTGTCCACCCTCATGGGTCACGAGCTGGCCGGCATGCTCCTCGGGGAGGAGCCTCCCAGCGTCTTCACCAAGGTCCCCCACCCGACCCGGTTCTACTACCGGGGCAACCCCTGGTTCCTCACCCCGGCCTCGGTGCTCTACAGGACCCTCGACCGTCTGGGTAGATAGGCTCGGGCTATGAGCTTCCCTACCGAATCAACCCCTTATCCCGAGGCCAGCCAGGCCTCCACCGCCCTGGTCCTCTCCATAATCGGGCTCATCTGCTGCCAGGTGCTCGGCATCGTGGCCTGGGTCATGGCGAACAACGAGTTGGAGGGGATCAAGGCGGGGAGGCGAAACCCGGCAAATGAGGGGACGGCCAGTGCAGCTCGAATCATCGGGATCGTCTGCACGGTGCTGTTGGGAATTGGGATCCTCGTCGCCATCCTCGCCTTTGCCGGTCTGATGGTCCTCCCGTTCACCGGGGACTTCTTCAGATGAGCAGGACTTGGAGGCATCGGCTCTTCCTGGTCGCCCCGGCGACACTTGTCGGGGCCCTCGCCGTCATCGGCCCGATCGACGACGGGCCAACCCTCTGCCCCTTCGCCCTCTGCACCGGCATGGCCTGCCCGGGCTGCGGCATGACCCGGGCCGCTTCACATCTGATTCGGGGCGACGTGGGCACGGCCCTCGGCTATCACCCGCTCATCCTCCCGATTGCGGCCCTGTCTTTGCTGGGGTCGGTCTGGTACGTGTTGCGACGATTGGGAAAGGCCCGACCGCTGTCCACTCCCCGTGTGAACACGATCCTCATCGTGGCCGGGGTCATGCTTCTTGGCGTATGGGTGGCTCGTGCCCTGAGCGGGACGCTGCCACCGGTCTGACCCTTCGCCGCAACATGCGGGCGACCGTCGCCGCAGCCAACGACACGAGACCGAAGTTCAAGGGCACGCTCCACTTGGAGTCCGCAAGCAACGCGAAGGACTCCCGGAAAGGAGCCCGACCGCCTTCGGGGTCCACCAGCCAGGCGCCGATCCTGAGCAGCACGGCGAAGGACAATGCCCCGAGGGCGAAACGGGTGAGCAGCGATCTCACCGCACGCATCCGGTCCTTCGACATGGCCACGTATGCCGAGCCGGAGAGGAGCATGAGCAGAACGCCGAGCATGACCGCGGTGCCCAGGTCAGAGGCAAGCGGGGAAGATGAACCTATATAGGGACGGTCGGAGGGCTCCCGAACCACGAGAGGGTCGAGCCTGGTCAGGGCGGCTTCGACCTGGGTCGTGGTGACCGGGACACCGGCCTGATTGAGACCGGCGGTGATCTGGTCGGTGGCAGGCACGAGAATGGCCGCCACATCGAGCGACGCCCCGCCAGGATCGGGCGAAGCCGCCGCCTCCACACCATCGGCCACCAGCTGCTCGAGCACCGGGCCGACTCGGGGGTGGGCCAGGACCTGGTCGGCCGCCGCCGAGGCACCGGGACCATCGATGCCCGACTCGACCAGCTCGGACTCGAGCCATTCGGAGATCCGCTCGGCGACGACATCGCTTGCCGCGAGAGGGGTGAGCGACTCGGCGAGTTGGTCGGTGTCGATCACCACCGCCCTCCCCCATACGCCGACCAATAGCACGGTCGAGGCCAGACCGAACACCCAGCCGGCTACGCCGACGGCGAACTTGCGGCTGCGATCGCTGGAGCGGGCGCTCAATTGATCACGAGGGCAGGATTGGTACGGATCCGAGGACGCTTCTCGATGACGGCCTCGGCCAGCCGGTCGAAAGCCTCGGCCGCCTCCGATCCGGGCGCCGCTATCGAAACCGGATGACCCTCGTCGGCCCCTCTTCCCATGGCAGGGAGGAGCGGGATCCGCGCCATGAGGTCGACCCCGACCTCCTCCGCCAGCGCGGCGCCGCCGCCGCTGCCGAACAACTCGTAGCGCTTGCCGTCGTCCCCGGTGAACCAGGCCATGTTCTCCACTACGCCCATCACCTGTTGGTCGACCTCCGCAGCCATGAGGGCGGCCCGGCGCGCAACCCGCTGGGCGGTTGGTTGCGGCGTGGTGACCAGGAGGACCTGGGCCCGGGGAAGGAATTGGGCCATGGATATGGCGATGTCGCCGGTACCAGGCGGCATGTCGACTATGAGGAAGTCGAGGGCATCCCAGAAGACATCCTTGAGGAACTGCTCGATGGCCTTGTGCAGCATCGGCCCCCTCCAGATGACCGCCTTGTCGTCACCGACGAAGTAATCCATCGACATCACCTTGACCCCGTGTGCCGTGGGCGGGACGATGGCCTGCCCGATGAGCAGCGGTGGCCGGCTCACACCGAGCATCCTGGGGATGGAAAATCCCCAGATGTCGCCGTCGACGATGCCGACGCGCTGGCCAGAGCGGCGGAGCGAGACTGCCAGGTTGGCGCTGACCGACGACTTGCCGACACCCCCTTTGCCCGACGAGATGGCGACCACGCGGGTTGCCGAGCCCGGCTCGCCCATGGCGGGGCCTGCTGCTTTGCGCATTCTGGCGATCCACTCGACCGCTGCCTCCTCGGTCATCACCTCAACTGACACGTCGGCGCCTCTTCCGTGGGGCGCCAGGGCCTTTTGGAGACGATCGTCGAGCTCGTGGGAGGAGTTGGAGTCGGGAAGGAGGAGATCGACCTTGATCCGACCGGTGAGCGTCTTCTCCGCCGACTTGACCAAGCCGAGGTCGCCCAGGGTCCGGCCGACGAAGAGCGGGGACTCGATGGCCGCGACCGCCTCGAATATCTCGTTGTCGGACGGCATGATTTCCCCTACGCCGGCAGTGGTTAGAAGACCGGGCGAACTATAGTTTTGGGCAGCGGATACCCCTCATGGACATCAAGACCCTCGATTCGAGAATCTCCCACTTGACCTCTGCCCTGGGCGATCCCACCCGTCGAGCCATCTACATCACGGTCCGTGGGTCCGCAGAGCCCTTGACCACCTCCGCCATCGCCGGGCTGTTCGGAATCCACCCGAATGTCGCCAGACACCATCTCGATCGGCTCGCCTTCGATGGCTATCTCGAGGTCACTCATCGCAGGGCCTCGGGAAAGGGGGGGCCTGGCGCCGGCCGGCCGGCCAAGTGCTATCAGGCCAGCAACAAGGAGATCTCGGTCCACTTCGCCCCCCGACGCTTCGAGATGCTGGTCGAGATGCTGATTCGGGTCCTCGACGAGGTCGCTCCCGAGAACGTCGGGAAGGTGGCCGAGTCGGTGGGCCGGGCCTACGGGCAGGAGCTTGCCGCCGAGATCGGGATGCCCGACGAGCCCGGCTACCGCGGGGCGGTCCAGGCCGTAGCCACGGCCATGACCGGCCTCGGGTTCTCGGTCGCCCCTGACGTGGAAGGCCAGCAATTGCTGACCTCGCACTGCCCGTTCGGTGAGGCCGCTACCAGCCATCCCGAGGTCATCTGCTCGCTTGACCGCGGCATCGTGGCCGGGATGTTCGGAGCGTTGTCCTATGAGTGCAACCCCGTGATCATCCCCCACACCGACCTCGATCACGACTGCGTCACCCGGGTTCCGGTCAGTATCGCGTGATCGGTGTTCGGTAGTCGGTGATCGGTAGTCGGTAGTCGGAAGCGATATCTCGTCATTCTTCCGGGTACCGACAACTGGCGACTGATTACGGGAGCCGCCCAATGGCTAGACCCCCCTCACTCGGTAGCCTGAGGCCCAGAGAACTTGAAAGGCTCCCATGACCACTGATCCGTTCGGGGCCCGGGCCACGGTCGACACCGCCCTCGGGACCCGTGAGATAGCACGTCTCGACTCCGTCGAAGGCGCCGAGCGACTTCCATACTCGATAAAGGTGCTCCTCGAGTCGGCTCTGCGCAATCTCGACGGGATGGCGATCACCGAGCACGACGTGAGGCGGATCGCCGCCTACGACGCGACTCGGGTCGGAGACGGAGAGATCCCGTTCGTGCCGGGGAGGGTGGTGCTCCAAGACTTCACCGGTGTGCCCACCGTCGTCGACCTCGCTGCCATGCGCTCGGCAATCGTGCGCATGACCGGTGACGAGGCTGCGGCACAAAAGGTCAACCCACTGATCCCGGTCGACCTCGTCGTCGACCACTCGGTGCAGGTCGACGCCTTCGCCCGCGCCGATGCACTGATGATCAACTCCCGCAAGGAGTTCGAGCGCAACCAGGAGCGCTACGAGTTCCTCAAGTGGGGTCAGTCGGGTTTCGCCAACTTCCGGGTGGTACCACCGGCCACCGGGATCGTCCACCAGGTCAACCTGGAGTATCTGGCCAAGGTCGTCTGGGACGACGGCCGGTGGCTCTACCCCGACAGCCTGGTCGGGACCGACAGCCACACCACGATGATCAATGGTCTCGGGGTCGTCGGCTGGGGTGTGGGCGGCATCGAGGCAGAGGCGGCCATGGTGGGCCAGCCCATCTACATGCTCCTCCCCGAGGTGGTCGGGTTCCGGCTCACCGGCAGGCTGGCCGAGGGCGCCACCGCCACCGACCTCGTGCTCCGGGTGACCGAGCTGTTGCGCGAGCACGGTGTGGTCGACAAGTTCGTCGAGTTCCACGGTCCGGGGCTGGCCGACATGCCCATCGCCAATCGGGCCACCATCGCCAACATGGCCCCCGAATACGGGGCCACGGTCGGGTTCTTTCCGGTCGACGAGCAGACACTCAGGTACCTGCGTCTCACCGGGCGCGACGACAAGCTGGTCGACACCGTCGAGCAGTACTACAAGACCCAGGGGCTGTGGCGAGACGACCAGAGGGAGATCGCCTATTCGTCCATCCTCGAGCTCGACATGTCCACCGTCGAGCCATCCCTGGCCGGCCCGAGACGGCCCCAGGACAGGATCGCCCTCTCTGCGATGCAGGGGCAGTGGCGCTCGGATCTGACCAACCTGTTCGGCAAGAACGGTGGATCGACCAACTCGACGGTGGTGAGCTGGGAGGACGAAGGCGGGCTTCCCGCCCCCACCGGAGCACTCAAGCCCAAGGTCGGAGTCGATGTCGAATACGAAGGCGAGCGGTTCAGGTTGGGCGACGGCGACGTCGTCATCGCCGCCATCACCTCCTGCACCAACACCTCCAACCCCGATGTCATGGTGGCCGCCGGCCTGGTCGCCCGTCGTGCCCGCGCCCTGGGTCTGGAGCGAAAGCCGTGGGTGAAGTCGTCCCTTGCCCCGGGGTCGAAGGTGGTCACCGAGTATCTGACCGGCTCGGGTCTTCTCGAAGACCTCGAAGCCTTGGGCTTCTTCGTCGTCGGCTATGGCTGCACGACCTGCATCGGCAACTCCGGGCCACTGCCGGAGCCGGTGTCGAAGGCGATCATCGAGAACGATCTGGTCGCGGTATCGGTTCTCTCCGGGAACCGGAACTTCGAGGGGAGGATCTCCCCCGATGCCCGGGCCAACTACCTCGCCTCCCCACCCCTCGTCGTCGCCTATGCCATCTCCGGCACAGTGGATTGGGACCCGATCGAGGAGCCGCTGGGCCAGGACCGCGAGGGGAAGGACGTGTATCTGAGGGACATCTGGCCCACCCAGGAGGAGATCGACCGGACGGTCACCACCTACGTCATGGAGAGCCAGTTCGTGGAGCGGTACTCGGATGTGTTCACCGGATCCGAGGAGTGGCGGGCAATTGCCACGCCTGAGTCCGATCTGTATCAGTGGGACGACTCCTCCACCTACATCCAGGAACCTCCGTTCTTCGTCGGGCTGACCAAGGAGCTGACACCGATCCGGCCAGTGCTCGGTGCGCGAGTCCTGGCCAAGCTGGGCGACTCCGTGACCACCGACCACATCAGCCCGGCCGGGAACATCTCGCCGGCCAGTCCAGCCGGGCAATACCTGATCTCCCAGGGCGTCCAACCCGCCATGTTCAACTCGTATGGATCGCGCCGGGGCAACGACCGGGTGATGACCAGAGGGACTTTCGCCAACATCAGGGTGCGCAACGAGCTGGCTCCGGGAACCGAGGGAGGCTGGACCACGGACTTCCTCGACGGGGAGGTCAAGTCCGTCTACGACGCTGCGATGCACTATCAGCAGGCCGCCGTTCCCCTGATCGTCATCGCGGGGAGGGACTACGGGATGGGGTCCTCGAGGGATTGGGCCGCGAAAGGGGCCTTCCTCCTCGGGGTGCGTGCGGTCATCACCAAGTCGTTCGAGCGCATTCATCGCTCCAACCTGGTCATGATGGGTGTCCTTCCCCTGACCTTCATGGAGGGCCAGGATGCGACTTCCCTAGGGCTGGACGGGACCGAGACCTTTGACATCGCCATCGACGACACCCTCTCCCCCCGCCAGGTGGTGGAGGTGACCGCGGTCGGCGGCGACGGGTCGGTCAAGCAATTCGAGACTGTCGCCCGGGTCGACACTCCGATCGAGGTGGAGTATCTGCGCCATGGCGGCATCCTCCATTTCGTGTTGAGGGGGATGGCCTCTGCCTGACGACCCGATCGACCCGCTCCCGAAGAGAGGCCTGCTGCTCTCCGGCGTCTTCGTCGCAGTCGTCGTCGTCGGTCTCGTGCTCTCCTGGGCCCTCGACGGCTCGGGCGGGACAGCGCGAACCGGTCAGCGGGCGCCCGACTTCAGCGTCGATCTGCTCGGCGGGGGCAGCTTCGCCCTGTCGGATCATCTCGCCGGTGACCGGAGGCCACTGATCGTCAACCTTTGGGCGTCGTGGTGCCCCCCGTGCCGCGAGGAGATGCCCGACCTGTCCGCTTTCGCCGCCGCCAATCCGGCGGTCGCAGTCATCGGTGTCGCTGTCGAAGACCGGCTCGAGGATGCCGAGGCCTTTGCCAATGAGATATCCCCCGACTACCCGCTCGGCCTCGGGAACCCGGCCTTCGAGGAGTCCTACCCCAACTTCGGCCTGCCGGCGACGTACTTCCTCGACCGGGACGGGCTCGTCACGGATGTCTTCAACGGAGTGCTCACCATCGAGATCCTGGAGGAGATGACCGGCTAGTAACAGACCACTAGGCAGGGTCCGGTAGCTGGTCGAGGAACTGCACGTACTCCCAGTTGGGCCCTTCCACCAGCTCGGCAGTGATTATCAGACGTTGCCGAGCGGAGAAGCGAGGGTGGCAGGTGGTCAGGGTCAGCCACGCTCCAGACCTGTCGTCGGTCACCCAAACATCGGTGGGCTCGACGATGAATGACTCGCGAACCTCGTAAACGTGGTTTCCGATGCTCGTCTCGATCTCGATCCGATCCCCGGCACCCAGGAGATCGAAGTCGTAGAAGGGGCGGCCGTGGGTGGTCCGGTGCCCCGAGATCACCGCGTTCCCGGGCTGGCCGGGAACAGGCGTCCCCGGCATGTGACCCGGGCCTTTGGCCAGGGTCTCGGTCCCGACTCCCTCGAACACTATGGCCTCCAGATCGAGAGAAGGGACGATGAGCCGGGCGAAGGCCTCGTCCTCGACCGGCATCTCCTCGACGAAGAAGTCGATCCCGGACGCTCCCTCCTCCTCCACCACTTCCACTTCCGGCGGTTCCCCGGCAATCTCCTCGAGCTTTTGGTCGAAGACCACCTCCGCTTCGGCCTGGACCCGGGCGTTGACCACGTCGGTGCCGAACAGTTGCCAGCCGAGATACCCAAAGATGAACAACCCGCTCCAGATGAGCGTCCAGCCGAGAATGGCAATGTGGCGGTGTCGCATCGTGAAAGAGGGTATGAAGCTGGAGGCCTTAGGCAATGGGCCTATAGGCGACAGGCGATAGGCGACGGGCCACAAACAAAAGGGGGGTGGAGACATTCGACCCTGGCCCAGCGCCCTATGGTCTAAGGCTTGTTCCACTCGGGGGGACGCTTCTCCAGGAAGGCGGCGATGCCCTCGGCGGCGTCCGCGGACATGGCGGTGGCGGTGAGCCCGGTCTGAAGGCGGTCGAGGGCACCGTCGAAGTCGAGGTCGACCATGCCGTAGAAGGAGTCTCGTCCGATCATCGTCGTGCCGGCGCTGTTGGCCAGGAGCGAGTCGACCGTCTCGGTCACCACGGCGTCGAGCTGGCCGGCGGCAACAACTCGCGATACCGCACCGAGACGCTGCGCCTCGTCGGGATCGATGAGACGACCGGTCAGCATCAGCTCCAGCGCGGCCTTTCTCGGCATGACCCGGGCGAGGAGGGCTGAGATCATCATCGGCCACAACCCCACCTTGACCTCACTCATCCCCAGCTTGGCCCCGTCCACACAGATGGTCACGTCGCAGGCGACCGCCAGGCCGAACCCCCCGGCCAGGGCATGGCCGTTGACCCGAGCCACCGTCGGCTTCCCGCCCCGAACCATCAGCCGGAACAGGTCGGCCAGGGCGCCGCGGGCCTCGTGGAGGCCGACCGGGTCGTCGACGAAGGATCCCGAGAGGTCGCCTCCGGCCGAGAATGCCTCATCGCCGGCCCCGGTGTAGACCAGGACCCTGACTGCCGGATCGTCGAGCGCCGTCCTGGTTGCGTCGCGGAGCGCTTCCATCGTCGCAACCGACATAGGGTTGCGCCGGGCAGGATCGTCGATCGTGATCGTTGCCCTGCCTCCGCCGACTTCGTACGAAACCAAGGCCTCCTCTTTCTGTGAGCGCACGGGCGGTATTACCGTCGGGGTCCATGCTATGGCTGGCCATCGTTTTGTTCATCGCACTGGCCATAGCGGTAGTGCGAGGAGGTCGGATCACCAACCTCGGCGATGTCGAGTTGCGTGCCTGGTGGTTGCTTCTGGTTGCGCTCGCTCTCCAATTCGGGACCACCTTGCTCCCGAGCACCGATTGGGCCGAGGGCCTCGCCCTGGGGATGGTGCTGCTCTCCTACGGCCTGCTCATGACTCTGGTGCTGCTGAATCGAAGTCGACCAGGGATGTGGCTGGCGGGTCTGGGTGTCCTGATGAACTTCACCGTCATCGCTATCAACGGGGGCATGCCGGTGTTGGCCGAGGCGGCCGAAGTGGCCAGCGGCTTCACTGTCACCGAGCCCGACCTATCCGGATCCTTCAAGCACATCGTCCTCGACGCGAGCTCCCGGCTGACGCTTCTCGCCGATGTGATCCCGATTCGTCTCGGCACCCTGGGCCAGGTGATCAGTCTCGGTGACGTATTCCTCGCCGTGGGCCTCGGCCGTTTCCTCGAGCACGAGTTGCGTCGCCCGCGGCGTTACTTCAAGCGGGGCGCCCATGCCCAACCCGGTTCGGCGAGCAAGATCTGATCAGACGCGAGACAAGAACCCTTCGATCGCAGCGAGGAATCCGGGTGCGAGCTGGCTTCGCCTCTCCACATCGCGTTCAGGCCGGGCGACGAACATGCCGTGGTCGGCATCCGGAAAGACCAACAACCCCGACGAGGTGGGGCGACTCAGAAGCGGGGCTAGAGCTGCAACGCTCGCGTCCACCGGCACCAAGTTGTCAGCCGCCCCGAAACAGGACAGGAAGGACAGGCGAGCTCCTTGAAGAATGGCCCGGGGTCGAAGTCGAGGATGCGGGCGAGAAAAGCGGCCGCCTCGGGTGTCTCGTAGAGGCCCTCCAGAATTGGGTACCACGACTCGCCGGCCACCCCGGCGGCCTGCTCGACCGTCTGCCCGACGTCGCCCCTGGACAGGGCTGCCTCCGCCTCCTGAAAGAATCCGAGGATGGCCCTTCGTCGAGCCCACCATCGATCGCTGCCCGGTGCAGGCGGTATCGCTCCGTTGCCCTGACCCCAACCCCGGGACCCGAGACATTGATGAGAAATGCCACCAACTGCGGCGCTCTCGTGCCGACGACTGGCGCCACCCAACCGCCCTGCGAGAAGCCCATGACACCGACGCGGCTGGCGTCGACGCCGGGCCAGGAACGGAGCAGCCCGACCGCGGCCAGGGTGTCGTCGGCTCGATCCGAAATCGTCTGCTGACGCCAGTCACCGGGAGCCCCGGTGCCCGGCTTGGCATGACGCAACACCACGACTCCGCAACTACTGATCCATTCCGGCCAACCACCCCACTCGTCGACATCGCCCGGACCGGATCCGTCGATGAACACGATCCCCGGTAGCAGGGCCGTCTCGACCCCCACAGGAGCTGTGATCGCAGCTGGGAGGTCCCCGCCGGCACCGGAGACGACGGTCCGGATCTCGGTCAGAGAGCTGATTCAGACCCGCACCGGGGTGAGCACACCCCGGCTCTCGAGCAGCCTTCGCAGCGATGCGACGATCTCGGGGTCGTACTCGTACGCGGCGCCGGCATGCAGGTTCTCCAGGGCCTGGAGGGGGGATAGCCCGTCCTGATGGACTTGCCAGTCGTAGGCTGCGGCCACCTTGATGATCCTCGAGACCATCGGGACGTCGGGATCGGTCTGCTCGCCTGGCTTGCGGTAGGGCTCGTATTGATGACGGACGTGGGTCGCCACCCGGCTCAGGTACGGCGACTCGGCGATGATCTCCGAGCTCCAACGGGCCAGGTCGTCGTCGCTGTAACCCATGCGCAGGATCTGCGGCTCGTTGAGGCTGACCCGGCCGATATCGTGCATGAGGCCGGCGTACTCGACATCCTCGACTTGAACCGGTCCCAGCCCGATCTCCTTCCCGATGGCGGTGGCCAGCTCGGTGGTCCGGTCGGCATGGCCGTCGGTGCCGAGCCCCGACACCTCCGGGATGCGGGCCAGGGCGCGGATGGTCTGCTTGTAGGTGATCTTGGTCTCCTGAAACCTCCTGAAGGCGAGATGCGCGAACGAATACGGGAGCAGCGCGATGGGGAGGGCCCACCAGCCGATCTCGGGCCACAACTCGCCGAAAAGGGCGCCGGTCATGGCCAAACCGAGGAACACATTCATATCGTGGATCATGGAGCGAGCCAGATAGCTGCGGGAGAGCTCGCGCTTACCGAATACCAGCACGGCGCGGAGTATCACCTCGACCCCGATCCAGGCAGCCAATGCGACCCCGAAGGGAAACAGGTCCCTCCAGTCCCCGCTGAGCTCGGCGAACGTGCCGACGCGAAGTGCGGCATAGGAGGTTGCGAAGACGACATACCCGGCGAATCGCCGCACCAGGGTGGGCAACAAGTCGGCGTGCCCCTCGCCCCGTAAGTACCGGATCGTCCAGACAATGGCCAAACCGATGGCGTAGATGGCGATCGCCCCGGCGAGATCGACCCCGAGATCGGACCCCAGGACCATCGGCACTGCCGCGGCGACGGCCAGTCCCGTGGTGAACCGGTGGCCCGCGTTGGAGGCGGCCACTCGCACCATCGAGGCCACGACCAATGCGGTGACGGCCGTGAGGATGATCGACAGGTCGCTGCTGGCCAGCGTGGCGGCGTAGAGGCCGATGGCGGCGATGACCACCACATAGGCCCACGAGGTCACCGAAAGCATGCTCGAGCTCCACCTAGCCACGGACACTCAGCTCCGGGTCCTCGGCGAGGCGGCGCGCCATCTCCTCGTCGTCGACATGTGGGGCGCCCCAGCGACGCCCGGTCTTGGACAGCGCCTTCTCGAATGCGTCGACGACCTCGGGATGGAATTGCGCACCCGAGTTGCGCCTCAGCTCGGCAATGGCGTACTGCTGGGAGAGCGCCATCCGATAGGAACGTGCCGAGGTCATGGCATCGAATGCGTCGGCGGCGGCGATGATGCATGCCTCCAGGCTGGGCGAGCGGCCCTCGTTGTGTGTGCTCCCGCTGTAGCCGCCCCCGTCGAAACCGCCATGATGATTGGAGGCGATCTCGACCATGGGCTGGAGAAAATCGACCTCGGCCAGGATCTCCTCGACGAGCTGGGCGTGGGCCTTCATCTCTGCGTATTCATCGTCCTCGAGCCGGCCTCGCTTGCGGATCAACTCGGTGGGGACGGCGAGCTTGCCCAGGTCGTGGATGAGGGCGGCCCAGCGCACCGTCTCCAGCTGGTTACCGGTGAACTTGAGCTCCTCGCCGATCATCTGGGCGAAGAAGGCAACCCGCTCGGTATGCCCCCGGGTGTACATGTCCTTGGCCTCCAGGGTCTTGACAAAGCCACGGATCGAGCCGAGGTGGGAGTCCCTGAGCTGGGCGAAGGCGTAGAGGGAGAGATGGCCGATGGCGTACACCCCGACGATGAACACGATGATGGCCTGACGTTCGGCGATGAGGAAGGCGGCGCCGATGAGACCGCCGAGGATGCCCATCGTCACCTGACCGGTGAACAGGGCGGGCATCTGGGACCAGGGCTCGAGATTGTCCCGGCCGAATACCGTTTTCACCGCACGGCGAATGAGGAACGCCTGCGCCGCGGCGTAGGCGATGGCTGCCACAGAGGATGCGACGAGCACCAGAACGAGCGAATTGGTGGAGACAGCGACCCCGTCGAGATTCAGATCGAGGATGAGTCCTGCCACCGCGCCGGCGGTGGCCATCTGACCAAAGTTGGCCAGCGGCTGAAACCACCGTTTCTCCTTGAAGTCGAGTGGTGTGAATAGGGCCAAACCGCCCATTAGAGCCATGCCGAACATGGCGTCGGAACCTGGGCTCATGGCCAGGATGACCCCCGCGGTCATGGCCACCATGACACCGGAAGACTGTAGAAGTCGGTCGTTGACCTCGACCGCAAAGAACTCGAGCAGGACGAAGAGGGCGGCGAAGGGGAGCCAATAGCCCCAATCGGGTGGCTCGGAGAGGAGGAATACTCCGACGAGTACGGCCATGCCCATCAATGCAAAGGGCACAGCGATTCGCAAGCGTCGCTGCACCGTGGGTCGGAGACGGGCAAACCATCCCCGCAACGGTCGCTTCCTACCTAGCCTCATGGGCCCCCATGACATGATGCCCTGATTGTGTTGGTGAGCCGGCGTCTCGCATCAGCCGATTCGGGAGTTACCGGACACAAGCCGCAGGCTCGCGCCGGTCTCGATTACGGGCCAGAAATGCCTTCATCCTGATAACGCTCACCTGTTGGTGCCGTATTACACCGGTGTTGTGTGCCGATGTTGACGATCCGCTCC
>Ga0214468_1000008_pt1 | contig 67551 bp, 68 predicted proteins | sample RVTome_9_FD_187334 | JGI IMG/M metagenome (GOLD analysis project Ga0214468, IMG submission 187334) | Soil microbial communities from uranium-contaminated site in the Upper Colorado River Basin, Wyoming, United States - RVT155D38 HiSeq ...
ATATCAGGGCAACATCGTTGTGGGCCGACCCCGCCCTGACCCAACGGGTCCTGGCCAGCCTGATCAGCAACGCCATCCGCTACGGCGGGTCTGCGGTGGCGGTGAGAACGTCCGGTTCGGGGCCGGACACCCTGATCCAGGTCATCGACGACGGACCTGAGATCCCGGTCTCGGATCGGGAGCGGATCTTCAGCGGTGACCTGCGCAGAGGCCAGCCGGTGACCAATCCGGCGGCGGCGGGTCTCAGCCTCACCGTCGCCCGGCATCTAGCTCGTCAGATGGACGGGGACATCGTCTACCGGCGTGGCAGCGACGGCCACAACATCTTCGAGCTGCGGCTCCCCTCGGAGCAGATCGGGATGGAGCTCGACACCGAGCCGGTCCGTATCCCCGCCTAGCTCAGCTGGCGACCGCCCCGCTCATCACCCTTTTCAAGGTCTGCTCGACCACCGCCACCAGAACCCGCTGCACGTCTATCCGCACCCGGGCGTCGCAGAAGGCGATGGGGACCTCGGGCCCGATCCGGAGCGCTTCCCGAACCTGCTCGGCGGTGTGGAGTCGATGCCCGTGGAAGGTGTTGACCGCCACCACGAACGGGGTACCCCGCCTCTCGAAGAAGTCGATGGCGGGAAAGCAGGCCTCGATGCGACGGGTGTCGACCAGTGCCACGGCACCGATCGCTCCCCGGGCCAGCTCGTCCCACATGAAGTGGAACCGCTCTTGCCCCGGGGTCCCGAAAAGATAGAGGACCAGGTCGTGTTTGAGGCTGATCCGGCCGAAGTCCATCGCCACGGTGGTCTCGGTCTTGCTGCCCTCGGGGAACAGCTCGTCGACCCCGGAGCTGGCCTCGGTGATGACGGCCTCGCTGCGCAGTGGCTCGATCTCGGAGATGGCGCCGACGAAGGTGGTCTTCCCCACTCCGAAGCCACCAGCCACCACGATCTTCACCGGGGTCAGCCCGGTCCGTTCAGAGGGCATTGAGACCATCCAGCACCTTGTGGAGCAGTTCGCTGTATGCGGCGTTGTCGTCGGCGAATGGCTCCAGTACCGGGTGGGTGACGTTGACCGCTCCCTGCTCCTGGAGATCGGCGACCAGGACCCGAACCACCCCCACCGGCACCTGGAGCAAGGCCGCCAGCTCGACGATGGCGGTCTCACTACGGGTCTGGGCGACGATCTCGGCTGCCTCCCAGCGGAACCGGTTCCGCATCCGCATCCCGGCCGGGGTCACCGCCACCAGGGCCTCCAGCGCAAGTAGGGGCTGGCCGGCACCGGTGCGGCCGCCGGTCATGGTGTACGGGCGCACCATGCGGCCACCGGTCTGGGTAGCCCGGTTGGAGGTCATGCCGGCTCGGGTTGGACCAGCCGCGCCTTTAGCTCCTCGCGGACCTGGGGCGTGAGGCTGTCGCCGACCCGCTGCACGAAGATCGACATCTCGAAGGCCACCGCCCCCAGGTCGATCTCCTTGCTGGTGATACAGCAGAGAAGCGAGCCGTTGCGGATCCCGGTGACGAACAGCCAACCCCGTTCCATCTCGACGATGATGTTCGACACCGGTCCGGCCCCGAACCTTCCCGCCGAGCCGTAGGCCAGCCCGATCATCCCTGAGGAGACCGCGGCGAGACGGTCCGCCGTCTCGCGGTCGACCTCCTCCGACTGGGCCAGGGCAAACCCGTCCGAGGAGACGACGATCGCCTGTCTGATCGAGGGCACGGTGGTGCAGAGACGCTCCAGCAGCCAGTTCAGATTGGATCCGGCGTCGTTCATCTCTCCTCCTCACCCTCTGTCGCGGCCCCGCCTTGTTCGCCGGCGGCGCGGCGCCCCCGGTCGTAGTCGACCAGGGCCGATTTGATGGTGGCCGCTCCCACCCCCGCCACCACACTCGGCGAGGGGTCATCGTCACCGAAGGCCTCTCCGGGGACACGAACCGGCAGGGCTTCCGGGGCCGTCTCGGCAACGGGAGCCGTCTCGGGCACATCTTCGGGCTCGGTCATCGCCGGTTGGGTCAGGTCGATGACCTCGACCGGCTCGAACACGTCCTCGGGTCGGTGGGCCGAGGTCGAGTCGGTCTGGGCCGGCACCAGCTCGAGCAGGTCGCGGGGGATCGCCGCTTTGGCGGTGATCCCGGGAACGCTTCTGATCAACCGGACGGTGAGCCCGTGACGATGCGCCAGTTTGGCCACCACGTATATGCCCATGGTCGGCTCCACGGAAAGGCCGAGCGATGGGGGCCGCTCCAGGATCCGGTTGAGCTCGGACACCCTCGAATCGGAGAGGCCCATGCCCTTGTCCGAGATGGAAACCTCGTAGCCGTCGACACCGAAGAGGCCGGTGACCCGGACGGCTTCAGTCGGTGGTGAGAACTGCACCGCATTCTCCAGCAGCTCGGCAAGGAGGTGGGCGATGTCGGTGACCGCTCCCCCGGAGAGCCGGGCCGGCTCCAAGGCAAGCACCTCGACTCGCTGATATTCGTCGACCTCGCTGACCGCGGCCCGGACCACATCGGACATCTCGGCGGCCTTGGCCCACACCCGCGGCGACTCGGAGCCGGCCAGGACCAGCAGGCTCTCGGCGTTGCGTCGCATCCGGGCGGCGAGATGATCGACCTGGTAATAGCCGCCCAGGGTCTCCGGATCGTCCTCCCGGGCCTCGAGCTCGTCGAGCACGGCCAGCTGACGATCGACCAGCGAGCTGTTCCGCCGGGCCAGGGTGACCAGGATGTTGGACACTCCCGCCCGCAGCGACTCCATCTGCCGGGCGCCGACCTCGATCAGAGAGCCGTGCAGACCCTGGAAGGAACGGGCCAGGTCGCCGATCTCGTCTGCGCTGTCAGTGTCGAGACTGGGCGGGGCGATCACCCGCGGGTCGGGCTCGGAGGTACGCAGGGCGTCGAGCAGATCGACCATGTCCTTGCGTGCCATCCGATTCGCCGCATCAGACACCGCCCCCATCCGGCGCGACATCGACCGGCCCATCCGGTAGGCGACGAAGAGTGAGCCGAAAGCGACCACGGAGACCACCACCGCCACCATCAGAGCGAGAATGTCGACCCCGGAGAAACCAGGTGTCGGGTCGGAGCTCACCAGACTCCAGACTAGGAAAACGCCGAGAAGCAGTGCCACCACCGCAATCGGCACCATTCCCAGAGTCAGCTTCGACGGGATGCTCCACTGCTTCGTCGCCGACCCGGTCCCGGTAGGAGCAGGCTCTCGCCGTGACATCGCATGACGATAACTCGGGAGAGCCTCGGCTCCTGGGATCATCGTCCCAGCGGCTCTTCCACCGCTCGCCTCAGTCAGAGTCGGCCCCGTTTCCAACGACGTGCCCGCGGGTGACGATCTCAGTCGATGTCGAGGATGAGGTAGGGAGTCTGACGGATCTCGGAGTGCTACGCGGACCCAAGTTGCCCCTCACGGATTCCACTCGGTCACCGAGACCGTGCGGATCTACTGACATCGAGCAGAGGAGTCGGCACCCAGACCCAGCCCCGTTCAGCCGTGACCCGGACCTTTGAGCCGAGCTCGCGAAGCCGGGACGTCAAGGTCGGGGCCTGAATCATTCTCGCCGATTCGTCGAGAGGGTCCTGTGCATTGACGACCACCGCGCTTGTCGTGACTCCGCCTCGTCGGACGAGGCGCACCCAGACCCGAGGTCGCCTACGTCATCCAGGCTTAGTCAGGCCACCGGAACCACCGGGGTGAGCACGCGGGCTTGTTGATCGGGTCCGAAGTGGAGAGCGGTGGTCCCGCCGTATACCTCAACCGGTCGATCGGTCGGGTCGTCGTGGAGGAACGGCCCGCAACCCTTCAGCTCGTTCTTGAAGTTGGACAGTTTCAACCCGGTCGTGTCGCCGTCCCATTCGTAGTCCTTCCCACGCACGGTGAATGCCAGGCTGTAACCGGCCGGGACCACGATTGAAGTGGGCCAGATTTCGATGTCGAGTCGGACCGGCTCTCCCGGAGTCAATGGTTGGACCTCGTCATGGGTGTGGTAGGGCCGAAACGGTCGCGACAGGTCAGGATCGAGTTTCCGGTGCGACGCCCGGAGCCAACCCTGGGCCACTGGTGTGTGAGGGTCGATTGCTCCCTGGAACACGACTTCTTCACCGTCGGGGTCGTAGACCCGGAAGATGACAAAGAGGTCCGCATCTTCGGTGGAGGACGACACCCAAAGCGTCGAGGCGAGCGGCCCGGTGAACTCCGTAGCCTGTTCCAACGGTTGAGAGCGAAAGGTGAGCCCATCACCCAAGGCTTCGAACGAGAGTTGCGCTTCTTCCGTCGGGGCTTCAGGTGACAACGTGAGGTCCGGATGGAGGTAGTAGTCGGTCCAACGGGTGCGCGGGATGGGCCAGTCGGCCTCCTCCCGTTCAACGAACACCTCGTTTGGGTGCCTGACCTGCAGAAGAACCCTGGGTTGGGACGCCCAGCCTTCGGATTCGTCTTTGAGGAAGCGATTGAAGAACCGCAATTGCATCTCGCGTCCGTAGTCGGTGTAGAAGTGAGTCCAGTGCTCGATCCCATGCGCCTCGAGCCATTTGTGCTCCGACGCTGCCCGGTAGTAGCCCTCGAAGTTCCCACGCGGGTGGAGGCCCTGCCCGCCCCAGTTGGCGGCCGACAGGAACGGAACGACCACCTCGTCCCACTGAGGTGATCGATCCTTGTGGTACTGGTCGTCTAGAGGATGGGCGACGATGTCCTCTCCGAATGCGCACCGGTTGGCGGCCAGGTCCTCATCGCTCAGCTCGTCGTCGCCACAGATGAGCTGCCCGGTGTTGGGGTTACGCCCGCCGCTCTCACCGACGCCGTACTGAACGGTCTTGACCTGCATGTCGTACCAGTTCGCCCAGAACGTGGAGACGATCCCGCCGTGATGGGTCATGTCCCGGTACCAATCGGCCGATCCTTCCCAGATGCACATCGCTGTGAGATGCGGAGGCTGCAGAGTGGCGACATGCCACTGATTGATCCCGTAGTAGGAGATCCCGTTCAGTCCGACCTTGCCGTTCGACCATGGTTGGACACCGGCCCACTCGATGCACTCATAGAAATCCCGTGTCTCACGCGGCGAGAAGTGGTCGATGTACCCCGGCGAACGGCCGGTGCCCCGGGAGTCGACCCGCACGCAGACGTAGCCCTCGGGAACCCACTTCTCCGGGTCGACCACCTCCCAGTTCTGGTACTTGTTGGTCGACCCCGCGGTCACGTCCGGATGTTTCTCCGCCATCCGATTCCAAGCGCTGGGATAGCCGACCTGGAACGGGAGCCCCTTGGCGTACGGTCCGTAGCTGAGGATGACGGGGAACCGGCCGTCCTCGACGGGCCGGTAAATATCGGCGCGGAGCACCAGCCCATCGTCGACCGGGATCTCGACGTCCCAGTCGATTCGCATCCCGTCGGCGACCTCTGACTTGTACACGGGGACCTCCCAAGGGGCGTCGGAATTGAGTAGCAATACAGGGATTTCACTCAGGATAACGGGGTCGGGGAATGCGTGGACCGTGAGCCACATGGTCCTCCGACACCGCCCGGCAAGGCTCAGACCGCGGTGTAACCGCCGTCCACCAGAAGGAGGTGCCCGTGAACGAAGTCCGATCCGGTGCCGGCGAGGAACACGGCGGCTCCCGCCACATCAGACGGGTCACCGAGACGGCCCGCAGGAACCTTTGGAAGGAAGGCGTCGAGGAAGCCCGGGTCGTCGAGGAGATAGGCGTTCATCTCGGTGCGGACCGCGGTCGGCGCGATGGCGTTAACGTTGACACCCGACGATGCCCACTCGGCCGCCAAAGTCTTGGTGAGCAACGCGACACCCCCCTTCGACGAGCAGTACGCGGCGAATTGTGGGAAACCCACGAAACTGAAGGTCGAAGCGAGATTGATGATCTTCCCTCGCCCCTGATCGATGAATCGCCTTCCTGCCGACTGACAGGCGAAGAACATCGACTTCAGGTTGGCGTCGAGTGTCGTGTCCCATTGCTCTTCGGTGACCTCCGTCGACGGCCCCGTGATCTGTACACCTGCCGAATTGACCAGAATGTCAAAACCTCCGAGCTCGTTGGCGAGTCGATCGAAGAGGTCAGGAATCTCACTCACCTGTGTCAGGTCCTGAGGTGCCGCAACTGCGATCCGTCCCGCGGCTCGAATCTCCTCGGCGACCGCGGACAGCGTGTCGCTGTTCCGGCCAACCACGGCGACGTCGGCGCCTTCGGCGGCGAATGCGAGGGCAATCGCTCTCCCGATCCCGCGACCGCCCCCTGTGACAATCGCCCTGCGTCCCTCGAGCGCGTCCATCGTCGGCCTCCTAACTGGTGGACCGACCCACCATCGCCAAAGCCAGATCGTCGTCGTCGATCTGACTGGTGGGCCCTTCCAGCATCTTCTCACCGCGGTAGATGACCAGAATCCGGTCCGAGAGTTTGTACAGCTCCTCGAGATCGAGAGTGATGAGGAGGACGGCTCCACCCCGGTCGCGCATCTCGAGCAACCTGAGATGGACGTAGTCGATCGCGCCGACATCGAGTCCCCAGCTCGGGTTGTCGGCGACCAGGACCCGTGGCTCGCGTGCCATCTCCCGGGCCAAGACCACCTTCTGTTGGTTGCCGCCGGACAGGCTCGCAGCCGTGGCATCTGGATCGGCGGGACGCACGTCATATTGGACCAGGAGGCGCTCGGCATTCTGGTGCACTGCCTTCCAATCGATCATGCCCCGCCGCCGATATCGGCCAGAGGCGAGGTCGGCGACGGCCAGGTTCTCGGCCAGACTCATGTCGAGGATCAACCCCAGCCGATGCCGGTCCTCGGGAATCACGCCCATCCCTGCGGTTCGCCGATCGTGCGGGTCCGCGTTGGTGACCTCGACCCCATCGACGATCACGGTCCCCGAGTCCGGGACGGCGAGACCCATCAAAGCATCGACCAACTCACGCTGGCCGTTTCCCTCCACTCCCGCGATCCCCAGGATCTCCCCGGACTGGACCGCAAACGACAGGCCGTCGATCGCCAACCCGTGTCCATGGGTCGCGGGCACCGCCAAATCGGTGATCTCCAGCAAAGGGCGCAACGAAGCCCCCGTGACTTCGCTGCGATCGGGGAGTCGTTCTCGATCGTGTCCGGTCATCGCCCGCGCCAGGGTGCGTTCGTCGAATTGGCCCTTTGACATAGACGTGACCAGCTTTCCCCGCCGAAGCACTGTCACCTTGTCGGCGACCTCCATGACCTCGGCCAATTTGTGGGTCAGGAGGATGATCGAGTTTCCCTGACCGCGGAGTTGGGAGAGGATTCCAAGCAGATTCTCGATCTGGGTCGGCCCAAGCAACGACGTAGGCTCGTCGAGGATCAACGTCTTGGCACCCCGGTACATCGCCTTGACGATTTCCACCCGTTGCTGGAGGTCGACAGGTAGGTCTTGCACTGTGGCATCGGGCTGAATCGGCATGTGCAACTCGGCCGCCCGCTGGGACACGCCTTTCTCGATGGCCTCCCCGCTGAACGACAGGTCGGTGGCACTGTTCACTCCCAGCATCACGTTCTCGGCCACGGTGAACGAGGGAACGAGGCTGAAGTGCTGATGGACCATCCCAATACCGTGGGCAATCGCGTCGGTGGGCGCGGTGATCTCGACCTGTTCACCGTTGACGAGAATCGCCCCGTCGTCGGGCCGCACGTGACCAAACAGGATGTTCATCAGTGTGGTCTTCCCAGCGCCGTTCTCACCGAGCAAGACATGGATCTCCCCGGTCCCCACCGTGAAGTCGATTCCGTGGTTGGCCACGGTCTCACCGAAGGACTTGGTGATGCCCCGCATCTCGATCGTCATCGTCTCGGTCACGTCGCCCTCAAGCACACCGAATCATTCTTGTGGGCTGACGCTGGGTGCTGACGGCTCCATCCGGCGTGACCTGGAGGCTGTTGCCCGTCTGCACGCCCGCTTGCCCGTCGATCACGTTCGGCTGCACCACCAGCAGAGTGCCTTCCGGGTACTCGAAGTCGTCGGGATGGGTTGCCCCACGGTTGGCGCGCGTGCGAACGATCGGAGGCAGATAGGCCCCACCGAAGCCATGCACCAGGTCGTCCCAGATATCGAAACCCGCCTCGGTGATCACTTGGGCGGCGTCGAGCACCTCGCCCACGGTGGTACCCGGGCGGAGAATCTCGACGATCCCCTGATAGGCAGCGACCGCCACCTCGTGCAGCCGCTCGTAGCGCGGCGTCGGGTCGGCGGCGATGGTGAATGTGCGGAGGATCTGGCCGGCGTAGCCCCAGAATGTGGTGCTGATCTCGGTCACGAAGACGTCCCCTGCCTGCAGCACCCGGTCGGGGTGGTACTGGTGAGGCACACATACGTCGGGAGCCTCCATTGGGGTACTCAATGAGAAGTGGATGAGGTTCCACGCCTGGTGTGAGTTGTAGACATCCTCCACGATTCGAGCGACCTCGTATTCGTTGACTCCGGGGCGAAGCTCGGCGGCGAGGGCGTCGACCGCCGCATCGTTCATCTTGGAGGCGATGTCGACGAACACCATCTCCGCCGGGCTCTTGACCAGCCTCAATTCTTGGTAGGCGTGGTTGAGGTCGATGAAGGTGGCTTCCGGGTTGGCCTGTTGGATGCTGGTGAGGTCGGCGTGAGGAACCACGCCGATCAGTCCGAGGCGGCGAGCGTTGCGCTCCGAGACGAGCGTCGCCACTCTCTCCGCTTGCTCAGCGGGAGTGTCACCGCCGTAGCGGACGTCTTCGATCATCGCGATTCGCTCGGCATCTGGAACGTGGTTCCAGAGTCGGACCAAGAGGATTGGCGGTTCGTCGCGATCGAAAACGACGTAGCTCTGCACCTGACTGGGCCAGTTGCTGAAGTATTGGACCGATGTCTCGAGCGGACCGGTGGGACCACCCACGACGAGCAAGTCGATTCCATCCTCGTTCATCGTGTCCGTGGCCCAGCGATGCCGGCGTTCCATCTCGTGTAGCGGGTACCGGGGGAACCCGTTGACCTGCTCGAAGTCGCCAGGCGCCCAATAGCGACTGTCACCAGACACGGACTGGCCCTAGCCAGAGGGGTGGCTTCGCCGCAGCCGAACGCATATGTGGGGGCGCGTCGGCGAAACCGAAGCGCCGAATTGACCCGGGCCTCTCGCTTCGATCAGTCGGGGCAGTAGCCGATGAGATCCAGGAGCACATGGGAACCCGGCACCAACAGCGGCCCACCGACCTCGAGCGTGGTGGACGCCGGCTTGTCGCCGTCGAAGTGGGCTGCCCACTCCTCGATCGACTGCGCGAAATGGGTGAAGTCGTCGTGGAACGCCTGCCTGCGACAGATCTGGTCGAGCGTGGTGCCCGCCGCTTCGCAGATCTTGGCCGCCTTGTCGAGCATGTACCGCATCTCGAGCTTGGGTGGCTGCCCGTAGAACGGGAAGTTGGGACGCCGTCTCGTCGACTCTTCCAGGGACCCGTTGTGGTCGAAAGGCGCCACAGTCGAAAAGAACAGGAACTTTCCGGCCTTGACGGCTTGAGGCTCGTGACCGAGACCGGGCGGTACCCCGGGAGCCTCGATGGTCTCAATCGAGAGGTCTGATGAGCCGGAGAGCAGCTTGAAGGCGATCTCGATGCGCGAGCCCCTGCCGCCCAGACCCATGTAGGGGATGACAACCCGGGCCGGAGGGTTCTCGGGGAACCACCGCTTCCAAACTTTGTCCATGCCTTCGAATTCGGACGGGTGCCCGATGTAGACCGTGGCCTTGACCGCTCGGTCAAGCGAGGTTCCGGCAGCTTCGGCAATTGCGGCCTGCTTCTCGAGGGTGAAGTCGGTCTGGCGTTCGATGTCGGAGTCGTACCAGAAGTTGGGGTTGGTCCTGGCCTTGAGGGCCACACCACTCGGAGTCCCGTAGTACTCCGAGCGCCCCCAGTCTCCGACCCAATCGACCGGGATCTCACCGGCAAGAAAGACCCAGTCACCACGCTCGATGGCTGGGGAGTAGCCGGCAAGTGGGGAGGGCGTTCCGTCGGGTACGGCCGTCCCTTTGCTCGGCCCGGGGACAACGGTGGGGTCAACCCCGATCATGTCCACTTCGAGGATGGTGTCCTTCACCAGCAGACCGGTCTCGCGAATCCCCATTCCGGTGGAAGCCGGGCGAGGCTCGAAGATGAACTCGTTGCGGGTGTTGAGGTACGGGGTGATGGAGATGCGAGGCCAGGTGTTTCCCTCTGCGAACTCGTCCATCGTGGGGTTGGGGGAGGTAAACCACTGATATATCCGGACGATGTCCGCGCCGAGGTCGATGCCTGCTGCATCGGCGGTCTTCTTCAAATTCTGCATCACGAACCGTGACTGCAACTCGAGCTGGTTGTCCACGTTTGGGTTGCGCCCGTCGCCACCGGCTTCGGGTGCCAACCCGTCCTTGAAGTCCGATGCCAACTGGCCGGCAAAGAACACCCACCCACCGGCCTTGAGTGCGGGGCTGTAGGGCATCAACGGCTTGGGCTCGTCACCCCAGATCGCTTTGCGGTCACTTGCCATGATCTCTCCTCTTTCGGGAACGTGTCTGGACCACTCAGCTCGCCGTCTAGACGGTTGTCTTCTGAAGCAGGCCGGTCACCTCGTTTATGTCGTCGATGCCGACCAGGTCTGATGGCAATTCCGTGCCGGCCCTGGCGAAGTACTCGGCCAACAACGCAGGGGCGTCTACCACCAGACCGAGATGCAGCGAGACCACCTGAAGGGCGCCGTGTTCCGCCTCTTCCGAGTAACCCCCGACTACGTCCCTCGGCACGATCACCCGAAAGTCGCGGTTTGCGGCGTCGAAGGCGGTGGACAAGACACAGGCGTCGGTCATCGTCCCGGTGAGCACCACGTTGTGGACATCCAGATTGTGAAGCAGGAACTCCAGGTCGGTGGGATAAAACCCCGACAGGCGCTTCTTGGTGCGAACGTAGTAGTCGCCCTCTTCCTCCTCGGTGATCAGGTCGAGCCATTTGGTCCCCTCCCAGGAGTGCTCGTCCATCAACTCGTTGTCTTCGACGTACAGGTAGTAGAGCACCCGCCAATTGGCCATCCGGTTGTGCTTGCGATTGTTGAGGTCGTCGATCCCCCCGTCCCGCTGCCAGTGCTGGACATGGATGATCGGAATCCCCACGCTCCGACACTCGGCCTGGAAACGATTGTGCGCGGGGACCCGCTCTCGGGCACGCGGCACGGCCAGCGTCAGCCGGTCGTCCTCACCGACATGACCGCGGTGCATGTCGATCTCGAGCACCGCGGTATGGGCAGGGTCGAGCCAGGTCTCGAATGCATCCGCGTAACCGGGGACACCCGACGGGAGGGTCAACTTGTTCCGATTCTCCATGTAGCAGTACATGTCCGTCTTCATGCTTCCACCTCCTTGTCGGGTGTCCTCACAGTCATGTCGTCAGCCGCAGCCGATGGACGCCGGGTCGATTGTGGCCCCGGATCCTTCGGCCCCGATAGTGGGATCGCCAACGGTCTCGTCCGGAATCGTGATCTCACCTGAGCGCACTCTGGCGACAATGTCCTGGTATTGAGCCAACTCGTCCGCGCTGAGCATCTCCTGGATATTGGGGTAGAGAGGAGCATCGATCTCCGGATCGTTGACAGCGTCGAACTCCAAGAATGCGCTCTCCTCGAAGCCATCACCCGCCCCCTGCTCGATGATCGACGTGGAAGCGAAAGCGAGACCGTGAATCGCCGACGTCATCACATGGTCGGGGTCGAGAGACTGGCTCTCGTAGTACGACGGAACCACCCATACCTGGCCGTCGGCCTCGGCAGCAGCTTCGATTATCCCGAACACCGCCGAGTCGGTAGCGGAAAGTATGACGTCCGCTCCGCCGGCGACTTGCGCCTGGGCGGCCGACTTGGCGATCCCGGTGTCGGTCCAGGTCTCGATGTATTGCTGGGTGAAAGTGATGTCAGGATTGACACACCGGGCGCCGAGATTGAACGCTTCCGGCTGCCGGGTCAGACCCGGAAATGCGAAGCCATTGAGCGAGGCGATGTGCCCGCTCTCGGTGACCATCGCTGCCAGAGCACCTGCGATGAAATTGGCGTTGTGCTGGGCGACGTCGATCCAACACAGATTCGCCGGCCACTCCTCGCCCTCAGTCGGGTTGTACGGCGCCAGACAGATCTGCGTGTCGGGGAACTGCTGAGCGAGAGTGAGCGCCGGCTCCACCATTGCGCCATGGGCGATCAGGATCAGGTCGAAGCCCTCCGAGGCGAATGCCGATCCCTGCTGGACCACCGCCGCAGGATCGTTCAGCAGCTCGACCGACTCAACGGATATGGCCGGGTTGGCGTCCATCGCCAGTTCAGCCCCGTCGAACCATGCGTTCGACCAGGAGAGGTCGTCGGCGGTACCCGGGTAGATCAGAGCCACCTGATATGACTCGCCCGACGCAGCAGTGGTATCGGTGCTCCCGGCCGTGGTATCGGTGCTCCCGGCCGTGGTTTCAGTGCTCCCATCCGTCGTTTGGGTGCTTTCGGCGGTCGTGGTGGGCTCCCCGGTGTCACCAGCACAGGCCGCAAGGACCATCGTGATTGCTGTCAATAGCAACAGCCATCGCGGAGCCCATCTCGACTTTGACTCTCGCATTTGCTCCTCCATTGGCTCGTGCCGCCGTGCAGCAGCACTCGATTCACTTTACTCACAGCAAACGTGCGGTGTTCAGCGAAAGTCCGGGTGCACCCGATATCTCGCCGTCAAGCACCGGCCCGGCGATATGGAATCCCAACCGCCGCCGGATAGGTCGAGCCGGGTGCGAAAACGACAGCGACGACGGTCAACAGATATGGAAGTGCGACCCAGAGCTGTCTGGGGACCGACTGCAGAGCGGCGACCTGAGCGGCCAGGAACTGGAGACCTTGGATCAGCCCAAAGCCGAGGGCATAGATCATGATCCATTGCGGTCGCCACTTGGCGAGTACGACAACTCCCAGGGCGATGAATCCACGCCCGGCCGTCATCCCGGGCACGAAGCCTCCTGAGGTGGCGAGGACCAGAGCCGAGCCGCCAAGAGCCGCCAACACACACCCCACAACGACAGCCGGGTAGCGCAGTCGCAATACGTCTAATCCGCCGGACTCCGCGGCGAGCGGTCGTTCGCCGGCTGCTCGGGCGTAGAGCCCGTACCAGGTCTTGTTGAGCAAGTACCAGACACCAAACGCCATCGCGATTGCGAGATACAGCATGAGGCTCTGCTTGTTGAGGATCTCCCCGACCCACGGGATCGAGCCGATGCCCGGAATGGTGATTCCCGACAGCGTCTCCCCATTCTGGCCCGCGAGGTAGAGCGAGTGGAGAGTCCCGGTGAGGCCCACGGCGAATATATTGAACATCAAGCCCGTGACGATTTGGTCCGTGCCCCGGTTCACGTAGAGGAAGGCCAGCAGGGCACCGAACACACATCCGGCCACGATGGCGGCCAGGATCCCGAGGCCCGCGCTGGACCTGGTGATTCCCATGTATGCAGTGGCGAAGGCACCGATCAGCATCATGCCCTCGATTCCGACGTTGAGCACTCCTGACTTCTCGGCGACGGCTTCGCCCAGCGCCGCCATCACGATCGGCACCATCGACTGGATCCCGATCACGAAAAAGGCAAGGACCAGTGCCTCACTGAGCATCGACGTTCTCCGGGTATCTGAACTTGATGACCTTGGTCACCATCAACAGGATCACGAACGTGGCAATCACGATCTCACCCACCACCGGTGACAACCCTGCCCCTGCCTGCAGACTGTTCGAGCCGACGCGCAGGATGGCGAAGAACCCGGCCGAGGCGATGACCCACAGAGGATGCAACCTGGCGACGAGCGCCACCCCAATGCCGAGGAAGCCGAGGTTGGCCGAGAAGTCCTGCAGGAGGGAGTGATCGCGTCCTTGGACGACCAGTGATCCTGCGAGCCCGGCGAAAGCACCGGCCATGAGGAACGTCTGGACCGTGACGCGGTCCGTTCGTATCCCGGAAAGCCGTGACGCCGGGTTGTTGGCTCCGATCGCTCGGATCGAGAATCCGAACCTGGTGTGCTTCATGACAAACCAGGCGATCACCGCGGTCGCTACGGCGATGAGAATCCCGACGTCGACCAACGAACCTTCAATCGGCCGGGGGAGCTCGGCATTCACGTGGATGGCCTCAGTCCGCTGGACGAAGCCCTCCGGGTAGACGTCGAAGATGACCCACGCCGCCAGGCTTGCGGCGACGAAATTGAGCATGAGACTGGTGACGATCTCGCTGGCATCGAAGCGAGCTTTGAGCCAGCCGGGGATCGCTCCGTACAGCGCACCGGCCACCAACGATCCCATCATCACCACCGGGACCAACAGCCATGGCGACCATGTGCCCGGCATGACGATCCCGAGCACAGCGGCGGCAACGGCACCAACGGTCATTTGTCCCTCGCCACCCACGTTCCAGAGCCGGGCGGAGAAAGGGATGGCCGCCGACAACGCGGTCAAGATGAGGATCCCGGTGATGACAACCGTTTGACCGATATTGAACGGGTTTCCGAGGGCGCCGACGACGATGGCCTCGACAACCTCGAGCGGGTTGGCGCCCAGCAGCCAAACAAGCGCCGACATCGCCACCAACGTGCCGGCCAGCGAAAAGAGGGTTCTTACCCACGCAGGCGTTTCAGTCTTGTCCCCGACCGCGACCGTTTCCACCGCCACGTCCAGCTCCTCTCGATCACGGCTCTATACAGTCGGACCGGCCTCCCGGGAGAGCTTCGAGTCCTCTCGGTGGCGGCGACCGTACCACTTTTGGATTGAGCCTCGTGAAGGACGATGGAGTCTCATTGAAGTCGGGGGCAGCGCCCGGAACCTCTGACCCTTCTCGGCCCACACGAATCCACGCGAGGCAGATCTGAGTCGGTCAGGCGGGTGCCATGCGAGCTCGTGGCGGCGACGCCCGCAACATGGCGATCGAGTTGAACGCGAGAGCCCCGATCACGATCAGTCCCCCGACCAGCGCCGCGCCGGTCGGAATCTCTCTCAGGGCGAGCCAAACCCACAAGGGGCCAAGGACCGTTTCCAGCAGGGTGATCAACGCCACCTCGGGACCTGGGATGTAGCGCGGCGCCACCGCCAACAGGCCGAAGCCCAACGGCAGCACCAGGAACCCGCTTATGGCCAGATAACGGAAATCGGAAGCGGTAGCGCTCATGGGGTCTGCCCACGGCAACGCAGCCAGCGAGGCGAACAAACCTCCCAGACCCATCGCCGGCACCATCGACCTGTCCTGATTTCGGCCGATCACCACGAACGATCCACCCAAGCCCGCAGCTGCCCCGAGACCAGCCAGGTCGCCCAACAAGGTCCCACCGCCCAGCGAACCGGAGACCATGACGGCGATGCCGACGATGGCAACAACGATCACACCCAGCAGTCGGCGAGTAATCGGCTGTCGAAAGAAGATCCACTCGTAGACGGCTGCGAACAACGGCGCGGCACTCACCGCCACGAGTGTGTTGGCAACCGCCGTGTTGGTGATCGAGACGATGAACAACACCGTCTGGACACCGAAAAGCACTGCCACCAACAGCCCGGGGCGACCGATCCGCCAGATGACGCGAGGCGATCTGGCCAAGACCGAGCTGGCCACGAACAACCCGATGCACATCAGAGACCCACGCCAGAACAGCAGCGTCCACCGGTCGACGGCGACGAGGCGGATGAGGAGAGACTCAGGGCTGAGGAACAGGATGCCCGCGAAGGCGAACGCCAGGCCTCGCCGGCTGGAGGAGGCGGCCAAACTCAGGGAGAGCTCATGGCGCCGGCTGCCTCCCCGAACTCGTCGATCCTCATGTCGCCGACGTCGTAGAAAGCGATGATGCGGCAGGGGCAGGCTTCGAGACCCTCGTACTTCCACGGGAACGCCCCAATTATCGCCCGTGTGTTCAGCACCTTGTCGATGTCCCCGCCGACGTTCTCGGCATGAATCAACCCTTCCTGGAAAGCCCAATTGTGAAACGGGAAGAGATCGTTCTTCACTCGGCGACCGGACAGCTTGTGGGTGTACTCATACATGGGGAAGAACTCGTCGACCTTCATCCCGACTTTCTCCTCGAACTGAGCGGTGAGGTCAGGCCGCATGTTGCGGATGGTGGTCCACATCGGATGGTCGCCGGACCCGGCATCGATCCCGAACCACTTGATCTCCATATCGAGCATCCACTGCAGCAACTCCAGCTTGCCGCCCGGATGCATCGAGAAATAGCGAACCAGGTCTGCCTGCGGCTGACCCTCGTAATAGCGATTGAACCCGGTGTGGATGATGAGAATGTCGCCCTTCTCGATTTCCACATTCGCGGTGAGCATGTCCGGGGTGATGACATCCCAATCGTCCACCATGTCAGAGATGTCGACGATGGCTCCTTTGTTGACCAGGAACGAGAGCGGGTACGAGGCCATGTCCGCCCGACCGTCGGCACCGTGCATCCCGCCGTCCAGATGCGTCCCGACGTGGAGGGCAGAGTCGATCCGCTGAGCAACGATGCGCTGCGTCTGCAGTGTCTGGGCGTAATACATCTTGTTCCCGGCGTAGCCCACCCAACCCGGGGTGTGAACATTCATCGTGTGGGACAGGTCCACCATCTTCATTGAGCATCTCCAAAGTCGGTTGAGTGAGACTCTAGGGGAACGGAAATGTGGCCTGCTCAGAGCAACCGGCCGTCGACAGCCACTCGATAGATGTCGGTGCGACGGTCAGCCCTCGGGGTGATCAGCTCAGACCGGGTTTGTGCCCGGTGGGCCTCATCGAGATCGATGGTTGCCACAGCGAGCTCCTCCTCCTGGCCGGGAAGGGGCCCGAGGGCCCGCCTCCCCCAGGGATCGATCAATATCGATGAGCCGAGGAACTCGTAACCATTGTGACTTCCGACCTGTGAGGCTGCGGCGACGTACACCTGATTCAAGTTGGCCTGAACTTCTGCGACCCGGCCCTGGGGGGACATTCCCTCCGAATCCCAACGAATCTCGTCGAAACCGACAATCCACGCCGTGGGCACACAGATCAGCTCCGCCCCTTGGAGCGCCATCAACCGGACGACTTCGACGAAGCGGAGGTCGTAGCAGACACAGAGCCCGATCGCGCCGAATTCGGTCGTCACCAGGGGGAACCCGAGATCACCTGGTGCGAACACCTGCTTCTCCTCTCCGAAGAGATGGGTCTTCCGGTAGTGCCCGAGGAGCTTGCCGCTAGGGCCTACCACCACCGCAGAGTTGAATAGACGGTCTTCGTCTCGTTCACATAGCCCACCGACCACGTACCCGCCGCCCTGTGCGGCCAGCTCGCCCCATTCATCGGTGGATGGGCCCGGGACCGGCTCTGCGATGGCGAGGAGTCGCCGATGGTCGACGACGTAACCGGGGACCATCATCTCCGGCAAGACGACCAGATTCGCTCCTTCGGCGAAGGCGGAGGTGACCGCATCCGCCGCGCGGCCCTTGTTGTCCTCAACCGCGTAGGGGGTGGCAACGAGTTGCGCCAGGCCGATCCTCAGTTGCCGGCTCACTTCAGAAGCTCGTAGGCACCGACCTTCAGGAGCATGTTCCAGTCTGCCGGCGAAGGCCCGCCAACGCTCTCGATCCGGGATCCCCGATCGGCGCGTACGGCGTGCCAGACCCCGACGGGGACGTGCACGGCACACGGCGCCTCGAAGGGGAGGGCGAGACCATTGTCGAGGTCTTCGATCGTTCCCGACCCCGAGACGACGTAAAGCGTGTCCTCCGACGCGACGTGGACGTGGGGGATGTTGCGTTCGCCGGGCTGCATGTCGACGTAGTTCATGTTCGCGGTTTGTGAGCCGTTGCCCGGCCACACCACCAGACGGGCATCGCGGGCGATCATCGGCATCATCAGGTCCGGCTCGTCCCGGTGAAAGACATGGATGGCCATGTCTATGCGGTCCGCATTCCGTCGTAGAGCTTGGGATCGGCGGGACAGGGCCCTCCTACCAATTCGGACCCGTCGGATCCAGCCGCGATTCGGTAGCGGGTCCCGGGATCCACAAGGAACATTCCCCCCGGCTCCACCCGATGTTGGGCCCTGGTATCGAGATCTTCGATTTCCACTTCGCCCCTGATCACGTAGTAGACGGCCTCCATGGGGTGACGAAGAGAGACCGTCCGACCGCCCCCCTCCAGGGATATCCGGTGCATGGAGCGCATGTGGGCACCGACACCGGGCCACACCAGGGCGCGGGCATTCCCGTCATGCTCGATGATCGCCAAAGATGGCGTTGCAGGGTCGTCCCGGATCACCCGAACTTCGCGAGGGAGCTCCGGTCCAACCGGAGCCGACTTCAATGGCACTTGATCTCGGTTCACGGGACTCAATACTACGTACTCGGTTCGGAGTAACCATCCCAGGAGGCTCGATTTGATACAACACTCCGGACTGGCACCTACTGGCATCCGATCGCGACCGACGAACATGTCGGTGAGCAACCTGCGGTTTCACCCTTCTTGGTGAGGACCTGGTCGCATTTCGGACCGAGCGGGGAGTCAAGGTCTTCCTCGATCTCTGCATCCACCCCGGCGTCGCCTTGTCGCTTGGCTTCATCGAAGACGGGATCCTCCGCTTTGGTTCACACACGGGATCATGGAGCAGGACAGGTTGGTGGTGGAGAGTCAGCGACCCGAGCGGATCCCCACCGATCTCAGCGATGAGTTGCACCTCAAGGTCCCCGATGCCTCCGGGATCGCGTACCGGAAATACCTCGACGCGATCCAAGGGACCGCGGCGTTCATGCCTTGACCCAAGCGAGTCTCAGTGTCTGGTGGGGATCACCTCGGCCCGCCGAAACCCGCCACCGAGCCGATAGATGGCATGTTGCAACAGTCGAATGCGTGGCGTGCGCCAGCATTGAAGGGGGTGATGCCCTTCGTGAATCAGGCAAAGGTTGCACGACGTGCAGTCCACCAGACCTTCGCGACCACCTTGGATCTGTGCCGGTAGGTCCGGCTCCCGGATCAGCGGTCGGGCCATCGCCACGAAGTCCGCATCCCCTGAAGCGAGGGCGTCCCGCATCATGGTGGTCGACCTCATCCCGCCTACCAGGATCACCTTGGTGTCCACCACACCCTTCAAGGCCCGGGCCAGCGGTCTGAAATATGCCTCGGGCCGCGCTGCTCCAATCACCCTGTGCAGCAACCAGTCCTGGGCGGCACGACTAGGTCCCACCGCCACATAGGTGTTCGCCGAATCCGTCGGGGCACCCATGAGCCCGCACGACACTTCAATTGCGTCGAGGCCGGTGGCCACGAGCTCGCCCGCACGGGGCAGGGTCTCCTCCAGCCCGAGACCTCCCTCGACCGCGTCGACCATCCCGATCTTCATGGTGACCGGAAAGCCTTCCGGCACCGACGCTCGCACCGCTTCGACCACCGTCCGAGCGAACTCGCCGCGACGTGGCGCGTCACCACCCCACCTGTCGTCGCGCCTGTTGGTCAAGGGCGAGCCGAACTCGCTGATCAGGTAGCCGTTGGCAGCGTGAATGTGAACCCCGTCGAACCCGGCACCCACGGCTCTCCTCGCTGCGACTGCGAAGGCGTCCACCGCCTGTGCGATCTCCTCGCCACTGCCGCCGGCGACGATTTGGCCGGTCAGCGGGTTGGGGACGGGTGAGGGCGCGAGCGGAGTCAGCCCCGGCACCCTCGACTGTGACCCGGCGTGGGCGAGCTGGGCGAATATGACGGCGCCATGGCCGTGTACCCGGTCGACCAACCCTCGCAACCCGGGGAGAAGGTCATCGTGATGGATGCCAACCTGGCCCCGGGCATATTTGCCCCGTGACTCGACATAGAGATGACCTGTGATGATTGCGCCTATCCCCCCGGCAGAAAGACGTACGTAGAGGTCGACGAGGGGGCCTGTCATCTCACCGGTTTCTGGTTGTGCCATCGACTCCGATGTCCCCGCCCTCACCAAACGGTTTCGCAAGACGGCGGAGCCCAACCGGCCCGGTTGGAAGAGGATGTCGGATGTCACTGCTCGAGGCCGAAGAACAGAGTCCGCAGCGCCTCCTCGGAGAGGAGATCCTCGGCCACCGTCTCGGCTCGAACGGTCCCGTTGTTCAGCACGTAGACCCGGTCGACATAGGGGAGGACCTCCAGCGGGTTCTCTTCGATGACCCACAGGATCGAAGCGCCGCCGTTCTTGGACTCGACGATCCTCTCCACCAGAGAATGGACGATCGTCGGTGCCAGCCCGGTGGTCGGCTCGTCGAGAAGGAGGAACCGGGGTTTGGTGCCCGAGGCGCAAGCGAATGCCAGCATCTGACGCTCACCGCCGGACAGAGTCCGAGCAGCTTGCCGGCTCCGCTCGGCGAGACGCGGGAAGAGGGTGTAGGCGTTGTCGACGGCGGCCTGGGAGTCGTCGGGGGCAAGAGTGGAGAACGACGTGACCAGGTTGTCCTCGACGGTGAGCTCGGGAAAAGTGTTGCCGACCTGTGGAGCCATGGCCATCCCCAACTGCATCCGTCGCGCAGTGTTGGCGCCGGTGAGGTCTTCGCCGTCGAAGGAGACTGATCCCTTCATCGCCGGGAGGAGGCCGAACACCGCCTTGGCCAGAGAGGTCTTTCCGGCTCCGTTGGGACCGATGAGGGCGACCATTTCGTTCTCGTCGACCCTAAGATCTACGGCATGGAGCACCGGTAGCTTTCCGTATCCCGTCTCGAGACCCGTCAGTTCGAGGAGGCTCATGCCGAGCGGCCCAGGTAGATCTCGATCACCGTCGGATCCTTCACCACTTGATCCGGAGTCCCGGAAGAGATCACCTTGCCCAGGGACATGACGTGGATCCGGTCGGCGATGCCGACGACGAATCCGATGTTGTGGTCGATCACCAAGACCGTCACCCCTTCGTCCCTGACCTGTCGGATCAAACCGGACAAGCGCTGGATCGAGCGGGGATCCACCCCCGACGCCGGCTCGTCGAGGAGGAGCATCACCGGCTCGGCCATCAGCTGCCGAGCAAAGTCCACCAACTTGATGTCTCCAGGGGAGAGGTCGGCGAGGAGTGTGTCTCGCATCTCCCAGAGGTCGAGGTCCTCGAGCAGCCGGCGAGCGCGCTGGTTGGTGGCGGCCTCTGCTCCGCGCCACCCCGTGATCAGGGCAGCCCACAGGCTCTCGCTGCCAGCGTCCGATCCGCCCACCATCAGGTTCTCCCAGACCGAAAGCGCCGGGAACCCGGTTGGAGTCTGGAAACTCCGGACCAGGCCCTTCTGAGCGATCTGCCACGGTTGCGAACCCGTCACTTCATCGCCCTGAAACTCGATGGTGCCGTCGGTCGGCTCCTCGAAACCTGTGACCACGTTGAACAGCGAAGTCTTACCGGCCCCGTTCGGACCGATCACCGCGGTGATCGAACCCGGCTCGATCGCCATGTCGACACCGTCCACTGCGGCCACGCCCCCAAACAGCTTGGTCACCCCCCGGACCTCGAGGATCGGAGCGCTCATGCCTCGACCCGCCGGGACGCTCGGGCGAAGGCGTCACGCTCCTTGGCGAGGCCCTCAGGACGGAATCTCATGACCAGGATCAGGACGAGCCCGAGGACGATGAACCGCACCGAGGCCAGGACTACTGCCATTTCGCCCAATCCCTGCGCCAGGGCCGCCGCCTCGGTGACGATCAGGAGGATGGCGGCTCCGATCACCGGGCCCCGGAACGATGCGATTCCGCCTATGACCAGTGCAGTCCAGGTCACGAAGGTCACCTCGGCGGTGAACAAGGACGGCGTCACCGTCCTGATGAACCAGACGTAGAGAGGTGCGACTGCCCCGTACATGAGGCCGGCCAGGACGAAGGTCTGAATACGCTGCCGATTGGTGTGCTTCCCCAGCGATCTGGCGACCGGGTCGTTGTCCCGGAACCCTCTGAGCAGCCGCCCGTACGGGCTGTGCCCGAGGCGCCGCATGAGTAGATAGACGAGCAGGACGATCACCCAGACCATCGCCAAAAGGAACCATCTGTAGGCGCTACCCGAGACCACGCCTTCGAATGGGCGGGAGAACTGGTTGAACCCGACCGTCCCCCGTGTGATCGTGCCCAGGTTGATCGATAGCTGACGGATCACCTCGGCGAACGCCAGGGTGGTGATCAGGAAGTATTCACCGCGCACCCGTAGCGATGGGATCCCGATGATCAGGGCCGCGATGCCGCTGGCGAGACTTCCTGCGATCACTCCGGCCCACATCGGCCACCCGGGAGCGAACACCACGTCTTCGTGGGTCGTCTGGGTGGTGATGATGAACACGTAGCCCCCAACGGCGACCAGCCCCGCCAGTCCCAGGTCCCACATCCCCGCCCAACCTGCCTCCAAGTTCAGGATCATGGCCAGGATGGCGTAGATGCCGGCGAGGGTGACCACACCGACCAGGAAGAGGATCATGCCGCTCATCAGGCCTCCCGTCTGCCCTTGGCGGCAAAGAGCCCTTGGGGGCGGAGCAGGAGCCCCAGGATCAGCACGCCGAACGCCACCACGGTCCTGTAGGAGGTGGGGATGATGAGGGCGCTCAGGTCCATGGCCAGGCCGAGTAGCAGGCCGGCGGCGAGGACGCCGTAAATGGAGCCCAGACCTCCGAGCACCGCAGCGGCCAGGATGATCAAGATCTGAGTCCATCCCAATTCCGAGTGAACGTTGCCGATGAGGCCCACCATGACCCCGGCGAGCCCGGCCAACGCAGAGGCGACGAACCAGACGGCGTACGAGACCCGGTTGACCGGGATCCCCCGCAACCTTGCCAATTCGGGGTTGGAGGCTGTGGCACGGATCCAGGTCCCGAGTCGGGTCTGAGTCAGGAACAGTGCCAGTAGCCCGACCACGACGGCCGCCACAACGACAATGAGGATCTCCCCCACCGTGACGTTGACCGGTCCCAGGTCGAGGCGGCTGCCGAATCCGGTGGGAAAGAAGGTCACATTCGCTCCGAAGATCACCCGGATCAGCCCGAAGAGGAGGTAGGCAAGGCCGATCGAGGTGAACAGCTGGGCAAGCGGACCCGACTTGGCCACGGGGCGGAACACGACGATGGCAAGGAGGACCCCGATCAATCCCACGAGGACCATCGCGGCCAGCCCGGCGAGGAAGACATTCATCTCAACCGTGGCGACGAAGAAGTAACCGAGGAAGGCGCCCAATGTGAGCAGCTGGCCGTGAGCGATGTTGATGAAACCCTCGGTTTGCCGAATCATCGAGAAGCCGACAGTGGCTATTGCGAGGATGCTCCCCGTGACGAGGCCGAAGATGATGTTCTGCATGTGATCGAACGTGTTCGTGGATCGGCACCGGGGCCGATCCACGAACACAGGTCCGAGGTTAGGGACGCAAGCTCGGGTCGAGCTCCACCGTTGCGACCTGGGTCCACTGCCCGTCGACGATGTTCTGCTCGCCGAAGTTGGGGCTCGCCAGGTTGCCGAACTCGTTGACATCGAGCGACGATGAAGCGCCGTGGTAGTCGATGTCTTCGCCCGCCTCGAGGGCGGCAACGCCATCGGCGTAGCTGTACACAGCGGTTCCCGGTGCATTGAGCAACTCCGTGATCACAGCAGCCACTGCCGGCCCGTCGGTGGTGCCGGCCGCGGTGATCGCCAGGGCCAGGATGATGTACTGGTCGTACTGGTTGGCGTCGTACAACCCGGGCGTCGGCTGCTCCCCGATGATCTCCTCGTACCGGGGGGCGTAACTCTCGTAGGCTGGGCTTTCGGTGTCGTACGCAGCAATGGCCGCCCGGGCAACACCGTCACCGATCTCAACCCCTTGCTCAGTGAGGGCGGCGATTTCGGGCACGACCATGTCAGGTGAGAACAAGAAGCCCCCTCCATATCCACGGCGCTGCCACTCGGTGAGGATGACCCCGCCCGCCTCGAAGCCCGAGCCCACGTATACGACTTCCGGCTCGTCGGCGAACGCCTGGTCGACTTGCGCCTGGTACGAGGACTGTCCGGGGTCGAAGCGCACGTCGGCTACGACCTCGCCGCCAATGATCTCGGTGAATACCTGCTTGAAGACATCAGCCGGAGCGGATGCGCCTTCGGTGTTCTGCACCAACATCGCAACCTGCGTGTACCCGGCATCCCGAGCGAATTGAGCCGCGATCAGGCCACCGTCGGAGTCCGAGCCGGTGATCCGCCAGATATAGTCTCCACCGGCCTCATCCAGCTCAGAGGTCCCACACGCAGGGCAGATCGTCGGCAGCTGCAGATCTTTGATAGCCTGCAGGTTGGCGATGGCGCCGTCCGACTCCGGCCCGCCCAGGGCGTGCACCCCTTCGACGTCGACTACCTGGGAGAAGCCCTGTACGGCACCCTCGACGGTGGACTTGTTGTCAACTACGACCAACTCCACCTGACGTCCGAGAACGCCACCGGCGTCGTTGATCTCGGCGATTGCCACGTCAGCCCCAGCCTTGCTGACGTCGTAATACGGGGCATAGTCGCCAGTCACTCCGATGAGCATCCCGAACTTGATCGGGCCCTCCTCACCGCCACCTGCGGTGGTGGTGGCGCCACCACCGGCCGTTGTCGTCGCGTCGCCGCCGGCGCTCGTCGTGGTGTCACCGGCTGCCGTCGTGTCGGCGCCGCCGCCTGTGTCACCACACGCCGCTATGACGAGGGCGACCACCGCGAGGATGATCAATTTTCGCATTCCAAGTTTCATCTTCGGTCCTTTCTTCTCCTTGTCCTCCGGGGTGTCAGTCCACTGATCCGATCAGGTCGATCTCGACGAGGGTGTCTTTGACCAGGAGCCCGGTGGTGCCGACCGTGGTCCGCGCCGGCGGCACCGGAAAGTGCTCCTTCCACACCTCGTCGAAGGCGTTGAAGTCGCGCAGGTCGGTCATGAAGACCTGAGCCTTGAAGACGTTGGCCAACGAGGACCCGGCAGCCTCGAAGGTCTTTGTGCAGTTCTCGAGGACGAAGCGGGTTTGGCTCTTGATGTTCGACCCGTAGTAGGGGAACGCCGGGTTGGCTCGCGCCTCCTCGGGGATTCCGGTCGTGAAGTCCGAAGCCAGCTGGCCGGCGGCAAAGATCAGACCGTCCACAACAACAGCTTCCGAATACGCCGCAATCGGCCGCGGCGCATCGGATCTCACCACCTGCTTGGTGGTGTCGTTGGTGTGAGCGATGAGGTCGATCTCCAGGAGCTGGTCGGGGCCGGAGCCGAGCAACTCTGTGGTGCCGACAGTGGTCCGTGGCGGCGGCGAGTCGGCGAAGTACTCCTTCCACACCTCGTCGAATGCGTTGAAGTCGTGCAGGTTCCGGAGAAACACCTGGGCTTTGACCACATTGCCAAGCGAGGAGTTGGCAGCCCCGAAAGTCTTCTTGAAGTTCTCCAGGATGAACCGGGTCTGCAGCTTGATGTCGGAGCCGTAATAGGGGAACGCGGGATTGATCCGGGCTTCGGCGGGGACACCGGTTACGAAGTCGTTGGCGATCTGCCCGGCGGCGAACACGAGGTTCCCGACCCGGATCGCCTCGGTGTAGTTGGCCAGGGGCCTGGGCCCAGGCGAGACGATCACCTCGTGATCCACGTCATTGGTGTGACCGATCAGGTCGATCTCGATGAGCTGGGCCGGGCCCGCTCCCAGAAGCTCACTCGTCCCCACCGTGGTCCGGGCCGGGACGTTGTCGCCGAAGTACTCCTTCCACACCTCGTCGAAGCCGTTGAAGTCGTTCATGTCCGTCATGAAGACCTGGGCCTTGACGATGTTCTCCAACGACGAACCCGCAGCCTCGAAGGTGGTGCGCAGGTTGTCCAGGATGAAACGGGTTTGCTGCTTTATGTCGGACCCGTAGAACGGGAACGCCTTGTTGATGCTGGCCTCGGGCGGGACACCGGTCTCGAAGTCGGAGGCCAGCTGTCCCGCGGCGAAGACAAGATTCCCCACTTTGAAGGCCTCGGAGTAGTTGGCCAGGGGACGGGGGGCACTCGATTGAACGAGCTCGGGTTTCATAAGTCTCCTTCGGCGCCTGCGGATTTTTGACGATACACAATTCGCGTGAGCGTTGCTCAACCTGCTGGTTTTGCTAGTCCTCAGGCTCGATGCAGGATTGCCTGGATTGTTCCCGGTGTGATCGGAAGCTCGGTGACCGCGCTGTGGTCGCCGAGTGCGTCCCCGACTGCCGCCGCAATCGCGGCACCGACGGCATTGATCCCACCTTCGCCGGCACCCTTGACTCCGATCGGATTGAGTGGGCTGGGAGAGTCCTCCGTCACCATCACCGCGACGTCAGGGGTTTCGGAGGCCGTAGGGAGCGAGTAGTCCATGAACGAGGTGGCCAGTGGTTGTCCCGACTCGTCATAGCGGAACACCTCGAGCAGGGCACCACCGATTCCCTGAGCTACCCCACCCACCAGCTGACCTTTGACCAGCATCGGGTTGACCGAGCGCCCGATGTCGTAACCGACGAGATAATCAGTCACCCGGCATGCGCCCGTGTCGGGGTCGATCTCGACTACCGCGGCTTGGACCCCGTAGGGATAGGTCATGTGATTCGTGTTGAATTCCGCTGTTGCCGTCAGCTCACCTCCGGATTCGATGGCTGCGGCCGCCACCTCTCCGAAGGTAATCGATGGCCCCTCCGGGCTTCCTTCAACTTCGATACGGCCCCTCTCGATGCGGATATCGGCCGGATTGGCCTCGAGGAGCCTGGCAGCGTGCTCGACCGCCTTCTCCCGAACCTCCGCTGCCGCCATGCTCGTGGCAGATCCGGTCATGACCGTGACTCTCGTGGCGAACGCCCCCATGCCGCGATCGATGCGATCAGTCTGGCCATGTGTCACCGTGATCGCGTCGATGTCGACGCCGATCTCGTCGGCGCAAATCTGGGCGATCGAGGTTTCGACTCCTTGTCCCAGCGACGCTGCGCCGGTGATGACTTCGACTGAGCCTTCGGAGTCGACCTCGACCCGGACTTCGTCGAAGGGGCCTAGACCGCTCTTCTCGACAAAACAGGCCACTCCAAGCCCGACCTTCTCCCCGTTGGCGCGCCGGGCCTCCAAGTCGGCACGCAATCCGGCATAGTCGAGCCTTTCGAGCACTCGATCGAGAAGACGTTCGTAGTCGCCGGAGTCATAGGTGACCCCTGTACCCAGAGCGCTGAACTGCCGGTCGAAGGGGATCCGGTCCGGGGGAATGAGATTGATCCGACGGGTCTCGACTGGGTCCAACCCGAGTTCAGCCGCAACCAAGTCGAGGATGCGTTCCCGGACGAAGGTCCCCTCGTAACGGCCAGGCGCCCGATACGTGCCCGCTGGGGTCTTGTTGGTGAGCACGATGTGGCCCCTCGACCGATACGCCGGCACGAGGTATGGGCCGGGCAGCATCGCCCCGGTCAAGTCCGCGACGGTGGCGCCATGGGTCCGAACATATGCCCCCTGGTCCTGCCAGAACTCGTCGTCGATGACATCGATGAATCCCGTGTCGTCGAACCCGACCTTCACTCGATGCAGTTGGTCCCGCGAGTGATTGGTCGCGATCAGGTGCTCGCGTCGGTCCTCGATCCAGCGGATCGGGCGCCCCAGCCGCCTCGCCGCTTCACAGACCAGAACGTCCTCCGGATAGAGCTCGCCCCTGACCCCGAATCCGCCTCCGACGTGATTCTCATGCAGCTGGACCTTGTCCTGATCGAGACCGAGCATCGTCGCGATGGCGGAACGGTTGTAATGAGGTACCTTGGCCGCCCCGTACATGTGGATTGCGTCGTTAGCTGCGTCCCACACCCCAATGGCGCCGCGAGTCTCCATCGGAACACCGGTGTGCCTTCCTACTCGCAGCTCCACTTCGAGCACATGACGAGAAGCCGCCAATCCGTCCTCAACGTCCCCGTACCCCTTCTCGATGAGCGCGACCGCAGACGTCAACCCATCGTCGAAATCCCCCGGATTCAATGGGTCGAGATGCGGCACGAGATCTTCGATCTCCGCCCACACCAGCTCGGCCGCATCCTCAGCGAGATAGGGGTCTTCGGCGATGACCACGGCGACCGGTTCCCCCACGTATCGCACCCGTCCTTTGGCGAGAACGGGCTGGCGGTAGGCGTCGAGGCCACCCACTTTGGTCATGCGGAAGTCGATCGGCGGCAGGTCCACATCACTCGCGGTAAGCACAGCTATGACCCCAGCCGCTTTATCGGCTTCGGCCGTGTCGACCTCGATGAGCCGGCCATTGGCAACGGGCGAACGAACCACGCGCATCGCCAACATGTTGGGGAAGGAGAGATCGGCGACGAATTGAGCGGTGCCGGTGAGGAGCGGCGGGTCCTCCAACCGCCGGACCGACTGGCCGACGTACTTCATGGGCGCATACGGGCAGCCGCGGCTTCGACCGCGGTCAGGATGTTCTGATACCCGGTGCAGCGGCACAGGTTGGAGGACAGCACCTCTCTGAGTTTTTCCCCAGTGAGGGCCGGATCCTCTTCGAGAGCCCCCTTGGCCAGCATCAGGAAGCCCGGGGTGCAGAACCCGCACTGCAGCCCGTGATGCTCCCAGAAGGCCTCCTGGAGGGGATGGAGTACACCGTCACTGGCGAGTCTCTCCACAGTTTCGATCTCCATGCCTTCGCATTGCACCGCGAAGAGGAGACACGAGCGCACCGGCGCCCCGTCCACCAGGATGGTGCAGGCCCCACAGACCCCGTGCTCGCAACCGAGATGTGTTCCGGTGAGACCGCAGTCCTCGCGAATCGTATCGGCGAGGGTCTTCCGTGGCTCTACCCGGACCGAGTACTCCCGGCCGTTCACCAAGAGGGTGATGTTTCGCGGCGCAGTCATGCCGCGCCTTCTATTGCCAATCGAATCCGGTCCCGGATGCGCGAAGGGGTCGCCGGTATTTCGGAGATTCCCACGCCCAGGGGGCGTAGTGCGTCGGAGACCGCATTGATCACCGCCGCAGGAGCACCTATTGCGCCGCCCTCACCCAAACCCTTGGCCCCGGTGATAGAAGCATCGGTGATCGTCTCCAAGTGATGGATCTCGATTGGAGGGATCTCGGACATGGTCGGAGGCAGGTAGTCGAGGAGAGACGTGGTCAGAATGTTGCCCTTCTCGTCGTAGATGATCTCCTCGAACAAGGCGTTGGCGATCCCCTGTGCCACCCCGCCTGCGATCTGCCCGTCGACGATCACCGGGTTGATGAGCAGCCCAGCGTCCTCGACCACCACGAATCGTTCCAGGCGAACTCCCCCGGTCTCGATGTCGACTTCCACGACCGCGACATGGCAGGCGTTGGAGAATGTCCCGGCCGGGTCGTACGTGGCGACGGAGCGCAACCCCGGCTCGCGCCCCGGCTCGAGCCGATGGCTCTGATGATGGGCCACCCGAGCAACTTCCGGAATCGAGACTCCTTGATCGGTCCCGCGCACCACCGCCCTTCCATCGACGAGATCGATGTCCACCGGCGCTGCCTCGAGGATGTCCCCGGCGGCCTCGATGATCGAGTCACGAATCTTGCCTGCCGCCAAGTGGGTCGCCCCGCCGCTGATCACCATCGACCGGCTGGCAAAGGTCCCCCACCCGTACGGGGTGCGGTCGGTGTCGCCGTGCACCACCCGGACCAACTCGGGCTGGATGCCGAGCTGGTCTGCGACCAGCTGGGAGAGACTCGTGACCAATCCCTGGCCGTGAGGGCTGGCTCCGATCCTGACCTCGACGTTGCCCGACGGGTCCATGCTCATCTCCACGGTCTCGTAGCCCGGTGTCACCTCCATCGACCGTTGGGCGAAGGTGGGTGTGCCATAGCCGGTGCGCTCCGAGAAGACCGAGAACCCGACACCGCGATAGCGGCCCTCCTTGCGGGCTTGGCTTTGGTCGCGTCGGAAGGCATCGATGTCTATCACCTCGGCCGCTCGCTCTAACGACTGGAGATATGAGCCCTCGTCGTAGACGACACCGGTGGCCGACCGATACGGGAATGTGCCGATCAGGTTGCGGCGGCGGATCTCGATGGGATCGATCCCGAACCGCTCGGCCGCGGTGTCCATCAAACGCTCCATGGCCAGGGTGAGGACCGGACGGGAGACGCCGCGATACGGCGACATCGGGCAGGTGTTGGTGGTCACGCCCCGGGCACGAACCCGATAGGACTGGAAGTCGTAAGGGCCGGGCAGTTCACCCGCTGCCATCAGGGGCTCCACTCCCCAGGTGACCGGGTAGCAGGAATAGGCGCCGACGTTGGCCACCAGGTCGGCGTCCACGGAAAGAAGCCGAGCCTCCGCATCGAACGCCGCCTCGAGCCAGTAGTGATGGTGCCGGGCGTGAAAGGAGGATGTGAAGTTCTCCCGGCGGTCTTCGATCCAGGCGACAGATTGGCCAAGACGACGGGCGAGCCAGACCACCAGGGCATACTCGGTGGGGAGGGCCATCTTCTGCCCGAAGGCCCCTCCGACCGCAGGTGCGATCACACGCAGGTCCGACTCCGGCATTCGCAGAAGGTCGGCTACGACAGTGCGAAGCACGTGGGGCATCTGCGTCGAGGCGTACATCGTGATCCGCTCCGAGACCGCGTCGACGATTGCCACTGCCCCTCTCGCCTCGAGCGGCATGGCGCTCTGGCGGCCGGCCGCGACCTCGATCGCCACCAGCTCGGCCGCCGCGCGGAATGCCTCATCTACGTCGCCGGTGTCGATGTTGCCGGCCACAACGACGTTGGAGTCGGTGCCTTGGTGCACCAGTGGCGCGCCATCGGTGAGAGCCGATTGTGCCGATGCCACTTCGTCGAGCGGCTCGATGTCGACAAAGACACTTTCCGCCACGTCCTCGGCGACATGGCGAGACTCGGCCACCACGACCGCCACCGGCTCCCCGACGTACTTGACCTGGTCGATGGCCAGCAACGGCTGGGCGACAGGCACATAGTCGGGGCGGTGCAAGAGAGGCAGAACCGAGCCCACGTCACCCAGCTGCGCAGCAGTGAACACCTGAGCGTCGTTGGGCACCTCGATTCCCCTGATCCGTCCCGCCGCCAGTGGCGAACGGACGAAGGCGACCGCGTTGCAGCCCTCGGTCAGATCGGCGATGAATCGGCCCCTGCCGGTGATCAGTGCCGGGTCCTCACGGCGACGGATGGCCTCCCCGACGAATCTCACATCGCTGCCCGGCTGCAAGCTCGGCGTAACAGTGCCGCCACCAGGTCTCGGCGGTATTCGGAGGAGGCGTGGATATCTTCGAATGGCTCGACCTCACCCATCCCGGCCTCGGCCGCCGCGCCCCAGGTGGCCGGCTCCCAGGGGTTTCCAGTCAGAGCGCTCTCTGCGGCCGTGAGGCGAACCGGGACGTCGGACACCCCGCCGGCGCCGATCCGCGCCGTCTGCACTATTCCGTCGGCGACCTCAACGGCCACCGCAACCATCGCCAGGGCAAAATCTCCCGCCCTTCGGCTGAACTCACTGAAACCAACGAGGTGTCGGTCCGTGAGTTGTGGCACCCGGACCTCGGTCAGCAACTCATCGGGCCGGAGCGTGGTGGTGAACACGGTCGCAAAGAACTCGTCGGCGGGGATCTCTCTCTCCCCGGCCGTGCTCCCGGCCACGATCGTCGCGTCCAGGGTGCGGGCGAGGAGACACCACTCCGCGGCGGGATCGGCATGAGCGAGGCTGCCCCCGAAAGTTCCTCTGACTCGTATCGGCATGTGACCGACGTGCCGGGCCATCTCGCGGAGGAGGACTGCGAGTGGCCCGGGGACGTCGGGGTTCTCCAGGCTTCGATGGCGGGTCGATGCCCCGATTCGGACCTGGCCATCGGTGATCGTGACCTGATCGAGGCCGCTGATCTGGTTGATGTCGATCAGAGCCGCCGGCCGGGCGAGGCGAAAGTTCATCGCAGGAACGAGGCTTTGTCCGCCAGCGAGAACTTTGGCCCCATCGACACCGGCAAGGAAGCTCAGGGCTTCGTCGACCGTCCGGGGAGCGAAATACTCGAAGGCGGCCGGTTTCACTTCAGAAAGTGTGGCAGCGACGTGCAGCAACAGTCAAACGCCTTGACTGTGCGCAAAACCCTCTCAAGCACGATCCAGATTGACCCACATCGCCCTGGCTTCGCTCGACCCGTTGTTGGTGATCCTGTGAGGGTGACTCGAGTCGTATGCGATCGAGTCTCCGGGGTGCAACTCGTACGACTGACCGTCGACCTCCACGGTCAAGGTCCCATCGATCACGACGCCGTACTCGTATCCGGTGTGATGAAGCAACGACTCGGCACTCCGACCTCCGGGTCCGTATTCGTTGAGGGCCACTTCGAGACCCCGTACCCGATCGTCGCGCAGAATCCGGCGATTCACACCCTCCGGCGTGGCGTAGACCTGCTGTTCTCCCTGGCGGAGGACCGGTAACTCGGGGGGCGCCGGTGCACCGGGCATAAGGTCGGTCATGTGAACCTCGAAGGCGTGGGCAATCGACACCAGCGTGCCGATTGAAGGGCTCGTCTTGCCCCGCTCGACCAGGCTGAGCAAGGAAGCGGAGAGCCCCGTCATGTCGGCTAGGGCCTGCAGAGTCAGTTCCCGCTCACTGCGGAGTTTGCGAACCCGGGAGCCGATGGCAAGAAGCGCAGTGGAAGCGAGATTCTCCAGATCTTGAACCGGATGACCGGTCGACGGCACCTGTCGATCGAACGTGCTCGCCATGTTTCCTCCGAGTCGAGATCCGCCAAGCCGCATGTACTGGTCGAGTCATTTGTGCTGGCGGCTGGCTGCCGTGAGGAACACAATACTCAGCCTCGCCCGCCGCGACGGGACTCCCGACCCCCCTTATTCGTCATGAACGGTGAGGACGACCTTCCCAACTGCATTCCCGCTCTGTAATCGGTCGAACGCATCCTGAGCGCGATCGAGGGGGAAGGTCATGTCGACGAGGACACGCAGATCGCCCGCGTCGGCCAGCCGCGAGAGCTGGGCGAGCTGGTCGGCGTTCGGCTCGACGATGAAGAAGACCGATCCGACGCCTTCTCCCTCACCAAAGCCCGGCGGGGGACTCTCCGCGACGGAGACGATCCGTCCACCGGGTACCACTACCGCAGGCGAGCGGACCAAACGTTGTCCTCCCACGGTGTCGAACACCACGTGGACGGGCTCGATCTCGGTGAAGTCCAACATCTGGTGGTCGATGACCTCGTCGGCGCCTAGCTGGGCAGCTGCCCTGACCCGCGACCCAGTGGCTGTGGCGATGACGTACGCGCCGCGGATCTTCGCCAGCTGGACTGCGAACGCCCCGACCCCACCCCCTCCGCCGTGAATCAGCACCCGACCACCTGCATCGAGACGACCATGATCGAACAGACCTTGCATGGCGCTGAGACCGGGGAGAGGGATGGACGATGCCTCGACGTGAGACAACGACGAGGGTTTGTCGGCGAGACGGTCGGCCGGGATCACTGCGAACTCAGCGGCGGCCCCGTCCCGCTCGAACCCTGTCAGTCCATACACCGCGTCGCCGACCTCGAAGCCGGTCACTCCGGGCCCGACTTCGGCGATGTTGCCCGAGACCTCATATGAAGGGATCGCAGGCAATCGATCCACTGGCCAATCCAGCTCGTCTCGGGTCAGCGCCGCGGCGTGGACCTGGACCACGACCTCCCCGGCGCCGGGTGATGGTCTGCCCACCTCCTCGACGATCAGACCGTGAACTCCACGAGGTGCGATGAGGCGAACCGCCGTCATCTGCGGCGGAGTCAGATTGTTCGGCTCCACGGTCCCATCTTGGTGGATCTCGCCCGGATCCCAGAACCCGGTAGCTATGGGTTGGTCGGCAACCGGCGCTTTGCGGTCGGCACCGCCAGGCCCATCTCTCGTCCGGTCAGGTATCCATGATCCCTTTTCGCTGAGACCCGTCGATCAGGATGTGAGAGCCGTTGATGAATGACGCCCGTTCCGAGGCGAGGAAAACTACGAGGTCCGCCACCTCCTCGGGCTCGGCGATACGGCCCAGGGGGATGCTGGCCACAGCGAGCTCGTGAGCCCGCTCCTGGCTGACCCCCTTGTCCCGAGCGAAAGCCTTCTCCAACGTGTCCCATCTACCGGTGTTCACCGGTCCCGGGTTGACCGAGTTGACCCGAATTCCATGAGGCGCGTATTGCTCGGCCATCGACGCCGCGACGTTGATGCCGGCGGCGTTGGCAGCTCCAGCCGTCGTCTCCCAGTAGCTCGGCTTTATCCCGTCGTTGCCGATGACGAGGACGATCGACCCAGAGCCTCGCTCCCGCATATGAGGCAACACTGCCCGCATCGACCGGACGTAGCCCATGAACTTCAGGTTTAGTGATGCGTACCACTGGTCGTCTGTGAGCTCCTCCATCAGGCCGCCCGGTGAGCTACCGGCGCAGGTGACCAGCACGTCTATGCCACCAAGTTTCTCGATGGTCTCTGCCGTCACCCGGTCCACGTCGGCCTGGACGCTCATGTCGCCAGAAAGGGGGTGTACCTCCCCCCCGGTCTCCGACTCGATCTCCCGAGCGGTGTTCTCGACATCTTCTCTGGTCCTGGCCACGATTGCCACCCGGCACCCCTCCTCGGCAAAGAGCAGTGCGCATGACCTCCCGATGCCCTTGCTGGCCCCTGTTACGAGGACGCTTTTTCCTGACAAACCGAGATCCATATCCCCTCCGACTACCGGGCTGCGCGATGATATACCATATGTCGGCCGGTCCGGCGCCTCAGAGTCGGTCGATTGAGGGCCATGAGGCGAGCACATCCCGTCGCAGCTTCCCCAACTCGGTTCGCGGTATCGAATCGACCGAGATGACCTGCTTCGGACGCTTGAACGGGGCGAGACGCGACCGGACTGCATCGGAGACCTGATCGGTTGACACTCCCGAGGTGACGACAAACGCGGTCACGGCCTCGCCCCATCTGCCCGAGGGCACGCCGATCACGGCGGCATCGACCACCCCGGGCACGCCGAGCAGCGCGCTCTCGACTTCGCGCGGGTACACGTTCATGCCGCCGGTGATGATCACCTCCTTGGAGCGGCCGACCAGACGCAGGTGCCCAGACTCCTCGTCGATGACGCCGATGTCACCGGTCCTGAACCAGTCCTCGATGAACGACTCGCCGCTGACATCCCCGGCATATCCGCCGAACACCTGCGGGCCGCGAAACACGACCTCCCCTGCCTCACCTGGCCCGAGAACCGCCATTCCGTCGTCTACCAGTGCCAATTCGATCCCGGGCAGGGCGAGCCCGACGGTTCCGGGGATCCGTGGTCCTTCTATGGGATTGGAGACACCGAGACCGGTCTCCGTCAGTCCGTAGCGCTCGACGGGCAGCTGACCGGTGGCCTCCTCGATGCGAAACGCCAATTCGGGGGGCAGAGCCGCCGAGCCAGAGGTCATGACACGAAGGGCGCCGAGCGCTGACATTTGCTTCGGCGCTTCGGCGAGCAACCGCTCGTAGATGGCAGGGACAGCGAGAAACGCTGTCGCCTCGGTCCGACGCATCGCTGTGATCAGCCCATCGGGGTCGAACCCGGAAAGGATCAAGGCATGACTTCCGGTGAGCAGTGCGATGTGCACCGCTCCGAGCCCGTGCTGATGGGCAATCGGGAGGCAATGGATCAACAAGTCGTCGGATCTCCACCGCCAAGCCCAGATCACACCCCTAATCGAAGCCAACAAATTCCGATGGGAGAGCGGCACAAGTTTCGGATCCCCGGTTGTCCCTGAAGTGAGAGCGAGGACCGCGGTGGACTCATTCGATGCGCCGTTGGCGATGGGGGTCGGCTCCCGCGCCTCGAGGACGTCCGGGACTCTGTTTCGATCTCCGGCTTCCAACCCGATGACAGAGCAGTCCGGGCTCGCCGCCACGAGGCCACCGAGGGTGTCACCTGTGCCCAGCGCTGCGTGGGTCCCGCTCAGGTCGAGCACTCGGGCGATCTCAGCAGACGTGTAGGTCGGGTTGACGAAGGTGACGATCGCACCCGCCCGAAGGGCTCCGAGATAGGCAGTGACGACTGACATCCGGGTGTCGGCGAGAAGGGCGACCCTCGTCCCGGGGCCGATCCCCCAGGCAGTCAAGAGACCAGCGGCACGCTCCGATTCCTCCTCCACCTCCCCGTGTGTGAGTGTGATGTCGCCGAGGGTCAGCGCCTTTGACGTCGCATATCGACGGGCGGTGGCGGAGAAGGCGTCGTGAAGGGTCGGGCCAGAGGTCAGATCTCGCCGCAACGCCGCGACATCCACCACGGGGCTGGCCATGTGCTCGGACCAGGCGGCCAACATCTCCGTAGAAGGAGCGGGGTCATCGAGCTCGATCGGTGCCATCCCCTCGTTCGACCGGGATGGCGCCATCCCAATGATCGTTGTGCTCCCGTTCGGCTCTCAGGGCTTCCAGAGGGTCCGCGATGCCGGAGATCCTTTTGACGGCTGCCACGGCCGAGGGAGAGAGCCCTGAGATCTCCTCGGCGAAGGCCAGTGCGTAATCGAGAGGCGAGTCTTCGATCCGCTGGATGAGGCCAATCGCGAGGGCTTCCCGTGCATCCACGGGACGCATGCTCAGGGCGAGGTCGATCGCCCTCCCCCGTCCCACCAGGCCGGGAAGTGCCCAGGCCCCGACCGCGAGCCCATGCCCCGGTCCTCTGAAGCGGATGGTGGCGCTGGGGCTTGCCACCGTGAAGTCGCCCGCGACCACCAGCTGAGCCCCGCCGCCGACGGCGTGCCCGGAGAGAGCGACCAGTACGACTGCGTCGGTCGTCCTCATCATCTCGTAGAGCCGGTAGAGCTCTCTGCTCACCTCGGCCCGGTCGGCGTCGGACAACTTGAGGTCCGCACCGGACGAAAGGGCCCCTTCGCTGGTGGAGCCGAGGAGGATCACGCGAGACCGAGGGTCAGCGACCACCTCGTTCAGTCGGTGGACCATCTCCAGATTCATGGCGTTGCGGGCAGCGGGACGGTCCAGCAGTGCTTGGACGACTCCGGGCAAAGGGTGGCTAATGGCAATAGTCATGAGGGGCGTCCGAGTCATGCCGGACGACTGGTATATCATATTGGGATCAGCGCGGCTCAACCGACCACCTACGTCCAGTACCAGAGCAAGTCTGATCTCGTCGCCGACGCACTGCGAAGGATGATTGAAACCGGCGAAATCGAGCCGGGATCTCACCTGCGTCAACGTGACGTGGCAGAACTGCTCGGTGTGAGCCCCACCCCGGTGCGCGAGGCCTTCCGACGCCTCGAGGGCGAGGGGTACATCGTCACCGAGCCCCATCGCGCCTCGGTAGTTGTTCGTTCCGAGAACTCGCGGCTGTACGAGAACGCTTTGATCCGAGCCGCTCTCGAAAGCCTCGGCGCATCGCTCGCCGCCGCCCACGTCACCGACGAGGCCATCGAGGAGTTGGTGGCCATCAACATAGAGCTAGCCGAGAGCACCGATAACGAGAACGCACGGGCCGCAAATCGCCGGTTCCACTTCCGGATCTACGAGTTGACAGACTCACCGGTGCTGCTGGCCCAGCTGAGGCTTCTGTGGCGGACCCTGGGGAGCGGACCGCATGTCGACCGGCCGCTCGACGAGTCGGTTCGGCAACATGAGGAGATCATCGATGCCCTCAGGGCCAAAGACGGGGAGAGGGCGGCCACTGCAACCAGTCACCACATCGTCGAAGCCCATCGGGCGATGGCCCCCTGACCGTGCGGTTGCACCGGGTGGCGTCAACGATGGATCCCGACGTCTCCCTCCACGTCGAGGAGATCGGCGTCGGACCTGCGCTCCTCTTCATCCACGAGTTCGCAGGTGACCATCGAAGCTGGAACCTCCAGGTCCGGCACTTCGCGCGACGGTTCCGATGCATTACCTATGCGGCTCGTGGCTACCCACCCTCTTCGGTCCCGGAGGATCTCGCTGCCTACTCCCAGCAGCACGCGGTAAAGGACGCTCTCGATGTGCTCAACGCCCTCGAAGTGGGCTCGGTCCACGTCGTTGGGCTTTCGATGGGAGGGTTCTGCGCACTCCATCTGGCACTCCAGGCCCCTGACCGAGTGGGCTCTGTAGTGATAGCCGGCGTCGGCTACGGCGCGGCATACCAGGAGAGGGAGGCCTTTCGCGAAGAGTGCGAGATCATCGCTACGGCATTCGAGGAGGAAGGCGCCGACTCGGTTGCCATCCGCTACGCCGTCGGACCCGCCCGGGTCCAGTTCCAGAACAAGGACCCAGTGGGCCACGCCGAGTTCGCCGAAGCGCTGGCCGGGCACTCGAGCATGGGCTCGGCGATGACGATGCGCGGCTTTCAGAAGGAAAGGCCCTCGCTGTTCGACTACTCCGACCAGCTGAAGGATCTCTCGGTGCCGCTGCTCATCTTGGTCGGCGACGAGGACGAAGGTGCCATCGAGCCTTCCGTTGCCCTGAAGCGAATGGCACCCAGCGCCGGGCTCATGGTCTTCCCCAAAAGCGGGCACACCCTCAACCTGGAGGAACCGGCATTGTTCAACTCGACGGTCGACGCCTTCCTCTCCTCTGTCATGACCGGGACCTGGGCCCACCGAGACCCTCGGTCGCAAGCCACCAGCACCACCGGGATGCGGTGATCCTCGAGCCTCGCCGGCGGACGGTGATCAGCGAATCGGCAGTGCCAACGGGCGAATTGGGCCCGCGGTTGCCCCCCGGAGCCTCAAGCTGGCGCCGATGAACACGAACTCATAGACGTTCTCGCCGGCCAGCTCCTCCAGGTTGACCACTTCAGCCATCGGCACCCCGGCCTCCGCCAGCAGATAGGTATGCACGGTCATCCAATTATCCGGATCCTCCGCGGGCAGCTGCTCGACGGCGATGTTGTCGCAACCAATCATGGAGACTCCCATCTCGGCGAGGTGGACCGCGCCGCCTCGGTCGAGGCCCGGCTCACGTGGTAGATAGGCAGCAGGATCAGGCCAGTAACGCATACGGCCGGTCCGCACCATGACGATGTCCCCCGGCCTCACCTCGGTCTCCTGACGACGCAGGGCGTCATCGAGCTCATCCGGCCCGATTGCGAAGCTGTCCGGGAGGACGTCGACGCCCTGAGCAGCGGGAACGTCGATCAGGATTCCCCTGCCGATGAGCGGAGGGAGGCGGTCGGCCCCGGCAACTGTCCAGTGGAGGCTTCCCATGTGCTCGTCGGCGGAGAACCGGTTCCAAATTCGGCCTGAATACCCGAAATGGTTGAGGGTGTCGATGTGGGTGCCGCAGTGAGTGAACATCGATATGGCATCCGCCGACCAGGCGACGTAGTCGTTCTGCTCGGGCCCGACCCCGATCGGATCGTCTACCACTGACCCTCGCGGGGTGTGCACCATCCATATGCTGTAGGGCGGTTCCCCACCGGCAGTCCATGTCGGCATCCCCATGAACAGATCTACCGAGAGGTCGAATACCTTGCTGCCATCGGCGCGAGCCAGCTGGTCGCGGGCGACGTCCGGGGTCAGCAGGTTCAACATCCCGATCTGGTCGTCTGTCCCGAAAGGGCTCTCCGACGGTTCACCCATCACGGCACTGAAGGCGGCGATGCGTCTCCGTGTCTCGTCATCGATGAGCGCCGGTCCGCACACACCTATACCCTTTCGCCGGCAAGAAGCCGACGCGCTCGGCCTGTCAGCACGGCATCGGCGTCCTGACCTCCGGTCACGTCATTCAGTGCCCCGATGAAGGGCTCGACACCACCCGGAACGTGTGGGTAATCGCTGCCGAACACCAGCCGGTCGAGCCCCAGGGTATCGACCGCGCAACGGATCGCTGGACGGTGACTGCTGGCCGTGTCGAAGAGAAGGGCACGTATGTACTCGGTCGGGCTCTTTGGCGCCCTCTCCCGGCATTCCGGGAACTGCCGGTAGTAATTGTCCAATCGCGGAAACATGAACGGCAGCGTCCCGCCCAGGTGTGAGAACACCCAGCGAATCCGCGGGTACCGCTCGAACACTCCGGCGAACGAGAGCCGCGCCAACGCGAGGTTGGTGTCGGCAAGGAATCCGACACCTATGGCAAGGGCGTAGTCGTCGAGATGGCCCGCGTCGGGAACGGTGGGATGAACGTAGGTGAGCAAGGCTCGCTCGTCGGCCACCTCCCAGAAGGGCTCGAAGCGCTCGTCGTCCAAGGGCATCCCGTCGATGTTGGTCAGGATCATCACCCCCGACATCTCCAGTTCGTCGAGGGCATGGTCGAGGACGGACAGGGCCCGGTCCGTGTCATGCATGGGCACCGCAGCCAGCGCCTCGAATCGCCCGGTGTGATCACGACAGAGCCCGGCCAGCTCTTCATTCACTCGACGAGAGAGGGTATCGGCATCTGCGGGCTCGAGGAAGTAAGTGCTCGGTGACGGGATGGAGAGGACCTGGGTGGCGATGCCGGTTTGGTCCATCAGCTCGAGGCGTCGCTCCACACCGGGGTGCGGCTGCGGAACCGTGAGAGCGACTCCGCTGCGCCAGTTGCACACGAAGCGACCGTCGTGCTCTCTCCGGTACACGGCGGTGCTCGGCGCATCCTCGACAGCCCTCAGGTACGTGTCGGTGTAGTAGTGGACATGGAGGTCGACGATCCCAGGCGAGCCCGAGTCACCTCGTTCCTGGTCGACGGCTGCGTTCACTTCAGGCACCCTGGAAGGCCGGTTCGATGTCCTCCGGCGCCGCAACCCAAGGCAGTGCTCTTCGTTCGACCGTTGAGACCGCCTCCATACTGACCAGCCCGAAAAAGCCGATGAACAGAATGACTGCATATAGTTGCTCGACGGCGAATGCACCACCCAGACGCTGTACCAGCCCGCCCAGCCCGATCAGCCCGATGACCTGCTCGGCGATGATCACTGCCCGGATCGCCCGGCCGGTGGCGATCCGAACGCCGGCGAACATCAGCGGTAGAGCGGAGGGCAACACCACTCGCCGCAGCACCTGACGCTCCCCGGCGCCAAAAGAGGTGGCCATTTCGACGATCAGTGGGTCCGTGGTGCGAACCCCAGCCGCGGTGTTCACCACCACTATGAAAAACGTGTAGATGACGATGGTGGCGAGAATGCTGCCCCGGCCCAGCCCAAAGATGAGGAAGAGCACCGGAATCAGCGCAACAAGCGGGAGGGAGAGGAAGGTGTTGACCAGCGGATCGAGGGCCCATTCCACCGGCCGATACCGCCCAAGGAGGAGCCCGATCCCGATCCCGAAGACGATGGAGGGGGGAAGGGCGATGGCGATGCTGATCATGCTCTCCCTGAATGCGTCCAGGAACCGCGGACTGGTCCATACCTCCCCTATGGCGGCGAGGACGGCCGTGACCGGTGGGAAGGCCGGCGACAGCTCGAGGCGCCCAATCAGCTCCCAGATAGCTAGACCGGCAACCAGACCCACGATCGATAGGAGGCGGCTCCGGTTCTTGGCGCTCATTCCTCGCATCGCGCTATTCCGGAGCTGGGGCGGTGGGATCGCCCATCATCCCGCGAAGCTCTCGCCACATGTGCGAAGTCAGCTCGTTGAACACCGGGGACCGTCGCACCCCCTCTTCCCGGGGCCTGGGCAGGGGAACGTCCAGGATCTCCCTCACCCTACCCGGATGGGTGTCCATCACCAGCACCCGATCGGAGAGGTAGGCAGCCTCGTCCATCGAGTGAGTAACGAAGATGACTGTCTTCTGCTCCACTTCCCACAGTCGCATCAGGTCTTCTTGCATCAGCTGACGGGTCTGGGCGTCGAGCGCCCCGAAAGGCTCGTCCATGAGCAGGATGTCGGGACCGACCGCCAGGGCTCGGGCCAGCCCAACCCGCTGCTGCATGCCACCGGACAGCTCGTGCGGATAGTGCTCGGAGAACCGGGTCAGTCCTACCTGCTCGAGATGAGGCCTGGCGGCGTCGCGGCTCTCCTTCCGGCTCATTCCTCTCAATTCGAGGCCGAAGCCGACATTGGTCAGGATGTCGGCCCAAGGCAGCAACACGAACTGCTGAAAGACCATGGCTCGGTCATCGCCGGGGCCGATCACCGTCCGCCCGTCGATATCGATGCGGCCCGCCGTGGGCTTGACCAAGCCGGCAACCATCTTGAGCAGAGTGGTCTTCCCACAGCCACTGGGACCGATGATGGAGAAGAACTCCTTGTCGTTCACCGAGAAGCTGACGTCTTTCAATGCCTCGAAAGACCCACCGTCCCTGGTGTTGAACCGGCGCCCGATTCCCTCGATCTCGATCAAGCTATCTGCTCCATTTCATACTTCCATTTCGACACCCGACGTTCGACTTGCCTGGCAAGAACCTGGAGGAGTATTCCGAAGATGATGAGCGCCAGCACCACCGCAAAGAGGTCGGCGCTTTGGAATCGCCCGCGGTAGCGGAGGATGAGCCTGCCCATCCCCACTGCCACCAGGAGGATCTCCACCACCACCATGCCGACGACTGCCCGACCGGTGCCGATCCGGACACCGGCCATGATCCCGGGCAACGATGCCGGAAGGATCACCTTTCGGAACAGCCGCGTTTCGCTTGCATTGAATGACTCACCCATCTCGACGAGATCCTTGTTGACGTATCGCACGCCGGCGGCGGTGTTGAGAGTCACCTCCACGACACCGAACAGGAAGACAACGAGGATCCGTGAGGCGTATCCGATGCCGAACAGGATCACGGCAATGGGAACGAGGGTCGACACCGGCAATGCGTTGAGAAAAGTGACGTATGGCTTGGTCAACGCGTCGAAAGTGCTGAATCTCCCGATGAGGAGCCCGGCCACGATCCCGACCGCCAGAGAGAGAGTCCAGCCCCATACGAACGGGATGAAGGTCTGCCGGAAGGCGTCCCAGAACTCAGCTGTCTGAACTTGTTCCCATAGGGCTGCGATGACCGACGAGACCGGCACGAAGAACAAGGTGGTCTCCTGGGCCCGGCCGTACAGCTCCCAGATCAGCAACACGACACCGACCGAGCCGATCCGGAATGCCCAAGGAATCCATCGGTTGGCCGTCATTGTTCGTTCGGCCTCGGCGGTGTAGGGCTCGCCGCTTGCGATGGACGGCTCACCCTGGTGGGTCACCACCGGCTCCCAGACCCCCGAGTTCGAGGCCTCATGCGTACGGCCACGGTGCCGGCCCATCGTGGCCGATGGGCCGGCATCATGTGATCGGTGGTCACCGCTCGCCCAACTCCTGAACCGCGTTGGCGAGCAGTTCGAAGTTGAAGTAGTCCTCGAGGTTCACGGTTGCTGGATCCACGTCGATCTCGCCCAGGTCGGCGAAGAACTCCACTGTGTACTGGGCGGTTTCCTCGGTGAGGACGCCGTTCGGATCCCAGACGCCGCGAGCGTTGTACTCGGCGATCAGCTCCTCCAAGATGGCGGTGTCGACGTCGGGCAGTAACTCGGTGGCGAGCTCGAGGGCATAGGCAGGGTCGTCGATGAGGTTGCGCAGGCCCTGCACCAGACACGTGGTGACCTGCTGTGCCAGTTCAGGGTTCTCCTCGACCCAGGTCCGGTTCATCCAGATGTCCTGCTCGATGAGATCGGGCAGGTTCTCCCCGATGGTGTCGAGCACCACGAACGAGTCCGGATATGTTGCCTCCAGGGCGACGATGTCGGGAAGGTCGATCACCGAGGCGTCGACCTGGTCATTGGCCAGGGCCTCCGCCCTCACCTCGCTGCCCGGGATGATCACCTGTGTCATACCGAGGTCGTACTGGGCGTCGTAGTAGTCGGCGATCGCCTTGGTGAACGAGGTTTCCGCGTGTACGCCGATCGTCAGTCCGGCGAGTTCCTCGATGGTACCGATCTCGTTTCGGCTGACCAGAGCCCAGGTGGGCCGTTGGGTTGCCATCACATCCACGATCGGGGCACCCTCGTTCACCGCGAGCAGTCCGACATTGACCCCGATGTTGGTCGCGATCTGACCTTCTCCCTGGGCGATCGCCTGGATGGCGACCGAGCCGTCTTCGACGTATTGCTGATCGACGGTGATGCCCTGGTCGGCGCAAGCCTCCCATCCCGCGGCGGGGACCAGCGCGATGTAGTCGGGGCTGCTTCCATGTACCGCGGTCAGCTCCACCGGCTCGGCGGCTGCAGTGGTACTGGGAGCGGGCTCCCCACCGGCGGTGGTCGTGGGCTCCTCGCCAGTCGCTTGGGTGGTGTCGGGTGCGCTGGAGGTGGGGTCTGCCCCGTCACCACCACATCCCGCCGCCACCAGCGCCATCACAATCAAGAGGGCGGTGATCGATCGGGTTCTCATTCCTCTTCCTCCCTGTTCAGGCCGGGTGGCGGGAGCCACCGACGGCTATGGTATACCATATGTCGCTGGCCCCGTGTCGACAAAGACCACCCGCACATGACGTGGGCGCCACAGATGGTGTGGAGGGGCGGCGTTGACCGTTGAAGCGCCGACTTCGCTGGGTGACTGGCTCGATCGGCACGGTCGCGACATTGGCCTCTTGACCGTCGATGATGTCGTGGACCCCGGTTCGTTCGAAGCGACTGCCATCCTCCACCAGGTGGAGACCTCGAGCGGAGGCCCTCCGATTCTCTTCAGCAACCTCCGAAACCTATCTGGAGATCGCTCCCCGGCTCGCATGTTGTTCAACACCTACTCCAGGCGTCGCAGTGTTGGCCTGGCCCTCGGCGTGGAAGCGGAAACGTGGAACGACCTGCTCGAGGCGCTACCGGAGAAGTCGTCAGGACTCCTCAAGCCAACCACCTCGGCAGAGGCCCCGGTACAGGGCAATGTGATCGCGGGAGACGACCTCGACCTCAGAATCCTCCCGTGGGCCAAGCACGTCGAGATGGAGGGAGGACTCTATTTCACGCCAATCGTGGCGGCCAGAAAGCCGAGCTCCGACCGGTACAACTTGTCTTGGAATCGGGTGATGTTCCTCGACCCGACCCATGCCGGAGTCCATATCTCCCCACGCCAGCTCTGGTCGTTCCAAAGAGAAGCGGAGGAAGGGGGCGAGGATCTTCCGGTGGCGATGATTCTCGGCCATCACCCCGCCTTCAATCTCGCAGCCGCGGCCCTAACCGCAATGGACATCGACGAATACCACGTAGCCGGAGCCCTCATGGGACAGCCGCTCCGGATCACTCCCTCGATCACGTTCGGCCCGAACCTGATGGTTCCCAGCGATGCCGAGATGATCATCGAAGGTCGGCTGATCGCCGCTCACCGCGTGGTCGAGGGCCCGTTCGGTGAGTACATGCGCTACCTGGGGCCGCAGAAACTCTCCCATCTGTTCGAGGCCGACGCCATCACCTACCGCCCCGACCCGATCGTTCTCGAGATATTCGCCGGCCACCGTGACCACCTCAACGCCCATGTCTCCATTCACGCCAGCCTGCTCGCCGCCGCCCGGACCGCCGTTCCCCAGGTGACCCGCGTCGGCTGGTTCCAGGGCGGCGGCCCGACCACCGCGGTCGTCGGCCTCGACAAGTCCGCCGATGGGCAGCCGATGCGAGCGGCCATGGCGATCCTCTCCGCCGGCAACCTGATCAAACAGGTGATCGTCGTCGACGACGACATCGATGTGTTCGACGCCCAGAGTGTGATGTGGGCCATATCGACGAGGGTGCGGTCCGACGAGGATGTGACCATGCTCAAAGGATTGCAGGGGTCGGTGCTCGATCCCTCTCATCCCGGCTTCGGGACGACGACGGGATTTGTCATCGACGCCACCTGGCGGATCGGTCAACCCCGACCACCGGTGGCCCGTGTCCCTGCCGACGCGGTGTCCCGGTTCCCACTCGACCGCTATACGCTCAAGGAGCCCTGATGCACATCAAGCAGGTGACCTGCCCCAGATGTGGAGCGCTGTCCATCGTCGATGGTGGGCTGTTCGAGATCGGCACGGTCCGGCTGAAGTGCACCAATTGCGCCTTCTATTTCGAGCCGGCCGGCTCGCCCCGCTCGAAGACAATCGCAGAGGTGACCAACGCCAATGTCGAGGTGACGATCTGGGAACCGGAGGACGCCCGGTGAGCGACGACCCGTTCCGGAACGTCGTGGAACTCGTCGACGCCGAGGAGGTGGCCGAGCTGGCACTTCAGCTCGGCGTGATCGAGGCACCGGCCGGGGCCGAAGGCCCGGCTGCCGATGCGGTCGAAGCCTGGATGCGGGAACAGGGATTCCAGCCCAGGAGGATCGGCCTGGTCGAAGAGCGTCCGTCGATTATGGCCAGGATCCCGGGCCGGGGAGATGGGCCGACGCTCGTGTTCAATGCCCACCTCGACACCGCCATCGGGCGGGAGGACACGCTCACCTACATCGACCCCGCCCAGCCCAAGTACGTCTCAGCGTGGCGAGACGGTGACCGGGTCTACGGCAATGGAGTGGTCAACGACAAAGGCCCTATGGCCTCATTCCTGGTCGCGGCAGCCGCCATCGTGCGTAGTGGCGTGGAGCTGGCCGGCGACCTGGTCCTCCATGCCGTGCCCGGTGAGATCGGGCTCGAACCGGTGGACGAGTTCCAGGGACCGGCCCACCTGGGCAAGGACCTCGGGGCCCGCTACGCCATCGCCCATGGAGTGGTCGGCGACGCGGCGCTGGTCGCCGAAGCGACCGGGAACACCATCGGATGGGTGCAGGCGGGCAAGGCCTTCTTCAAGCTCACCGTGTTCGGAGACGAGCCCCTGTACACACCGTTCGCGCCCCCGGAGCCCGACCCGGTGAAGAACCCGAACGCCATCGTTCGCCTCGCCCCGATGATCACCGCCTTCAACGAGTGGGCGGCGAGCTACTCGGAGCGGGTGTATCGCTGCCCGGGGGGAACCGTGGTTCCCAAGGCAGTGATCGGGGCGGTCCGCTCCGGGCGACCGGACAAAATCACCAAGTCGACCGAACTCGCCATCCTCTACCTCGACATCCGGACCCTTCCCGATCAGCACCCGATGGACCTGAAGAGGGAGCTGGACCGAGCCTTAGCCCCCACCGGGGTGCCTTTCGACCTCGAGTGCTTCCTCTTTCGGCGCGGGTACGAGGCTGAAGGCATCGAACCATTGGCCTCGGCGACCCGGGATTCGCACATCGACGAATTCGGAGACGAGCCAGGTGACCCTGCCCCACCGGTCACCTCGATGTGGCGAGACACCACACCGTTCAACGAGGCGGGGATCCCCAGCCTCACCTACGGTCCGTCTTCCTCTACCGGCGGCGGCAACTTCAGTGTCGGCGTGGCGGAGCTTGGGGCGACGGCACGGGTCTATGCCCGGGCTGCTCTCAGGTTCTGCGGGATCGCACCTTGAGTCGTTGACCACCATGGCCGCCGCCGACCACCTGGTCCAGATCGATGCGTTCGACGAGTGGATGGGAGCCTGGTCTCCAACCACTCCACGAGACCCCGACGAGCTGGCCCGTTGCCAGCTGGAACGGACGTGGAGCCTGGTGGAGAGGATTGCCGAGCACAACCCGTTCTACCGACGCCGGCTCCAGGCGCCTCCGGACCGCGATGCCCTTGCCTTTCGCTCGCTCGACCCGACAAGGAAACACGACGTGGTTGAGGATTGCGCGAGCCATCCCCCCTACGGGTCACGCACCGTGGCAGAGGCACGGGACATCCAGATGGTGGTCCACACCAGCGGCACCAGCGGCCAGGGCATGGCGGTGTACGCCCTCGACTCAGCCGACCTCGCGGCCATCATCCGCACCGAATCGGTCGGGTTCCTCTGGGCCGGGATCGGGGAAGGGACCAGGGTCCTCCTCACCCTGCCCATCGGGATGACCGCCGCCGGGCTCTGGTACTCGGCGGCGCTACGAGCGATCGGCGCCAACGTCTTCTCGGTAGGCTCGTATTCGACGGAGCGCAAGGTCGATGTACTCCACCAGTTCGAGGCGGAGGTGGTGGTCGGGACTCCCACCTACGTCCAGCGCCTCGCTGTCGCCTGTGAGGACGCCGGGCTCCCTCCCCAAAAGACATCCGTCGAGAGACTGGTCGTGGCCGGTCAAGCCTTCTCATTCCCCTGGGCCCGCGCCATCGAGAGCAGATGGGAAGCGACCCTTTTCGAGCAATACGGTTGCACCGAACGGGCGATCGCCTGGACCTGCCCGGGAGGGGTAATAAAGGACGAGTCCCTCGGTGTGCTTCATTTCCCCCCGGAGAGCGGCTATTACGAGGTCATCGACCCGGAATCGGGCGTCCCGGTCGGCCATGGTGAGACCGGCGAGCTGGTGATCACCCCATTCGGGGCCGATGCCTCCCCGCTGGTCCGCTATGCAACCGGTGATCGCGTCCGGTGGATGGCCCCGGGCAGCTGTCCTTGCGGGCGACCGCTGGCCGGGATCGCAGCCGGGGAGGTGGAGCGATACGACGACATGATGAAGATCCGCGGGGTCAACGTGTGGCCGGCGTCCTTCGACCGGGCCGTGTTCGCCCTCGGAGCGGTGAGTGACTACCGGGGCACGATCTGGGTGGACGACGAGGGAAGCGAGCGCATCGAGATCCGGGCCGAGGGCTCCGGCGAGCCGGGCGCCCTAGCCGAGGCTGTGTCCGCGTCCATCCATCGAGTCACCGGTCTTCGCGTTGACGTCAAGATCGAGCCGTCGGGTACGTTGGCGCGGGAGGTGCCGGAGGGCTTCGTAAAGGTCAAGCGATTACAGGTGCAAACATTGAGGTGAGCGTATGAACAGCGTGAGACTCGACGAGGGGGCCCTCCTATCCTCCGAGATCCTGGTCTTTGGGGGGCCCCGGGTCGGGGACGAGGAGCAGTTCCAGGTCGAATTCGTCCTCAACGATCCGAGGGCGGCCATCGCCCACGAGGCGTTTCTCCCCAACACCACGGTGAACTGGGCGTTCTGGCACGACGAGGTCCACATCGTGACCAGAGGTAAGGCCGAGGTCAGTTACACGCTTGCCCCCAACCATCGGAAACAGGTGACCAAGACATTCCAGGCGGGCGACACGTATGTCATCCCCGACGGTGCCCGGGTGCGATTCGAGATCGGAGACGAGCCCTACGTGCACATCTGCGTGATCATGCCCCGCTTCGAATATTCGAAGGACGAGAGAATGGACTCCTACACGTGACCGAAAGGTGTTGAGCATCGTGCAGGCCGAGACGTACGAGGACGCATGGCTGGTCGGAGGGGTTCGCAGCGCCTTCGGTCGCTTCGGGGGCGCTCTCCGTGAGGTCCCCGTGGTAGAACTGGCCAGGCAGGTGATCGGAGCCGCCCTCGACCGGCTCGGTTGGGCGCCGGAGTGGTTCGACGAAGTCGACGTAGGGATCGGCATGATCGAGGCCGGGATGATGGTTCCTGCCCGGCAGATCGCACTCGCCGCCGGACTTCCTGACCACCTCCCTTCCCTGACCGTGGACCGGGCGTGTTGCTCCGGTGCCACTACCGTCGGTCTCGCCGCACGTTCCATCCAGCGTGGGGCTGGCTCGGTGCTGTGTGTGGGAGTGGAGAACATGAGTCGCACCCCCCGACTGCTCCACGGGACCCGCTGGGAAACACGGCTAGGTCATCTCGAAGTGGAGGACCTACTGCTGATGCACTCCCCCGTCGTCGACGAGCCGATCGCCTCCTATGTGGGAAGGGTTGCCCTGGAACACGGTGTCGGTCGTGAGGAACAGGACCGCTGGGCATTGATCAGCCAACAGCGTCACGCCCACGCAACGGCACGTGGTTACTTCGCGGATGAGATCACTCCGGTGGAGACGCCGGGGAGCCCGTTCTCCGATGACGAGCATCCCCGGCCGGACACAACCCTGGAGGCGTTGGCCCGCCTCCCCACCGTCCGCAACAGCCCAACGGTCACCGCCGGCAACGCCCCCGGATTGAACGACGGTGCGGTGGCCCTGGTGGTGACCGACCGGGCCTCTGCCTGGTCTGGTGATCAGGTGCCCCTGGCCCGGGTGGCTGCCTACCTGCAGACCGCCGAGTCGCCGATATCTTCGGCGTACCTACCCGGCTTGGCGATCCGCCGCCTACTCGAGGAGCACGAGATGAAACCGGAGGACCTCGACGTGATCGAGATCAACGAGGCCTACGCGGCGACGCCTCTGGTCAGCATCCGTCGTCTGGTCGACAACGACCTGGCGTTGGAAGAGACGCTCCTGGAACGAACCAATGTGAACGGGGGGGCAGTGGCGATTGGTCACCCGGTAGGGGCGAGCGGGGCACGTCTCGTCCTCACCGCTGCCCGTCAGCTGCGTACGGTGGGGGGAAGGTGGGCAGCGGTGGCGATCTGCGGCGGGTTCGGCCAGACCGATGCCCTGCTCCTCGAGTCCGTCGATGCCTGAGCCGGCCACACTCCGTCCCGGTGACGTGGCGGTGGCGCTCGCCCAGATCCCGGCACGTCAGGCCTGGGCTGACGACGACGCGGTGGAGGCGAACACCAAGACGATCCGCTCGCTCTACGAGATCCATGCCGACGAGGCGGATCTGGTCGTGTTCCCCGAGCTGGCGCTGACCGGGTACATCCCACTGAAGGGCTACGACCAACGTCGCAAGCGCATTCTCTCCGCAGCCGCAGACGAGGCGGCGGGTTCGTCGCTGCCGCAGTTGCTGGAAGCGAGCCGAGGCAGACGGGCCGTAATGGTGGTTGGGTTGATGGAGCCGGCCGCGATGCGTCACGAGTTCTACAACTCGGTGGCCGTGCTCGACGACGGAAGGATCGTCGCTGTCTACCGCAAGATCCACCTCCCGGTAGAGGAGAACCACTACTTCCTGCCCGGTGACGAGGTGGTGGTCGCCCAGACCAGGGCGGGAGTCATCGCCCCGATGATCTGTTACGACCTACTCTTCCCCGAGGTCACCCGGATGGCGGCGCTGCGAGGCGCCGAGATCATCGTCATGGTCTCCAACTGGCTCGATATAGCTCACCTCCGCCGTCTCGGCGAGGTGCTGCCGGTGGCCCGGGCCCTGGAGTCTCACGCCCACGTCCTCTTCGTCAACGGGGTGGGAGACCTGGAGGTGCGTGGCCACCGGTTCACCCTCTACGGGAGGAGCCGGGCGGTCACCGCCACCGGCGACCTGGTCGCCGAGGCGGATGAGTCGGAGGGCGTGGTCGTGGCGACACTCCCGGGCGCCGCCCTCGACGCCGCTTCCGAAGTGTTCCCGGTGATGAGAGACCGGCGTCCTTCCATCTACATTCCTCTGACCGCGCCAACATCGGAGTTCGCCTCCCTGTCTGCAGACGTGCCCGATTGACTGAGCTTGGGATCTCACTGGGATGGAGCCACCGGGAGCCGGCCGACCGGATGATCGCTCTGGTCCAAGAAGCGGAGAGGGCAGGTGTCGACGCCTGCTGGGTGATCGACTCCCAACTGGCGATGAGAGACGCCTTTATGTTGCTAACCCTCCTGGCCCGGGAGACCAACGAGATTCGGCTCGGGCCGGGGGTGACCAATCTGATCACCCGGCACCCGACGGTGGTGGCCAATTCCCTGGTCACCCTGCGTGCTCTGGCGCCGGGAAGGATGCTGGCCGGCATCGGTGCCGGGGACAGCGCCGTCTACCCGTTAGGACGCAAACCACAATCCGTCGATCGGCTCCGGGAGGGCATTGTCGAACTTCGTGCCCTCCTCGCCGGAGAGACGGCCGACGGCACAACGACCGGGTTGCGGCTCAGCGGGACGGAGGGTCCCCCCGAGCCGATCTTCCTCGCCGCCAGCCAACCACGCATGCTCCACCTGGCCGGTGCGATCGCCGACGGTGTGATTGTCATGGGCCCGGCCGACCCGGAGGTGCAGCGTCTGCAGATGGGACATGTCGATCGGGGAGCCGCCGAGGCCGGACGCTCGCCGGAAGACATATTCCGCGATATCTGGGTCACGATGGCGGTGGATGGTGACGAGGCTGGTGTCGATTCGGTGAGGTCATGGGCCTCGGCCCAGGCTCGGTGGCTCTCCAAATGGGAGCTCCTGCCGCCAGGGTTGCGCCCCTTCGAGGAGGACATGCGAAAGGCGGCCGAGGCGTACGACTTCGAACGGCATTTGTCACGTTCGGCGGGCCACGCCGCAGTGGTTTCGGACGAGCTAGCCGCTGCGCTCGCGGTTGCGGGCGGCGTCGAGGAGTGCGCCGGCCGGATAAGGCAGATCGTGGACGTCGGCGCCGATCGGATGACGGTTTCGCTGCTCTCCGGGGGAAGAGAGCGTCGATTGCAGGACCTGCTGGGTGTGTGGGAAGCAGCCACTACGGCGTCGGCAACCCGCGGAGGCGAGGCATGACACGGCGACTCATCGTGGCCATGAGCGGCTCGAGCGCACCCCAACTGGGTCGGGCGGTGCTGCGAGCGCTTCAAAAGATCGAAGACATCGAGACCCACTTGATCCTGTCCGAGGGGGCTCGGCAGACGATCAAGCTCGAGATGAAGACGGATCCTGCCGAGATCGAAGCGCTGGGCGACGTCGTGTATCGGGCCGACGACCTTGCCGCATCGGTCTCTTCCGGCTCGTTCCTCAACATGGGGATGGTGGTCATTCCTTGTTCGATGAGGACCCTGGCCGCCATCGCCTCGGGACATGCCTCCGACCTGATCACCAGGAGCGCCGACGTGTGCCTCAAGGAGCGACGTCGTCTGGTCCTCGTCCCGAGGGAGACCCCGCTCAATCTGATCCACATCCGGAACATGGAAACGGTCACCCTCGCCGGGGCAACAGTGCTCCCACCGGCGCCGGCCTTCTATCACGAACCGGAAACCATCGAAGATCTTCTCGATCACACCGCAGGCAAGGTCCTCGACCAGTTCGGCATCGAACACGACTTGTATCGCCGCTGGCATTGATCGAGTCGGCCCTGGCGCCCGGAGCTGCGCAGACAACATAACCCTGATCGACGACGGAGATGCGAAGGACCGGGACCCCACCGTTTGGCTGCTCCGACGCCTCGATAGCGTCGGCTCGATGACATACCGCATCCACCCGCTGCTCGTCGGTGAGGCCGAGGTCGCCCGCGCCCTCGACGTGTTCTGGAGCCTGACCAATTAGTCGGGGGGATCCCCATCCTCGCCTTCCTGATCGAAGGAGGCCCATACCCGCTCCTGGTCGACACCAGAATGCGCGATCCGGCCCGAGCGATGGAGATCCACGGCTTGGGCCCGCACCGGAGGCGTGACGAGTGGACGCTCGAAGCCCAGCTGCGACAATCACGGGTTGGAACTCTCGGACATCCCAACAGTGCTCCTCACCCACCTCCACTACGACCACGCCGGAGGAAGCGACCAGCTCCCACCGGCCCGGTTCATCCTGCAGCGGACCGAGCTCATGGCCGCGGCTCCGATGGGACCCAAGGAGCTCGACATCGGCGGCAAAGACCTCTTCTTCGACCGCAAGGACGTCGCCGGGCTTGTCGACGACTGTCGGACCAGATCGACCTCAGCGAAGGGGACATCGAAATCCTTCCCGGCATCCACTGCGTGGTCTATCCCAATTCGATCCGACCGGATCTTCCCCGCCCATGACACGGCGATCGCCCCTGAGCAGCTGCCCAGCTTCGGCGAGTGATCATCCCGCGGTGTCTTCCGGCGTCAGCCGGAGCGCATCCAACACCCGGGGCACCATGCAATAGAAGCCGGCGGTCACGATCAGTTCGACCAAGTCTTCCGGCGAGAACATCTCGGCCAGACGGTCCAACGTGGCGTCGGTGACCCGGCCGGCGACCATTTCGTCGGCCAGAGCCAGGCAGGCTCGAGACGACTCGTCGAACAGATCCGACGTTGGCCATGAGCCGAGCGCCTCGACCTGCTCCCCGGGTACCCCGGCCTCACGAGCCATTGCGGTGTGGTCCCGCCACTGATAGGCGGCACCCTGAAGTTGGGCCGACCTGAGGATCATCAACTCGCGGAGGGCCCGTGGGGTCCGCGAGCCGTTGCGGAGACCCCAGGCGAAACGAACCCACAGCTCGCCGACCATGTCGTTGTTGGCCAGCGCCCGATAGAGGTCACTTGGCCCGGCGCCGAACTGCTCCAGGGCCTCGGCCACCCGTTCGGTCACTTGCCGGAGCGGGACCGAAGGGCTCACATCCTGCCTCCTTCGGAGATCGCACCGAGCAGCGCCACCATCGCACGATTGAGCGGGGTGGGAACACCGTGCCGCTTCCCGATCCGGACCACCGCCCCGTTCAACGCGTCATACTCGAGAGCGCGCCCGGCGAGCCGGTCGTAGAGCATCGAGCTACCCACACGGTCGGGGAGCCCGGCGAGACGCTCCACCTCGGATCGGGCCAGCCCGGCGGGCACCTCGACTCCGGAGGCTGTCGCAACGGTGATGCATTCCATCATCAATCCCTCAGCGAGAGCCGCTACCTCGGGCCGCCTGAACACGGGGAAACGCTGCAGAGTGATGGCCGGGATGGCGTTGGCGGCGACATTGGTGACCAGCTTCGACCATGCCTCTAGTTCGAAGTCCAGGGTCGGGTGCACCTCGGCCCCGCTCCCTCTGAGCAACTTCGCCAGCCGGTGCCCGGCTTGAGTGTCGGGCACGATCAGCGAGCCGTACGTGTAATGAATGATCCGGCCCGGCTCGACGACCTCGCCGCCGTAACGGACCACGGCGGGAAGCACGTCGGTCCCATTTGCCAAAGGTTCGACCCGATCCCGGTGCTCCACGCCGTTCTGAAGCACGACGACCACCGTTGAAGGATCACACAGCGCCCTGAGCCACTCAGCAGCCGACGCCGTTTGGTGCGCTTTGACCGCGAGGAACACCCAGTCGTGAACTCCGACGTCACCTGGTTCGGTGTGCACCGTCGCATCCACCGGGATCTCCTCACCCCCGGTCTCCACCACCAGCTTGTCAAAACCCGTACGGACACACATGGTCACCTCGTTCCCTGCCAGCCGCGCCTGGGCAGCGAAGAAACCTCCGACCGCACCGGCTCCGACCACTGCCACCGAGGGCGACATGACCTACTTGACCGCCACCGGGTTGATTGGCGAGCCCACTGCTCGGGTGATCGGCAAGGGCGGAGCGGAGAAGAGGAACTCGTACACGCCGTCCCGGGCACAGTCTTCCGCGAGGGCCTCCAAGTCGAAGATCTCCCCCAGGGTGAGCCCCATGTGGACGATGAGGATGATGTGCATCGGCATGCTGACGTCGGGAGTCTCGGTAGGGAGAACCTCGGCGCCCCAGGTGTCGGTGGCCACCGCCGCAACCTGCTTCTCGTGGATCCACTCCGCACTCGCCAGCCCTAGGCCGGGAGCCTTTGAGGAGTAGCCGGCGGCGTAGTCGCCCCAAGTGCCCTCCGCCTTGACCCGGCCCATCCGGCCGGTCCGCACCAGGACGATGTCACCGGTGCCGACCTCGACCCCATGAGCTAAGGCGCAGTTCTCCAGGTCGGCGCCTGTGATCGCCTCTCCCCCCTCCAACCAGTCCTTGCCCTTCCAGCGGGCGACGTCGAGGAGCACCCCACGGCCGACCAGCTTCTCCCGGGCCTTGGCAATGTCATTCTTCAACGCGCCGAGGCTGCTCACCTCGGTGGCGTCGTAGCCGTTGTAGATCTTGTTCTCGAACACCATGTGCCCCAGCGCGTCCCACTGGGTCCCCGCCTGGAGAGGCATGATCAGCAGGTCGTCGGTGCCCCGCACGTACCCATCGAAGCCGCCGTAGAAGTCGCGCACCGTGGTCCCGGTCACGGCGTCATTGCCGTCGCGCATCATCAGATGGATCGGGTTGAACCGCCCCCATCCCCCCTGCTGGGGGCCTTTCTCGTCGTAGGGGACGGCCAGCGAGAACAGCTCGCCGCGTTTCACGAGAGACGCTGCCGCGGCCACCTTGTCCGGGGTGAGGAAGTTGAGCGTCCCCAGCTCGTCGTCGGGGCCCCACCGACCCCAGTTGGACACCTTGGTCGCGATTCGCCTCACGTCGTCGATGTTGGGTCGCCCCTCAACCTGCGTCATGGTCACCTCCTCGCCGGCTCGACACTAGGGACTCGGAATCAACCGGCCGAAACCCGGGGTCCATTACGGTGCGGGCACAACCAGCCCAGCGTATCGAGGGAGAAGGACATGTCATACGTGGTGGCAGCCACCTACGTCAGCAAACCGGACGCCGCCGGTGAGCTGAGGGAACACCTCACCGCCATGATCGAGCCGACCCGGTCCGAGGCGGGATGCGAGGAGTACACAGTGGTCAACGCCAGCGACGACCCCCTCACCTTCCTCCTCTTCGAGATCTACCGGGACGAGGAGGCGTTCCAGGCCCATGCCGCCAGCCCTCACTTCGAGGAGCACATCCGCAGCGGCGCCTGGGATCTCCTCGACTCGAGAAGTGTCATCTTCGGCACCCCACTCCAACCCTGATCCCCTACCCGCCGATCCCGAGCAGGGACGCGGCTGCGCCGCCCAGGATGAGATGCCGGTCCTCATCGGAGAGACAGGCCGCCGAGTTGACCACCTTCCTCGGCGTCGGATCTCCGATCGGGAAGGGGTAGTCCGACCCGAGCATGACGTGCGAGGGGCCGGCCTTGGCCACCAGATAGCACAGGGCGTCGAACTCGAAGACCACGCTGTCGTAGTAGAGCCGCCCGATCCCGTCACCGGGATCCCCCACCGACGGGTCGAGCTCGAAGTTGCGTTGCAGACGACCGAGGATAAAGGCGACCGCCCCGCCACCGTGGGCGAGCAGGATCTTGGCTCGGGGATGTCGCTGGGGGACACCGGCGCCCAAGAGCCGGGACACGGCGATGGTGGTGTCCACTGGTCGGCCCACCGAGTTGACCATGCCATATTCGGCGGTGCGAGGCTCGTTCGGGGCGTAACCGGGGTGGATAAAGACGGTGGCCTCGCTCTCGTCGAGTGACTGCCAGAACATCTCCAGCTCCGATGAATCCAGCTCGACCTCACCGATCCGTGTCGCCACGGTGACACCGACGAATCCCTGCTCTATCACCTCCGGGATCATTTCCGCCGCCTGTTTCGGGTCCTGCATGGGCAGGGTGGCGAATGCGGCGAAGCGGGATGAACCCGAGATCGCCTCGATCAGCGTCTTGTTGACGAGACGGGCCCATTCGACACCCTGATCCGACGGCAGGCCATAGCCGAAGATGTCGGCCCAAGTGCCGAGCACCTGCAGGTCGATGCCAGCCTCGTCCATCCACTGTTGCCTCATATCCAGATCGACCAGCCGAAGCGGAAGCACCCGGGTCGGTGGGGAGCCCTCGATCGCGAAGGAGTACTTGCCTTCGCCGTGGATCCTCACCGAAACGCCTGGCTGCGGACGCTCCACCACCGCTTCGACCAGTGCCATCGGAACGAAGTGGGCATGCACATCGACCACCGGCGACATGTCCCCGGTCATGAGCAATGTTCCACTGGCCGGCATCGACATTCCATCCCGTGGACAATAGGCGACGAGGTTGATAGCGTCGCGCGGGTCCTAAGAGGAGGAGTTGCATGCAGCGACTGGACAGGGTGCGATGGTTGGTCCTGGTGGCGGTTCTAGGCATGGTTCTGGCCGCCTGTGGCGACGGCGCCGAGACCACTACCACGGCAGGTGCTGGTGGCGAGGCGACCACCACGGCCGGCGGCGGCGAGGAGCCGACCACCACCGCAGGTGAAACCACGACGACCGGTGAGCCGGCTGGCGAGACCACTGCGATGACGGTGCTCCTGCCGGTGGACTCGCCCAACATGTACGGCTTCCGTGTCGCCGAAGCCAACGGCTACTACACCGAGGAAGGCCTCGAGGTGACCCACCAGTTCCTCGATGGCGCCGGGAACGTGATGCAGCAGCTGCTGGCGGGCAATGGTGACATCGGCAACGTGGGAACCGCGAATGTGGCCGAGGCGGTCGAACAGGGCCACGAGATCAGGGCCATCGGGAATGTGAACTACGGCTCGGTGTTCTCCCTCACGGTCCCGGAGGACAGCGACATCCAGACTCCGGCCGATCTGGCCGGACGTAGGGTCGGGATATCCGAGCTCTCCGGCGGTGAGGTGCCGGTAGTGCGTGGCATCATCGCCAACGCCGGCCTCGATCCGGACAGTGATGTGGAGCTGGTCCCCATAGGCGAAGGAACCGCCCTCGCGGTCCGCGCACTCGAGGAAGGCCAAGTCGACGCCGTGGGCGGCTCGGTGAACGACATCGTGGCCATCGAAGTGCAGGGCTTGGACCTGCGGGCGCTCGATCCGGGCGACCTGAGCGGGGTGCCCGCCCTCCCGTTGGTGGCGACCCAGGAGTACATCGACGCCAATCCGGAAGCCGTGGAAGGCTTCCTGCGCGCCGTGGCGAGAGGAGCCGAGTTCGGCCACACCAACCCCGAGGAAACCCTGACCATCCTCAGAGAGGTGACCCCCGAATGGTTCACCGACGAGACCGGTGAACGCATCTTCGAGCTGGTCCTCGATCTATGGCAGGCGCCGGAAGGTCTGCTCTTCCACGAGCAGACCACGGAGTCGTGGGAGTACTTCTTCGACATCATCGCCGTGGAACTGCCCGAGGGCGCCGATCTCAACGAGATCATCGTCAACGCCTTTGTCGAGGCAGCCAACGACTTCTGAGCAGGCATGGGACCGCCGGACACGGCGGTCCCACCGCCTCGATCGACTGGGAACTGTGCCCGCGTCCCGGTTATCGGGACGCGTGAGGGTTAACCTCTGCGGCTCGATCGACTGAGAGCACGGCTTGCGCGGATCAGAACGTCTCTTCACCATCGTCGAGAGGCTGAGTCGCGAGTCGATGAACCTCACCCAGGTGGCGGAGGCGGTCGACCTACCGAAGTCGACTGCGCTCCGCTTCCTGCGGGACCTGGAAGAGGCCGGCTGGGTGGCCCGGGACAACACCGGGGTTTACTCGTTGGGGGCGACCGTCGTCGGGCTTGCCGCCCAGTACATCGGTCACAACGAGATGGTCGCCGCCGCTGCTCCCGCGATGCGCGACCTGAGGGACAAGATCGACGAGACCGTATCACTCAGCCGCCGGGTCGGTCTGATCAGAGTGTGCGTCCAGGAGTTCCCTTCCAAGAAGCCGCTTCGCCTCGTACTCGGAGTCGGAGAGCGAGGGCCGCTTCACGCCGGAGCCAGCGGGATCCTGCTCTACGCCCACATGCCCTATGAGGAGCGGAGACGGGTCGCCGAGGACGGCCTCGAGCGCTACACGAAGAGGACCCTGGTCGACTTCGACGCACTCGAGAAAGAAGCCGAGAAGGTCCGCCGACAGGGTTGGTCGATCACCAAAGGGAGCCGGACGGAAGGTGGAGTCGCCATCGCTGTGCCCCTCTACGACCCAGGCGACCACGGTGAGATGGCGGCCCTAGGCCTGTTCGGGCCCGAGCTGCGTTGCTCGACCAAAGCTGAGCAGGATCGGTGGCTACGTGCCCTTCTCCAGACGGCGGAGTCGATTCAGACGGCAATGACCTCCTTCGGCTGATCGACCTGAGCCAAGGGTCGACGCACTAACCGTGGAGGCGGCTCGGTATTCTCCTCGTTTCAGTGGCCAGAATTGTAGTTCTACGTAGCGGAACCAGGTCGGTTGGGTTTTGCGTTGAGAAAGGAGCATCGGTGTGACCGGGCACCGATCGACAGCCAAACCGTTGGAAGGGGTTGTGGTCGCCGACTTCACCCGAATCCTCTCCGGGCCACTCTGCACCATGGTCCTTGCCGACCTGGGCGCCGAGGTGATCAAGGTCGAGCGGCCCGGGACCGGTGACGACACCAGGACCTGGGGGCCCCCTTTCGTCGGCGAGGACGCCGCCTATTTCCTTTCGATCAACCGGAACAAGAAGTCGATCGAGCTCGACCTGGGCGATCCGGACGACTTCGAGACGGTCCTGCAGATCATCGAACGCTCAGACGTACTTGTCGAGAACTTCCGCTCCGGGGTGATGACCAAGTTCGGCCTCGGCTACGACGACCTGCAGGAGCACAACCCGCAACTGGTCTACTGCTCGATCCGGGGGTTTCTCCACGAGAGCCAGCGGGCCCTACCCGGTTACGACCTCTTGATGCAGGCCATCTCCGGATTCATGTCAGTCACCGGCGAAGCGGGCGGAGAGCCGATGAAGATGGGGGTCGCAATCCTCGATGTCGTCGCCGGTCTCTACGGTGCCATCGCCATCATCTCAGGCCTCCGGGATCGCGACAACAGCGGAGAAGGCAGTCACGTCGAAGTGGGGCTGTTCGAGGCGAGCGTGGCCTCGCTGGTAAATCAGGCAGCCAACTACCTGGCCGGCAACGAGGTGCCTGTCGCCGCCGGCAACGCCCATCCCAACATCGTCCCCTACCAGGCCTTCGCCGCCGCGGACGGCCGGTTCGTGCTGGCGGCGGCCAACGACAAGCTGTTCCGGGCCGCAGCAATCGCCATGGACCGTGACGACCTGCTCGAAGACCCCCGCTTCACCTCAAACTCGGCCCGGGTGGAACACCGTGGCGAGCTGATCGCGGAGATGGACCGAATCTTCCGAGCCGGCACCGTGGACCGGTGGGTGGACGCCTTCGTCGCCGCCGGCGTCCCGGCGGCTCCTGTGAGGGGCATCGACGAGGTTTTCGCCTCCCTCGAAGGGGCCAGCATGCTGGTCGACGTGGAGGACTCTCAGCGGGGCGATCTCAAGCTGGTCCGCTCCCCGATTAGATTCGTGGGGGCGGAGTCCGGACTCCCCACGTCGCCACCGGTCCTCGGCGAGCACAGTGAGGAGATCCGGCGCTGGATCTCCGATACGGCGCCGCTGGGTCGCAGGTAGAGGTCATCTCAACCCCGGGACCGAGATGACCAGCACCTCAGCATCGTCATCACTCCGGTTCTCGATGAAGTGAACCGTCCCTTTGGGGAAGACGGCCGCGGCCAGCGGAGTCAGTGTCTGCTCAGTTTGCTCGTCGCCCACCACCATCTCCCCGGAGACCCCGACGTAGATCTGGAGACTGCCGGGATGGGTATGGGATTCGGAGTGCCCGCCCGGGGCGAGCCGCCCATGCCAGACGCTCACCTGTCCTTCGCCGCCGAGCGTCTCCCCGACCAGGAGTCGGTTGACCACGCCTTCATGCCCGCCCGGCAGGTATTCCTCCAAGTCCTCGAACCGGTGGAACCTCACACCGGGTCCTTCCCGGTCAGCCAGCGGACCGGGCTCACCGTCTCGATGACTTCGATCTGATCATCGGTCAGCCGGGGGGCTTGGCGGACGTGACCCCTCGGGTCGTCATCCTCGACGTCGAAGGGGAGGTCGGTCCCAAGCACCACATTCCTCTCCCCCATCACTTCGACCAGATAGGAAACGGTCTGCGGGGAATGGGTGAGGGTGTCGCAATAGATGTTGTCCAGGTAGTCGGTTGGCTTACGGGCAGCCTCGACCTTGGCCTCGGGCCGGACCTGCCAGGCCTTGTCCCAACGGCCGAACAGATAGGGAGCAATTCCTCCTCCGTGCATGAAGCACACCCTCAGCTCGGGAAGTAGGTCGAAGAGTCCGGAGAAGATCATGTTGGCCATGGTTATCGCGGAGTCGACCGGCATCCCGATCACGTTGATCAGGTAGTAGCCGGCGATCCGGGGGTTGGGGACGAAGTCGGGATGGATGAGCAATGGCATCCCACTCTCGGCGACCTCGGCGAGGAAAGGGACCCTCGCCTCGTCGCTGACATTTTCGCCAGCCACGTTGGTGCCCAAAGTGACACCTACCAGGCCCAACTCGTCGCGGGCCCTCCTCCACTCCCCGATCGCAGCCTGGGTGTCCTGGAGGGGCACCGTGGCCAGTCCCACGAAACGCTCCGGGCGGGCCTCCGCGACGGCGGCCGTGGCCTCGTTGAGGAGTCGGGCAAGCTCCAGAGACTGCTCCGGCTCGTCCCAATACCGATAGGTGAACGGTGGTGGCGAGAGGACCCGACGGTCCAGGCCCTCACGGTCGGTGGTGTTGAGGATCGATTCGATGTCGGAGAGCTGTTGCACGGTGGCGCCGACGGCAATCCCGTTGACCGTGATCGATTCGGGCACGCCGTTCACTGTATTGGTCGTGACCTGGACCTGACCACGACCCATCAGGGGTATCGCAGACTCAGGGAGATAGTGGGCGTGGACGTCCCAGACGACACCCGGGGCATTGAGATCGGGACCTGTGCTCATCGGCGCACCCTAGAGCCCGAGGCGCCGAGCGGCAGTTTCACTGGGTAGAACCGTGAAGTCATCAGTCAAAACACAGCGTATAGTCCGGCCCACGCCGGGCAAAGCTCGATACCGACTGGCGGATGGGCCAGGGGCTCGGTCGACGAGGAGGAGCTGAAAATGCGGAGACGCCGAACCAGATCGTGGCTCTCGATTTCCCTGGTGCTTGCGATGTTCCTGGCCGCCTGTGGCGACGGGGAAGGTGGCGACGAGACCACAGTCGCCAGTGGGGATACAAGCACTCCGGGCGAGGAGGCCACCACCACGACAGGTGAGCCCACCAGCCTCCGGGTCATGTTCCCGGTGAACAGCCCGATCCTCCATGGCTTCCGTGTCGCCGAGCACGCCGGCTACTACACCGATGAGGGGCTCGAGGTCGACTTCCAGTTCCTCGACGGAGGCGGCGAAGTCGTCACCCAGCTCCTTGGAGGGAATGGCGACATCGCCAACATCCCGGTTGGCCCGACGGTCGAGGCGATCGAACAGGGAAACACCGACCTGCGGGCGGTGTGGAACTACGTCTACGGGAGCATCTTCTACATTGCGGTCCCGGCGGACAGCGACATCGAGACCGCCGCGGACCTCGAGGGCAAGACCATTGGGATCACCGACCTGGCCGGCGGGGAGGTCCCCATCGTGCGGGGCGTGGTCCAGTCGGCAGGTCTCGATCCGGACACCGACGTCGAGCTGGTCCCGATCGGGGCGGCGACGGCCCTCACCGTGCGCGCGGTGGAGGAGGGTGAGGTGGATGCCTTCGGCGGCTCGATCAACGACGTCATCGCCCTCCAAGTCCAGGGCATCGAACTCCGATATATCTTGCCCGAGGAACTGCTCGAGCTGCCCGCCTCGGGGATCGTCGTGCGGCAAGAGCTCCTCGACAGTCAGAGAGACGCCGTCGTCGGCTTCCTGCGGGCCTCGACCAAAGGCTCGTACTGGGCCCAGGTCAACCCCGATGCCAGCCTCTGTGTCCTTCAGGAGGTGGCACCCGAGCAGTTCGCCGAAGATACCGGTGCGCTGATCTTCGAGGCGACCCTTCCCATCACCTGGGCGCCGGAGGGCCAGCTGATGGGCTTCCAGAGCGCCGACAGTTGGGGCAGTTACTTCGACTTCGTCGGCGCCGAACGCCCTGACCTCGACCTGGACCAGATCGTCACCGACGAACTGCTCGAGGAGGCCAACGACTTCGACACGGCCGCAGTGGAGGAAGACGCCAACGGTTATCCGTCGTGCTGAAAGGCCGATCGGCTACCTCGAGCGCCGCTCGATGGCTCCAGCCGCAATAATGCGCCATGGCGCCGCGACAAGGAAGCCGAATCGATGAGCCCTGACCCATGACAGAGCCGCGACCCCGAACCGACGTCCTGCCCGCGACGGGTGCATCGATCATCGAGACCCGAGGCTTGTCGAAGGTGTACAGGAGCTCCAGCGGGGCGATCGAGGCCCTGGCCGATATCAGCATCGAGGTCCGACCCGGGGAGATGGTGGCATTCCTGGGACCGAGCGGTTGCGGCAAGAGCACGCTCCTTGAGATCCTCGCCGGGCTAATCCCGCCGACTTCCGGTGAAGTGACCATCGACGGCCAAGCGCCCCGTCCCCGGGCAGAGGTGGGATTGATGTTCCAGCAGGCTTTGCTCTTCCCGTGGAGGACCGTGCTGGCCAATGTCCTGCTCCCTGCAGAGTTACAAGAGAAAACCGACCGGGATTGGAAGGCACGTGCCCACGAGCTGATCGCGATGGTGGGACTGGAGGGATGGGCGGAGAAATACCACTGGGAGCTCTCCGGCGGAATGCAGCAGCGGGTCGCCCTGGCCCGGGTCCTGCTCCTCGATCCGGAGATCCTCCTCCTCGACGAGCCATTCGGCGCCCTCGACGAAATGACCAGGGAGTCGCTCGACCTGGAGATGATGCGGATCGCCAGCAACGCAGGGAAGACGGTGGTGCTTGTGACCCACAATGTCTACGAGGCAGCACTGATGTGCGATCGAATCTTCGTCTTCACCCCTCGACCCGGTCGAATCGCCGGAGTGGTCGAGATCGATGAGGCACAGCCCCGAAGCCTCGCATTCTCGACCACGACCGAGTTCGGTGAGCGAGTGGCCCAAGTACGGGGACTTCTTTCAGGAGATTCCGATGAGTGAGCGAACGGCGACCAAGGAGCCGGTGAAGGACAAGGCGATGGACCAAGCAGGTGGCCTGGAGTCGGGATGGAAGGAACGGTCGATTGGGCCCATCGGAGCGCTCATCCTCGCCGTCATCTTCGTGGTAACCGTCGAGCTGTTGGTGCTCAACGAGATCCTCAACGACATCATCGTCCCCCGGCCCACCGACGTCTTCTCCGCACTCATCACAACGCTCAGCGAAGGTTTCTTCTACCGCCACCTCTGGGTCACCACGTTGGAGGTGCTGATCGGGTTCGTCGTCGGCACCGTGCTCGGCTTCGCCATGGGCGCACTGCTCGGGATCTCACGGCGGGCGCGGGCGATCTCCTACCCCTACGTCGTGGCCTTCCAGGGGCTGCCCAAGGTGGTCCTGGCCCCGGTGTTCATCACCATCTTCGGTTTCGGGATCGAGTCGAAGATCGTGATGGCCATCGCCATCAGCTTCTTCCCGGTGCTGATCAACACCATGGCCGGTCTGACCGGGGTGGATCCTCAGGCGAGACGGCTGATGCGCTCACTCAACGCTTCCGATTGGCATATCTTCACCAAGCTCTCGCTGCCCAGCTCCCTGCCGCTGATCTTCGCCGGGATCAAGACGGGCCTGACCCTGGCCTTGGTCGGCGCAATCGTCGGCGAATTCGTCGGCGCAGATAGTGGCCTGGGTTACCTCCTCGACGTGTACTCCTACCAGCTCGAGATCCCACGGGTCTGGGCCATCACCACCATCTTGGCGGCGATGGGAGTCATCCTCTTCCTCTTCATCGAATGGGTTGACCGGAAGGTCGTCTTCTGGCAGTCGCGGCGTGAACTGTCGACGGGGATGTGATCACGTCGGTTGATCGGATGTCAGAGGCCATGACCTACCCGCGAACCGAGACCAGACTGGGGATGCGCATCACCTGGGATGCCCCTATCGAGGCGGACGACGGCGTCGTGCTCCGCGCCGATGTGTATGCGCCCGATGACGACGATCAACACCCGGTGATCCTCTCCTATGGGCCCTACGCCAAGTGGCATCACTTCGCCGACGGGTCTCCCCACCAGTGGGATCGGATGCGCACCGAACACCCTGACACCGTCGCCGGATCGACCAACAGCTTCCAGGCCTGGGAACTGGTCGACCCCGAGAAGTGGGTCCCCGACGGATACGTCTGCGTGCGAGTCGACTCCCGCGGCGCCGGTCGCTCCCCTGGCAACCTCGATCCATGGTCCCCGCGAGAGACCCAGGATCTCTATCAGTGCATCGAGTGGGCCGGCACCCAAGAGTGGTCCAACGGCAAGGTGGGCGTGAACGGCATCTCCTACTACGCCATGAACCAGTGGCAGGTCGGCGAGCTGAATCCGCCCCATCTGGCCGCGATGTGCCTGTGGGAGGGGGCGGCCGACCTCTACCGCGACATGGCTTATCACGGCGGCATCCTGTGCTCGTTTGCCGACCTTTGGTACCAGGGCCGGGTGCTCGATCGCCAGCACGGTCTGGGGAGGAGAGGGCCGTCGAGCCGGTTCACCGGCGATCCGATCGCCGGGCCAGCGACCGAGATCGACGAGGTGCTCGGGTCCAGAGCTACCGCCTTGGGGCAGGACCATCTCGAACACCCACTGATCGATGACTACTGGGAGCCTCGAATCCCTGATCCGTCCAAGATCCAAGTGCCGCTGCTCTCGGCAGGGAATTGGGGCGGAGCCGGTCTCCATTTGCGCGGCAACGTGGAAGGGTTCGTCCGAGCCGGATCCGAGCAGAAGTGGCTCGAGATCCACGGGCTGGAGCACTGGACCCACTTCTACACCGACTACGGAGTGGACCTGCAGAAGCGGTTCTTCGGGCACTTCCTGAAAGGTGAGGACAGCGGGTGGGCGGAGCAGCCCCGGGTACTGCTCAACATCCGTCATCCCGGGGATCGCTTCGAAGCTAGAGCCGAGTCGGAATGGCCATTGGCCAGGACCGAGTGGACCCCGTTCTACCTGGACGCGGACGGTCTGACCCTCACTGAGGAGAGCCCGGCTGCTGCAACCTTGGAATATGAGGGGTTTGGCGACGGAGTCACCTTCCTCACCCCACCCTTCGAGGAGAGGACCGAGATCACCGGACCGGTGGCGTGCAGGCTCTTCATCTCCTGCGAGACCGAGGACGTCGACCTGTTCCTGGTGCTCCGTCTGTTCACATCGGACATGGCCGAGGTCACCTTCAAGGGGGCGAACGAGCCACATACCCCGGTCGGGCATGGATGGCTGCGAGCCTCTCACCGGAAGCTCGATCCCGACCTCTCCGAGCCGTATCGACCCTTCCATACTCATGACGAGCGGCAACCCCTGACCCCCGGTGAGGTCTACGAGTTGGACGTCGAGATCTGGCCGACCAGCGTCGTGATCCCGCCCGGGTATCGGATCGGGTTGTCGGTGAGGGGACGCGACTACGTCTTTCCGAGCTCCACCCCACAGCCGGTTGCCCGACCCAGCACCGCCGCCACATCGGGGGTCACCTTCACCGGCGTTGGCCCGTTTCGTCACAACGTTTCCGCCGACCGCGACCCGTCGGTGTTTGGTGGCCGGGTCACCATCCACACCGGCGAGGACCATCCCAGCCATCTTCTGCTTCCCATCATCCCATGACCGATATGTTGTCCCAGAGAGGAGCTAGCCCATGACCGCAGAACGGCACCCTGATGCAATGATGCTGGCGGAGAAGGTGGTGCCTGAGCACACCGCCCTGATCGTCGTCGATTACCAAAATGACTTCGTCGCCGAAGGTGGCGCCCTGGACAAGTCCGGCAAGTCACCCGAAGCGTTGGCTGGGATTCACGACAACATCACCGAGGCCATCGACCTCGCTCGCCAAGCCGGGGCGCGTGTGGTGTTTCTGAAGTGTGAGTACAGCACACCGGACAACAGGTTCCTGTCCCGGGTGTTCCTCGACCAGGCCCGGCGCCGACTCAACGGCCTCTACCACGAGATCCCTGTATGCGAACCGGGGAGTTGGGGGGCCGAGTTCTACGGCGACGTCCAACCCGCCGAGGCCGACCTGGTGGTGACCAAACACCGCTTTGGTGGATTCGACGGCACGGACCTCGACCTCGTGCTCCGCAGCAACGGGATCGAGTCGCTCGTCTTCGCCGGCGTGGTCACTCACGTTTGTGTCGAGTCGACCGTGCGGGAGGCGTTCTTCCACGATTACTTCAACGTCGTACTCCGAGACGTAGTGGCGGGCTACCGGGAGGAGTGGCACAAGCACGCACTCGATGTCATCGACTGGGGCTTCGGTGAAGTGGTCTCCTTCGACGAGTTGCGGGAGATCTGGGCGCTGTCTTAGCTTCCGACAGGTCATTCCGGCGCGTATATACCTCCCAGGCCATGGTGAGGACGGTCCCGGTCCCGGTCGGGGTCAGGGTGCAGTCGACCAGCTGATGGACGGTCGACCCGGGGACGTGGATAAGGTCTCTGGTCAGGATCCGGGCGAACGTCAACCACACGGGG